>Ga0209641_10005383_pt1 | contig 10484 bp, 10 predicted proteins | sample RifCSP16_1_FD_184022 | JGI IMG/M metagenome (GOLD analysis project Ga0209641, IMG submission 184022) | Soil microbial communities from Rifle, Colorado - Rifle CSP2_sed 16_1 (SPAdes) (version 2) | ecosystem: Environmental > Terrestrial > Deep subsurface > Rock core/Sediment | place: Rifle...
GAAAAAAAAGAACAATTAACCTCTTTCTACAAAACCTTAGATCCAGTACTATTACGTCAATATATTACTCAGAAGATTAAGATTATTATATCTCTCCTATAGTCAGGTTTTCTATTGAGTTAATACAGGGATCAAAATGCTAAATTCAAAATTCAAAATTCTCAAATAATTTTGAACTTAGAACTTAGAATTTAGAACTTGTTATCTTTCTTGACATTAAGATATGCGTTCTCTACTATAGGCCCGCTGTAAAGAACCACTATCGTATCCTTTCAAAAAGCTTCCAATTCGTTAGTTTTTTCAAGGGCAAGCCAATGGCTTGAGGTAAGGGGTGAATTATTTACAACACTGGACCTTAAAAATTCGGGAAAAAAAAGACAATACATATGTGTCGAGAAATTATACCGGTAATGTTTTTTAATTATTTAAGGTTAATGTTTTTGTGTGAAATTTATTCTACGTGATCAGTAGTGCTTCATGAATCTCAACTTTCTCGTGTAAGTGGCGTTGCCATGAATTCGAGCGAAGCGAGTAGTTCATGGTTTCTACATTACTGGTTACACTTATAAGTGTGGCAAAATAAGTTACTTTATGAGCATACAATGAATGCCTTGGCGCCATATTCCGATGAAGGACGCGGTAGGTGCGCGATACGCCCCGGGGAGCTACCAACGAGCTTTGATCCGAGGATTTCCGAATGGGGAAACCTTCTTACAGAAATGAAAGAATCCCGCTTAGCGGGAAGGCAACTTGGGGAACTGAAATATCTCAGTACCCAGGGAAAAGAAATCTAATGAGATTCCCCTAGTAGTGACGAGCGAAAAGGGAACAGCCCAAACCTTATCTGCTTGCAGGTAAGGGGTTGTAGGACTACATCAGTGATCTTGTTTTTTTAGTCAAAGGACTCTGGAAAGAGCCGCCATAGAGGGTAACAGCCCCGTCGACGAAAAAGAAATAAGGTTACGTAGTATCCTGAGTAGGGTCGGACACGTGAAATCCGGCCTGAATCTGGGGAGACCACTCTCCAAGGCTAAACAGATATGGCGACCGATAGCGAACTAAGTACCGTGAGGGAAAGGTGAAAAGAACCCTAGTAAAGGGAGTGAAATAGATCCTGAAATTGTATGCTTACAATGAGTGGGAGGTCGCCTTAGGCGACTGACCGCTTGCCTTTTGTATAATGAATCTACGAGTTAGTTGTGTCGGGCGAGGTTAATTTCCTTTAGGGGAGAGGAGCCAAAGCGAAAGCGAGTCTGAATAGGGCGATTAAGTCCGACACACTAGACCCGAATCCGGGTGAGCTATACATGGCCAGGTTGAACTCAGTAGAAATACTGGGGGAGGACCGAACCCACCGTTGCTGCAAAAACGGGGGATGAGCTGTGTATAGGGGAGAAATTCCAACCGAACTCGGGGATAGCTGGTTCTCTTCGAAATAGCTATAGGGCTAGCCTCATGTGGTAGCGTTTGGAGGTAGAGATATTTTTAGGTTAGGGAGCGTGAGCTTACCGACCCTTGAAAAACTTCAAATACCGAACGTGAAATCATGGGAGTCAGACGGTGACGGCTAAGCGCCATCGTCACAAGGGGGAAAGCCCAGACCGACGTCTAAGGTCCCTAAATCAAGTCTAAGTGGTAAAGGATGTAAGGTTTCATAAACAACCAGGATGTTGGCTTAGAAGCAGCCATTCATTTAAAGAGTGCGTAATAGCTCACTGGTCTATTGAGATCTTGCGCCGAAAATGTAACGGGGCTCAAGACTTGTACCGAAGACACGGATCCTGCGCTAGAGACTATGTGTGGTAAGTCCCATTAAGGTGGCTTGCCACCCGTAGCCTCTGGCGTAGGGTGGTAGAAGAGCGTTCCTGACAGCTGTGAAGGTACATCGTGAGATGTGCTGGAGCGTTAGGAAGTGCGAATGTAGATATGAGTAACTTTATGGTTGTTAAAACCAACCACACCGCATACCCAAGGTTTCCCGGGCAACGACAATCGACCCGGGGTTAGTCGGTCCTAAGGTGAGGCAGAAATGCGTAGCCGATGGATATACGGTTAATATTCCGTAACTATTAATGATTCGTCAGAACACTTAATCTTGACGTGGATACATTGTTTTATCGAGCCGTAAGGCAAAGTAAGAGGTGTACCGCTATGGGTTTTGTTGTTAGACGCGGAGGGACACAGGAGGAGTATAGGAGCGCATTATTGGATTTGCGTCCAGAAGGCGAGGCGTGGAATGTAGGTAAATCCGCATTCCTGCTAAGTCGAGCTGATGGAGAAAGTTCTGCTTTTAGTGGAGCTCAATTCTTATATATTCATCTGTCAAGAAAAACTTCGTTGTCGAGAATCATTAGTAACCGTACCGCAAACGAACACTCGTGGGTGAGTCGAGTAGACTAAGGTGATCGAGTAACTTCTTCTCAAGGAACTCGGCAATACAACGGCTGTAACTTCGGGATAAAGCCTGCCCTGAATTTATTCAGGGCCGCAGTTAAAGAACTCCTGCGACTGTTTATCTAAAACACATCTCTCTGCAAACACGCAAGTGGAAGTATAGGGAGTGAGACCTGCCCAGTGCTAGAAGGTCAAGAGGAGGGGTGCAAGCTCTGAATCTAAGCCCTAGTGAACGGCGGCCGTAACTATAACGGTCCTAAGGTAGCGAAATTCCTTGTCGGGTAAGTTCCGACCCGCACGAATGGTTTAACGGTGGGAGTACTGTCTCGAGAAGAAACTCGGTGAAATTGCATTATGAGTGAAAATGCTCATTAACCACAGAAAGACGAAAAGACCCTGTGAAGCTTTACTGTACTCTGGTATTGGATTGATGTGAAAAGTGTGTAGGATAGGTGGGACGCTTTGAACTTGCCGCGCTAGCGGTGAGGGAGCGGCCGGTGAAATACCACCCTCTTTTTACGTCGATTCTAACTTCCGTCATTTTATCTGACGCGAAGGACAGTGCTTGATGGGCAGTTTAACTGGGGCGGTTGCCTCCTAAAGAGTAACGGAGGTGTGCAAAGGTATCCTAGGGCCGGATGGAAATCGGTCTAATAGTGTATTAGCATAAGGATGCTTAACTGTGAGACCTATAAGTCGAGCAGATGCGAAAGCAGGCTAAAATGATCCGCTATCTACACGTGGGTGTGATAGCGCTCAACAGATAAAAGCTACTCCGGGGATAACAGGCTGATCGGGCCCAAGAGTTCATATCGACGGCCCGGTTTGGCACCTCGATGTCGGCCCGTCGCATCCTGGGGCTGTAGAAGGTCCCAAGGGTTTGGCTGTTCGCCAATTAAAGCGGTACGCGAGCTGGGTTCAGAACGTCGTGAGACAGTTCGGTCTCTATCTTCTGTGGTCGTTAGAACAATTGCGAGGACGGATCTCTAGTACGAGAGGACCGAGATGTACGAACCTCTGGTGCATCTGTTGTCATGCCAATGGCAGTGCAGAGTAGCTATGTTCGGTCGTGATAACCACTGAAAGCATCTAAGTGGGAAACATACCTCAAGATTAATTGTTCCATAAAATTCCAGGGAGACTACCTGGTTGATAGGGGGAGGGTGTGAGTCCCGTAAGGGATTGAGCCTATCCTTACTAAGAAATTTTTCGACTTATTTTACATCTTATAAGTGTAGCTAGTAATGTGGAAACAACTCAGTTCTAAATTCTAAGCCTGCCCTGAGTGCATCGAAGGGTTCAAAGTTCTAACTTAAAACTCAGAACCAACTTAGGATTTTAGAACTTGCAACTTTGACCTTAAAATTTGTTTTTTGTCTTTTCTGTCCTGGTGATTATGCCGAAAGAGGTCACACCTGATCCCATTCCGAACTCAGAAGTTAAGCTTTTTTGGGCTGATGGTACTGCTGGCTTTGCCTGTGGGAGAGTAAGTAGTCGCCGGGACAGAGGAGACAAAGACAATTTAAAATTGAAAATTTAAAATTAACAATTGAACGCCAACTCAATAGAGAGAAGGTGTTTTTTGCGTATGTAGCTAGTCTGATATCTGGGCCTTAATAAAGAATGTGTTTATGCTATAGTTCCTTTGAAAAAATTTGTTTCATGAAAATAGCTCTGGTAAATGATTGGCTCACATCGCATGGTGGTGAATTGAATGTCTTGTTGGCTTTGGCCGATATTTATCGTGATGCACCTATTTATACGTCGGTATATGACAGAGATAAAGTGCCGGAATTGGCAAAGAGAGAAGTGATAACAACCTCCCTGCAGAATTTGCCCTTTGCTACCAAAATGCACAAGATGATGCCCATGCTTCGTCCTCGTGCTTTTGAGGACTTAGATCTCTCTAGCTATGATGTCGTGATTTCTTCCAGTCATGCTGAAGCCAAGGGTGTTATTACGAAACCGGAGACGGTACATATTTGTTATTGTCATACACCTACGCGCTATTACTGGAGTGATTATCATGAGTATAAGAAGCGGATGGAATTTGGCATTTTAAATCCTCTTGCTCGCTTCATGATGCCCAGAGCTATTCATAAATTACGCCAATGGGATTATTTAGCGGCTCAGCGCGTTGATCATTTTATTGCGAATTCGAATTACGTCGCAGAGCGTATAAAGAAATATTATCGTCGCAATGCCATAGTTATCTATCCCCCGGTTGATACTGAAAAACATGTTTATGATCCGAAAATAAAAAAGGAAGATTTTTATTTCACGATTTCCCGTCTTATTCCTTACAAGCGTTTCGATATTCTCGTTGAAGCTGCAAATAAGGCAAAGGTGAAACTAAAAATTGCAGGACTTGGTCCCGAGCTTAAGAGATTACAGAAACTCGCTGGTCCGACTGTTGAAGTGATGGGCTATATCAATGATCATGATAAAATTGACTTAATGCAGAGAGCAAAAGGTTTTTTGTTTGCAGCAGAAGAAGATTTTGGTATTGTTCCTGTCGAAGCCATGGCCTGTGGTACTCCAGTATTAGCTTATGGCAAAGGGGGATTGGCAGAAAGTGTTACGTCCGAAACTGGTATTTTAGTGGCAGAACAAGATGTGAACAGTTTTGTTCGCGAGATTGAGCAAATGGAGAGTCGTACTTTCAATTACGCTACCGTTCGTAAGCATGCGGAGAAATTCTCTAAAAAACGATTTCAGGAAGAGATAATAGAATTTGTTACTTCAATAATCACTTAATTACCTTTCTCTCATCCTTTTTCTGAGAGCTAGCATATCTTGTTCAGACAGTAATCCTAATCTTTGCCAGTTTTCAATGCGTCCTTCCGGCAATCCTGCCCAATAACGGTCACCGAAATCTCCCAGTCCTGGGACGATAAATCCACGATGATTGAGACATTCATCGAGTTTTCCGGTAATGACTCTGATTTGTGGGAATGTTTGTATGACATTATCTACACCCTCGGGAGCGGCGATGACAGACAGGGAATACAGATTGGTTTCAGAAGGCAGAGAAAGTTGAAGTAAAGCAGTAATGACAGTATTTCCTGTTGCCAACATCGGATCGGCAACGACAACATTTTTGATACTTGCGACATTATTGCTGGCAGTATAATAAAGACTGGTTTCCAAGGTTTCCTCATCGCGACGTGCTCCTAAATGGAAAAATCGATGATGTCCGGCTTCGGCTGCTTGGGCTCCCAGGACCAGACCGGCACGCCATGGCAAAATCCATAGGGTGTTTTCTCTGTCCAACAGTGGAGTTATGTAAGCGATTAAACTCTTCGCGATATGATCGGCAGCCTCACAAAAGGCTCTCGGAGCAGTGATTTCTTGCTTGGCGATATGATTGTGACTTAATGTATGGAAGGCTGAGACTTCTTCTCTACCTGCGACAGCAAAAGTCCCTTCGGCGCTGTATTGTCCTACAGTTCGCATAAGCGCGGCTTTCTCATCTGAAGAGAGCAGTTGAAATGCCCAACCATGTTCATGTCCTCGGGTAAACATGATGGCCCGTAATTCACGCATAATTCGCTCTCTTTCTCTCTCTGGATCTCCCTGAATAATTGTTGCATCTACTGCAGAATGCTTTACTTCTCCATCGGGTAATATTTCTCTTCTGACTAAAGGATGAACAGGACGAGAGCGCATAAAATATTTTAAGGGCTCAATATCCTACGTTTGCTTTCCTTTGTCAAAAAGTTATACTTTTCCCGATTAATTTCCCCTATGTATCTTTCAGAAGGCGCTGTGTCTGCGGATAGTCGTGATAGTTCTCGATTGGCAATAGTCAAGATTTTGTTTAATGAAATGCCAACTCAACCCACACCTCCCGCACCTGCGGGACCACCCAAGCAGCCTGATTTTGAATTTGAAATTGAATGTCCACGCCATCCCAAACCCAAAATACCACAGAGACTACCTTGGACTCCTATTGTTCCTAAACGACCACCGACCATTCATTGATTGAGAAATACACTGTCCTTTACAAGACAAAAGCCCTTCATTATAGTTCACCCGGTCGCCTAAACAGCAACCGAGCACTAGTATGGGGCCATCGTCTAGTGGTTAGGACATCAGGTTTTCATCCTGACAACCGGGGTTCGATTCCCCGTGGCCCTGCCATTTTGAACGGACGACACTTTCAACGAATGGTTGGAAGTGTTTTTTGACATCTATATGCACCTTTCGATCGGTGACGGTAATGTTCGATACTATGTATTGTAAAATCTGACGTTTTTCTTCTTTGGTTCCTTTCGTGTAAAGATCGGCAATATTTTGCATGACATCAATGATCATTGCGCCTGCTTCATAATATCGGCTATCAGCGACTGCTCTCCGTTGTAAATGGTCATTGATAGTATCCAGTTCGATTTGATACTGATAGCGCTTTTGTTTGTAGAGTTCAATATCAATTAAGCCATTGAGCTTATCTTCATAGAGGTAATTAAGCTTGGTCATTAGGCTCTGTCTCTTTCTCTCTAATTCATCTCGGTGCTTATCCTCTGTATCCTTCTTGATCTCATGCAGTTCTTTTAAGCTTGTTTTCAAATATTCCACGATATCGCTGGGAATATGTATTTGTTCCATGAAGGTGTCCAATTGGGGAACAATGATATCCTCTTTTACTCCTATTTGAGTACAATTGCGTTTGAAGCTGGTACAACGATAATAGATATGTTTGCCTCGTTTGGTGTAGGCGGTAAGTCCTCTGCCACATTCTCCACACGTCATCATTCCTTTGAGCATATAGGGTATGGTGTTATATCGTTTTATCGGGTGTTTAGTAATAAATCCGTTTTGTATTTCTTTTACTTTGTTCCACAAATGAAGACTAATGACAGGCTCATGGATACCCTGATGTACTTCATCATGCCAAACAAATGAACCATAATAAATCGGATTAGTGAGAATCCTGTGGGCTTGCGCAATGTAGATTGGTTTCTTGAGGGGGATGAATAAGCTCTCATCTTCGATCTGTTGTAATGCAGTTCGTAAAGATTGATGGCCAGTAGCATAGAGTTCAAAAAGTCTTTTTACTAATTTAGCTTCTGGTTCATAGGGGACGAGAGTGTTCTTTCCACTGATTCTTTGCGAACGATATCCAAAAGGTGCTCTACCAGGATACATGCCCATTTTGAGTTTTTCATCATATCCCTTCATCACTTCGCGAGAGAGATTATCGAGGAAATGTTTGGCTATGAGAACTTGCATGCCATGGGCAAACTTTAATTCAGGTGATGCTGTTGGGCCGAGCTGTTGATTGGAACGGACATAGATGATATTGAGTCCTGTATCTTCTATGAGCGTGTAGTCCTTGAGATTTCGAAAGAGGCGATCGGTTTTTTCCACCAGAATTGTTCTGATTTCAGGATTTGCTTCGAGAAACGTTACCATATCAGTGAATCCTTTTCTTCCTGATTTCCCCGCACCCTCATCATCGTAAAATTCTTTGCTAATCTTGTAATTGTTCTGCCTGGCATAATCTTCCAAAAGACGCTTCTGTGCGGGTACGGAAAAGCCTTCCTTGAGCTGCCTATCTGAAGAAACGCGACAATAGATGACACAAGGATTGAGGGACATAGGCGTCGGTTAATTAACTTTGAGTATATCGGAAGTAAGTATGAATTCAATGTTCGCAATGCTTCTACGAAAGCCTCAATCTTGGCTTCACCATATCTTTACATGAGATTTTCATCTGTGTTAATTTTCGTTGACACACATAACATTCTCTATGATTCTCTCTCATGCCTTACCTTACTTTTATAAAAATGCAGCGGGCTATGTTCGCTTTGATATTCGAGATGTGTTAAATAATAATGAAGGTCAATTAATATATAGTGACAAAAACCAAAAAATCTATATGAAAGTGCGCTGGCCAGTAGAAAATCCTCCGTGGTTTTAAATGAATATTTTTATTTCCTATGAAACCTCTTCAATCCAAAACTGATTACTTCTTTGTTGATGAATCGGGAGATACTACCTTCTATGATCGTCATGGGAATTTGATAGTTGGCCAAACTGGCTGCTCTCCTCTTCTTATCTTGGGATTTGTCCGTACAGATAATCCGAGGATCATTCGCGAAGGATTACACAAGTTAAGATCTGAGATACTACAAAATCCTTATTTGCAAGGCATTCCTTCACTCACCAAAACCAAACGTGCATTTCATGCCAAAGATGATTGTCCTGAAGTACGAGAAAAGGTTTTCCAATTGTTAGCCGAGCTCGATTTTAAAGCCGAGTTTATCGTAGGCAGAAAAATAGAAAAGATTTTTAGAAAGAGACATCAAGCCAAGGAGCAAATCTTTTATGATGATCTAGTCATGCATCTCTTCAAAAATAAACTCCATCTGGCGGAGGAAAACAATATCTACTTTGCTACCCGTGGTACACGCGATCGCCAACATACCTTAGCTTCACTCATTGAAGAAACTGTGAATCAGTTTGAGGAGAAACATGATTTCAAGAATCCTGCCAAGCATCATATATATGCACAAACGCCTGATGGCGAGCCTTGCTTGCAGGTTATTGATTACATGAATTGGGCTATTCAACGTGCTTTTATCAAAAAAGAAGATCGCTTCTTGCGATTTGTAGAAAATAAGATCGGTCTCATCTTTGATATTTACGACTTTGACAGCTATCCCAATAATTTTTATACCAAGAAAAATCCTCTACGCATACTAAATTAGCCCCAGAGAGGCTAGTGATCTTTCGATCAGCACGGCATGAAGCCGACTTTCACCTCTAAGGGACTAACTAAACCTATTATAAGCCACGGAGTTTAAAATCGCAATACTAATATGGTAGTAATGGAGTTATAGAAACCAGAAAGGAGTTTACCTAATTTCTATAGCGATTTTCTAGAACTACCCCCTATTTTCTAACACCTCAAACTACGTCTACCTCTACACCTATTCCCTATTACACAAAAACAGACTGCTGATTTTGAAACCAACAATCTGTTCTTTGTAGGAGGTGAATATTATTCAACTTTTGAATTAAGAATATCGATAGCCGTCTGGATACCTTCTATTGCTCTTGTATTGCTACCCAAGTCACTTTGAATAGCCTCGAGTATAGCAACAATATTTTTGGTTGTCATATATATATCACCTCCCTCATATATTTTTTATATTTATTTTAAATCAATAAATAAAATTATTGATCGACCATCTATAATTGTAGAACATTTCCCCCCCCTAGCAAGTACACTGCGCCATAGCTGAAGAGGTCGATTTCTTCGCATATTAGTTTTTGTATTTTTCTAGTTCTGTTTTTATCCATGCGAGTGGCTTAATATTGGAATCAGACTGCTTTGCTAGTGATTTGGCGAGTTTTGAGAACTGTTGCTTCAGTATGGCTTTTCTCTTGTGACCATGAAGGAGAGTAATCTCATTCCAGACTACTTTTTGTCCGCGTAAATATATTTCTTCAAAAAGAAAGTAATAAAAACTCTGCTGGGTATATCCATATTTGTTTCTCAAATAGGTTCTGAGATCATCTCGATGGTTGCAATACAGCAGATCAAGTGAGTTTTCAAATGTTTGCTTAAAGTAATAAGATAATATTTTGGAAGAGATTTTATATTTCACTACATCGGTAAGAGTATACGCCTTTTGTTTTGGGGCATTGAGCAGGGGGAAAATACTCCTGATTATTTGTGGTTTGAAAAGTGATACTTCGTAGCGCAGTGCTTGAAGCAGAAGATTTCTATTTCTTAATTGTTGTAGCACTCGTTTATCTTCACTCGTGTAGCCTTGTTTTTGTAGCTCAAGTACTTTGTCATAGAAGGTGATAGCATGGGATGTATTATGGAATTTAAGCCAATAGCCTCCTTTCCCAAATGCTATATCTCTCCGCTCAATCTCGGTTCGCGGTCTATAACCACTGATATAGAGGAAATCAATGATGTCCTGAGCTGTGCCGAGTCGTCTCGGAACTAAGAATTGGTGGGTGAAATCAATGCGGTGGAGAGGAGCATGGAGGAGATCTGATGCTGTAATATCGAGGTTGAATACTCCTTTCAGAGCAATGATCAGTTTTCCCAGGCAGGTACTCAACTTTTT
>Ga0209641_10005389_pt1 | contig 10477 bp, 7 predicted proteins | sample RifCSP16_1_FD_184022 | JGI IMG/M metagenome (GOLD analysis project Ga0209641, IMG submission 184022) | Soil microbial communities from Rifle, Colorado - Rifle CSP2_sed 16_1 (SPAdes) (version 2) | ecosystem: Environmental > Terrestrial > Deep subsurface > Rock core/Sediment | place: Rifle...
CTAAGTCGGATTACTCCTTCTGATACGGCTGTCCATCAGCCGCCGGCATCTGCCCGCGGCCGACCACACCCGCCAGGGCGATCATGGTTGCTACATAAGGAGCCATGAGGAGGAAGTCCGAAGGGATGGCAACTCCCAGGATGGCCAGCTTGGCCGCCAGGGAGTCGGCGAACCCGAAGATCAGCCCGGCGCCGAATGATCCGAAGGGCGTCCAGTTCCCGAAGATCATCGCCGCCAGACCGATAAAGCCTCTCCCGGCGGTCATCACCTCATCGAAGCGGCCGACCGAGCCCAGGGTGAAGTAACCGCCGCCGAAGCCTGCCATCATGCCGCCAAGAAGCACGGCCATATAGCGGGTGCGAAAGACGTTGATACCGAGTGTGTCGGCCGCCTTGGGATGCTCGCCAACCGAACGGAGCCGCAGTCCCCAGCGTGTGTAGAAGAGCGCTACGGTGATCACGACCAGAAACAGGTAAAGCGCGTAGACGAACAAGTTGTGGCTGAAGAGCATCGGCCCCAGTATGGGTATCTTCGAAAGAACGGGGATCGGCCAGGGAGCAAAGATCCCCGGGTTGTTCAAGTCCTGATATGTCTGCAGGAATTTGGAGGAGACAAAGGACGTGATGCCTGTGGCGAAGATGTTGATCACAGTGCCGGAGACAATCTGATCGGTCCTGTACTTGATCGAAAGAACAGCATGCACCAGGCCCAGGAGTCCACCCGTCAAGACCGCCGCCAGCAGACCGATCCACAGGCTCCCGCTGACGCTTCCCACGAGCGCGCCCGTCATCGCGCCCGACAGCATCATGCCTTCGATGGCGATGTTCACTACCCCCGCCCGCTCGCAGAGCACGCCGGACATGGCCCCCAACGTGATCGGGACCGCCTTCACCAGGCTCGTGGTCAACAGCCCGAGCAGGTTGAGCGATTGGCCGGCAGCAGCCCAGGTGAGAAAGCCGAAGATGAACAGGCCGGAAACGATTCCCAGGACCACGGTCGTCTGCCGCCCAAAGCCGCGCGCAAGCTGGATCCCGCCCAGCATCGCGGCGGCCAGAGCCAGCACGTTGAGGGTGAAGGACGACGGCAGGACCCAATCCGGGATGGTCACGTCGGACCCTCCCAGCGTGAGACTAAACGTAGTCACCTGGTCTGACGTGACTTGGCGGGCGAAGATGATCCAGATGCCGAAGGCCAGCCCAAGCAGAACCAGCCCGATCACCCGCTGGCGGGTGGGTGAGGCGATTTCAATCCGGCGCCGCAGCGCAGTCGTGGCCATCGATCACCCTCCCCAGCCGCGGACGAACACTCCCTCAACGCCTTCTGCCGGGGCACGCAAGCGATAGATCGTCCGGATGATCGCCGGTGCGGCGATGAAGGCCAGGATCAAGGCTTGAAGGACCGAGATGATATCGATAGGGATGCTCGAGACGACCATCATTCGCGTGGCGCCATTGCGCAACGTCCCGAAGAGCAAGGCCGCCAGGACCACGCCCAAGGGGTGGCTCTTGCCGAGTAGCGCCAGAGCGATGCTGTCGAAACCGTAGCCCGACGAGAACGCCATCGCCAGGTTGAGGTTTACGCCCAGGACCTCGTTTGCTCCGGCCAGCCCCGCCAGCGCCCCGGAGAGCGACATCGCCAGGACCATGTTCCCGACGATGTTGATCCCGGCATAACGGGCTGCGTTGGGGTTGCTGCCGACGGTGCGAAGGTTGAACCCTATCGTCGTCCGGAACAGAAGCCAGTACACCAGCCAGGCCGCGGCCAGGGCGATGAAAAAGCCGGCGTGGAAGCGGATGGGATACTCGAAGAAGCGCGGCAGCGCCGCGCTCTCTTGGATCGTCGGGCTGACCGGATTGAATGAATCAGGGCGCTTCATCGGACCGCTCAGCAGCCAGTCGCTGAGGCGGAAAGCAATATAGTTGAGCATGATCGTATTGATCACCTCATGCCCACCGGTCTTGGCTTTTAGCCAGCCCGGGATGAAGCCCCACGCCGCGCCCCCCAGCCCGCCCGCCGCCAGGGCCAGCGGGAGATGGACGATGGCGGGCAGGCCGATGATCGAGTACCCGACGAAAGCGGCGCAAATGGCACCGACGAAAATCTGTCCTTCGGCGCCGATGTTGAACAGGCCCGTGCGGAACCCCAAAGCAACGGCCAGCCCGCCAAAGATATACGGCGTCGCGGCGACCAGGCTCTCCAAGAAGGGGTTGAATGCCCGGCGGATGTCGAGTGGATCCCCGCCTTGCAGCGCGCCAATGATCCGGCCCGGATCACCGATCGATCCGGCGAAGAGAGCTCCGTAGGCGGCTCCCACAACGCGGAGCCCGGCGACTACACCCTGGACCGGCGATCGCGCCCAAGCGGCATAGACCTCCTCCGATGTGAAGGCGATGATCAACGCCCCAACGATTAGACCGCTGACCACCGCCAGGATTGGGATCAATGCAACCTGGCCTATGCGCCGCCCCAGCGGGCCTTTGCCCGCCGGCGTGGCCGTCAACTCCTCCAGCAGAATCTCGGAGGCATTCTTCTTTGATTTGTCTTCTGCCACAGAGGGGGTCCTCTCTTAGAGTGTGACTTCGACCTTGCGCTTGCCGCGCGGGGTGGCTGCTTTCTCGGGACTCACTCCGGCCATCAGGAGGCCGACATGCTCTTTAGTCGCCTCTTCCGCCTCGAGGACCGCCACGATCTTCCCCCGATACATGACGGCGATCCGGTCGGAGAGTTCCATGATTTCGTCCAGTTCCGATGATACGAGCAAGACGCCGCAGCCGGCGTCGCGCTTCTCGACGATGCGATGATGTATATACTCGATCGAGCCCACGTCGAGCCCGCGCGTCGGTTGAGATGCGACCAACAGCTTGATCGGACGCGAAAACTCCCGAGCCACAATGACCTTCTGCTGGGTTCCACCCGAGAGTGATCCGGCGGGGGTGCGCGGCGACGGCGTCCGGATGTCGAACTCATCGATGAGCTGCCTAGCCGTTCGTTCGATCTCCTTGCCGCGCATGACGACCCCTCGAGAGAACGGCGGGAGATAGTAAGTGCAGAGCACCAGATTGTCGGAGACGGGAAACGGCAGTACCAACCCATCGCGCTGCCTGTCTTCCGGGACATGGGCTGTCCCGAGTTCGGTGATCTGGCGCGGCTTGGCATGAGTGACGTCTGCTCCCAGGATACGGATCGATCCTTTGGTCGCAGCCCGCAGCCCGGTCAGGGCCTCGACCAACTCAGTCTGCCCGTTGCCCTGCACTCCCGCCAACCCCATGATCTCCCCGGCGCGCAGTTCCAGGCTCACACCGTCCACCGCCACCTGGTTCCGATCGTCGGCCACCACCAGGTCATCCACCTGCATGACCACATCGCCGGCCTTGGGTGGTGTCCGCTCCACCTCGAGCTCGACTTCTCGACCGACCATCATTTCCGCCAGCTTGTGCCGGTTGGCCTTGCCCGGCACCGTCGTCCCGACGACCTTTCCCAGGCGTAAGACCGTGATTCGATCGGCGACGTCAAGAACCTCCCTCAGTTTGTGCGTGATGAAGATGATGGATTTGCCTTGAGCCGCCAGGGAGCGCATGATCTTGAACAGCTCGTCCGCCTCTTGCGGCGTCAGCACGGCCGTCGGTTCGTCCATGATCAAGATGTCGGCCTCGCGATAGAGCAGCTTAATGATCTCCACCCGCTGCTGGACTCCGACCGGAAGGTCCTTGATGAATGAATTCGGATCCACGGCGAGGCCATACTGCTCGGAGATCCCGCGCACTCTAGCCGAGGCCCTGCGACGATTGAGGAAGCCTCCCAGGAAGGTCGTCTCTTCGCCGAGCATTACATTCTCGGTCACACTGAAGACGGGAATGAGCATGAAGTGTTGGTGGACCATGCCGATCCCGGCGGCGATCGCATCGCTGGGTGAATGGGCCACAATCTGCTTCCCGCGAACGACAATCTCACCCTCGTCCGGCTGATACAACCCGTATAGGATGTTCATCAGGGTGGTCTTGCCCGCGCCGTTCTCGCCGAGCAAGCCGAGAATTTCCCCTGCGTCGAGGGTCAGATCGATATGGTCGTTTGCGAGTACTCCGGGGAAATGCTTGGTGACGCCGCGCAGCTCTAGAACAGGGGCCATCTTCCCTCCGGCGTGAATGGGCGCGAAGTCAAGGCATTCTACCACGGGCGGTCGCCAGCCCAAGACCGAGGGGGCTCCGGAGGGTGTATCCCAACTTGGGGGCACACCACCTTTGTGAGGGGCGAAGCCTGCGGCTACAGCGTGCGGCTGCAACATCGGCTATCCGCGAACATGCGGGGCCGGTTATGGACCGGCCCCGCTGTGTACTTGTCCGACGAGTTAGGGCGTACTCAGGATCGCCTAGGGTGAGGTCTTGATCGTGCCGGCGATGATGCCCTGCGCCACTTCGTCGACTTCAGCCTTGAGATCGGCCGGAACCATCGAGTCCAGTTGGTGGAACTGGGCAAGCCCGACACCGCGATTCTCGAGCGTCCCAACGGTCACGCCGCCTTCAAACGTTCCGTCCATGACGGACTTGATGGCGTTGAGCGTCGTGACGTCCATGTTCTTCATGACCGAGGTCAGAACGATCGGGGCATACTCCGCGTTGACGACCGCCCAGTCGTTGTCGACGCCGATGATGTACGTACCGCCGCGCTCCTGAGCCGCTGCCGCGGTGCCCAGGCCGACGGGGCCGGCGACCGGCATGATAATGTCGGCGCCTTCGTCCATCAGCGACTCGCCCATCCGGCGCCCGTCATCCGTGCTTTCGAAGTTGCCGGTAAACAGTCCGGTCTGCGAGGCGGGATCCCAACCCTTGACTTCGACCGACGTCCCGTGCTTCTGGTTGTAGTAATCCACTCCCAGGGAGAAGCCGTCCATGAAAACCGTCACGGTCGGGATCTGGATGCCGCCGAACGTGCCCACGACACCGCTCTTGGTGACGCCTGCCGCCACGTAGCCGGCCAGGAAGGCCGCCTGGTCGGTGGTGAAGACCTGCCCCAGGACGTTGGGGATCACCGGATCGTAAGCGTAGTCAACGATCGAGAAGTTCTGATCCGGGTTCGCCTGGGCCGCCGCCGCCGTGGCATCGCCAAGCAGGAAACCGACGGTGATGATGATGTCGCACTTCTCCTCGAGGAAGGCGTTGATGTTCTTCTCATAGTCGGTCTGCTGCTGCGACTCGAGGTACTTGCCCTCGATACCCAGCTGGTTGATGGAATCCTGAACACCCTTCCAGGCGGTGGCGTTGAACGACTTGTCGTCGATGCCGCCGGTGTCGGTCACCTGGCAGGCCTTAACCTTTGGCGCCGGTGCTTCGGTCGGTGCAGCGCCGCCGCAAGCCGTCAGGATCATCGACGCCAGCAGCATCAGCGAAAGGGCGAAGAAGATCTTCTTTTGCATGTCTCACTCCTGTAGGGATTGGAAGGACGCGTCAAGTAGGGTCAGATCGGTGGAGTTTTCTGCCGGTGATCACCCCTTTCCGCCTGTGCCCGTCGGCCAGGCAAGAAGCCAGCAAGGTTGGAGGTCGGTCATTGGCCGGTCGTTCAGAACAAAGCAGGCCTGACGAGCTTATTCAGGGATAGTCAATCCACCGGAGATGGGCTGGGAGATTGCGCGCCTCGGTCATCATAACATGAGATAAGACACACCGCAATCCGCGCCCTAATCGGTCAACCGCCTCACTCCTCGACTACCGTTTGGAGTGAGCCGTAGTCAAGCACTTCCCTCGGCTGCGATCCGGCCACGGCCGGACCGACAATCCCACGCTCTTCCAACTGGTCTACCAACCGCGCCGCTCGCCCGTAACCTATTCTCAGGCGGCGCTGAAGCAGCGAGATCGAGGCCCGCCGCATTTCACGCACAATGGCCACGGCTTCCTCAAACAAGTCGTCTGAGGCTTCACCTTCCTCCTCGATCTCTTCCCACATGCTCGCCTGCTTGAGAGGCAAGCCGGGCGACTGCCTCTCGGCCTGAAGTGCCGGGTGAGGGGCGGTCGCCTCGCCTCCGAGAGCGGCGTTCTTCCAGTAACGGATCAGGCGAGCCAGCTCAGCCTCGGCCACAAAGGCACCCTGCATCCGCAGCGGCGCGGGCGCATCCGGAGCCTGAAAGAGCATATCGCCCCGCCCCAGGAGCCGTTCTGCCCCCGGCTGATCCAGGATCACCCGGCTGTCGACTGAGGAGGCTACGGCAAAGGCTATCCGGGCCGGGAAGTTGGCTTTGATCAGACCTGTCACAACATCCACCGAGGGCCGCTGCGTGGCAATCACCAGGTGGATTCCGGTGGCCCGCGCCAGCTGCGCCAGGCGGGTGACAACGCGTTCGGTCTCATCCGGCGCCAGCATCATCAGATCGGCCAGCTCGTCGATCACCACCACGAGGTATTCTTTCGGGCGGGCGTTGGTCGACCGCATGCGCTGGTTGTAATCGGTGAGATGACGCACCCCTTCCTTGGCGAACAAGCGGTAGCGCTCGTCCATTTCACGCAGGACCCACTGCAGCGCCGGTACAACCCGCTCCAAATCGACAACGACCGGCGCTAGGAGATGGGGAATCCCGTTGTAGGCGGTCAGCTCGACGCGTTTCGGATCCACCATGAGGAGCCTAAGCTCGTCGGGCGTGTTTCTCAACAGCAGACAGGAGATGATCGCGTTAACACAAACCGACTTGCCCGATCCGGTCGTCCCGGCGATCAGCAAGTGCGGCATCGAAGCCAGGTCGCCGGAAATGGCATGACCCGAAACATCCTGCCCCAGGCCGATCGCCAGCTTCGAGTCGATCTTCTGGAACGCCTTGGCATCCATTACATCCCGCAACGCTACCAGAGCGATCTCGGTGTTGGGCACTTCGATGCCGATGAAACCCTTCCCCGGTACGGGGGCCTCGATGCGGATCGACCTAGCAGCCAGCGCCAGGGCCAGATCATCCGCCAGGGCTGCGACCTTGCTGACCTTGACCTTTGTCCGCCGCCCGCCGCGCCCGTCAACAAAGTCGGGCTCGACGCCGAATTGCGTGATCGTCGGACCGCGATTGACTTCGACGATGTGAGCCGGGGCGCCGAAAGCATGCAGGGTCTCTTCGATCAGCCGCGCCCGCTGCCGCTCGAATTCCTCGTCAGCCCTGCCCACCGCGCCCGGTTCGAGGATCTCGGCCAGCTCAGGCAGGACCCACGCCGGGTGCACAGGCTCGGGGATAGCAGTCTCGGAAGAGGCCATACCAGACAGGGCAGCAACGTCGGGTCTCGAACCGACTTCAACGGGCTGCAAAGCCCCGGGCTCCAGCGCCCGTGCCCGTGCGGCGGCAGGGGGTACGACCTCAAGGGGCTCCGAGGCCGGCGTAGATCCGGCTCCGCTCAGCCCCAGACGCTCGCCGGCCCATCGGAAGGGTCGAAAAGCTCGGGACAGAAACCCGGCGAGAGACAGCCCGCTGACAAGCATCCCCGCTGCGAGGGCCAGGCCAACAAGAGCTACGCCTGCCCCGGGACCACCAAGGGCTTGCAGCAGGCCTTCGAACAAGAAGGCCCCCGTCAAACCTCCACCCCGACCCTGCAGGGCTAGGTTCAGACTCGATGTGAACGTCGGGCCGCGCAAGAACGCTTGAACCACGACCAACAGGACCAGGTAGAGCAATCCCAGGCCGAGGAGCTTCTCACCCCCGACTTGCGGCAACCGGTCGCGATAGCCCCGGAGCAGAAGACGTAGGCCCACAACCACCATCGCCAGCGGGACGAGCACCATGCCCCAGCCGAACGCCTGGCGGAGCAGCCGCAGCCACAATCCTGTCGCTTGCATGTGATCCGAGGAAAGCAGGCTCAGTAGAGTGAACAAGCCCAGGCCGGTGAGGAGGAGACCGAGTAGTTCCAGTCGGTGGGTGCGAAGGAGTGTCCGGAGGCCGGTGGACGCGGAACTCGAGGCCCGGGACTTGCGGCCGGACCGTGTCGAAGGGCCGCGGGCCTCGGTCTTGTTACCCGTCTTGGGCAATCTGGCGCTTGAGGCACCTCGAGATTTGGCGGACGTAATCTTCTTGGCCAGGTAGCAGCCTCCGGTCGCGGGATTATAGCATATCGACCCATCGGGCCATTTCAGCCCTGCGCGGAGAGGGGATCGTAGCCCCCTCTCCCTTCAGGGAGAGGGTGGGGGTGTCCCTCACTTCGTTCGGGATCCAGTCAAGCTGGACGGACGGTGCTGCGCGAAGGGTTGGCCCCCCATGCTACAATTCGCGCATGCTCCCCCCAGAAACGGTCCTTGAACTGCGGCGCGTGTTCCTGTTGCGCGATTTCAGCGAGGCCGATCTCGAAGAGCTGGCGCAGGGCATGGACCTGGAGACGTTTGCCCCGGGCCAGGAAATCTATCGCCGGGGAAGGACAGCGACTGCAATCCACCTGATCCTGTCGGGCCGAGTGGAGATCCAGCCTGCCGCTCCCGCTTCCGCATCAACCCGATTGGGAAGCGCCGGTGAGGGCGACGTGCTGGGTGAGTTCGAGCTCGTCACCAACCAGACGCGCCTGGCGAACGCCGTCGCCTCCGAGCCAACCCGGGCGATCCGCTGGGAACGCAAGCCTTTGAGCGCGGCCATGAAGGCTCACCCGGTGCTGCTCGAACGCCTACGCTTCTACACCGAAATGCATCGCCTTCGCTCAAGGCTGAACCTAGACTGGCTCGGCGAAGAGGAAGACCTGTGTGCTTTGGCTCGCAAGCACATCGTCCTCATGTACGATGCCATGATCCTGCCGGGTCTCCTGCTCCTGGCTGCGACCGGCCTGACCTGGTGGGCGCTCAACGGAGGTCCCGGCATCGCAGGCTGGGCGGCCGGTTTGTTCGGCGTGCTCGGCCTTGTTTCCACCGTTTGGCAGCGTATCGATTGGGGGAATGATTACTACATCGTGACCGATCGGCGCATCGTCCGACTGGAGAAGATCGTCGGGCTGTACGACAATCGCCAAGAAGCCCCGCTTCAAATGGTGCTTTCGGTCAACACCAGTTCCGGCTTGTTCGGCCGGATGTACGGTTACGGAGACGTCACGGTCCGCAGCTACACGGGTCAGATCGTCTTTCCCAACGTCGCCAACATGCGTGAGATGGCGGCGCTCATCGAGGAGCAGATACGCCGCATGCTGCGACGTCGCAGGCAACTCGAACAGGAGACGATCGCCGAAGCCCTACGCCAACGACTCGAGCCCCATCCGGGCGAAGTCGCGCCCACCGCCACGCTGCCGGCGCCTCCACCCGTGGACCCGAATGAAAGCCGCATTGGGCTGGACCGCTGGAGCTTCCAGGTCCGATTCGAAGAGCAGGGTGTGATCACCTACCGGAAACACTGGGCGGTGCTGATCCGGGCCATCGCCTTGCCTTCGCTGGCATTGCTTACGGCGGCGGCCGTGATCGGTGCGGCTCTCGGCGGTCTGCTCAGCGGACTTCCAGTCGATAGTCTCTTGACCTTCGGCCTTCCGATCGTGATCGGCCTTGGTTTGTGGTGGTTATATCAGTACCTCGATTGGGCAAACGATCTCTATCAGATCACGCCCACTCACATTGTGGATATATATAGGAAGCCGTTGGGAAGAGAGGTGCGGAAGATCGCCCCACTGGACAATATCCTCGGCACCTCGATCGACCGCAAAGGGATCATCGGGATCTTGCTCAACTTTGGCAGCGTGACGGCTGAGGTCGGCACGGCTCAATTCGATTTTGAAGGTGTCTTCGATCCGGTCGGTGCACAGCAGGACATTGCCCGCGCCATCGACCGTCTCCTCGAACGCAGAAGCGAGGCCGAGCGGCAACGCCGGCAGGAGGAGATGGTAGAATGGCTGACCACTTACCACGACCAGGTCGCCGCCCCCCCACCGGATGGACGGCCGGCGGACAAGCGAGATCATGAGTATCCATAAGATCGTGACTCTGCCCGATCCCGTATTGCGGACCCGGGCTCGCAAGATCAAGGTCTTCGACGGCAAGGTCCAGCGACTCGCCGACGACATGCTGGAGACGATGCGAGCCGCGCCCGGTGTCGGGCTGGCCGCGCCCCAGCTCGGCCACAGCCAGAGGCTGATCCTCGTCGAATACGCCGAGTCCCCTGACGACCCCGAAGCCCCCCCTGTCCCACCGAAGCTGTTCGTCGTGGCCAACCCCGAAATCGTCCGCCATTCGACGGAGACTGTCAGCGCCAATGAAGGTTGCCTCTCCATCCCCGGCTATCTCGGTGAGGTTGAACGCTTTCAGTCGATCACCCTCAGGGGTTACAACCTGCACGGCAAGCCGCTGCGCGTGAAAGCCACGGGCTGGCTGGCGCGCATCTTCCAGCACGAGATCGACCACCTTGACGGGGTGCTGTTCATCGATCGCGCTACGCAGGTGTGGAAGGTGGAGGATCAAGAAGCCGTGCAGGTATCCCCTACCCAAGATGAAAGCCGAAAGCGTCAGGCGGTCAGCGGTCAGCAGTTAGCAATAAGCAGTAAGCAATAAGCAATTGGCA
>Ga0209641_10005395_pt1 | contig 10471 bp, 3 predicted proteins | sample RifCSP16_1_FD_184022 | JGI IMG/M metagenome (GOLD analysis project Ga0209641, IMG submission 184022) | Soil microbial communities from Rifle, Colorado - Rifle CSP2_sed 16_1 (SPAdes) (version 2) | ecosystem: Environmental > Terrestrial > Deep subsurface > Rock core/Sediment | place: Rifle...
TCTGAGAATTGTCCGTTTGGATCATGTACAGTAAGTTTTGGTGATTTTAGAGGATCGTAATAGATGTAAGCATCACTGTCTTGTCTTTTTTGTCCATCCCGAACATTTGTGTACAGTCCAATGTGTTCAATATTTCCAATCCCTCCCCCTTCGGTAAAGTCAAATCGTAGTACAGCCTTTTGCCCAACCTTGAATGTCTTTGTTTCCTCTAAAGTGTTAGCGTCATTATCGTTTAGTATTCCACCAAATCCTTCCTCTCCTCCCTCAATTATTGCAAACGAAGATGTTCCAAATGCTGAAGGACCTCCAGCACCTCCAGATCCAGCTAGAAAATTTACTACAAAACCTGCACGACTAATACCACCGCCTCCCCCGCCTCCTCCAGAACCAGGAAGTATTGCAGCACTGTCACTTGCTTCCAGATAAGTCGCAGTAACTGTATCGCCAATAGCAGCCTGTATCGCACCTACTGTATTATCTGGATTTGGAATTACCAAACTATTTGTAAATTCACCATTGTACGCTACAGAAAGAATATCGCCATTTGAAACTAGAATTGTATTTCCACCAGAAGTACCACTTGGACTTAATATTAGCTGGCCGGTGAAGAAACCTGAATTTGCATTGGTCTCAGTTAGGATAAGAGAAAATCCTGGCTCGTCTGTACTTGATTTTACAAATACTGAAAATGGATCAATGACACCATTATTTGTAAATCCTTCAGTGTCAAGGGCTTGCTGGCTAACTGTTATACTACTTCCTACAGGAGCCAGAGCATTTCCCGTCATGAATATTAGATTTGTGTTGGTAAATATCCCAGAATCAGCGCTTGTCTCAGTCAGCCTAAGAGATATTCCAGTTGGATCTGTTGTTGATTTTACTAAGATATCGACACTTTGTGGAGTTGCTGCATTAGTATTGGCGTTCTGATCTGTTACTGTGATAATTACTGGTAGTAAAGAAATTCCTCCATCATTTAGTGTATAAATGTCAGAACCTAATGATATTGTTCTTGGAAATATTGACGCGATAGATGCCTGACCTTCAAAGTCAGCTGAAATACCACCACCAACTTTTGTTTTGAGAATACCTGCTCCTGGGTCAGAACTGCCAGTAGTAAAGGTGATAGTAGTAGTATAAACTCCAGGTGTTCCAGTTTCAGTTAATTCACGTGTAAAGCCTGCATCTACGCTAGAGGACACATCTACTGAAAGTAAACCTCCGGTTGGTGCTATTACACTAATGGTTGCAGTGTCACCTAGTTTGTATTGTGATTTGTCGAATGCAACATCAGTTGAGCTAGATGTCCCTGCTCTAAACATAATCTCACCTGTGGTTGGATCTGTAACATCTACATCACGCCATATTACGTACACACTTCCTGCCGACGCTTGTTGAAAGCTTGCAATTCCATCATCATCATTACTCAAGTCCTTTAAGCCACTAAAGGTCACACCTCCATCTGGACTTGATCTGAAAAATATGTCAGTATCGGTTGCATCACCTAGTGTGTCGTCTTGCCATGCCACGTAAATATTGTCTCCAGATGCATCCATTCTTGGAATAACAGATGCGCCACTGTTAGAGCTTAGATCTTGTTGAATACCAAAGTTATCTCCGCTATCTGTGCTTGACAAAAATAATATGTCATCGTCTCCGTCACTGTCATCTTCCCACGAGAGATAGACCTTGGTGTCGGTTCCATCAGAATTAGTAGATATCTGTGGTTTGTCTGAATTTCCATCATTGAGGCTAAGATCGTCAGGAACAGATGCAAGATTTGGATCAAAATTGGCTCCATTATCTAGGCTTCTCCTGAAAAGTATGTCAAAGTCTCCTAGGTCGTTGTTGTCTTCCCATGTCACAAAAACTTTATCTCCAGCAGCAGCAACCTGTGGATTTTGTGAGACAAATCCAGGATTGTTTGATAGATCCTCTATATCTTCAAACGAATCTCCATTGTTTGTACTGGCACGGAAAAATATATCAAAAGTAAATGAAAAATCTAAATCTTCTTGCCATACTACATACACGTTGTCATCAGCAATAGCTAAATCTGGCAGCACAGAAAGGGTTTCTTCTACGTTGTCACTTAGGATAGTTGGAGGGTCAAAACTGCCTCCGCTGTCTGTACTATTGCTATAAAATATATCCAGATCAAAAGTGGCAGGGTCCATACCTACCCAAACTAAATGAACATCTAGTCCAGTGGCTGCTATCCTAGCTTGAGCTGCAATGTTATCGTCGTTACTCAGATTCGTAGCAGCTGAACCTAATGAGGGAGAAAACGTTGCGCCGTCATCTGTAGTTTTCCTAAAGAAAATTTCATCATCTCCGCCAAAAGGATCTTCGCCGTCTTGACCGTCACCATCATTATCAATTTGATCAGATGGATCTTCATTGAAAAGACCGTCACCATCATCATCTATTTTATCATTGTCTTGCCAAATTACGTACACACTACTGCCAGATACAGCTAACTGTGGATAACCACGACATTCCATTGGATTGGTATCATCACAAGCTAGTAGTGGTATTGCTTCTGCATTGCTGCTCAGACTTATAATACTGCCAAAAGTTAATCCACCATCAGTACTTACTTTGAACAAAATGTCGGCCGTAGCGCCATCAAAGCTTGTCCAAACAGCATAAACTTTGCTTCCCGAAACGACTACCTGAGGATCAGTTGAATAAATAGAATCGTTACTAAGATTATTTAGGCTTTCAAAGCCTATTGAGTATGCATGTGGCATTATTATTAATGATGAGAGAATGACAATCGAAATTGTAGTGATAGTTCTTACATTGTATCTTAGATGCTTACCGCTAATGTCAACCACCCTTTTATGGGTTGATACCAACAGTGCCGCCTAAAGTTATGGTAGCGTCGTTGGCTGGCTCAAATACATTAACACAGAGTGGTGATGGCTGTATTGCATCAGTTGTTGAACCCAAATAGTCAGTGCACATGTTATCATAAATTAATGCACCAGGATCAAATTGACCTCCAAGTAACGGATCAAATATTCTTATTCTAACCTTATCTATACCATTTCCACCAGAAAGGTTACCATCAATGGCACTACCAGTGATTCCAACCGTTTTTGTTGTTCCTCCAATAGTAGCAGTTCCAACACCTTGGAAGTGAGCCTCGTTACCATTAATGTACAGCCACTCAAATACAGTGCCGTCTACATGAAGAGCCCCATTTGACAAGTCAAGGTGAAATTGTCCTGTAGGAACTGCATTATTTCTCCAGTCTGGTTGGAATGAAAAGCTTGCAACACCTGTAAATGATGAATCTGCTTTGAATGCTCCTGCTGGTGTATTAACAGATGAAGTCGAAACTAAACGTCCACTTGTACCATACACCAGGACATACGCTGGAAATGCTGAAGTGTCTGAAAGATTAGTACTATCTGTAACGGTTACACTTATGGTATATTTGCCAACTGATGTGTATGTGTGTGTTGTTGATGGTATGTTTGCTCTAATAGTTTCATCATCTGGTTCTGGAGGTAGAGAGCTTAAGGGTATAGGTGGTGAAGATGTTCCGTCTCCCCAGTTTATCGTAACTGTGTGAGTCTCACCTGATTCTCCTGGGTCTTCAATTGAACCAGCAAGTGTTAATGCAGTATTGACTGCTACTGCAGTTGGAACTGTGATAGTTTTTACAAATGGCGCATTGTGAACTGCATCACCAGAAGGATCAAAACCAGCTGTAACTCCTCTATCCGGACTGTAGGTAAGGGAGGTGTGTATACCATCAGCAAAGTTGGAAGTATGTGATCTGAAATTCATAACAAGTGTATCAACCTGACTTACGAGGTTGCGAAGAGTAGAATCATTACATCCAATCCCTGGAATATAGTGCACTGCCAACTGAGCACTGCCAGAAAAGACATCATTTCTATTCCAGTCAACTGAATTGCTAGCAGCTGACAAGGCTGATGTTGTAAGTATACCGGTAAACGGAGCGCTACCAGTAACAGGTCCGTAAGCACTGCGCCACCCAGTTGGAGCTTGACTAAGACCTGCCGATTCACTCAAACCAGTTATTTCATTGAGGGTGGATAAAGCTGATTGTGAATATTTTAGTGGTCTGTCATTTACAATATCATTGAATTGGAATAAATAGTTCATTGCGCTTAGATAGTTTGGTGCACAGTTAATGGGGTTTGGTGCAACAGCCGATGGCCCTTGATGATCCAGTCCCATGTTATGACCTTCCTCATGAAATAGTGTTGCTCCATACTCTGCGTCTGTGCCTATGTTACCAGTAAACGAACCCAAACTAATAACAGCATCATTTCCTGTTATTTCGCCATATCCTGATTGACCCACTCTATCTACTAAATTGTGAATAGAAGCTACCCAGTGGAATACCTGACTTTTCGCACCTAGATAAGCACTTAGTACAGTTCCTGTCTTGCCTGATCTCTCTGCACTCTTACCAAATTTTGCAGACTTTATTTGGTCGACATCATAAGCAACTACTCCCGCACTAGTAGTGTCATCATATGGTATTTGGTCCCTGTGGAATCCGAAGTTTTCATCTAGTTGTATGTGGGCCTTGATGCCTGGCGCGATTGAGCCATTTCCATCTGGGTCTGCTACATTTGCCATAGCTACGATAAATTGTGCAAGTGCTGCTCTTGTGGGTTTGTGGCCTGCCATATAATCAAGTTCGATATAGAGATCCCTTATGAGTGGATTTGGGCATCCATTTGTGGTAGTAAAGAATCCGCCAGAATTTCCAGATCCTGTACCTGGGTTGATTGTAATAGGGGAAGCGGTACCATGAGCTGAATATGGGCCTGTATTAGAACCAGTAGCAGTATCATCAATTTGTCGACTACATACGTAAGTGTATAATTGTCCACCTGAAGTAACCCTAATTCCGTTGTGGCCTGTCACTTGTGTTTCCCAAGTATCACATATTCCATCAAAGTCGTCATCACCACCAGTACCACAAGCTAAGTTTGCTGCTGCAGCTGTAACAGCACCAAACGTGGGAATTGTTGAACTATCTATTGTAGCCACAGAAAAAGTACCTGCAGCTGTTGAACCAGCTGGATATCTTGCTGTGACTGTGGCTCCCACTGGCGCATAAAGCCTTGGAGTGGCTGGATTGTCAAAGTTAGATGGCGAGGTGTTTGTAAATGTGATTGCATATTGGGTGGTAAATGTTCCAATGTTTGCTGAATCTTCAACTAATGTCACACTCGACTGTGGCGAACCAGTGACTGCTGATGATTCTACACTTGCAGAGATGGTTGCCAAGGAACCACCGACATAACTGCCACCAACAAATACTTTTACATGTCCTGAAGACTCGATTACGTATCTGTCACTACTCCACCTAACCGGATCATTTGCAGTTACTGGTCTTCCTTCTGAATTAGCAAGGTCACTTGATTCAACGGTAATTGTCTTTGACTCTTCGTCCCTTGAGTAGGTTACTGAGATATCATCAAAACCAGCACTTGGAATTACAATCTCATTTGGAGCGCCTGATGATGTAAGTACTGGTAGAATTGGATTAAGTACGTTTATGAAAATGCCATTGCCAGTCGCAGCAAGTTCCACTTGAATAGAGTTTGTGGGATCATTTGGTGGTGAGGCTACCGTAACAAAGACAGGACCAGTCGCTCCTGTATCAGTTACTTGGATGTAAAACGCTCCGCCAACAGTAACAGTGTTAGCTGATGAAGCAACATCAAATACATGAATTTTAAAGGAACCAGATGCTTGATTGCCAGAAGCATCAGTAGCTGTACAGCTTACTATGTTTTCACCGACATCAAAGAGAGAACCTGATGGAGGAATACAAACAACAACAGGCGACGAGTCTACGGTATCAGTAGCTGTTACGTCAAAGGTAACCACCACAGGACTACCAGCCGCCCTTGTAATATCAGCTGGTAGAGTTAGTATAGGATCAGTTGTATCCACCAACGTTACTAATTGAGGGGCAGTTGCAGAATTAGCAGAAAAGTCAGTTGCAGTCCACGTTACTGTTGTATCTCCAAGCGGGAATGTAGCTGGAGCATTATTTGTAATCACAGGACTTGGATCAACGTTGTCTGTTGCAGTGGCAGTACCAAGGTTAACATCAGCTAGTGGCGTAAATTCTGCCGTTGCTTCTACAGTAATGGGTGAAGGAGCTGTTATCACTGGTGGGATATTATCAATTACCGTGACAGTAAATGAAGCTGGTGCAATATTTCCTGAAGAGTCTGTCGCGGTACAACTAACAGTTGTTACTCCAACTTGAAAAGTATAGCCTGATGGAGGAATGCATGTTACTGGTATTCCTGCGACATCAACATCATCCACTGCATTTGGGATTGGAGGCCAAGTAACTACAGCACCTGCTGGACTTGATGGTGATACAGGGCCAATGTTTGCGGGCACACCAGAGATAACTGGCGGAGAGCCATCAATAACCCTGAGCACTATCCACGCTTCGGTGATAAACGATGGTTTTGTAGCTGTTGCTTGCTTCCAACCAATGGAAGCGGCTGCAAAGCTATCCCTAGTCCAATTCTGTTTGTTTGTAGGATTTTTCAGATAGGATTTTGTAAATTCAGAAATGGTTGGGTAGAGAGGCAATGGATAATCAGTCAAATCGTTGTATGACGTTGACCCAACTTGAACAAATGATCTTACTTTAGTTGTTCCACTAGGATTTGTCTTGTAGCCTTTCCATTTTTCCAAGACTTCCACAATTTGAGTATTAGCATACAATCCATGTGTATATTTGAAGTTTTGTCCTTGATTATTTACATTTGATGTGATGTATGTGGTGGGAACACCATCAGTAACATCAGCTACTTTATTGTTTAGTGGAGTGCTTTCTGCCCATAAATTAGTTAGTCCAAGAGCATCAGGTCTGATAATCTTCTCCTTTATAGGAGGAGTTTGTGCAAAAGTAAGATTACCAAGCTGTAAGGTTCCGACAATTATTACTGCAGCTAATAATGTGAACAGTAATACCTTATTCATTCTGCTCACCCGTTATAACAAAACTTTTAGTAAAATTATATTTAGAAATTCTTCTAATGCCCCTTATTCCCATCTTATGGAATGATGAGGATGTAAACTATATAAGAATTATGAAATTGCTAAAACAGATTTTAAAATCTATGAAAAATTACACTGATCTTTAAAAAAAACTGGAAAAATTAGGCAAAATATTGGATTTCCAGTTATTGAAACTATGATATTCATAAGAGAATATGCTATTATTTATGAGCTGATCCTACAATTCATTACCATTGAAATTGATAGGCATCGTATGCCTTTAGATTTTGCTTTGACCAGCTAACTATTGTTTTATCTTCTAAATGCTTTACAGTTGGGGAGGGCTCTGCAAGTATCTTTAATCCTGATTCCATGTCGACCTTTAGAACTCGAATTTTGATATCAACACCCTTTGGTATCGAAAAAAGATAGGAGAATTGTTTACATTCTGAGGGGGTACGGAAAACAAATGACTTGTCAGGTTCTTCCCAATCATATTGTAGTTTAATTGATTTTGTCTTTTTTGGAAGGATTGGTGGCAGTTTTACAACGAATTCTTTGTGGTAGGGCTTGTTTACATTTAGGCTTTGAATCTCAAGCTGCTTACCTTTGTCATCTGATATTTTCACATTCATCTCAGCAAAATCTTTTTCTGAATCACCATCAAGATGGTAAAAGATCTGGTCTTTTGTTTCCTTTGATACATTTCTTAATGTCCAAGACCATGTATGGTGTGTTAACATTGTTTTTACTTCAATAACATCTAATGCTTCTCCATAAATGTTGAAAAGCTGCAACTCTTCTCCATGTTTTATGCTATAGTTTCCAATTGGGTGCAACATTTTTTTGTACTCTGCTGAAAGTTTCAAAACATCATCAGCTATTCTTGCTGAAGCAAAAATATTCATGTCTCCTGCAAGGTCCATTACCCTTCTTGTTAAAATAATTCCTGGCCCCCAGACATTATCCATATTGTTAATGTCTTTAATTACATATACTGGACCCATGTCAATTCCTACTCGAATCAACAATTTTTCATTTCCTCGTTGAGATGTGTTATAGCGATTGAGTGCCTTGTGCAACTCCATAGCAAGATGGATAGGTTTTTCAGGACTATCGCTAAACCCTATTGCATAGCCATCTCCTGTTGGAAGAGCTACTGTTGATGCAGGATCCCTTTTTGAGAATGTTTCGGTTCTTAAAAGCAGCTCATTTAATACAATGATTTTTTTTACTTGGTTCTTAGTTGGAATTGTTGGATTAGAGCCAGCTACAATATCTGTAAAAAACCAGTGGTAAGTTTTAGTTAATGTTTTAATTTCTTCAAAACCTGCAATGTCTTCACCTTTTAGTGAGCGCAGCATCTGGGACACAAAATCATCTGGACACTCCTTTAGTATTTCAAAACTATTGATGGAAGTTTTTGTGGAAATTTTGAGTTTTTTTAATTGATCAACTAGCCATTGTTTTCCTCTGCCTGTCTCATCTAGTAATCCCAAAATCTCTGCAATCTGAGATAGTTTAGTAAAAGACAGTTCTTGTTTTCCTTTCATAGTATTTTTTTCCACAGATTATTTAAAAAACTATAAAATTATAAAGTTATTTTTTAGTTCTCAAAAGTCAGTCTTTAATTCTTCCAGTTTAGCCTATGTTTTTTTGAACATCATTTTCAGGAAAATCATTTGGAGAGTAAACCCACATGTCTTTATGGATAAATCCATCATTTTTAGGGTCATACTCACTAATCATACCATAACCACTTTTTCCATCAGGCACAGGATACTCAAAATACAAAGCCGAAAAAATTTTTTCAGAGCCCTCTTTTGCTTTTTTAATTAAACTAGAATCAATGAAAACCCAATAATGCTTTTCCATGTTTGGCAAAAGAGGTCCCAGGTTGAATGTTTTACCAGGATTTGATTTGAAAACATCTCTATCCATTATTTTAGTATCAATTTTGCAGTAGGCTTTGACATATTGAGCAGGAATTTCACCATAGTTTTTTATCGTACAATCATATTGATTTGTGTCCCCTTTTGGCGGAAGGGCTTTGATTGAATTTAGTGGTCCTATCCATGGACGAAATCGATAGTCTATCTGAATTTTGCTTAGATGAGCTGTAGCTTCAAACTGCTTTATTGTTCTATATAACAGAAAAACAAGTGCAATATTAGCTCCTGCTGATCCAAGCACCCCTATTAACTCTAAAAGGGCTAAATCCACCATTCCTAACTAAATCAAATAGTAGTATTCAAATTTATCTTAGGCTTGAGGATTTTACTAAAAAACAAAGACTACCATTCAATTTGAATGGTTTGGCCTTTGATGTTTTCATCTTTGACATATTTTGCAACATAATGTTCTCCGATAATTACAATTTCAGGTAGTTTTTTTGATTTGGATTTTATCCAGTGTTAAATTACTCTACAACGTGATATTTTGTAGATGAGACACTACCTAGTCTGGCTTCTACATCCATCAAAATTTCTGGGAGGCTTTTTTTGATTTTAGAAATTTCATGCTCTAAGCTTTGAATTTTTGATTCTGCATCAGACTTGTCGAGGTTGGTTTTTATCAAAAAATCCTCATTTTGTTTTAATTCATGTATGTTAAAGAGTTCAAGTTCTTTTTGGAGATTATTTTTCTTTTCTGTAAATTCTAATATTTCTTTTACAAACCCATCTAGCATCTCTATTGTTTCATCTATATTTGCAACAGATTTTTCAGGATCCTTTACAGATATGGTTCCTCCTTCTACTCCTTTTCGAACTGCTGAAAGTATTTTTATTATATCGTTTTTGTTTTCAGGTGTTAAAACATCAAATGGATTTACAACTAATTTTTCCATCAAAATTTTTTGAGGTTTTTCAAGTGATGAACCATACTCGTATCTACCTAACGGTCTTGATATTTTTGTAAATTGAAAATCAATGTTGCTTTTAATTTGATTTTGTTCTGATGATAATGAATCTAGTTTTTTTTGCGTCTCTTGATATTTTGAATACTCTATTCCAGATTTTAGTTTTAAAATGCTTTTCCTAGTCTCGACTATTTTCTTCTCAAATCCTTCAATAGAGTTTTTCATATATGTAACGCGTTTTTCAGTTTCTTTTAGTTTCATTTTTGATTCATCATAGCTTGTAATTTTTTGAGCAATTTGAGCGGCTTCATCGTTTAATTTTGTTTGCTTGTCAATCATAGTTTGCATCGCGCTTCGATCAGTGTTTAATGCAGCAAGATGGTCTTTTAGTTTAATTGCATATTTTTTTGCAAAGATGTGGATGACTCTAGATTGCCTCCCAAGCACATCGCCGATTCTTTTGAGTCTTTGCGTAAGTAATTCAGCTAGAGCTAAAACATCATCATATGATTTAATGTCAGGGAGTTTCTCAGAATTTTCTTTTTTTATTGTATCAATTACCTGTTTTTTTCCACGTACTACTAG
>Ga0209641_10005400_pt1 | contig 10461 bp, 8 predicted proteins | sample RifCSP16_1_FD_184022 | JGI IMG/M metagenome (GOLD analysis project Ga0209641, IMG submission 184022) | Soil microbial communities from Rifle, Colorado - Rifle CSP2_sed 16_1 (SPAdes) (version 2) | ecosystem: Environmental > Terrestrial > Deep subsurface > Rock core/Sediment | place: Rifle...
TATTATTTACTTCAAATTGTTACAATAAATTTGTAGACAAATAAGATATTATTTTTGAATTATTATTGTTAATAGTTCATAATGGAAAAACTAAATATCTTGAATTTAGTAGAGGAATACTAATTTTGGAAAAAATTAGAGTCACATATTCAGGTCTTATTGCATTTGGAATTAGACTTGTCTCCATTTTTACGGGTTTAATCTTTACACTTATTGTTACTCGTCAATTATCTCCACAAGAATTTGGAACGTGGGGATTGATAAATGGAATAATTATTTATGCCATGATAATTAATCCTATCATAAATTATTGGGTTACTCGAGAAATAGCTCGAGGTGAAAAAACTGGAAAAACTGCTATTTTTTCTAGTAGTATTTTCAGTGTAGGAGGTGTTTGTATTTATCTCATCTCAGCATACATTGTTGGAATACAATCTGATGCAGATCTAAATGCGCTATTGTTCGCAACTCTTTTGGTTCCAGTAATTTTTTTGTATAATTGTCTAACCGCAATAAACTTAGCTTACAAACCTCAGGCAATAAGTTATGGATTTTTAGTTTTTGAGATACTAAAGATTCCTGCAGGATTATTTTTTGTTTATTTTTATGGGTTTGGTGTGCAAGGTGCCATTTTGGCTACATTGTTAGCTTATGTAGCGAGTACTGTAGTCTTAGGTTTTTATGCAAAAGAACAATTACGAACCCGTTTTCAAAAGGAATATTTGTTAAAATGGATGAGGTTTTTTTGGATACCATTCTATAGAAGTCTTCCTGGATTAATCCAAATGTCAGATGTGACAGTATTTTCAATAATTACTGGTTCTGTGGTGGGAGTTGCATATTTTACTGCTGCAAGAACATTTGGTATGTTAGTGAATCATGTGCGTGGATTCAATACTGGATTATATCCAAAATTGTTAGAGACTGGGAAACAAGAATTCTTACAAGAAAACTTGATAAAATTATTTTATTTTGCTTTCCCATTAACAGCTTTTTCAATTACTTTTGCTAAACCTGGTTTGTTTGCTCTTAATCCTATCTATCAGGCAGGAGTATTGTTTGTAGTTTTTATTAGTCTTCGTATGTTTCTTAAGACTTTAAACCAAATCTTATTTCAAGCTCTTGAAGGTATTGAAGGAATTGATAAAAATAGACAATCTACTTTTAAGGATTATTTAAAAAGTAAACTAGTTTGGATTTCAACTTTTGATCTTATTAGGCATAGTTGTTACATAGGTATTCTTGCAGTAATGTTGTTAATTTTTTCTTCTCAAACGGATTCTGTGTTAGATCTTGTATTCTATTGGTCAATTATAGGTTTTATAGTTGAAGTACCACTCACTTTTTACATTATACATACAACAAGAAAATCATTTACATTAAAAATCGACAAAAAAAGAACATTCAAGTACTTAGTAGTGAGTATTGTTGTTTTTGGTTTAGTTGGTTTTTATATGGAGGAAAATTTAGAATATAAAAATAGCATTTTTGAATTTTTACCTTCTTTGTTTATCTTTGTGGTTATCAGTGTAGGAGGATATCTTGGCATTACTTATTTAATAGATAAAAAAACAAAAATTTTGTTTAAAGCAATTTGGAATGAATTAGCAAATAAACCAAAATAAAATATTTTTTAATTATTATTTTGAAGAAAAAATAACAATTAGAATATAATTTTATTATTCATATTTTTGATATTGTCCTTTTAATTTTTCCTTTTATTGCAGTCAGTAAGAAATTAATTCCTTGTGTTCTCCATAGATATATAGCAACGTTTACTAACCGTGAAAACTCATTGTGTCTAATTTTGTATTGTGTTGAATTTGTATGTAGATAACCCATCCTAGACATATATTTTTCTAAAAACTCTTTTGATTTATCAATATCATCAAAAATATGTTGCGTTATTTCACTTATTCCAAGTTCTGTAGCAAGATTTCTTAACTTCGTTTTATATTCATCAGAAATTTTCTTTTGGTGAAATATAGCATGATAAAACAAAGTATAAAAATAATCCTCCTTAGATGGTGAATAAAATCCATTATACAAAACACGTCGTTTTAGTATGTCTTTTGACCATTTTTCATCATAATAATTATCTCCTGGATATTCAAAATCTATCGGTATTGTTTTATCACCGATCTTATCAAGAGGGGAAAAAACATCATTAAATGGGGATTTTCCGCCATTTGTAATGTAGGGGATACGCAAAAAATCATCTGTTAGAATATCAATGTCATTATGTTTATAGAGTAAGAATTTATCTGGAAAATCTTCAAAATTTCTTAAAATCACATAATTCGTTGTAGAGTTTAAGACGTATAGAAGTTGTTTTAAATCCTTCCATCCATCTTGGCCGATTAAATCTAATTCTAGTTTCTTGATTGATCCATCCCATTTTTTGGAAATTTCTTTTGCTAAATCTTGTGTGTTTTTTCCTAATAATAAGGTCAGATCATCGTTTGTTTCTTTGTCAGTAACACTACTGTGTATAGCATACCCTGTTCCTGTCAGCTTTCTGTATATTTTCTTATTATCATAGAGGTTAATATTCACCAATTCCATTCCATTTGAGGTTCTTCTCTTTGCAAATCTTGGATGAGGATCAGAAATTAATATTAGTAAAAATGGACCCATACCACAATTAGCAGTTTTTTTTGAGGCATCACCTAATTTAGGTCCATAGAATCTTCTCATATTATTTACAAAATTTTTTTTACTCCATGTAATCTCAAAAACATCTCTTATAATGAATTTTTTTTTTAATTCATCGAAAAGAAGCTTTTCTTTATTACGTCCATTTTCCCATAAAACAAATATGTATAATCTTAAATCCATCCTCATCACTTTATTTACCCAGATCCCTAACTAGATCTATTTATATCATCAAATGGGAAAAAACTCTCTGCTAAGAATATCTTTTGCCAATTACAAATATCTAATACTATTAATGTACTCGAAGCAATGTAATCATAAAAAATAGAAAAATAGTTAAGAAGACTATCAAAGAGATAAAGAAATGAAGCTTTGTGTATTTCCAAATGATTCGTTAAAATCTTATTATGATAAAGGAGAAATCAAAGAGAGATATTTTAATCCAAAAAATTTTTTTGATGAAATCCATGTAATTTCATTATTTGATAGTGAGATAGAGGAAGAAAAAGTTCAAAAATTAGCAGGAAGTGCTCTTCTAAAAATCCATAAGGTAGGGAAAGCTGATCTTTCTAATTATAAATCGTATGAAAATAAAGTGATCTCAATAGTTTCAGAAATCAAACCTTCATTAATTCGAACCTTTAATCCGCGTGTCCAAGGATGGCTTGCAACCAAAACTGCAAAAAAACTAAAAATTCCCATAATAGTTTCATTGCACACTAATTATGACCAACAAAGAAATCTTGCTAAACAGAAGAGGAATTTTTTTCGATTTCTAAAACTTTCATATGCATCCCGAACACTGGAGAAATTCACTTTATCAAATGCTGATGCCGTTATTTGTGTTTATGAGTATATAGTACCATATGCAAAAAAAATGGGTGCAAGCAATATTTTAGTTATATACAATAAAGTTGATTTAGATAAATTTTCTCCAAAGTCAACAAAAAAATTTGTATCAAACAAACCAACAATCATATCAGTGGGGAGATTAATTGATCAAAAAAATCATAGATATATAATTAAAGCAATGAAAGATTTAGATGGAAAATTATTAATTATAGGAGACGGTCCTAATTTTGAATCATTAAACAATCTTATTCAATCACTAGATTTAGCTGACAAAGTAGAATTGATTAAAAGAATTCCAAATGATCAATTACCTCAGTATTATGCATCATGTGATTTGTATGCTCAGCCAATGGAAAATTTAGATGGCATACCAATTCCTGTTCTTGAAGCAATGGCTTGTGGACTTCCAGTTGTAATGTCTAAACATTCTAATGATTATTCAGAAATTATTGATGAGGCAGTTCTGTTTACAGAAAACAATCCTGAGAGTTTTTTTAATGCATTTAAAAAAATTTTGGCAAATCCTGAATTTAAAGAAAAATTAAAACAAAAATCTTTGAGTGTCATTAGTGAAATAGGGGGCGAAAAAATGGAAGAAAAAGAATTATCATTATATAGAAAATTAATAGATAAGATTAATTCATGAGTTTTTTAGATCCTGAGCTAAAATACAAATAGTTAAAAATTAAATCAAAATTAGAAGAACGTACACAAATGCAAAAAACATTAGATGCAGTAAAATCAAAATCGTTTTCTATTGAAGTATTTGGTTTGGGTTATGTCGGATTTCCTTTAGCCGTTAGATTGGCTACTGGGGGATTCAAAGTAAGAGGGATTGATATCAATACACAAAGAATTGAAAGATTAAAAAATAATGAGCTTATGGATTCTGAGCTACACTTAAAAAATGAATTCATTCACTGTCGTGATAACAAAAATCTTGAATTAGCAACCTTTCCTACAAAATCCAAAGAACCAAAGATTGGAATAATATCGGTTCATACCCCAATACCAGATGAGAACATCCCTTCAAATAAATTTGTCAAAGAAGCTATAGAAAATTTCCTTGCAACTTCGAAAGCTTGTGATGTTATTATTCTCGAAAGCAGTGTTGGTGGTGGAACTACAGAAGAAATGGAAAAAATTGTTGAATCAAAGGGGTATAAAATAGGTCAAGATTATGGGTTTTGTTTTTGTCCTGAAAGAATTGATCCTCAAAACAAAAAATGGCATCTTGAAAACATTCCCAGAATAATTTATTGTTCAGATGATACGACTTTTAAAATTGCAGAAAAAATCTACAAAAGCGTGAATAAGGCTCATCTACTTAGAGTTGAATCACCAAAAATCGCGGAAGTTGTTAAATCGTATGAAAATGCATTTAGACTCGTAAATATTTCCCTTGTAAATGAATTAGCAATTCTGTGTGACAAGTTAGGAATTAACGTAATTGATGTCATTAAGGCGGCTGCTACAAAACCATTTGGCTTTATGCCTTTTTATCCTGGTGCTGGTGCTGGAGGACATTGCATTCCTAAAGATCCAAGATTTTTGTTAGATGCGGCAAAAAAATTTGGCATAAAATTTTCAACAATTGAAAATGCCCTCCAAATTAATTTTGAAATTCCAAAATATATTTGTGATTCAATAGAAAGATCATTAGAAAAATCGGGTCTTGAAAAATCCGTTTTGGTTTGTGGTTTAACCTACAAACCGGATGTGGAAGACATGCGTGATTCTCCAGGATTTAAACTACTTAATGAATTTAAAAAAAGAAATTTTAAGGTTTCAGCATATGATCCGTATTTCAAAAAAGAATTACTTTCAAAATATCTTAAAGAAAATAATCTTGAAGGTTTGGATTTTGAGAACAAAAAGGATCTTAATGATAATGATTTACAGAATATTAGTTGTTTATGTATAGTTCAACATCATACAAAAACAAAATTCAGGCTAATGGAAATTTACGAAAAATCTCTTTTACCCTTTATTTATGACTGCCAAAGTCAATTTGAGAAAAAAACTGATTCAAAAACATTGTTTGATTCACTGGGAAGTTAATTTGTACAAAAGAGTTCAATAAATATTTGAAATGGACTCATCAAAGGTAATTTTCCCATAATTCTCAAACCAATATAATGCTTGTATGGCAAATAAAGAACCCCATGAGTTTAGTTTTTCTCGTTTTTTCCAACTAAACATTGATTTGTAAAATTCTTCATAGAATCCTCCGTTTACTTTTTGATTAGAATCATTGGCTTGTAAACTAATCATAAATGAATGAAGTTTTAAGACATTTTTTATGTATTTATCATTATTGTGAAATTTATCCAAAAGGATCATTAATCGGATTATTTGTGCTATTGGATAAACTGCTTTTGATTTGTATTTTGAATTAAACCATAATCCAATACTTCCATCATCTCCAATTTGGTTTGCACACCAATCTAAGGCTTTTTCAATACTTTGTAAGTATTCTTCATTTTTGGTTACACTAAAGATGTAAAGTAATCCTTCCAATGCATAAGACATTGTATGCAAGTTAATCGTTTTTACATTTTCATGGAGAGAAAAACTTCCATCTTGATTTTGAAATCTTGAGTACGTATTACAAATCTTAATTGCTGAATCTAAGTAACTCTTGTCTTTTGTTATTTGATGAAGTTGTACGAATGGAATAGAGGTTTTGATGTGTAGACAACCCGACTTTTTATACCATACTTCATCGCTTTCCCTGAATTCATTTGATTTGAGTTCCATATATGGGAGGATAGTTCCCTGAATAGTTATTGCCCCCCTCAACCATTCGACAAGTTTTTTGGCATAATCTAGGAATCGCTCATCTTTAGTTAATTTGAAACAATCAAGCAATCCTTTAGTACAAATAGCAGTGTCAAATGAATATGCTAGTTGTTTTCTAGAATTATTTTCATTTTCTAATCCATGAATAATTCCACCAAATTTTTCAAAGATTCCTATTATCCAATTAGATGATGCTTTTGCCAATTTGATGTATTGATCATTTTTCTCAAGTTGATGTAGGAAACAAAATGTACTTACAGCATAACCTGTAATTTCTGGATAGAGGAATCCAAATTTTTCATTTTTTTTATCTAAGAAAGAATGAACTGCACCGTAATTTTCATTATTAGGATGTGAGATAACTAAACCAGAGTTTAAAATCCAGTTCTTTACATTTTCATAAGAAGTAGACAAGTTCTTAGCATAACATTTTAGTGCTTCAATAAAAGCTTAAACGTAGTGAATATACTTTTCATGGTATTTCGTTTTGCTCCACATAGTGGGGGAGCTGTAATTGTAGCTACCGAGATTGCAAATAATCTAGCAAAATTAGGTCATGAAGTTACTGTTCTCACGCCGGATTTTCCACAATCAGGTCATAGATACGAACCTGAATTGAATTCAAGAGTTAAAGTAATTAGAGTTGAAACTCCATCAAAATCAAATCTAAAAGTTGCTGCAAGGCGTTGTAAACCTAATTTAGAAAAAATGGGAAAGTCATTAGGAAAAAAAGAGAAATTCGATTTTGTTTTAACAATATTTCATCCATTTCATTTAGTACCAAATGCAGCAATATCTTGTGCCAAGGCTCTTGGAATTCCATCTATAATCAAAATTGATGACGCAGTTTATGAAAAATCATCTGGTTTAAAAGCTATACAAAGGAAAATTGAAAGAATGATCAGTACTCGCTCCCTTAGAAAGGCATCAAGAGTTTTAGTTTCTAATGAACCTACCAAAGAAATCATGAAATCGTATTACAACGTAGATGAAGAAAAAATATCAATCGTTCCTAATGGTGTGGACCTTTCTTTTTTTAGTCCAGCGAAAAAAGATCCTAAGAAATTAGTTTTTTCTGGTGTCATGTATCATCATCGAGGTTTGGATGTACTTCTGGAGTCAGCTCCAGCTGTTATCAAGGAAGTACCAAATGTAAAATTTGTTTTATTGGGGGATGGTCCTGAGATGAAGAAACTCCAAGAACTTGTAACGAAAAATAATTTGGAATCTAATATTGAGTTAAAAGGATGGATAGAACGACAGAATATTCCTACTCATCTTTCTGATGCATCCATAGGGATTGGGCCTTTAAAGAGAACTACGGTTACAGAAAACGCATTACCCATAAAAGTACTAGAGTATATGGCTTCTGGATTACCAATTATTGCAAAAACAGGAACCTTACCAAACGATATACTCATAAATAATGAAAATGGTTATTTTATTGACAATTCTTCTGAATTATCTGAAAAAATAATCAAACTACTGAAAAATCCTGAGTTAGTTGAAAAAATGGGCAAGAATTCACTTAGTATGGTACAAAAATTTTCTTGGGAAAAAATTGTCAAATCCATTACTGACATCTATAATCAATTTTAACAAAACTTTATTGTTCAAATAATTGTATGATTACTCAATTCTAAAGGTTTTTTTGTAAGATTTCTATAATTTTTTTAGAAGCATCGCCCTTTCCGAACGGACTATTTCTAGAAGGGATAGTTGGGTCGCGAATTGTCTTTTTTATTGCTTTAACTATACTCCTTTTCTCAACGCCTACAACTTCCGACATGCCAGCTGTTACTGCTTCTGGTCTATCTGTGGTTTTCCTTGTGACTAGAACTTTTTTCCTAATTTTTGGTGCTGTTGCCTCTTCTTGTATTCCACCAGAGTCAGTAACAATGAAAGAACAATTCTTCATCAATTCTAGCATCTCAAAATATCCTACAGAATCTAATAAAAGCACATTTTCAGATTTTGATAATTTTTCATACAGATTAAACTCTCTCAATCGTTTAGCAGTTCTAGGGTGTACTGGAAAAATTACATCATGCTTTACCTCTAAAATTCCACTAATTATAGAAACCAGAGTTTTTTCATTATCTACATTCTCTGATCTATGTAATGTCATGAGAATGTAATCATCAACATTAACTACTAGACTGCTTTTTCTTGATGACATTCCAGCATATGTATTAATGGAGTCTATGATTGTATTTCCTGTTAAGAAAATCTTACCATGAACATGTTCTGAGATAAGATTATTTTTTGAGTTTTTTGTCGGAGCAAAAAGATATTCGGAAATGTGGTCAGTGGCAATTCTATTATGCTCTTCTGGCATTCTCCAATCAAAACTTCGAAGACCAGCTTCAACGTGACTTACAGGTATTTCTGATTTTAACGATGCAAGTGCTGCAGCTAAAACTGTATTAGTGTCACCTTGGACAATTACAGTATCTGGTTTTATTTTCTTAAAAATTTTGGGAAGTTTTGTTATAATTTCACCGATTTGGGTAGGTGGGTCAGAATGTGAGATTTTTAGAGAATAATCAGGTTTTCGTAATCCCAGCTGTTCAATAAACCTAAGACTCATTTCATAATCGTAGTGTTGACCAGTGAAAATGACTTGAGAGTTGTTTTTGTTTAGCTTGTTTATTATCGGTGCAAGTTTGATGATTTCTGGTCGGGTTCCTAAAACAATCGCAATTTTCATGGATATCTTTTCGGTTATTGAATAGTTCTTATTATGATTATAGAACCAATTCGTAGATATTCAAGTAAATATTCTCAAACACATAAAGGTGAAACAATTAACAGGCTCATATTCATTAATTGATATTATTAGAATATTGTTCAGATTAAAATGAAGATACTTTTCATAGCACCCAGATATAGTGGAGGAATTGGTGGTCATGCAGTTAGAGTTGCTGAAAAACTAAGAGAAAATGGTTTTGATGTTAAACTAATGGATGCACCAAAAATTCCCATCAAAAATCTAAAAAATCCAAGTTTTGCTGTATTGAGTACTATAAAGGCAATTCTATCTAGGGAAAAATTTGATGTAGTTCATGCATTTAATGTACCATCTGCTTTTGCAATGCGATATGTTAAAGCCAAAAAGAAAGTTCTGTCTGTACATGGAGTATACTCTGAACAAATAAGCTCAATTCATTCTGATGCTACTTCGTCAGTAGTAAATCTTGTAGAATCTAGGATTCTAAAATGGGCTGATAAACTTACAACAAACTCAAGAGATGTACAAAAAATCTACAAAGAAAAATATGGTTTAGATTTTGAGTATCTTCTTGGACCTATTGATATAGAAAAATTCGAAGGGATTGAAGCTGTAAAATCAGATACTAATGAAAATCAGGTTATTTACATTGGAAGGGATAGTCCAGAAAAAGGAATTGATATTCTAAAGAGTATTGAAAAACAAATTAAAGGAAAAGTGGTTTATTGTATCAATATTGAATGGAAAAAAGCAATGTCGATTTTAAAATCCTCTAACGTTCTAGTTTTACCTTCTAGAATTGAAAGTATACCAAATGTAATCAAAGAGGCATTTTTTCTTAAAGTGCCAGTTGTTGCAACTAATGTTGGCGGTATTCCTGAAATTGTGACACATGGAAAAACAGGTTTACTTGTTCCACCAAATGAACCACAAAGTTTAGCAGATTCAATTAATCATCTATTGGAAAATAAAGAATATGCAAAAAAGCTGGCAGATGCCGCATATGAATTTCTGATCAATAATTTAACTTGGGATATACTTTTACCAAAATATATTAAATTTTATGAAGATTTGGTAAAGGAATAAAAAATATGATTATTTTTCTATCTTTGGAAAAATTTTTTTCAATCCCTCTTCTAGAGTTGTTTTAGGTTCCCAATTGATAAGACTTTTTGCAAGAGAAATATCTGCCTGACTTTTTTCGATATCTCCTTCTCTTGATTTCTCATAGATTGGCTTTATTGACAATCCTGATAAGTTAATCATAATCTCAGCAAGTTCCCGTACTGAGGTCATCACACCAGTTGCTATGTTGATAAACGCATGCTCAGTTTTACTCTCAAAAGCAAGAACATTTGCTTCTACTACATCATCAACAAATGTAAAATTACGTAATTGGTTTCCGTCTCCATAAATAATTG
>Ga0209641_10005402_pt1 | contig 10459 bp, 9 predicted proteins | sample RifCSP16_1_FD_184022 | JGI IMG/M metagenome (GOLD analysis project Ga0209641, IMG submission 184022) | Soil microbial communities from Rifle, Colorado - Rifle CSP2_sed 16_1 (SPAdes) (version 2) | ecosystem: Environmental > Terrestrial > Deep subsurface > Rock core/Sediment | place: Rifle...
GGCCGCGCCTCGAACGGGCCGCCCGCTTTCGCGGGAAACGCCGGGTCGTCCGCGTGCGCCGCCGCCTCGGCCTGGAGCTCGCGGAGCCGCTCGACCTGGGCCGCGCGCTGTCGTCCCGAGTAGTACTCGAGATGGGTGGTCGTCACGCGCAGCGGTCCGCGCGCGCCGGCGATCACGACTTCCAGCGCGACGCGCTGCATCGTCGGCACCCCGGAGTCCGGGGGCCACGGCAGGGGATGCCGGAAGGCCTGGAGGACCGGGCGGCGCGTGAGGATCAGGTTGCCGAACTGGCGGCGCGACGCCCCCTCGCCGAGCGCGTCGACGGCGATCCCCTCGACTGCAGTCCAGCCGGGCAGCTCGGCGGCGAGCGCCGCGAACGCATCCCGGCCCTCGTTTCCGGCGAGCCCGGGAAAATTGCGTCCGACCTCCTGGAAGCAGAGCACGTCGGGGTCGCCCAGCTCGCGGGAGACGCGGATGATCCGCCGCGGATCGACGACGCCGTCGACGCCGCGTGCCCACTGGATGTTCCAAGTGATCAGGTCCATCACCGGATCCCCGCGCGCACGAAAGGCTCTAATGGTAGTCGATGGTGCTGCGGCGCAGCGGCAGCGCGTGCCGGCCGGCGCGCGCTAGACTTACACACGATCGGTCTCAATCCCGCGCATCAAACCCGTCTGCCGCCGCTCCGAATGAATCGCCGCTTGTTTCTGGGTGCCGGGCTCGCTTCGGCCGCAGCCGCGTGCGGCGTCGTCCGCGCCACCCGCGACCCCACCGTCGCGGCGCCGACGGCGCTCGCCGGCGACCGCGTCGTGGCGCTCTCGGCCGTACGGCGTCTCGTCGTCGAGCGGCGCGATCCGCTCGCGGGTCGTTGCAGCTACGTGGCGGACACGACGGTGCAGCCGATTCTGGTCGCGCGCCGCGGCGAGACCTTCGATGCCGTGATCGAAAACGCCCTCCCCCAACCCACCACGGTCCACTTCCACGGGCTGACTCTGCCGGAAGCGGCGGACGGCGCGGGCTTCGATCCAATCGTCCCGGGGGCTCGGAAGCAGGTGCGCTTCGAGGTGAAAAATCGCTCCGGACTGTACTGGTTTCACGCGCATCCGCACGGCTTCACTGCCGAGCAGGTCTACGGCGGTCTCGCCGGCCTGCTCGTCGTCACGGACGATGACGATGCGGCGCTCGATGCGGCGCTCGGCCTCGCGCCCGGGAACCGGCTCGCGCTCGCGGTCGCGGACGCGCGGGTCGCCGGCGGTGCGATCCGCCCCTACGCCCCGACCGAAGCCGACTGTCTGCACGGCTGGTTCGGCAACCGCGCGCTGGCGAACGGCGAGCTCGACGCCCGCCGGGTCGTCGCGCCCGGCTGGGTGCGTCTCCAGATCCTGAATGCATGCAACGCGCGCGGGTTGCTGCTCGCGTTCCGGGGTGGCGAAGCGCGAGGCGGCGACGGCCTCGTCCCGTTTCACCTAGTCGGCACGGACGGCGGCCTCCTCGCCGCGCCGCGGGCGGTCGAGCGCGCGTTCGTGTACACCGGAGAACGGGTGGACGTCGTCATCGATCCCGCCGGGCGGCGGGAGATCACTGCGGTGAGCCTCGAGTTCGACCCGCGCCACCACGCGCAGGGCACTGCGCCGCGACCTCACCATCCGGCCCGTGAGCGCTATTCCCCGCTCGCGGCCGCGAGCGTCTGCGAGACCGCACCTCGCGCCGATTCCGCGGACCGATTGCCCGACGGTGCCGAGCTCCCGCTTTTCGCGTTGCGCATCGAGGGCGCGACGCGGGCCACACCGCCGCTCCCGTCGCGGCTATCGGCCCTTGCCGATGCGGCGGCCGGTCCGCAGGACGCGACGCGCCGGATCCGGCTCGATTTCGACGAGCGCGCCGGATTCCTGATCGACCAGACGCCTTACCGCCTCGACGAGCTCGCGTTCACGGTCAAGCGGGGCGCGCGCGAGGTGTGGGAGATCCGGAACAGCCCGATCTCGATGCCGCACCCGATGCACCTGCACGGCTTCGGTTTCCGCGTCTTGCGCAGGCAAGGGACCTACGGCGCGGCACGCCGGTTCGCAACCGAAAGCGGCGCGCGCTTTCCCACCGATCTCGGGATGAAGGACACGGTTCTGGTGTGGCCGAACGAGACGATCTGGCTCGCGGTGGACTTCGCGCTGCCCGAGGACGCGGTGTTCCGCGGCGCGCAGCGCTACATGTTCCACTGCCACAACCTCGAGCACGAGGATGGCACGATGATGCGCAACTTCGCGGTACTCTGACGGTCCTGGGAGGAGTTCAAATGACGAACCTGACACCGGCGGGGGCGCTAGCCTTGGCGGCTTTCCTCGCGGTCCTTGCAGCGCCACCGGCCCGGGCCGGGCTGGCGCTGGTGGGCAACGAGAACGGCGGCACCATCTCGCTGATCGACACCGCACGGGACGAGGTCGTGGGCGAGATCAAGACCGGCGGCAAGCCACGCGGCACGGCGATCCACGTGTCGCGCCGGCTCGCGTACGTGTCGGATCAACCTAGCAACGCCCTGCTGGTGATCGATCTCGACAAGCGCGCCGTGACGAAGCGGATCGATCTCGGCGAGTCGCCTGAAGGCGTCTACATCTCGCCCGACGGCAAGCTCGTCACCGCGGCGGTGGAGCTGACGAACAGCGTCGCCTTCATCGACACCGCGACCGATGCGGTCGCGTTCCGGGTGAAGATCGCCGGCGAGAACCCCGAGCACGCCGTGTTCTCGCCCGACGGGCGGTTCGTCTACGTGAGCGCGGAGGAAGACGACAAGCTCGAGGTGATCGACGTCGCCGCGCGCAAGCTCGTCGCGCAGCTCAAGGTGGGGACCCGGCCCCGCGGCATCGCGTTCACGCCGGACGGCGCCAAGGCCTACGTCGCCTGCGAACGGGCCGATACGGTCTACGTGCTCGACGCGCGCCAGCACAAGATCCTCGGCACGATCAAGGCGGGGCTGCGCTCCAACGGCCTCGCGATGCATCCGGACGGCAAGCGGGTCTACCTCACGAACGGCGGCGATGCCAACGTGATGGTGATCGACACCGCGACCGACAAGGTCGTCGCGACGATCCCGGTCGGGAGGCGCCCCTGGAACATGGCGCTGACCCGCGACGGCGCGAAGCTCTACGTCGCTAACGGCCGGTCCAACAGCGTCTCGGTGATCGACACGGTGAAGAACGCTCGCATCAAGGACATCCCGGTCGGCGACACGCCCTGGGGCGTCACGATCCTTGAGTGATCCGGGCGCGCGCGACCGTCACCTGCCGCGCAGGAGGTCCGCAACTGCCGGATGCTTCTCCTCGGTGGCGATCGCGAGGGCGGTCTTGCCGCGCTCGTCGGTCGCGGAAGCGTCCGCGCCGCGAGCGAGCAGCAGCTTCACGGTGTCGACGCGGCCGTACGCCGCGGCCCACATCAACGCGGTCGCGCCGTTGGCGTAGCGCTGGTTCACGGCCACGCCGTGATCGAGCAGCGCCTGCACGCAGGCCGTCGCGCCCTGCCCGGCGGCGTAGACCATCGCCGTCTTCTCCACCCGGTCCGCCGGCGTCGCGTCGGCTTTGGCCGCGAGCAGCACTTTCAGGATCTCGGTGTGGCCGCCGAACGCCGCGCTCATGAGTGGCGACACCTTCGACAGGTTGGCCTGATTGACGTCGGCCCCGCGCCCGAGCAGGAGCTGCACGAGCGCCACGCTGCCGTTTCGGGCCGCGAGGTTGAGCGGCGTGTCGCCCAGGCGATTGCGCGAATTCGGGTTCGCGCCCTGATCGAGGAGCGCGGCCACCGAAGCTTCGCTGCCCGTCCGCGCCGCCTGCAGCAGATCGAAGTTGATGTTGCGGTGTTGCGCTGCGACACCGCCGGGGGCAAACGCGAGGAGTGCGCCGAGGAACGCAAAAGCTCGAGTGGTCATGGAAGTCCGGGATCGCGCACGGGCCCGCGGGAAGTTGCGGTGCACACTTCCGTGGCCTATGATTGGTGCGGTCGAACGATAACAAAATCCACGCAAGGGGGAAATCGAAGTGCGCGGTCGCGAGTGTCCTGCTCGGGACGGCGCGCCGTTCTCACGCCCTCCCCCGCGTGCAAGCTCGGTCGGACCCTTCCTCAATCAAAGGAGGCACGTATGAGCAAGAAGCCACGCCACATCGTCAGGGGGCTGGCGCTCGTCGCCGGGGTCGCTCTGGGTCTCGGCGCGACCGCCGCCGACGTACCGAAGGCCGTCAACGTGTCGCAGGACATGCTGACCAAGGCCGGGGGGCAGAGCACGAACTGGCTGCACACGAACGGCAGCTACGACCAGGCGCGCTTCTACCCCGGCAGCCAGATCAGCGCCCAGACCGTCAAGAATCTGCGCCCGGTGTTCGTCGTCCAGACCGAGGTCGTCGAGTCGATGGAGACCGCGCCGATCGTGGTCGACGGGGTGATGTTTCTGACGACCTCGTACAACCACGTGTACGCGGTCGACGCGGTGACCGGGAAGGAGTTCTGGCACTACAAGCACAAGATGGGGCCGGTGACGACCTTCTGCTGCGGCCCGAACAACCGCGGCGTGGCGATCTCCAGCGGCAAGTTGTTCATGGGGACGCTCGATGCGAAGCTCGTGGCGCTCGACGCCAAGACCGGAAAGCCCCTGTGGGAGACCCAGATCGCCGATCCGGAGAAGGGCTACAGCGAGACGATGGCGCCTACGGTCATCGACAACAAGGTGCTGATCGGCACCAACGGCGGCGAGTACGGCGTGCGCGGGTTCGTGAAGGCCTTCAACGCCGATGACGGCAAGCTCCTGTGGACGTTCTACACGATCCCCGAAAAGGGCCACGAGGGCGTCTGGGCGGTGAACGACGCGACCGGCCGCAACATGAAGCGCGACATCGCGGCGGAAAAGGCGGCACTCGCGAAGGACAGCTCGTTCTGGCAGACGCTCGGCGGCGGGGTCTGGATGAACCCGGCGGTCGACCTCAAGGCCCGGACTGTCTGGTTCGTCGCCGGCAACCCCTCGCCGGACCTCTACGGCGCCGAACGGCCTGGCGACAACCTGTACACCAACTCGATCGTCGCGATCGATCTGGACAAGGGCACCTACAAGTGCCACTTCCAGTACATCGCGCACGACGTGTGGGATCTCGACGCGGTGAGCCCGACGATCCTCGTCGACGTGAAGGACAAGGCCGGCAAAACCATCCCGGGCGTGATCCACGGGGGCAAGACCGGCCACATCTACGTGCACGACCGAAAGGACTGCTCGCTCATCCGCTTCTCCGAGGCGATGATCCCGCAGGAGAACATGTGGGTGCTGCCGACGGCGCAGGGTGCACGGATGCTGCCGGGCGCGAACGGCGGGGTCGAGTGGTCGCCGATGGCGGTGAACGCGAAGCTGCGCCTCGCGTACGCGCTCAACCTGCACCAGCCGATGACCTACCACGTCGAAGCCGCGAAGTATCCGGGCGGCAAGCTGTGGCTCGGCGGCGCGTTCAAGGTGATTGCGGGCGAGAAGCAGTGGGGTCGCGTCGCGGCGGTCAACATCGACACCGGGAAGATGGCGTGGAAGTACGACACCGAGCAGCCGCTGATCGGCGGCGGGCTCGCCACGGCCGGTAACCTGTTCTTCTTCGGCGAGGGCAACGGCCTGTTCAAGGCGCTCGACGCAACGAACGGCAAGCTGCTGTGGCAGTTCCAGTGCGGTGCCGGAGCGAACGCGATGCCCGTCTCCTACATGGTCGGCGGGAAGCAGTACGTCGCGATGGGCTGCGGCGGCAACACCCAACTCGACTTCAAGCGCGGGAACTCGGTGTTCGTGTTCGCGCTGCCCTGATTGCGCCGACTCGCGGATCACGAGGCCGCCCGCGGGCGGCCTCGTTTTTGCATGCTGTTCGCGGTGAACTCAGCAAGGCTCGGATCGACCGCCCTCGTCGCGCTGGCGGTGCTCGCCGGCGCCGCGCACGCGCAGGATGTCGAGGCCGGCCGCAAGAAGGCCGAGGCGTGCGTCGCCTGCCACGGCCCGAACGGCAACTCGACGCAGCCCCAGTTCCCGATCCTCGCCGGACAGACCGCACGCTACCTCTACCTGCAGCTCGGGGACTTCAAGGAAGGGCGGCGCAAGGAGCCGCAGATGGACCCGTTCGTGCAGACCCTCTCGCGCGCGGACATGCTCGATCTCGCCGCGTTCTTCGCCGCGCAGAAGGTCCGTCCGACGCCGTTCAAGCCCGACCCCGTGAAGTCCGCGCGCGGCCTGAAGAAATCCGAGGAGACGCTCTGCACGATGTGCCACCTCGGCGGCTTCATGGGTCAGAACGAGATTCCCCGCGTCGCGGGTCAGCACTACGACTACATCGTGAAGCAGCTGAAGGACTTCAAGACGCTCACGCGGACCAACGACGCCGGCAACATGACGGCGGTCGCGAAGACGTTGTCCGACCGGGATATCGACGATCTCGGGCACTACCTCGCGGGGCTCTACTGAGCGGACGCGGGCGTAGCGACCCGGAAATAAGACAGCCCTTCCCCCGGCGCGGGCGCCGGGCAGAAGGGCTGGCGTGCTCGATGAACTGTTCTGGCGGCTAGACGCTTTCGTCCCGATCCGGGGCGAAGTCGTCCTGGTACGAGTTGATCTCGGCGTCCATCTTCACTTCTACGAAGGCCGGCGTCTCCCAGGTCATTGGCTCATCTCCAGGCTAAGCGGAACGGCAACGAGGAATCGCGAAAAGAGAAGGTTATGACCCCGCACGGCGGCCGTCAAGTGGCCTGTGCCGGCCGCCGGGAGCGCCCACGCCCCGGCCACATTCGCCGCAGGACCCGGTCACGGTCGATGAGCCCGTGCTTGAGCGCCGCGAGCACGTGCAGCGCGATCAGCGCGATGAAGATCACGGCGAGCGTCTTGTGCGTCGTGTTGAAGAAGTCATAGATCCGCCGGTCGTCGACGCCCCACGGCTTGAGCTCGACGAGATTGAAGTACTTGATGCCGAACCTGCTGAAGTTCGATGCGGTGTAGCCCGCGAGCGGCATCCCGACCATGCAGACGTAGAGCAGCGCGTGATTCGCGCGGGCGGCGACCCGCTCCCATCGTGGCATCGATCCGGGCAGCGGCGGCGGACGGTGAGTCAGCCGCCAGTAGAGGCGGAACAAGATCAGCGCGCCGAGCGTGAGCCCGACCGACTTGTGGAAGTTGACCCATACGGTCCGCGCGGGCGTGTTGCGCGGCACCTCGCCGAGATAGAGGCCGAGAGCGATCTGAAACAGGATCCCGACGACCAGGATCCAGTGCAGTGCGATCGCGACGCTATCGTAGCGCTCGTGCATGGTCAGCGCGCGAAGAACGCCCGGAACGCGGCCACCGCGCGGTCGATTCCGGTTGCTGAAACGTCGAGATGGGTGGCGAGCCGCGTCCGCGGGCCGATGAGGGCGAGCACGCCCTCCCGCTCGAGATGCGCCTTGAGCGCTGCGGTGCGATCGGCCGGGATGCGGACGAACACCATGTTCGTCTGCGGCGCCTCGACCTCCAGCCCGCGGATGCCAGCGAGCCCGGCCGCGAGACGCTCGGCGTTCGCGTGGTCTTCGGCGAGCCGATCGACATGGTGCTCGAGGGCGTAGAGCCCGGCCGCGGCGATGATCCCGGCCTGGCGCATCGCGCCGCCCAGGATCTTGCGCGCCCGGTGCGCGCGCCCGATCACGGGCTTGCTGCCCACCAGCATCGTTCCCGCCGGCGCACCGAGCCCCTTGGACAGGCATACCGAGACCGAGTCGAACCCGCGGCAGAGCTCCGATACGGGCATCCCGAGCTTCACCGCGGCATTGAAGATCCGCGCGCCGTCGAGATGCGTCGCGAGCCCGCGCGCTCGAGCGAGCGCGAGCGCCGATTCGAGGTAGGCGCGTCCGAGCGCGCGGCCGCCGATCGTGTTCTCGAGCGCGAGCAGCCGCGTGCGCGCGAAGTGCGGGTCGTCGGGCTTGATCGCCGCCTCGACCTCCGCGAGGTCGAGCGAGCCGTCGGGGCGGTTCGCGAGCGGCTGCGGCTGGATGCTGCCGAGCACCGCGCCGCCGCCAGCCTCGTAGCGGTAGGTGTGCGCCTCCTGGCCGACGATGTACTCCTCGCCGCGCTGGCAGTGGCTCATCAGCGCGGCGAGGTTCGACTGGGTGCCGCTCGGGAAGAAGAGCGCGGCCTCGAGGCCGAAGAGCGCGGCAGTCCGCTCCTGCAGCCGTAGCACCGTCGGGTCGTCGCCGAAGACGTCGTCGCCCACTTCCGCCGCGGCCATGGCGGCGCGCATCGCCGGCCCGGGCCGGGTCACCGTGTCGCTGCGGAGGTCGATCATGAGGTGTGCCGAGGGTCGAGGACGAGAAAGCGTAACACCGGGGTGGCGACGACGCGCCGCTCCCTTCGCTCTTCAGCCTTGACGCGGCGCTGGCTCCGGCCAATCGCCCGACGCGATCCGCTCGGCCCACAGGACGCCGACCACGGTCTTCGCATCGCTGATCCGGCCCTCGCGCACCCAATCGACCGCGGTCGCGAGCGGAACCGGAAAGGTCTCGAGGAACTCGCCGTCGTCGAGCGCCCGGCCCTCGTGCCGGAGGCCGCGCGCGAGCCACAGCTCGATGCGCTCCGTGGAGTAGGCGCAGACCGGGTGGATCGTCGTCACGTAGCGCCAGTCGGCCGCGGTGTATCCGGTCTCCTCGCGGAGCTCCCGTCGCGCCGTCTCGAGCGGCGGTTCCCCGCCGCTGATCTTCCCCGCGGGCAGCTCGATCAACTCGCGGCGCAGGGGGTAGCGGTACTGGCGCTCCATGAGCAGCTCGCCCGACGCGAGGAACGGGATGATCGCGACCGCGCCCGGGTGCTCGATGTACTCGCGCACCGCCTGCGCCCCGTTCGGGAGCCGCACGACGTCGCGCCGCACGTGCAGCAGCACGCCGTCGTAGACGCTCTCTCCGTCGAGCCGCGTCTCGCCGAGATCCGGATGGTCGTGCTCGTGGAAGATGTCAGCCATGGAGTCGTCCTCACGCCGGCGCGCCGGCCGCCCTCACTGCGCGAGCGGATAGACGGTCCGGATGGCGGCGAGACACAGCGCGAGGAGCGGGCCGGGGAGGATCCCGAGCGCGAGGATCGCGAGGCCGTTCGCCGACAGCGCCACGCGCATGTCCAGCCCCGGTTCGATCGGCGCGGTGCTCTGCGGCTCGTCGAAGTACATGACCTTCACCACCCGCAGGTAGTAGAAGGTCCCGATCAGCGACATGACCACCGCGAACACCGCCAGCCAGATCTGGCCCGCCTTGATCACCGCGTCGAGCACGACGAGCTTCGCGTAGAACCCCACCGTCGGCGGGACCCCGGCGAGCGAGAACATGACGAGGAGCATCATGAACGCGTACCACGGCGAGCGCTGGTTGAGCCCCTTGTAGTCGACGATGTTGTCGGCCTCGAACCCGGCCCGCGACATCAGCACCACCGTGCCGAACGCCCCGAGGCTCATCAGCACGTAGACGACCGAGTAGAACATCGCGGCGCTGTACGCGTCGGGCGCCGAGAAGCGGTTGCCCCCGACGACGCCCGCGAGGAGCCCCAGCAGCATGAAGCCCATGTGCGCGATCGTCGAGTAGGCGAGCATGCGCTTGATGTTGGACTGTGCGATCGCCGCCAGGTTGCCGAGCGCGAGCGAGAGGACCGCGAGGATCGTCAGCATCTGCTGCCAGTCGACCGCCAGGTCGAGCAGCCCGTTGACCAGCAGCCGCATCGCCATCGCGAACGCCGCGAGCTTGGGCGCCGTTCCGATGAACAGCGTCACCGCGTTCGGGGCCCCGTCGTACACGTCCGGAATCCACATGTGGAACGGCACGACCCCGACCTTGAACGAGAGCCCGGCGACCACGAACACGAGCCCGAACACGAGCACCGCCCGGTCGGCCTTGCCCGCGGCGATCAGCCGCGCCATCGCCTCGATGTTCAGGGTCCCGGTGGCGCCGTAGAGCATCGACATGCCGTACAGCAGCAGACCGGAGGCGAGCGCGCCGAGCACGAAGTACTTCATCGCCGCCTCGGTCGACACCGCCGAGTCCCGGTTGAGCGCCACCATCGAGTACAGGCACAACGACATCAGCTCGAGCCCGAGGTAGAGCACGAGGAGGCTGTTGGCCGAAATCATCACCATCATGCCCAGCATTGCGAACAGCGCCAGCGCGAAGTACTCGCTGCGCAGCATGCCGCGCGCCGCGAGGTATTGCCGCGAGTAGACGAAGCACGTCGCCACCGCGACATAGGTGACGAGCTTGAGGACGTGCGCCATCAGGTCGCCGACGAACATGTCGCCCAGGGGATAGACCGTCCGGCCGGTCGCCTCGACGATCCCGATGGTCAGGAGCGCGCAGCCGGCGACCGTGAGCTGCGAGAGCGCGTACGCGACCGCTGGGCGGCGCGCCTCGGGCAGGAACAGGTCGACGACCAGGATCAGGCACGCCGCCGTGGCGAGCCAGATCTCGG
>Ga0209641_10005408_pt1 | contig 10453 bp, 6 predicted proteins | sample RifCSP16_1_FD_184022 | JGI IMG/M metagenome (GOLD analysis project Ga0209641, IMG submission 184022) | Soil microbial communities from Rifle, Colorado - Rifle CSP2_sed 16_1 (SPAdes) (version 2) | ecosystem: Environmental > Terrestrial > Deep subsurface > Rock core/Sediment | place: Rifle...
GTTTTGCCCTTAAAGCTCTGTATACGACCGCGAAGTCCTTCTCGTCTAAGTATTTCTGCGCAGCCTCGGAGATGCTTCTGTAATAAAGAAGATTCTTTATTTCCAGTGGTTTGTTGCCATTTCTCTCATAAATCAAGCAAAGTGCTGACTTCAAAACTGCCTTTGCAAGATTACCCTGTCCGAAATCCCTCTCGGCAACCTCTAGAAGCTCAACTATTTCACTATCGGGAATGTATTTGGCTTCCAAGTGCTTCAGCAGGTTCTCGCCTTTTAACGTAAGGCCTGTGCCTGACAAGTGATTCAGCAACACATTTTTCGGATAATTTTTGAACTTTAGATTTTGTTTCTCAATGTCATTTAGCGATAAAGCCCAGACTTCAATCTTGTCCTTAAGACCAAGCTCCTTTGTCAAGCTGCAAAGTTCTTCAGTTAGTTCAGGCCTGAAAAAGTCTGAATCAAAAACCACCTCAAGATCAACGTCGCCTTCTTCGGTAGCTTCTTCTGTTCCCCAAGAGCCCATCGCTATTATCGAAATAATTTTGTCGCCGTATTTCTTATCAACTTCAGCGATAAACCTATCTACGGCAGCAAAATGCCGGACCCTATGTTTTCTGACAGCTATTTTTGGCATAAAATAGTCACAAATTGTAAGTATAATAATGAATATAAGAGAATTCTGCTGAAAGTTTTTTCAGTTAAGTTTATATACCCACTTAGCCTATTTGGTATATGGAGATTAAAACAACCTCTGTCGCGCTAGAGAAGGCTCGTATCTTTCTAGAAAAATCCCAGTCGCCCAATGGTTCCTGGTCTGTAACTGGTACATTTAGCCACAAGGAACCCCCTTACTACCTTAAAGAAATTGTTCTGACACCTGAGGCTATCAGCGCCCTAGTTCTGATAAACAGCAACAAATCACTAAATGCTGTGAGCAAAGCACTGAACTTTTGCTTGAAGCATGTGTTGACAGACAGAGACCACTTAGATATGTGGGCCTGGCGTGCAGTCGCACTTTCACTTTCAAACGCAAAAATTTGTAAAGAGGAATTGGCGCAAGCGGTAGCATTCCTTGAAAAACAGCAGGCAGCGGAGGGATATTGGCCGAGTTTTCCAAGCACTTACAACTTGACTAACTTTTCAGTCCTCTACTCAATTAGGAAAACAGCAAAAGAGCCTGCGCTGAAAAAAGCGCGGGCTTGGTTGATGAAAAACAAAGCCCGCGATAGAAATGGATGGGGCTTCAACCATGAGTCACAAGAGTCAGAGGTAAGCTATACTGGTAATGTAATCAAGGCATTAATTCTGGCTGGCGAAGATGCCCTGTCTAATGAACTTCAAGAAGCCCGCGTTTTTCTAGAAAGCAAACAGCTGGCCGACGGCGGATGGCCGTCATCCAAGACGACAATTGCAGACAAGTCCACCACTTACGGAACTGCTTTTGCCACAATAAGTTTGATGCTTTTATCAGAGAACCCATTCAACAAAAATATTGAGAAAGGGATAAAATTCCTGCTCGAAGCTCAATCAGAGGATGGAGGCTGGCCTCTCGTGAAAGGAGAGAAAGGGGAATTCTACACCACGTACTATACAACTTACGCGCTGGCCCTCTACCGCTATCTCAAAGAAAATCTCGATAACCCTAAATTCGCTTATTTGAAAGAAAAGCTAAAGCCGCAGCAATTATCACAATTCCTGCTGCAGAATTTTGAAGACCAGAAATACAACTGGCTCAGCACGGCCACAGAAAAATCTGCCATAACAGAGAGGATGCTAGGCTCAACATTCGACGCAGTCATGCGCCGAAAGGACATCCTGAAAGTTCTGTCGCACAAAGGTGAGCTAACGATTGCAGGCATCATTGATTTGCTGAAAGAGGATGCAAAGTATGAGCATCTAAACAAAAGATCACACATCACTCTGGTGAAAAACGACCTTGATTATCTTAAAGCTCTAAATCTTGTAACAGAGCTGGACAGCAGGTATTTTGCATCAATCGACCTACTCAGCCCCCAGTAGTCTGTTACTAGCAAGTGAAACATGGTAAAAGTAGCGCACCTAAACAGCAGTTTAATGGATGATGGAGAACTGAGATTTTTCCTAGACGGAAGAACTGAGTTTTCTAGAAACGTTGTTTCTAAATATGGTACAGTTATTAAGGGCGGTCAGTATAAACTAGTAATACTATCAAAACAGGTTCACTCGTTACCTGGCAGCCAGAGTCTACAAGTTTGTAATACATTATACAAGAATGATTCCTACAGAGTGCTCGAAAGTGACAGTCAAAACTTTTATAATGGCTTACTAATTGTACAGTTACAGGACGATTTTAGCCTCTTATTGCATAAGGCCGATCACCAGTTAGATGTTTTTGACTCGCAGCTAAATCAAGCTAGGTCTCTGGAAGTGAGAAATGATTACCAAATATTTCATGAAATGGCTAAAGTTAAATGCTCACTTACTGCTTGGCACCCAGGAGATCTGGAAAGTTTTCTCAAAACTGAGAAATTTATTGTAAAGAGTTTTCCAGAAGGAACTAACCCAAGTTATGAGGTCTATAATTTGCATGGCCAATATATGCCGCAACCAATAGGAACACTTAAGCGTGCAGCGGCAGAATTTAGAGGACAGGAAAAGATAATAAAAAAATTGGACAAATTTATCTGGGTGCCTCAGATGCTCGAAGTGCCAGATACGATGAAGGTACACGTCTTGGGAACTGGAAACGCCCGCGTAAAACCGCACACCTCATTTGTTATACTTGCAGACAGGCCATATTTAGTCGACCACCCATCAGGTATCGATAGCCTGCTAGCGCAAAACAGTATAGGCTATAAAGATATTAGAGACATCATAATAACTCATGCACACGGTGATCATTTTGACGGCCTCCAAGACTTATTGTTGGCCAAGCAAAAAGAGAAAGATCGAAGTGTAAGGCTTTACTGCAGAAAAGAAACCTACGAACAAATTAGAGACCGGATTAAAACTCTAGACGAGGGCACGTTCTTTAGTGAGCTGTTTGAGAGAGTCTTTAATTGGATTCCATTAAAGCCCGCTACTCCTTATGTCAATGGCAAGACTAAGATAGAGACTCGCTGGAACATGCATGGAGAGTCTCCCACTATTGGATTCAAATTTTCTTACGAGGACAAAACTATTGGCTATAGTGGTGATACAAATTATCCTGGAAAGATAGCCCTCCTTAAACTAACAGAAAAGTTGGATGAGCTCGGCAATAAGGCTGGGCTTAAAGACCGGCTTGACGCTTTCCGTTTTGTTGACGGTAGTGCTAGATACGGTCAGGCATCCAAACATCTGACTTCGGCAGAGAGCTCTTTGATAAGAAGATATTTGGGAAGCTTTGATTATAATTTTGAAGATGCTCTAAAAAAGATAGCTGAGCAACAAAGCATACATTGGTTTGATGATTGTGATTTAGTATTCCATGAAGCCACAATTTACGATGAAGATTTTGACCCTGGTTACATAGTCCATACAGATATCAAAGTACTAGAAGAAGATACTCCGTCTCGATTGCTTGCCAAGACATTCGTTGTACATGTCCCCCCAGGATTTATAATGGATTCTGCTGGCGGGTTGCTGGCAGAAGCGGGACGGGTGTACAGGGTGTAAAATGGCAGACGAAAGCAAACTAGAGACTGAGTTCGATGTGACAAACCCAGAGAAATTGGAAGCCGTTCTACTGTTAAGGCGCGCGCCGACTCAAATCGAAATCTGTACTTCTACATTGCCAGAATTTTCAGAATATATGGCTTGTGGTGAACGTTCTAAGTTATGGCTTGTAAAGCAAGAGGGTCAAGAAACTGGCAGAAGCAAGTTATTATTAACAAAAATCCCGGTAAAGTCGCATTGGAGCTTAGATATCAGCTGCGAATTCGATATAAACGACTTAGTAAAGCCAAGTGTAAGTTTTAAACAAAATAACGGCGAAATTCATGAGTCTTTTGGAAGTCCTAAAGTCCTTTACCTCACAGGCACAAAAGATGCCAATATGCCGGTATTTTTCCCATTGGAATTGCTAGTAACAGATCAATTGCCACCCAAATTAGAAATTGACCATGGCGATAATAAAGTCAAGTTCTTAGAACATTTTGGCAGATGGCCAATTATTTATCCTAGAAATGACACGCAATTTGTCGATAATGTTAGTGCTCTGCAGCGTTTATCGTACCGAATAAAATTACCCATAAAGATTGGAATGATTCCGTACGTGGCCCCTCTTGAAATAGGAGATCAAAAGGTGGCGTCTCTACTTTACAGACCAAAAATTCCAATCACTTTCATGGCCTTTGGCACAACTGCAGGACTTGACTACACTCCTGAAAAGCCAAATACGTGCTTTGTTCTTGAAACAGATAAAGGCGCTCGCTACTACCTAGATTTCCCCGCAAACATGTACCGAGCTGGTGACTTATCCAAAGTCCAAAACGTTATCCTGACACATGTCGATCCAGACCACAAAGGAGACCTTGTACGCTTAATACAGCACAAGACGTGGAAAAGCAAGGAAAAATTAAACATCCTAACGGCAAAACCTATTTTTGGCGAGTTTGTAGAAGAGCTCAAACAAGAAGAGGAGCGCGAATCTGTAAGATTCGTTGACATAGGACCTGGTAAGCACGAGTTGCCAGACGGCGTGGAGATTGAAACCCGATGGAACATACACAGCGTACCTACAATCGGCCTGAAGTTAAGTTATGGCGGTAAAACTTTAGGCTACAGTGCAGACCACAGATATTTTGGCGAGCAACGCCTTAACGAAACCTATGCCAGAATCAGTAATGTCGTAGGCGACATAGAGAATCGTGAAACTAAGAATGTCGAAGCAGATCTAATAAATGAGTTGGGCGTCAACAACACACTTGTTCTGATAGAAAGATTTGATGATATGCCTCCAGTATTATCTACATTTAGATTCCCCAACCCAGTCAAAGCCTTTACCGGACCCGATGAGTGGCGAACAACATATAGAATTAGTGATATCAAGACTGCTTTAATGTCGCCAGCCGCACAAAGAAGGTCCGAGCTCTCCATGAATTGGTTCTATGACTGCGATTTTATCTTACATGAAGCTTGGCTAGGTGAAAACCCAGTACACACAGATGTAAAAGTCCTGCAGACCTTGCCAAAAGAAATACGAGATAAAATGTATTTGGTTCATACTCCAGACGACTTTGTTTGTCCGCCGGAGCTGAAGATGCTTGAGACGAGGAGGAAGTATAGGATTTGAAAGATGGCAAATGAAGAAAACTTAGAAGAGAAAATCGATTATGAAGAAAGTTTGATAATTTGCGCAGCTTCGCGTAAGCACCACCCTGAATTGATATGGGGTGATATTTATGTCTGGAACCCTGAAACTAAAATTGTAGAACAAAAACATGAGTTGGTCAGAAGATCTGTGCATAAGTTCGCCGCCACACCCGATAAAAAAATCGTTGCAGTTGAGTTAGAAGATAGTGGCGCAGATAATCCCTTTTGCTATTTAGATTTGTCGGACTTGAATAAAAAAGGTCTCTCATATGATGTTAATAAGATAGAGCGTTTCAGGTCAGGCTGGAATGTGTGGTATAATGAAGAGGAAACTGGGTTTTTTAACCCACTGTCTATAGACCCTGCCAGTAACAGGCTAGCTTACGAGATATTTGGAAGAAGCAGCGAAACACCCCATATCACAGCCGCGTGTGAAGTTAAAGTTCCAAGAGCGTCTATGAAAGTAAGGATTCTGGGCACAGGAAATGCAAGAAGTCCAAATAACTCAAGTTTCATAATTTATGCAGACCGGCCATATCTTGTAGATCATCCTCCAAATCTTGAGAATATGCTTAAGGAAAACGGACTTACCTATGATGGCATAAATGATTTGATTGTAACTCATGCGCATGAAGACCATTCTGGAAATTTGCAAAGATTTCTTCTTGCGAAACAAGGACAAAAAGTAAACCTTTACTGTACGTTAGTAACTTACAATAATCTTCACAAGAGAATGGCAAATGTAGATCCATATTTCAAACAAGCGTTTGTAGATATCTTCAAATTTCATCGTCTCCATCCTCTTGGAAAGGCGGTAAAGAAACGTTACCCTTATGACCATCCAGGCGATGCGTGGGTTGAAGAGCGCGAACCGCCGCGCACCTTCAACAATGGGCAGATAAGGATTGATAGCTATTGGAACACGCATTCAATACCAACCATAGGTTTCAAACTTACTTATAATGGCAAAGTATTGGCCTACAGTGGCGATTGTAGGTTTGATGAAAAATCTGAAGAAGTAATTAGATATTCACCAAATTTTCAAGCATACTTAGAGGCCGTAAGAGAGCGTGACAAACTCGTCGACGAGGTACACGAGCTTTTGGATTCACCTTACGCAATCAAATTCGGAGAAAAGTACACGATGTATAGGAAGGAAGAACTTGATAAGGCTAAGCAAAGAGCTAATCTACTAGTACAAAACTTAGCGGTCGAGGCGTATACTCATAGATTCTCAGACTGCGACATGATAATACACGAAGCATCCCTTCCAGAGCTCGATCCTGGGATTGCGGTTCATACAGACATTGCTGAATTAGACAAACTTCCTGAGGCTATCAAACAAAAGATGTTCCTAACACATTTACCTCCGGGCTTTACTGAGGCTTACAAAGGTTCAATACCTGTTTTGCAGGAGGGCAGAGTGTATAGGATTTGAAATGGCGAGCAAAGTAAAAGACACAGAGATAATTGTACTTTTGCCAGAACACTCAGATGTCATAACAGTTTGGAATCTAGATACTTTGCCAGACTTGCCAGAATTTTTGAAAATAAATATGGGTAGGGGATGGCCCTTTAATCTCTACAAAAATAAGCATGGAAAAACCGAATTAACAGTTTGCGAAGCGCCACCGCACTATAAATTTTTTGATCCTGCGAATCCTTCAGAGCCAAAAGTGCTTGAAGGTAAGCTGAAATCTGCCGGCTATAGCCCTGTTAAAGGCCCATTCAGATCGGAAAACATGGCAGGTATTGATTTCGTTTGTTGGGGTAGGGAAATTCCACCCACCAATCCACTAAGATTGTTTTCGCCAGCAGCTCTTGAAAGTAAACTAGCTTACATACGAAAATATGCATATTCCAAAAGCGCTAGTAACGATGCAGTTTCCAGCGCGCACGCATTTACTCGCCCGAAAGGCATAATGACAGTAATGCCGCTGGGCCTTGGCTCAGGACTTTCTAACAAACCAAATACATGCTTTGTTATGGAGCTTGACAATGGCGCCAGGTACTACATAGATTTCCCGAGAAACATGTATGATGCGGGGGATTTGTTTAAAGTGCAGAACGTGGTTCTAACACATAATGATCCAGACCACGAAGGGGATTTGGTCAGGTTGCTGCAAGAGAAGACATTTGGCGCGCATAAAGGCAAGATAAGTTTAATCACCACTAAAGATATATTTAACAAGTTTTTAGCTAAACTTCCCCAATTAGAGCTTGGCAAAACAATAAATCCTGTTTTTGTCAGGCCTGGTGAGCACTACAAGAACGAATCAGGCCTTGAACTTGAAATCAGGGATAATCTTCACGGCGATTTGCCAACTATAGGGCTAAAACTAGCATACAAGGGAAAGAAATTAGGCTACAGTTCCGATATAAAATATCCTGGAGAAAGAGAATTAAACCAATGGGCAAGTTTACACAGCTTTGAAGCAATAAGGGATAAGAAATTCGGATGTCTGAATGAAGTCTTAGATCACATCTCGCGCAATGAATATTTCACTGATTTCGGACAAAGTGAATTAGTCTATTTTATAGAAGCAAATATCAGCAGATTAATAAAAGAAATAGATGCCGAAAAAGAGGGCGCAGAATCATATCCTTGCCGCAGAAAAATTTGCGATAATTTAGATTCTAATGGGCTATGGGAGTACATCAATAAGCCAATTAGAGGGCGCATGAAAAATTGGTCCCCATTATGGTTTTCAGATTGTGATGTTATTTTACACGAGGCATGGGATGATGAAAATCTAGTCCATACTAATGTAAATTATTTGGATGCGTTGCCAGACGAGCTGTGCAATAAAATGTATCTGGTCCACACGCCAGACAACTTCATTGCGCCGCACGACCTTCGCGTCATGGAGACTGGGAGGAAATATAGGATTTGAAGATGGCAACTAATGACTTAGAAACAAAGATACTTGCCACGACCGAAGAGGGTGAGGTAATTCTATACCCAGATAATGAACTTGTATGTAGGCATGCTCGCACTAAAGTTGTTAGCAGGGGCGATAGGGATTTGCTATTACTAGGACAATCTAATCATATCTATAGCATGGAGGCCGCCAAACCGCTTTTTAAAGTGATAAAAGCGTATGAAAATCTGCCTGCGTCTGTCCGCTGCTTAGACGCCTTATACAATGGTAATAAATTAGTGATAGCCGCAGCTGTGTACGATACATATGTAGGAGATAGCGTAACAGTTGTCCAAGGCATAAATGTGTTGGAAGATTCTGGTACCCATTTAGAAAATAAATATAAGAAAACTGATAGTGAAGTTGTAAGGCTCGAAAGCGTCCTTAATCGTGACACACTCTTTATTCTGACCAGATTCGATGATAAAGAAGAAGTTCATGTACGAGATAAAAATGCAGAAGTCGTCCAGATGTTCAAACCTTTTACAGATTTCTGTACCATTCCGGATAAAGGCATAGTAAGTTTAGGACGTTATGACAAGAAAACAGGATGTTACACATTAAATTTTTGCAAATTTACGCCCAATGCGGATGTCCCATTGGCACGTTTTAGAAAAGTAAGAATAAATATGCCGAGGTATGACAAGCACCTTTTCGCACCCATAAAGCTAGAAAATTTGAGTCGTGGCGACAAAACTAAAGTTGCAATTTTAGCTTATGGCCATCCGAATGTATTCATATACGATTTTGATAGCGATCAGACGTTACCGTTAGACCTGCAATTTCACCCCAGATTCGATGCTGCTATAGCATCTAACAGTGCAGCGGCACCATATGTCTTTGGAGGAGTTGTAGCTAGTTTGGTGTTTGTTGATGAAGAGGGAGGAATAGTCAAAGATGAACACTTAGAAGCGTCTGCAAACCGTTCCACAATAACACAACTCAATTTATTGCGTATGCCACGTAGCAATCTGGAAGTTAGAGTGCTAGGTATTGGCAACGCAAGAATGCGCCCCCATACAACATTTGTCATACAAGCCCACAGGCCTTTTTTAGTTGATCATCCATACAATGTGGGGAGTCTCCTAAGTTTTGCAAACATACCCTACTCAAAAATTAGGGACATCATAGTAACACACACGCACGGTGATCACTTCGAAGGTTTGCAAGATATGTTATTGGATAAAAGAAATGACAGGATTAACTTGTATTGTTCTCAAGAGACTTATAAGAAAATACGCGCAAGAGTTGAGACATTAGACGAAGGTCCATTCTTTCCGAACCTTTTCGATAGTAAATTTAATTGGATCAAATTAGACCCTATTTTGCCATATGATGACGGCATTATTAAAATTGAAACTAGGCGGAACCTACACGGTGACTGCCATACCTTAGGACTCAAATTTTCTTTCAAAGGGAAAAAGTTCGGCTATAGCTCCGATACTAATTATATTGGGGAAGAAAAGCTTAAGCAGAAGTTTAAAGCGCTAGAAGAACAGCGTGCTAATTTTATTGAAAGTGGTGACATTTTCAGGGGCAACATAAGCCAAATCGATTTTATGGAGATGCTTAGTCAATATTTACTATCTAATAATTTAGATTATGGGACTGCAATGGGGAAAATTAGGGAACAGCAAAGTATTCACTGGTTCGATGATTGTGACCTAATTTTTCATGAGGCCACAACCTATGATGAAAAAATAGATCCTGGTTATTCTGTTCATACGGATGTAAAGATCCTTGAGGCTAATGTTACAGAAAATTTACGAGACAAAGTTTTTCTCGTGCACATACCAGAACCTATCTTTTTTAATCAAAGTGGGAAATTGAGAACTGCGGAAGAGGGCCGCGTTTATAGGCTTTAAAGTATATTTACAATATGGAAAGCTTTATAAATAGCCTCAATATATACAACTTATAAAATGGTAACTGGGCCTAAAGTTGAAATTGCGGGAAGATTTGGCAAGCGAGAAATAATTAGCACATTTAACACGCTCGAACAGGTTGTAAAGGCGCTTAAATCCAACGATGCTGAATTTGCATCTGCTGAGCATATCGCCCAAGCAAGGATCGCCAACCCTGGCTTATCACATTCTGTCAATGTTTCTGGTTCATGGACAGCTAATGCCTTTGTTTATGACTGCGAGAAAGCTTATGTCGTTACCCCAGAATTCAATCCTATTCTAAACCATCTTAAAGAAGCAACTGCCGCATATATCCAGAACAAAAACCTTGCTGTATCAGAGAAAGAGTTTGCCAGG
>Ga0209641_10005416_pt1 | contig 10445 bp, 5 predicted proteins | sample RifCSP16_1_FD_184022 | JGI IMG/M metagenome (GOLD analysis project Ga0209641, IMG submission 184022) | Soil microbial communities from Rifle, Colorado - Rifle CSP2_sed 16_1 (SPAdes) (version 2) | ecosystem: Environmental > Terrestrial > Deep subsurface > Rock core/Sediment | place: Rifle...
TGCGGCCTCAACGATGTTCCAGGTCGCGTTGTAGTAGTACACGTTCGTCGTCTCGTCGGCCGTCGCGTTGATCGTGAAGAACGTGAGGTTCGTGTGGGCGACGAGCGCGTAGCCTTTCACCTCGCGGAACACGAGGGGCCCCGTGAGGTTCTCGTTGCCCAGGGTCACGGTGATGTTCCCATAGCGCACGTCCGCGTTCACGGACGTGATCGTGATCGTCGTGACGTTGTCCGCGACATCCACGACGAGCTTGGGGATGGCGGCGACCGGCGAGGAGGGCGCGGGCCCCGAGCAGCCCGCGACGAGCGCAGAGGCCGCGGCAAGCGAAGCCAGGAGCGCGATGCGTCCGCGCATAGGGGCTCCTCATCCCTCCTGCGCGCCCAAGTTCGCCGCGATCCGGCGCTTCACGGCCGCGAGGTTCGCCGTGTTGTCGAAAGCCTTGGCAAGCGCCTTGGGGCCTTTGTGCGGCATCCGGTCGAAGCGCCTTGCAAGCTCCGCCATCTGCGGCAGGGCCCGCACGAGGTTGTCGACGACCGTGATGTGGGCCGCCACGGCCGTTCGCGAGAGCGGGTTGAGGTCCACGGCAAGGACCACCTTGCCCATGGCTTTGAGGGCCTCGGCGCGGTCGCCGTCCTCAAGGGGCACGAGCACGGCGTCGGCCTTGAAGATCCCCTCCTTGGCGCAGAGCGCGCGGTGGCTCGCGAGCCCGGGGATCCGCGCGCCCCGCTCGCGCCCGAGGACGCCTTCGCCCCCGGCTTCTTCGAGCACCTCGACGATCCGGCGCACACGCGCATCGCCCGCGTGGAAGACGTTGGCTTCGAGGGTGAGCGGCGCCCTGCCCATCCGCTTCCCGTTCACGGAGGCCTGGAGGGCGGAAAGCGCCCCCGCGGCAAGCGCCGCAGCGTTGCCGTTCACGCTGACCACGGGGTCCTTCGCGGCAAGCAGGACCTCGACGGCGGCCTTCGAGGCGGCCTCGGCCTCCGGGACCGTGCGCTCGCCGAGCAGGTAATCGAAGGCCTCGCCCCGGCCGTGCGCGATAAGCCCCGAGGGGAGCCGCTCGCGCAGCTCGAGCGACTTGCGCCGCGGGTGGCCCTCGGGGATGTTCCCAAGCTCAACCGACAGGTCGCTGCCGCCCGTCCCCGTTTCGCTTTCGGCACGAGCGCGGACGGGGGTTTCGGGGGGGGCCACGCGCGATGCCATGCGGGGCTGGCTTATATGAATCCAGGTTGGGCTGGCCGCCGACTCGTTTGGCGTATCTGGCTTCCCCGTGTTTTGGATCATTGTAGGCGAGGCGGCCACGGTCGGGGAACGCTTAAATAGGCCAGCACCTGGTTGCCGGTTGCTTTGGGTCAGTATGGCTCATTGCGGGCGGTCTGGCGATGTTCAAAAACCCGGAAGTTACAGTCGAGGTCGTCTCGAACCTGTACTACGAACCGATGCGTGCGCAACACCTGGTGTCGAAGGTCTCGAAGTCCGTTGGCGTCTCGGAGCCCACGGTGTACGCCGTCCTCAAGGAGCTTGTCGACGCGAAGATCATCGAGAAGTACGCGTGGTCGAGGCGGCACGTCGCCTACACGCTCACGGAAAAGGGCCGGGGCGTGGCGGAGCAAGAGCACCTCTCGGCCGTGAACGACATGCTGCGCCTCATCGACAGCGAATCGCGCAGGCGCGAACTCCTCGTCGAACTCCTCCTCGACGACCTCCTGAAGGAGGCGTCCCCCGAGGTGCGGGCCTCGCCCGAAGCGCGCGCGGCCCTGCGCCGCTCGATTGTCGGCGAGGTCGCGGACCTCAAGAAGCGCCTCACGATCGCCCCAAAGCCCGCCGTGTGAGCCTTGAGGTCGCATCCGGGGACTTTCAAAGGAGGTGCAAAGCTTGGCCGGGTTCCTGCCCGAGGGCGCCCACCAGGGCCTTTGCCCCGTGTGCTCGACGCCGGCCCTTCCAAGCGACACGCGGTGCCGCAACTGCGGCGCCGAACTCGAGGGGAGAGCGCAGGCCGCCGCCGAGGCGTCCTCCACCTTCGTCGCCGACCCCTCGCGGCAAGGCGCCACGCGGAGCGAGGCGCGCACGATCAACGTCTCGAAGCTCGCGGAGGAGGAGTACTTCGAGATCGTCGCCCAGGAGCAGGACGAGACGATCAAGGTGGAAGCGAGCGCAAGGCGCGACCGGCGCTCGCAGCTTCGCGAACTCATGATCTCCTTCTCCGTGATCCTCGTCGGGATGATCATCGGCGCCTACGCCCTCATGAACTCACAGATCCTCGGGTTCAACTGGTTCCTCGCGAACTTCGAGCTCTACAACACGATCCTCCTGCTTGTCGGCGGGGGGATCTTCCTCATCGGTTTCGCGCTCCTCCTCGGCTCGATGCGCGAGGTCGCGCCCGAGAACCGCGGGAAGGTCTGGATGTTCTTCCTCCTTGCCGGCGCCTCGGCGGCGGTCCCGGCGCTCGGCTTCCTCAAGCTCTACCCGATAAACTCGTACCCCGTCCTCTTCATCGAGATCCCCCTCATCCTCGCGGTCATCGGCGGCTACTCGCTCACGCTCGCGCGCGAGAAGGTCGGCTACTTCGCGATCTGGCTTGCCGGCATCGGGATCATGACGCTCGCTCCCCTCTCGATCCTCGTCGGCAGCCTCGTCCCCTCGCTCACCTCGCGCGCGCCGGCCTACTCGTACCCCCAGATCACCATGGTCGTCCTGGGGCTCCCGTACATCCTCTTCGCGTTCATCCGCCAGCAGGCCGTGCGCCGGCTCTACGAGGAGATGGAGAACTTCGTGCGCTCGGGCAACCTCCAGCTCAAGCGCGGGAACTTTCAGCCCGCGATCGACCAGTTCGACCGCGCGATCAGGACCGCCCACAAGATCGCGCCCCTCACCGCCTACACGGAGAGCTCGTCGATGGCCGGGGCCGACGTCGAGGGCCCGTGGATCCAGAAGGGCGTGACCTACGCGAAGATGGGGATGCACAAGGAGGCGCTCTCGACCTTCTCGACGGCGATCAACATCAACAAGGGCTCGGACGCCGCGTGGCTGAACAAGGGGATTGCGCTCGCCCAGCTCCAGCAGCACCGGCAGGCGATCACGGCGTTCAACCAGGCGCTCAAGCTGAACGGCCAGCTCGAGGAGGCCTGGAACAACCGGGGCAATTCGTTCTACTCCCTCAACCAATTCGACAAAGCGCTCGAGTCCTTTGACAGGGCCCTTGAGCTCCGGAGCGACTACGACGAGGCGCTCTTCAACAAGGGAGCGACGCTTGGGAGGCTCGGGCGGCTCGACGACGCGATCAAGATCTTCGACAAGGTCCTCGACACGAAGAACGACGCGTTCAAGAAGCGCCCGGAGTTCGTGAAGGCGTGGGTCGCGCGCGGGATGGCCTTCTACCAGCTCAAGAAGCTCGAGGAGGCGCAGAAGTGCTTCGACGAGGCGCTCAAGATCAACCCGCGCGACCCCGATGTCTGGAACATCCGCGGGAACATCGCGGCCGACCAGGGCAAGCTCGAGGAGGCGCTCGAGTACTACACGCGCGGGATCAAGAGCGACCCGAAGGTCGAGTCCCTGTGGAACAACCGCGGCAACATGCTGGCGAGGCTCAAGCGCCACAGCGACGCGCTCGTGTCCTTCGAGCAGGCGATCACGATCAAGCCGGACTATGCGGTCGCGTGGGTCAACAAGGCAATCTCCCTCCAGCAGTTGGCCAAGCCGGCCGAGGGGCTCGAGGCGGCCGAGCGCGCGCTCTCCCTAAACAACCAGGTGGCCGACGCCTTCGACCTCAAGGGCCAGTTCCTCGACCTCCTCGACCGGCCGCAGGAGGCCCTTACCGCGTTCGACCGAGCCCTCGCGCTCGACCAGGAGCGGCCTTTCACCTGGGCAAACCGCGGCAACGCGCTCGCGCGCCTCGACCGGTTCAAAGAGGCGATGGAGTCCTACCAGGAGGCGCTGCGCCAGAAGAGCGACTTCGCGCTCGCCCGCTACAACGTCGGGAACGTGTACTTCCGTGTGGGCAAGCTCGAGAAGGCGCTCGAGAACCTCGAGAAGGCCCTCTCGATGGACGGGAAGCTCGTCCAGGCGCTCGTGCTGAAGGCCGAGTGCCTCCAGCGCCTCCAGAGGCTGAAAGAGGCGCACGAGGCGCTCGAGAAGGCCCTCAAGCTCGACCCGGAGAGCGCGGTCGCGTGGGACGTCCAGGGGAACATCTTCACGCAGGAGGAGAACTACAAGGAGGCGCTCAAGTGCTACAACTATGTCAACAAGCTGAAGGCCGACTACGCGCCCGCGTGGTACAAGCGCGGCGTCCTCCTGGACCGCACGGGCAAGAAGCAGCAGGCGATCGAGTGCTTTGACGAGGCGACGTACCTCGACCCCGCGTACTCGGACGCGTGGAATGCGCTCGGCACGGTCCTCTTCGAGCTCGGCGAGACGGACGACGCCGTGGCCGCCTTCAACAAGGCGGTCGCCTCCGACCCGAGGCACCTCGAGGCGTGGAACAACCTCGCCAACACGCTGGCCGCCGCAGGCCGCGTCGACGAGGCGATAAAAGCGATCGACCGGACGCTCGCGATCGACATGAACTACGCGACCGCGTGGTTCAACAAGGGGTCGGCGCTCGCCTCGAAGGGCGACCTCGAGCAGGCGCTCGCGTGCTTCGACAAGGCCACGCAGGTCGAGCCGGACTACCTGAAGGCCTGGAACAACAAGGGCTCGATCCTCACGAAGCTCTCGAGGCTCGACGAAGCGGTCGCGGCCTACGACCGGATCCTGAAGGCCGACCCGAAGTACGAGCGGGCCTGGGCGAACCACGGGAACCTGCTCCTCAAGCTCGGCCGAAAGGAGGAGGCTGTTGCCTCCTTCGAGAAGGCCACGCAGCTCGACCCCCAGAACGAGCGCGGGTGGAACAACCTCGGGACCGTCTACATGGCCCTCGAGCGGCACAAGGACGCGCTGAAGGCCTTCGAGCGGGCCACGCAGCTCAAGCGCGACTACGTGAAGGCGTGGGGAAACAAAGGCAGCGCGCTCTTCCAGCTCAAGCGGTTCGACGAGGCCCTCGAGTGCTACAAGTACGCGCTCTACTTCCGCGAGACGCCGGAGGGCCGCTACAACCTCGCGACGATCCTGGCAAGCCTCGGGCGCTACGACGACGCCGTCAAGGAGTACGACCGCGCGCTCGAGCTCAACCCAGACTACAGCGAGGCGTGGTACAACAAGGGCAACCTGCTCTACCAGATGGACCGGCCGATGGAGTCGATCATGTGCTTCGACCGGGCGCTCGAGCTCAAGCCCGAGTACACGGAGGCGGAGAAGGTCAAGCGCGCGTGCCTCCTGATGCTCCGCAACCAAGGGCTCGAGCACGAGTACCACCTTCGCCGCGGGCTCTACCTGTTCCAGTCCGACCTCCAAGCAGAGGCCTCGGCGGAGTTCGACGCGGCCCTGGGCCTGAAGCCGAACTGGGCGATCGGCTGGAAGGCGAAGGGCGACGCGCTCGCGTACCTCAAAGAAACCGAGGACGCGCGCGGCTGCTACAGGCGCGCGGTCGAGTGCGACGCGTCGTTCGGCCCCGCGTGGTACGAGCTGGGGCGCCTCCAGTACGACGCGGCCGACCTCGACGAGGCCGAGGAGTCCTTCCGCAAGGCGACGGAGACCGACGCGAGGAACAGCGACGCGTGGTACTTGCTCGGGGACCTCCTCTTCCTGCGAGGCGAGGTCGTCGAGTCGCGCGCGGCCTTTGAGCGCGCCAGCGAGCTCGACCCCAAGAACGCCGAGGCGTGGTACCGCCGGGGCGCCACGGAGTTCGCGGAAGGCCGCCCCGAGGTCGCGATCCGCAGCTTCGACCGGGTGATCGCGCTCGACTCGAAGTACGACAAGGCCTGGTACAACCTCGGCTCCTCGCTCATGGCGCTCTCCCGGTTCGAGGAGGCCGTGCCCTACTTCGACCAGGCGATCCGGCTTTCCCCCGAGTACGCGAAGGCGCACTTCAACAAAGGCGCGACCCTCTTCATGCTCAAGCGCTACGGCGAGGCGCTCGACTGCTTCGAGCGGGTGCTCGAGATCGAGCCGGGCCACGAGAAGGCCCTGAAGAACGCGGCGCAGTGCCGGCGCAGGATGAAGGAGCGCGACGCCGACGCGGCCTCCGCCAAGGTCCAGGCGGACGAGGCGGCCACGTCCGACGACTTCGCGGAGTTTGAGGAGTTCAAGTGATGGCGGGCGCAAGCCAAGGAGGTGGAAGGACGGCAGGCGAGGGCGGCAAGGGCGAGCGGAGGGCGCGCCGCAGCGGGTCCCTCGTCTCGGGCGCCGTCTTCATCGCCGGGCGCCGCGACCCCAAGAGCCGGCGTGAGAAGCCGGGCTTGGAGACGGGCCCCACGGGCGGCCCGACGGCGCCTGCGGCACCCTCCGAGGCGCGCGCGGGCCTCGTGAACGCCTCGGGGCTCACGAACGGGCGCGGCCTCGTGAACGGCCGCGGCCTCACGAACGGGCGGGGCTCCGTGAACGGCCGCGACCTCGTAGGCGGCAAGCGCCAGAAGCGCGGCGCCGTGACGGGGCGCAAGACGGAGAGCGCGCTCGCCGAGAGCGCCGGGTTCCTCGACACGAAGGGCCTCACGAACGGCAAGGGCCTCACGAACGGCGCCGGGCTCACGAACGGCAAGGGCCTCGTGAACGGCCGCCGCCTCATGTACACGGAGGCGCAGCGCGAGCGCAGGCGGGGCTTCGCGAAGCGGATGTCGGCCGTCCTTGCCGTCACGCTCGCGTTCATGGTCGTGTTCCTCCCCGCGCTCTACGCGTACTTCCTCGCGCCCGCGCCGGTCACGATTGACGGGAACTTCGACGACTGGGCCGACTGGGAGAGGCTCGCCCTGCTCCCGGACGATTCGTCGGACATGGGCGAGAACCCCAACATCAACCTCGTCGGGTTCACCGCGCGCGCCTCGGAGCGCGACCTCTTCCTCTACACGGCGATGCAAGCCAGCGGCCATCCGTTCAACGGTCCCGGCAGCCAGGGGGCCGAGAGCGTGCGCTTTCTCATCGACCGCGACCACTCGGCCGCGACGGGTTTCTGCGCCTTCGGGATCGGCGCGGAATTCATGGTCGAGATCGTCGGGTACCTCGGCAAGCCGCAGACCTCCGTGCTGAAGGCCTACCCGCCGGGCCAAGGTTCCTGCGACGCCCGCAGCGACGCGGGGTCGTGGACGTCAGCTGGCGCCGTGCGCGCGGCCTCGGGCGGGGCGAAGGTCGAGGCGGCGGTGCGCCTTTCCGACCTCAACAACATGCGGCCGACCGACCTGCCGTACCTGCTCGCCGTCGCACAAGACTCGGCGGGCCGCACGGACGTCGGGGACGGAGCCTTCACGAGCCTGCCCGGCGTGATGTGGGTCCGGCAGGGGCCGGCAAGCCCCGGCGCGATCACGAACACGGGCGAGACCGTGGTCCTCACGCTCTCGGCGAAGGCCTACCACGCGGACATGACGCTCTTCTCGATCACCGTGGCCGGCGACAGCCCGAACGGCGGGTGCGTGCAGCTTACCCGCGCGCGGATCGACGGGGCCTTTGTGGGCGTGAGCGCGGGCGGCTCGGCGTGCGCGGGCAGCTTTGGCTCGGTTCAGTTCTCCTCGATCCAGGCGCAGTCCTTCAACGCGTCGGCCCCCGCCCGCCAGATCGACATCTACGGCCGCTCGACGGGCACCGCAACGGTTAGCGTCGTGCGCGTCTTTGTGCGGGGCCCGGCCGACATTGCAGTGGGAACCGTCCCCTCGGGGTTCGCCGGGATCGGCTCCGTGATCCAGCCTGCGCAGTGGAGCTACAATTACGTGGGGACGGAACCTTCGAACATCCGCATCGACGGGGCGTTTGCCGACTGGAACCGCGTCGGGAGCCCGACGCCCGACACGCCCAATGATGTCGGGGGCGCAGCCGGCGGCACGCCGGGCGGGTCGAACCAGCCGAACCGGAACGCCAATGTGGATATCCGGGCGAGCCAGGCGGACGTGAGCAACGGGAACCGCCAGGCCTCGTTCATGCTCCAAGTGGCCGGCTCGATCATGGGCGCGTCCCAGCTCCCGGCGCCCTCGTACCCGCGGCCCCAGGAGCCGAGCACTGGGGGAGGCGGCGGGGGCGGCGGCCAGGCGGCTGTGGCAAATGTCGCGACCGTGTATGTCGACACCGACGCGACCGCGACAACCGGTTGGAAGCGCTTCACGGGGATGGGGATCGACGCGATCATGGAGGTTGAGGGCACGGGTGGCGGTTACGGGCGGGTGCCGCGCGTGACGGGGACGACCCTGGTAACATGGCAGGCGTCATCCCAGTCCTTCATTTCGCGCCCGACGTCGATCCTCGTAGGCTTCGATTCGTTCCGGATGGAGGCACAAGTTGGCACGACGGAGTTGTGCAACGGGAACTGCGGGCAGGTCCGCTACGTCTTCCAGCTTTCGGACATGGGTTCGCAGACGGACCTCACGGACGCGATCCAGGCGAGCTTCCGGGGGGGAGGCGACACCCTGTCACTCGTGGAGGCGCCAACGGCCGTGCAGAACGCGTTCCAGGGCGACACGGACCTTCCGGTCCTCTCGCTCCAGCTCACGGCGACCTCGACCAACAAGTTCACGGCCGAGGTGCACGCCATCGGCGTCCGCTTTGAGGGCGCTACAGAGAAGGACCTGACGGCCGTGCGCCTTTACGGAGACGAAGGCCGGGCGGGCGTCCTCGACCCGGCGGACTTGGCGAACGGGCCGCTTGCGGAGGGCGTCCTCGGCACGGACGGCCAAGTTACGCTCTCCCCCGCAAACCCCTGGGTCCTCGCGCCCGGTTCGCGCTTCCACGCGCTCCTTGCCGTCGACATCGGGTGGCGGGCTTCCGTTGGCGCCGAATTCCGGGCCACCGTGGGGGGCATCCGCGGCGTGTATTCGACCGGCGTGACGGACATCCTCTACGCCTTCCCGGCCGAGGGATCTTCCGTGCGAATCTACGAATGGATGCCGCCCCAATACCGCGCGACGGCGAACCTGAGGCTGAACGAGATTATTTTCACGGGCACCGACGACAACACGGTCGAGATCAAGGACACCTCGGCGGACACGGGCATTGACCTCACGAGCCCCCAGGTGTTTATTCGCATCTATGCGATCAACCAATCGCAGGACCCGCCAACGAACGAGTTCTTCCAGAGCAAGGACTTCGCAGGCACAACAACCAGCGAGGGCTTCGCCGTCGTTGTGATGGATTTCGAGATCAACTTCTCGGATGAGACGTACGACTGGCTCGTGCAGCTGCGATGCGCGACATGCGGGGCGGGAGGCGGGGCCACGACGCTTGATTCCATCTTCACCCCGACCGGCACGAGCCTTGGAGCCTACGGGCGCTACAACCCGGACGGCACGGGGAGCTGGCGCGAGACGGAGGAGAACACCTCGAACGACAACAACTTCATCCCCGAATTCAAGGACGTCGCCGTCCCCACCCTCGGCGTCGTCCTCCTCGTCGCCGCCTCCGGCTGGCGCCGACGCTCCAAGGCGGCGCAAGCGCCCGAGGCGGACGCCTGAAAGCCTCCGCGACCCGGATGCCTTTTATAGCGCGGCCAAAATCCTACGGCAAGCCGCGGCGGTGCCAAGCATGCCCCCACTCCTGCGAAGCGAACCCCTCGTCGAGTCGCTCGTCAACCGCTTCATGAAGAAGCGGAAGCGCGCCGCCTACGAGATCTCCAAGGAGAGCTTCCAGGGCGACGACACGGAGATCGTGAAGCTCTACGACGAGGAGGGCACCGTGCTCGGCCAAGTCGCATTCGTGAAGACCAAGGGCGGCGAGATCGACCTCCAGGTCATCACGGTGAACGACTGGAGCGAGGAGGCGGCCACCGTCGAGCGCCTGCTCAAGTTCATGGACCGGACGGCGAAGATCAAGAAAATCAAGGTGCTGCGCGCGGAACTTTACCTCTCCGATGCCAAGACGATCGACAAGATCGAGCAGATGAAAGCGTACGGATGGCGCACGCAGGACGTCGGCCGGATGGGCCAGAGGGCCTCCCACACGCTCGTGCGCAAGCTCGGGTGAGGCGAGCGGGGCGCCTGGCCTGAGGCGCGCGCGTTCGATAGAACCCGACTGAAGCGTTAAATAACGTCCAGTCCGTGAACCGTAGGGGCAGGGGCGTGGCTGACGGCGCCGGGGCAGAAGAGTACGTCTGCCCGAACTGCGGCGCGCCGGTCGAGCCGGATTGGAAAGCGTGCCCAAGTTGCGGGATCGTGTTTGCCGGTCCCGAGGAGGAGGCGCCCGCGCCGGCTCCACCGCCGCCACCGAAACCCGCTGCGCCGGCCAAGCCCGCCGCGCCTGCCGCGAGGGCCGCGGCACCCCCGGCGAAGCCTTCGGCCCCGGCCGCAAAACCCCCGGCAAAGCCGGCGGCTCCGCCTGCAAAGCCCTCGCCGCCTCCGGCGAAGGCCGCCCCCCCTGCGCCCAAGGCTGCAACTCCACCCCCG
>Ga0209641_10005419_pt1 | contig 10444 bp, 20 predicted proteins | sample RifCSP16_1_FD_184022 | JGI IMG/M metagenome (GOLD analysis project Ga0209641, IMG submission 184022) | Soil microbial communities from Rifle, Colorado - Rifle CSP2_sed 16_1 (SPAdes) (version 2) | ecosystem: Environmental > Terrestrial > Deep subsurface > Rock core/Sediment | place: Rifle...
TTTCATCCTATATTAAGAATAATAAAAAATAAAATATCTTGTCAAGTTATATTGCATTTATGGCTGCTGTTCGGCCTGGATGGTGATAGTTATGGTTTTCTGTGCCGCATCACTGGAGGACGAAGGGGCTGTCAGTTCCAGGTCAAAATTCTGGCTGCTGGTGGAAGTGATGTTTTGCGCCAGAGTCTGGTAGGAGTCGGCGGTGGTCAGAGTTGTCCAGTCTGTTCCGTTTATGGAATACCTCATTTTAAAGACATTGGTGCTCACCGGGTCGCCCAGCGTCCAGGCGGTACCCCCCGTCGCGTTGCTGGCCTTGATATTAAATTTTTCCGTCACATTGCCGTCGTTTTGCGCCGTCTGCGTATCGGTCAGGGTCAGCGTGGTCTTGCTCTCCGAACTCCCCAGCAAACCGTATTGGATTTCTCCGTCCGAAGTCAGGGTGACGGATATGATGGACGCAGCATCGGTAGTCGTCTCGTTTTCTCCCGAATAAGGCGAATCTCCGGAGGTATTATTTGCACGTACCCGGTAACGGTACGTAGTGCTGGCCGAAAGCGGCGAATCATCATAGTATGCATTTGTCACTCCGGATGCGATTTGGGAAAAATCGCTGCATAGTGTCCCCTGGCACCTCTCAATTTTGTAGCTGGCTGCTCCGCCGGTAGGTGCGGTCCATTCCGCTCTCAGACTGGTGGATAGGACACTGGAAAATGTCAAATCTGTGGGTGCTCCCGGCAGGGTCAGTACGGAAGATTCTGCCGATTTTGGTGACTCGTCGCTGGCCGTATCCAGGTCTGTTATCGCGTAGAAATAAGTCGTATTGCCAGTAGTGGCCGAATCGGTGTACGAATTGGTAGAGCCATTGGCCAGGAATGTGCTTACAGGCGATCCCGTATCCCGGTAGACCTTGTATGGCGTGGTTGCGTGTAGCCCGTTAGCCCCCGTCCCTGCCGTGCTGGCCGTCCACGTAAGCGATGCGTTGGTCGTACCGGCCGCCGCTGTTGCGTTTAGTCCCGTCGGCGCCAGGTTCACCACCAGGTTGTCCACACCAACGGTGATAGCTGTATTTGAATTGGCTTTTGTTTTAGCCTGGAGAGTAACTCTGATGGTATAGGATGTTCCGCCGGTTAGTGAAACATCACCTCCAAAACTACGTGTCGTCCAGGCTGTGTTTGCACTGAAAGTAATACAGTCTAAATTAGCAATAAAAGATGTATTATCAGAGTTATATATATCCAATCTCACCCAGCCGGAACCCCAGGCGGCGGAAGTAGCATAATAACTGAATTTTCCTTTTGTTTTTACGGTTCCGCTTCCCGGCGCGGTAATTGACTGATAAATAAAACCGCGGTAATCCACATTCTTTACTGCCGGGGTTGTCGCTTCAAATGCGGTCTGACTGCTCAGACTGCTATTATATTGAAAGGTTGCCATAGAGTTGGTTGTCGAACTGCCGGTCGCACTGCAACTTGGAGAAGCGTCAGTTCCTGAACCGTTAGTCGAAGTCCATCCGGTTGCGTTTCCGTTAAAATCCCAGTTGTTAACCTTATTCAACGCATAGACGTTCTGGGCTTGTAAAAATAACAGGGATACAATTACCGCTCCAACTGTTAATTTTCTTCTCATTCTGCAAAAATTATAACCCGGCCTTGTTTACTTTTCTTCTTCCTCAGCCGCCTGGGCATCTGCTTTTGTCGCATGCACGGTTTCCGCCGGGTGGTTCGGCGGACTGTATATCGTATATAGTTTCAGCGGCTCGTCTGTTGATGTGTTGATGATATTGTGCTTCACCCCGGCCGGCACGATCACCACGTCATCTTCACCCACCCTTATCTCTTCGTCTCCCATTATCACCTTGCCTTCTCCGTCCTCAAACCGGAAAAACTGGTCCAGGTTCCCGTGCACTTCCTCCCCTACATCTTCTCCCGGCAGTAGGCTCATCACTACCAGCTGGCAGTACGTACCTGTAAATATCACTTTCCGAAAATTGGAATTCTCTTTTGTCGCGTCCTCAATATTTGCAAAAAACCCCGTCATAGAAATATTCTATCACTACTTGTATACTTGCCCAATCATGGCTCTCACTATCGAGTCACGCCAAGCTCTCCAGCTGGTCAAAAAAGTCTTATCCGGGGGAAGAAAACGTCACAGCCGTACCCACGATGAAGTTTACGATATGTACACCCAATTCGTTAGGGCGCTTACTATGCCGCAGGGTTGTGGTGAATGTGTCTTTGCCTCCTTTGAAAAAATAAATGTAGACGGTAAAAAAGACCGGGTCAGGTTTCGCTGTGACAACGGTTTTTCTCCTCTGGATCAGGCCCGCCGCACGCCCTTCCTCTCGGAAAAATTCGTTTGCCCCGGCTTTTCTCCCAAAGTAGAAAAAGTTGCCTGAATGGTATAAAATATAAGTACAGGACGAGGTTAAATTTCCGGTCTATGAAAGAAGCCCTTTCCCGGTCAATATTAAAGTTTGTCACTGGGAATTTCCCCATTCCTGCTCCTCATCATTTTGGTCCGGGTTGTATCTCCCCCGGAGAATTAGAGTGGGAAAACCTTCCGAAGCGGATTCCCGTTACCTACAGTGTATCCGCCCAAATAAAGGAAGAAAGGCCTATGTTTGTAACGAGGCGAAAACCGGTTATCCTTTCCGGTTTGCGTTTAATTTCTGCATCTCGCAGTCAAGGAAGTTGATAGCTCCTGCCATCAATATCGGGTCGGTTTTTTTATAAGCATTATTTAAAAGCCGCAAGGCTTTTTTTGCCAAATCCTCGGGTATCTCCCCGGACCGAAATTTCTTCTCGTATTTTCGTACTTTAGTCCTGCCTGGTATCAAAGTTTCCGTCACTGCGGTTTTCTGACCAAACTTGTCCATCGTCGATTTCAACTTCTGCTCAAAGAAGTGTGAAGCGCAAAGCGCCATAATTCCCACACCTATCGCCGGTCTTTCACAGTCCGGACTTACACATTCTCTGCTGACCATTTGCTCTAGTCTTTGGGGCATTTATCGGTTTGAACTGATTATATCTGTACACACCTGGAGTGTTCAATCAACAAATTGGTAATTGAAAATTGATAATTAAAAATTAATAATTGTTTCGTGTCTCTCATCGAAATTGACTACAAAGAACCCAAATTCCATGGCTGGACTATAGTAGAGCTGGTGGATGAGCAGACGCGCGGGATTACTCGCTTTCTCAAGCCCGGCGACCATCTTCTGGAACTCAAATTAAAAGCCCTGGGCGCTATGGGTATGCACAGCCTCTTTTCCGGAGATATCCGGCCCGAAGACCTATGCGGCTGCAGCTTGAAAAACCCGGACGGTATGAAAGCTTTGGCTTCAGGTCTTTTACCGGTCGACGGGAGCAATCAGGTTCACAATGTCACCGTCTACCTGTCCGGAATCTGCCGGGTTTTAGCCGGTGACGATCCCGGTCTGACCAGAGCCGTATCCGCCATCCTTTCTTCCTGAAGAGTGCACACCTCGGGGGTGGAATTTCATTAAAACTGATAAAATTATAATGTCATGTCTATTTCCAACGTCCTCATTCTCCACGGCTGCCCCTTCGACGCGGAAATGGCTATGGATCCCCAATCCCGTACTTATGACAAACATTGGCTTCCCTGGCTTCGGGACCGGCTTGTTTCCGGCGGCCTTAAAGCAGTAATGCCTCTCATGCCATCACCTTGGCAACCGGATTACGAAAAGTTCAAAATAGAAATTGAAAAAAATTCAGTCACGCCGGAAACAGTCCTCGTCGGCCACAGTTGCGGTTGTGCTTTTTTTGTCCGCTGGCTGGGTGAGACAAAAAGGCAGGTTGGGAAACTCATCCTGGTAGCTCCCTGGAAAATCCCGGATCGTTCAAACCTCGCCAGTGTCGCTTTTTACAGTTACGATATCGACCGGACCATCAAGGACAGGGTAGGGGAGGTGGTAATTTTTACGTCAGACAATGAAGAGCGGGACGGCAAATTAAGTGTCCGCCTCTTCCACGACAGTCTGGGAGGCAGAATAATCGAGCTTCCCGGCCGCGGCCATTACACTCAGGGAGACATGGGCACCGTCGAATTCCCCGAACTCCTCCGCGAAATCATCCCATAAGAGTGCACACCTCGGGGGTGTGCGCCGCTAGATACTTGTCATAAGCTCAGTCGAAGGATTAAGCATTGATTATTTATTTAATGTACCCTTGTGAACGCCTCCTCCCGTTGTCCGTCAGCAGGTGGCCGCATACACTACCCCCGCACCATCAATTTCGTGGACGATCTGCCCAAGACCAAATCCATCAAGATCCTCCGCCGGGCATAATAACATCACCATGCCAGTTGTGCAGATTTCTTTACAATTTCAGTTGCAGCTGCCCGTTGATCAGGAGAAACAATATATCCAACCGATTTTTCGTTCTTCCCAATAAGCATATCTCTTCTCCCGTTAATTCTTGATTTCTCATTACTTCATTAATAATTAAATTAATCCGGACAAATTCTCTTGCATCTTCAGGTACATTCAGGTTGCTGAATTCTCCAAATCCTGTCCCCATCATCGCATTTGGGATCAACTCCTTCCATAACTCGTTTAAAATTTTTTCTTCTTCACCCCGGTTATACATTTTCTAAAGTTGATAATACCAGAACCAGGCTGACTTATACTTTACCCATGCAGCTCCAATTGGAGGACTTATTTCCGGAATTAGACCGTCTTCAATCCTTATACGGCGATCCTGATTCCTTGCCCGTCTATGGCGCCGGCTGCATCTCCCGCCCCCGGATGGTTTTAATATTCATAAATCCTACCGCCAGAAATATTTCCTCCCGCCCTTCATGGTCCGGTATGCGCGCCCCCTGGTTGGGGACCAAAAATATCTGGAAATTATTTTTCCGACTGAAATTAATCGGCCCCGAAGATTTTCGCCATACTCAAACTCTCCCGTCAGATGGTTGGCCCGAAGCTTTTGCCCGCAGGTTATATCGCCGGATTTCCGAAAACGGAGTATATGTTACAAATCTGGCTAAATGCACTCAAATTGATGCCAGACCACTTCCTGACAAGATCTTTCGTGCTTACATGGAATCAATGCATCGGGAAATTATTTCTCTCCATCCGGACAAAATAATTGCCTTCGGAGGCCAGGTCAGCTCCCTTATTCTGGGTAAAAAAATCAAAGTTTCCACCCTGGCCGGTTCCGTTGAAGATTTGGTGATCGACAATATCCATTTTGCATTTCATCCAGTCTGGTATCCGGTAGGACAAGGTATGCGCAATATGGATAAATCCTTCAAGCTCCTCCGCCGGCTGTTGCGCCCTTCGAAGCATTAGCAAAGTAGGGCTTCATCTTCCGGTCCATCCTTTAAGTATACTGTTTTCGTGCGCCGAGATTAATCTGACTCTCAAAAAATTAAACACCCGGTTCTTTTTTCACCCGGCCAAATTCCGGGTCAGTTAGCACCAATAGAAGCCATAGACTGTACAGCAGGAATATTAAATATTCGTCGTAAATATGTTAATATTCAGTCTCATGTCGCCGGAAACCAATGAAATGTCCGACTTTGATTCCCGGCGGGAACAGTTGAGGCGCTCACAAATGATCGCCCAGCGTCGTGAACTTTTACGTCTTCACCCAGAGCTTCACCGCACCCTGGACCTGGAAAAACTAAGGCAGGTAGTAGATTTTGACGAGATCAGGGTCGCGGCCGGTAGCTCCGTAGCCCGCAATGAAGCCATCGAAGGCTCAGATATCGACGGGGCAATGGTCATTACGCGTCGGCCCGTGAAGCTCATCAGCCGATTACGTTTTGTCCGTGAACTGCGTCTTCAGAGTTTCCGGGCGGCGGATATCTCCGAACTTCAGGCTGCCGCCCGCAGGTACGAAAGAAAATCTTCTTCCCGGCCGGACGATTCGTGGTTCTTATCTGAAGAACACAGGGAATTGTTTAGACAAAAAGAGGAGGCGGAAGCTACCTTGGTCCGCTTTTACAGCCGGCGGCAAATTCAGACACATCTGAAAAATAAAGACTTCCCGGGTTCGGGAGATCTGGTTTACCGCACGGGCGCGGTGATTAAGTAAATCCTATTACCTCTTTCTCTTCCTGTTTTTCTCGATCTCTTCCAGTTTGGCGCGGATATTCTGGATTATTTTTTCCGGGTCCTTTTCCTCTTCATCCTTAAGATGGCCGATCTGGTAAAATTCTTCAGACGCTTTAGCCCCTTCCCGCCTCAGTCTTTCGAGCATTTTGTCTCTCATCTGTGTGAGTAACATCAGGTCTCTTTCTCCTGCATAATGCGCTGTATATATTTTTCCCTGCTCCATTCCTTTTACTTGCCCTATGGTAAAAGCCTCGCCGGCAGCCCTCCTGTCCTTAAATATATCTACCCGTTCCCCGCTATCGTCGGTTACTGGTACTTCTCTCAATCCCTGAAGAAATTTGTCGGAAATTACTTTAAAAAAATACTTGTTAAATGTTCTCCTTTGCCCGCCTATGGCGAACAGTTTCAAAGCGTGAGGTATAGCCTTTTCGTCCATTTTGACCAGCAGGTCATATATCCCGCCTCCCGGATCGCTTTCCCCGGCGCTTCTTTCCTGTTTCATAAACTGAAATATACCACAATATGTCGTACCGGCAACCACCTATTATATAATTGCCCTATGAAACAACTTGCTTTAATAAATCCCGAAAATGTCTCGGAACAGGAAGCAAATGACTACTTCGTCCGGGAAGCTGTCCGCGCTGTAGTCTTGGACGAAAATAACCATGTTGCCTTGCTTTATGTTGCCAAGGAAAAATATTACAAACTTCCCGGAGGCGGCATCGAGGCCGGGGAAGACAAAGCGGCTGCCTTGAGGAGAGAATGTCAGGAAGAGATCGGCTCGGAAATAAAAGTAGTGGGAGAGCTTGGGTATATAGTCGAATACCGGAAGTTTTCCAGTCTAAAACAAACATCTTACTGCTACCTGACACAGCTAAAAAGCAAGACGGGCAGCACGCAATTTACGGATGAAGAAAAACACAATCGCTTTAAATCTGTATGGCTGCCCATTCCGGAAGCTCTTCGTGTTTTGTCAGCAATTACCGCCATCGGTATCGAAGGCCGGGATTATATCTCCCCCCGTGACACCGCCTTTCTCAAAGCAGCGAATATCGTTTGAATTATTTTCTCTCTCCCGGCGGGCGGTAAATCACCATATCTCCCCGGGAAAGCTTTCTTTGGATTGTCGCAGGAGAGACATGGAGCGCCTCAGCAGCTTCGTTCCGTATTTTTATTCTTGTCACGCCATCAATATTTGAAAGTTTGTCATGACCCGAAAAGACTGTAGAGCCAATAACTTCGCCCCAGTGAAATTCTCCGTTTCGGATAAATATTACTTTCTTGCCTTCATGAAGGTAAATCCCGATTCTTTGAGCGATGTTTGTAACAATTCTTTCTGCCGGGTTCATTTATCGAGATTATTACATATTATTTTAACAATGCAATACTTAAGAACTCTTCTTAATATATACTCCGAAATATGACTGGCATTAAACAGTTGCAAAATAAGATCTCCGGGCTGGAAGCGAGGGTAAAATCTCTTGAGGACCAGCTCGCCTCCCGGACCAATCCGAACACTGCCTTCATGGATCAGCTGTACACCAAAGCCAGGGAACTGGTTATAAGGCATCAGAAAGCCACCCCCTTTGCCACCCGGCGGTAATCCACATCATTGTCAAAAAATTTCCTTGCCCATCGCACGACCGGATCCAGAAAGCTCGTATCCGGCAGGGGGATAAAGATCCTCACCCTCATCTCCCCTATCATACTCCCGCCTGATATACTTCTCTTGTGGAAATTATCACCACCCACTCGTTCAGTCTGGCCGCCAACACCCGTGGCGACCCGCGATCGGGCAAGATCGCTCTAGCCCTTCCCGGCAGACTGGATACGAAAGACTACACCAATTTTGAAAGCCACATCGAATACCTCTCCTCCCTGGGTTTCTATGCCCTCGCCGTCGATCCTCCCGGCACTTGGGACAGCCCCGGCGGGATTGAGTTGTTTACCACGACCAATTACATCCGGGCAATCACCGGGCTGATAGAACATTTGGGCGGACGGCCAACCCTGCTTCTGGGTCACAGCCGTGGCGGATCTGTTTCCATCTTGGTCGGTACCCCCCACCCAAACGTATTAGGTTTGGTGCTGGTTAATCCTTCTCTGGGTGCCCCATCTCCTCCCGATCCGCAGTCGGTCAAAGCCGGGTTTTACATGGACTATCGCGACCTGCCGCCGGGGAAGGAAAAAACAAAACGGCAGAAGGAATTCAAAGTGCCTTTAGCCTACTTCGAGGATGGGGGAAAATATGACGACGCCAAGGTGTTGAAAACTTGCGCGAAACCCAAGCTTATTTTTTCCAGCGCTGAAGACGAGTTTAACTCCCCCGCGTATGTCAAAGAGGTTTTCACCTCCCTACCGGAACCCAAAGCTTTTCACCAACTGCCCGGCACCCACGACTACCGCTACTTTCCGGAGGCGGTGGGAGAAGTCAACCAACAGACTGCTGCATTCATAAAAAATTTTTTCATTGAATCAGTCAAATGAAGTAGTATGACAAAAGCCACAGTGTTGATAAATGGTTACGCCCGTAAAACGGCCGATAGCTGGCTGGCATCATCTACTGTAAAGCTGGTGGAAAGATGATTGAATTTAATTTCTAATTTATGCAGACCAAATACACTCTTCACGGCATGGCGGCCTGGCATTTTACTGAAGAAAACGACATTGACTTGGCTTCGGTAGAACTGGGACCTGACCCTTGAAAAATATAGATATTATGCTATAATATTGTTATTCTCAACAACGCCTTGGTACAAGCAGTTTACATGCTTGTGCAATTACAATCGGCCAGAGACAGAAAGGCCGGTTTTTTTAATGGCGAACGAGGCGATCAAAAGATTTTTTGGAAGAAGTCCGGAAACCGAAAATCCGGAGCCGCTGACTACGGCGGATAAAGTGAAACGGCTTTTAAAGGAGTTGGATTTGGATAAGGTAGGATATCGCGTAGACGATTACGGCCCCTATGCCCTGATGCCGTATACTACGGATGTAGGCCGGCCCCAATTGTTAATAATAGGGGATGCAAATGACACTCCCGAAGACAGAGCTCAGATTAGCGCCCGGGTCGATGAGTTGAAATTTAATCCGGTGTACAAAGACTTGATTGTTAAGGGCGTAGAACCCAGAGAGTTGATGGCGATACTAGTGACCCAGGGTCTGTATAGAGGTTTTCATGACAAAATGGGATTCGCAGTAATGAGATTCACAGGTGTATTGGATATGTTCGACCGGCCGTCCGCCAAAAAGATTAACGATAAGTTAAAAAAAGCCGGCTTCAAAAATATCGGAAAGGATGTCGTTTGACAAATCTGCAATCCTCGGAAGTTTGCCTCATAAATCTTAAATCTTGTGTTTTATTTCCCCGGGCACCGTAAGGAGTAGTATAATTAATCTTGGTCGTGACAAAGAATCCGTTTCTCAATGCCCTGGCGGCCACTCTCTACATCGTTCTGGTAAGTATTGTGATGAATTTAGGTTCAAAATTCGCTCCCCGGGAGGGTTCGGTCATCGCTCCCATCGCCATCATTTCATTATTCAGTTTATCCGCCGCTGTCATGGGGTATCTGTTCGGGTTTGAACCGGCACAGCTGTATTTTGGCGGAAAGAAAAAAGAAGCGGTTCAACTGTTCCTGCAGACGACCGCGGTCTTCGCCCTTTTCACCGCCGTTTTCCTTTCACTTCTATTCACCGGGATTTTTGGTTGAATCTTTTCCGGATTTCATAAAATTGACTTAATGCCCATCTGATTGTAATATCTGCCCATGGTCAAAGAGTGCAAAGCCGTCCAGAATCATCACGATTACTATGTCGGTAAGATGAGGCGGAGGAAGCTTGCCCCGGAGGAAATCTACAACCTGGAATTAGCCAGAATCAGGGAAAAAGCCGGTTTGGTAAAACCGCTTGAAGGTAGCTCTCTGGATCCGGTGCTGTTCTTTTTCTCCACTCTTCGCCTCAAGATCGGCCGCCTGATATACGGCGAAGAGAAATACCTTCCCAAACTCGAAGATGCAGAGGATCGTACCCGGGGCAAATAACCCCCCTTTTCTTTAATCCCTAAAGAATTTTTTAGATTTTAAACTATTAATCGAGCGTCAGTTATTAGACAATTCTTCCTTCAATAATTTCACGTATTTTATCCTCTCTTCAGGCAATGAAAGTGTACTTTTTTTAGTCAGATTGATATTGTAGGCATCTCCGTCATAACGCGGGTAAATGTGCAGGTGAAAATGAAATGCATGCTGGTCCCCCGCGGGTTCATTGTTTTGCCTGGTGGTAGTCCCGTCGCAATTGTAGGCGTTGCGCATGGCTATGGAGATCTTTTTGGAAATATCAAAAATTCTGTAACCCTCTGCCTGC
>Ga0209641_10005420_pt1 | contig 10442 bp, 8 predicted proteins | sample RifCSP16_1_FD_184022 | JGI IMG/M metagenome (GOLD analysis project Ga0209641, IMG submission 184022) | Soil microbial communities from Rifle, Colorado - Rifle CSP2_sed 16_1 (SPAdes) (version 2) | ecosystem: Environmental > Terrestrial > Deep subsurface > Rock core/Sediment | place: Rifle...
CTGCGTGGCCGCCCGGCCGCCACGCAGCAGCATGGTCGGCGACGGGATGGTCTGCTTGGCGGTGCGCTTGGTGTGGGCCTTCACGAACCTGAAGTTCTCGACCTCGATCGGCCGAGAGTGGCGAAGCTTGCCGGTGATCGCGAAGGCGCGGGGCGCGAAGGGCTTGTCGCCCGCGGGCGTCGCCGCCAGCGCGCCGCCTGCCGTGCCCTGGACCGGCAGGGCTCCCGTCGACCGTGCGCCGTCCAGCTTCTCGATGAAGTCGGCGTGGAACGACGTGCGGCGCAGCTCCCCGTCGGTGATCGCGTGCAGCCCGACGGACTCCTGGAGCGCGATGGCGTCGCGGATGCAGCGGTCCTCGAGCTCGCGCAGCGCCGCCGCAGGGTACTTGCCTTCGAGCGCCTGCTCGTGCGCCGCGCGCAGCGCGGGGTTGCGCAACAGGCTGCCGACCTGGTCGGCGCGAAACGGGGGCTTCGTCGATTCGGTCATCCGGCGACTCCTCAGCTCCACCTGGCAAAGCAGAGACCGGTACCGGTCAGCGCGGGCGTGCGGTACGCGGGCGTATAGGACAGCCACGAGAGCTCGAGGTCCGTGGCGGCACCGGCGATCACGATCCAGTTTCGGATCTCCGAGCTGCCCGACTTCAGCCGCCGCGGATCGAGGTTCGCAAGGAAAGCATGGTCCTTCTTGCGCAACGCTTCGATCACCGCCCGGTCCAGGTCCTCCTCCACGACGAAGTGGCTCAGGCCGCCCGAGGCGAGCAGGCCGACGCGGAGATCCTCCGGGAAGCCGGCGATCAGCTCTTTCAGCGCCGCGCCGAGTCGCAGGCAGCGCCTGGGGTGCGGTGGATTCGGCGGGTTGTAGGTGTTGAGGAAGATCGGGACGATCGGGAGGCTCGCGCCGTCGAGGTAGCGACGGTGCACGAAGGCGTAGGCGTGGCCTTCGAACTGGTCGCCGACGAGACCGGACATCGCGGACACGTCGAATTCGCGCTCGACCAGACCCTCGATCAGATGCAGGGCCAGCGCCCGGTGGCAGGGGTAGTGCGCATCCTTGCCCTCTTCCCGGCGGCGCATCTGGGCGCGCCGGTGCCACTCCGCTGGCGGGACGGCCGGCTGGGCGGCGTTCCGGATCGTCGCGCCGTAGTAGATCCCGATCGACGGCATGTGCTGGTCGTGGAAGAGCTCGTACTGGTCGTCGCCGACGACGATCAGGGCGTCCAGCCCGGCGGACGCGATCTCGGCCTTGAGGCGCGCCATCGCCTCCTGCACCGCCTCGAACCGGCCGGTGATCGCTGCCGGCGTGATGAGCTCGCCCGCGTTGGACGGCGCGCGGGCGAGGACGTCGGCGTAGGAGCAGGGCGCGCCCTCGCGGTCGTAGTACTGGAGCCGTGGATCGGTCTCGCGGAACCGCGTCAGCCAGTCGTCCAGCTCGGCGGTCAGCATCACGCTGTGGGACGAGCCGAACGCGGCAGCGAGGCGCGCCATGAACCCGTCCCTCCAGTCCGTCCGCCTTCGCGCCTAGGCTCGCGCGCGGCGCGCGGCGAAGCGCGGATACACCTTCCCCACGTTGCCGTGGAAGATCTTCTCCCGGTCGGCGGCGCTCAAGCCTTCGATCGAGTCGATATAGCGCTTGGTATCGTCGTAGTACTGCCCGGTCTCGGGGTCGATTCCCCGCACCGCGCCGACCATCTCCGACGCGAACAGGATGTTGTCCGCGGGAATGACCTTGAGGAGGAGCTCGATCCCGGGACGGTGATACACGCAGGTGTCGAAGAAGACGTTGTTCAGGAGCAGCGCCTTGAGCGGCGGCTTGCCCATGTCCTGCGCGATCCCCCGGTAGCGGCCCCAATGGTACGGGACCGCGCCGCCGCCGTGCGGGATGATGAACCTCAGGGTCGGGAATTCCTTGAACAGATCGGCGGTGATGAACTGCATGAACGCGGTCGTGTCGCCGTTGATGTAGTGCGCCCCGGTGCCGTGGAAGTTCGGGTTGCAGGAGGCGCTGACATGGACCATCGCCGGCACGTCGAGCTCCACCATCTTCTCGTAGAGGGGGTACCACCACTTGTCGGTGAGCGGCGGATCCTTCCAGTAGCCGCCGGACGGGTCGGGGTTGAGGTTGCAGCCGATGAAGCCGAGCTCCTTCACGCAGCGCTCGAGCTCCGCGATGCAGTTCTGCGGCGGGACTCCGGGCGACTGGGGCAGCTGGCACACCCCGACGAAGTTGGCCGGATAGAGCGCGCACACCCGATGGATGAGGTCGTTGCAGATCTCCGACCACTGCCGGCTCGTCGCCTCGTTGCCGAGGTGATGGCCCATCCCCATCGCGCGCGGGGAGAAGATCGTGAGGTCGGTGCCCCGCTCGCGCTGGATCTTCAGCTGGGCGCCCTCCAGGCTCTCCCGGATCTGGTCGTCGCTGATGCCGAGGGATCCCTTGGACGGCGCGTGCTTCGCGCTCTCGAGGTCCGCGAGCTGGCGCTTGCGATACTCCTCCAGGGCCTTGGGGGCCGTCGTGTAGTGCCCGTGGCAATCGATGATCATCGCGTCCTCCCTGATTCGGCTACCGGCCCAGCGCGCGGGTCACGTCGTCGAAGAGCTCGTCCACCTCGAACCGTCGCGGGATGAGCCCCTGCCGGTGAACGTAGTCGACGGCGACCTCGAGGTTGCGGCGGTTCGCCTCGACGCCGAACGGGTTCGCGTCGAGCTCGCCTTTTGCCGGCAGCCCCGCGGCCCGCTTGCTCTCGCTCAGCAGCCGGTAGATCTCCTGCACCGCGCGCGGGCTGGACTTCGAGAGCGAATCCTTCACCACCACCATGTGGTTGATCTGGAGCGCGCCGTTCTTCCGGCGCCAGGCCTCCGCCGCCGCCGCCGGGTCGGGAATCAGCGGCTTGAGTCGCGGGTCGCTGGGCACCGCGCCGACGATCGCCGCGTCGATCTCGCCCGCGAGGAGCATCTGGACGAGGTCCTTTCCCGCTGCCGCGCGCTCGATTCCCGGCGGGTCGCGAAACTCGGCGACGTGCGCATCCTCGAAGGTCACCCAGCGCACGCGGTTGAGGTCCACGCCATGGTCGTCGGCGAGGATGCCGCGGATCCAGGTCACCGTGGTCACCGAATAGGAGCGGATGCCGACCCGGCCGCCGGCGAGATCCCCCGGCGCGAGGTGACCGCGCTCGGCGTTGTACACGATGAACGGGTGCTGGAACCGCCCGATCAGCACGGCCGGCAGCAGTACGAGCGGCTTCCCGTACGCCTTGGCCATGAGGAAGGTGACGACGGCGAGCTCCGCGACGTCGAACTCGAGCTCGCGCACCACCCGCTTGAACGCCGTGTTCGGCACCTTGACGTCGGCGAAGTCGAGCGCAACGTCCGGGGACCGGACCTCGCCCTTCTTCAGCGCCGCGGTAACCGGGTAATCCCCCAAGAGGGCGCGGAGCCTGACGGGCTCGGGGTGGGTCATATGGGGCGCTCCTCCTATTGGGTCCGCGGATGCGATGTTGCCTTAGCCGCGGGCTCGGTGCACGACCGCGGCCCGCGCCGTCGCCTGACTAGCCGAACTTCGCGAGCAGGGCGGCGGCGTGCCGCACGCGCTCGGCGCCTTTCTCGCCCGCGGCCTTGTCGGGGCCCGCCTGGATCGCGCAGGCGAGGACGTTGAAGAAGGCCTTCTCGAGCGCGCGGCGCGCGGCCGAGAGCTGCTGCGTCACCTGGTCGCACTCGGCGCCCGACTCGATCATCGCCTGGATGCCCCGCAGCTGCCCCTCGATGCGCTTCAGGCGCAGCACGAGGTCGCGCTTGTGCCGTTCGTCGCGGATGACTGCCATGCCGTTTGCTCCTGATCAAAGACCGCGGACGCGGCGACTGTACCCTCGGTATTCAAGGCCGCACTCACGCCGTTTGACATACTATACTCCCTATAGTATAGTTCCGCCAGTGGGGGGGCTGCCCGAAACTCGAGGAGCACTGCAATGACCGTGGAACGATTGATCCGCATCTTCGCCGGCGCGTTTGTGCTGGTCTCGCTTGCCCTGGGCGTCGAGGCGAGCCGGCTGTTCGTGAGCCAGCACTTCCTGTGGCTCACCGCATTCGTCGGCGCCAACCTGTTCCAGAGCGGCTTCACCCGCATCTGCCCGCTGGAGTCGATCCTGCGGCGGCTGGGGGTCAAGTCCGCGACCGCCTCCGCGTGAGTCCGGGGCGGCGAGGGAAGGGGCTGAGCGCGTGAACCGGCTCGCCACCCTTGTCGCAGCGTTCACGCTCGCCGCCTGCGGCGGCGAGCCGGAGTCGACGCCGGCATCGTCCGCGCCGCCGGCGCTCGAGACCGCCGCCGTCGAGCTGCGCGAGGTCGACCTGACCTACTCGGCGGAGGCAGTGGCCGAGGCGGTGCGCCAGTCCACCGTCGCCGCCCAGATCGCCGGGCGCATCGTCGAGCTCCGATTCGACGTCGGCGACTACGTGAGAAAGGGCGAAGTCATCGCGCGCATCGACGAGCGCACGGCGACCCAAGCGGTGGCGGCGAGCGAGGCGCAGGTGCGCGAGGCCCAGGCGGCGCTCGGCAATGCCCGCTCCAACTACGAGCGGTCGAAGCAGCTCCTGGCGCAGAAGTACATCAGCCAGGCCGCGCTCGACAAGGCGGAGGCCGACTACAAGGCCGCCCAGGCGCGGCTTGCCGCGGTCCTCGCCGGGGCCGGCCAGGCGGCGACCGAGCGCAGCTTCACCACCATCGTCGCGCCCTACAGCGGCGTCGTGTCCGCACGGCACGTCGAGCTGGGCGAGATGGCCGCGCCCGGCAAACCGCTGTTCACGGGCTTCGATCCGGCGACCCTGCGGGTGGTCGCGAACGTGCCCGAGACGCAGGTCGGCGCGATCCAGGCGCTGTCGAAAGCGCGCGTGGAAGTGCCCTCGCTCGGCAAGTGGGTAGACGTGAAGCAGCTGACGATCGTCCCGTCGGCCGACCCCCGCACCCACACCACGCGCATCCGTCTCGAGCTGCCCGCCGATGCGCGCGGCGTGTATCCCGGTGCGTATGCCCGGGTCCACTTCGTCGTGGGCAAGGCGACCCGGCTGCTCGCACCGCGCGCGGCGGTGATCCGCCGGAGCGAGGTGACCGCCGTGTACGTCGTGGACGACGCGGGCGCGCCGCGGCTTCGCCAGGTGCGGCTCGGTGCCGCCGGCGACGAGCGGCACGTGGAGGTGCTCGCCGGTCTCAAGCCGGGCGAGCGCGTCGCGCTGGACCCGGTCAAGGCGGGAATGGCGCGCGACCAGCTCAAGGGTTGAGGCGGCCGGCGGCGCGAGCATGGGCATCTCCGGGCGCATCGCACGGTTCTTCCAGGACTCGCAGCTCACGCCGCTGCTCGCGCTCGTCGCGTTCCTGCTGGGCCTCTTCGCGGTGGCGGTGACGCCGCGCGAGGAGGAGCCGCAGATCAACGTGACGATGGCGAACGTCTTCATCCCGTTCCCGGGCGCCTCGGCGCGGGACGTGGAGACGCTGATTGCCACCCCGGCCGAGCAGGTGCTCGCGCAGATGACCGGCGTCGAGCACGTGTTCTCGGTGTCGCGCCCGGGGATCGCGGTGCTCACGGTGCAGTTCGAGGTGGGCGTGCCGCGCATCGACGCGCTGGTCCGGCTCTACGACACGGTCAACTCGAACCGCGACTGGGTGTCGTCCAACCTCGGCATCGGCGATCCGATCATCAAGCCGAAGGGCATCGACGACGTGCCGGTGGTGACGCTCACCCTCTGGAGCGAGGACCCGCAGCGCGGCGCCTACGAGCTCGAGCGGGTCGCCCACGCCGCGGAGGTCGAGCTCAAGCGCGTACCGGGGACGCGCGAGGTCCAGACCCTGGGTGGACCCGGGCGGGTCGTGCGGGTGCTGCTCGACGCCGATCGGTTGACCGCCCACGGCGTGTCGGCGCTCGACGTGCGAAGCGCCCTTCAGCTCGCCAACGTGGCGGCGCCGAGCGGCAAGCTCCTGCGCGACAACCGCGAGATCGTGGTCGAGACGGGGAACTATCTGGCGTCGGCGGCCGATGCCGAGAGCCTGGTCGTCGGCGTGCACGAGGGACGGCCGGTGCACCTCTCGGATGTCGCCCAGGTGGTCGACGGGCCCGACCAGCCCGTGCGCTACGTGTGGACCGGCGCCGGGCCGGCGGCGGAGAAGAAGGGCATCCGGGCACGCGGGGAGCAACCGGCAGTCACGATCCAGGTGACGAAGAAGCCGGGCGAGAACGCGGTCGACGTCGCCGAGCGGGTGATACAGCGGGTCGACGAGCTGCGCGGCGCGGTGATTCCGGACGACGTGCAGGTAACGGTGACGCGCGACTACGGCGCCACCGCCAACGACAAGGCGATGAAGCTCATCCAGAAGCTTCTCTTCGCGACGCTGTCCGTGGTGGTGCTCGTGTTCGTCGCGCTCGGGCGGCGCGAGGCGCTGATCGTCGGGGTCGCGGTGCTGCTCACGCTCGCGACGACGCTCTTCGCCTCCTGGGCCTGGGGGTTCACGCTCAACCGCGTATCGCTCTTCGCGCTCATCTTCTCGATCGGGATCCTGGTCGACGACGCGATCGTGGTGGTCGAGAACATCCACCGTCGTCGGGCGCTCGAATCGGGCCCGCTCTCAGGCATCATTCCGGCCGCGGTGGACGAGGTCGGCGGCCCGACGATCCTGGCGACGTTCACCGTGATCGCGGCGCTGCTGCCCATGGCGTTCGTGAGCGGGCTGATGGGCCCCTACATGAGCCCGATCCCGATCAACGCGAGCATGGGGATGCTGATCTCGCTCGCGATCGCGTTCACCGTCACCCCGTGGCTCGCCCTGAAGCTCCTCGCGCACCACGGGCACCCCGCCGCGGGCCCCGGGAGGCTCGAGCGCCTGTTCGAGCGGCTGCTCGGGCCGTTCGTCACTGCCGCGCGCGCGGTGCGCAACCGGCGGGTCCTGACGCTGGCGGTGTTCGGGCTGATCCTCGGGTCGGTCTCGCTCGCGGGCTTCAAGCTCGTGGTGCTGAAGATGCTGCCGTTCGACAACAAGTCGGAGTTCCAGGTGGTGGTCGACATGCCGGCCGGCACCCCGGTCGAGGTCACCGCCGCGGCGCTGCACGACCTGGGCGCCTATCTCGCGACCGTGCCGGAGGTCACCGACTATCAGGCGTACGCGGGCCTCGCCTCGCCGATCAACTTCAACGGCCTGGTGCGCCAGTACTACCTGCGCAACCTGTCGGAGGCCGGCGATCTCCAGGTGAACCTCGTCGACAAGGCCGAGCGCGACCGCCAGAGCCACGAGATCGCCCGGAGCGTGCGGCCGAAGCTCGAGGAGATCGCGCGCCGCTGGGACGCGAACGTCAAGGTGGTCGAGGTCCCGCCGGGCCCGCCGGTGCTCTCGCCGATCGTCGCCGAAGTCTACGGCCCCGACGAGCTGGGCCGCATCCGCGTCGCCAAGAAGGTGGGCGAGGCGTTCGCCGAGACGCCGGACATCGTCGGCATCGACGACTCGGTCGAGGACGCCGCGCCGCGGGTGGTGGTCAACGTGGATCAGGGGAAGGCGGCGCTCGCGGGCGTCTCCCGCCGCGACGTGGTCGAGACCATGCGCACCGGGCTCGCCGGCGCCGACGCGACGCCCCTCCACGACGGGCAGTCGAAGTACGAGGTGCCGGTGCGGGTCACGCTGCCGCCGGAACGGCGCGGCGAGCTCGCCGAGTTCCTCAAGCTCACCGTCCGCACGCCGGCCGGGACACTCGTGCCGCTCTCGGAGGTCGTGAACGTCGTGCAGAACGACCGCGACCGGCCCATCTACCACAAGGACCTGCTCCCCGTGGTGTACGTCGTCGCCGATCAGGCGGGGCGCGTCGATAGCCCCTTGTACGGCATGTTCACGGCGCGCGGCAAGATCGTCGGGGAGAAGCTCGAGGAAGGCGGCGTGCTCGGCGAGTACTTCATCCGGCAGCCTTCCGACCCGTACCGCGAGTACGCGATCAAGTGGGACGGGGAGTGGCAAGTGACCTACGAGACCTTCCGCGACATGGGGATCGCGTACGCCGTGGGCCTCGTCCTGATCTACCTGCTGGTGGTGGCGCAGTTCCGCTCGTACCTGGTGCCGCTGATCATCATGGCGCCGATCCCGCTCACCATCATCGGCGTGATGCCCGGGCACGCGCTGCTCGGCGCGAACTTCACCGCCACCTCGATGATCGGCATGATCGCGCTCGCCGGCATCATCGTGCGGAACTCGATCCTGCTGGTCGACTTCGCCAACCTCATGGTGGAGGAGGGCGTCCCGTTCCGCGACGCGGTGATGCAGTCGGCGGCGGCGCGCGCGAAACCGATCGCCCTGACCGCCGCCGCGGCGATGATCGGGGCGACGTTCATCCTCGACGACCCGATCTTCAATGGGCTCGCGATCTCGCTGATCTTCGGGATCTTCGTCTCGACCGCACTGACGCTGGTCGTGATCCCGGTGCTGTACTACGTGGCCTACCGGAAGCGGTTCGAACCGGGCTGAGGGTAAGCGCGGGGTTCACCCCCGCACGAGCTGCAGGAACTCCTTACGCAGCTCCGGGTTCATCAGGAACGCGCCGCGCATGACGCTGTTGGTCATGTGGGTCCCGTCTTTCACCCCGCGCCACTGCGTGCAGTAGTGGTCGGCTTCGAGCACCAGGGCCACCCCCTCGGGCTTCAGGCGTGCTTCGAGCAGGTCCGCGAGCTGCATCACCGCCTCCTCCTGGATCTGCGGGCGGCTCATCACCCAGTCGGCGATGCGCGAGTACTTCGACAGCCCGACCAGATTCGAACGCTCGCTCGGCAGCACGCCGATCCACAGCTTGCCGAGGATCGGGACCAGGTGGTGCGAGCACGCGCTTCGCACCGTGATCGGCCCGACGATCATCAGCTCGTTCAAGCGCTCGGCGTTCGGGAATTCCGTGACCGGCGGCATCCGGTGGTAGCGGCCCTTGAACACCTCGTGCAGGAACATCCGCGCGACCCGCCGCGCGGTCCCGCGCGTGTTGTGGTCGCCCTGGGTGTCGATCACGAGCGCCTCGAGGACCGCCTGCATCTTCGCGGTCACTTCGTCCTCGAGCACCTTGAGCTCGGCCTCGCCGTGGATGAACTCGGAGATGTTGTCGTTCGCGTGGAAGCGCCGTCCCGCCGCCTCGAGCCGGGCGCGCACGCGCTCGGATGCCGTGGCGATGTTCTCCGGATCGTTCATGGGCACCTCAGCGTTCGAGAACGCGCGCGGCAGCCGCCGGCGCCTTCTTACTATACGACTCCGCGCCTCGCTCCGCGCCCCGCTCCGCGAGAAAGTCCGCGAGGACGCGCGCGGTGTGCGATCGGTCGGTGCGCTTCGCGACCGCCTCGGGCGCGCCCATCGCCACGATCCGCCCGCCCGCGTCGCCGCCCTCGGGGCCGAGGTCGATGATCCAGTCGGCGTCGGCGATCACGTCCAGGTTGTGCTCGATGACGACCACCGTGTTCCCGGCGTCGACCAGGCGATGCAGCACCCGGAGCAGCTTCTCGACGTCGGCCATGTGCAGGCCGACCGTGGGCTCGTCGAGGACGTAGAGGGTGTCGGGCTTCGCTCCCTGGATCCCGGGTCCTCGCTTCGCTTCGCCCGGGACGACGGGCCGCTGGCCCGTCGCCTTCGCGAGCTCGGTGACCAGCTTGATCCGCTGCGCCTCGCCGCCGGAGAGCGTCGGACTCTGCTGCCCGAGCGTCAGGTAGCCGAGCCCCACGTCCTGCAGCAGCCTCAAGGCGCGGTGGGTCGACGGGTGGGCGGCGTAGAACTCGACCGCCTCGTCGACGCTCATCGCTAGCACCTCGCCGATGTTCTTTCCCCGCCAGCGCACGGTCAGCGTCTCGGCGTTGAACCGCGAGCCGCCGCAGACGTCGCAGTTCACCTTCACGTCCGGCAGGAAGCTCATCGCGATCGTCTTCACGCCCTGACCCTCGCACGCGTCGCACCGGCCGCCGTGGGTGTTGAACGAGAACCGGCTCGCCGTGTAGCCGCGGATGCGCGCCTCGTTGGTGTCGGCGAAGAGCCTGCGGATCGCGTCCCAGAAGCCGACGTAGGTCGCGGGGCACGAGCGCGGCGTCTTGCCGATCGGCGCCTGATCGACCTCGAGCACGCGGCCGACGAGCTCGGCGCCGTCGATCGCCTCGCAGCCGCGCAAGCCCCCGCTGCCGTTCCGGCGCCGGCGCTCGCTCACGAGCTCGACCAGATTGGCGTGCAGCACGTCGCGTGCGAGCGTCGACTTGCCCGAACCGGACACGCCCGTGATCACGGTCAGCCGGCCGAGCGGGATGCGGGCGTCGATGTGCCCGAGGTTGTGCAGGCTCGCTCCGCGCACGTCCATCGACGGCGTCTTCCCGTTGACCTCGCGCCGCGGCTGCAGCGGATGCCGCAGCGGCGCGGCGAGGAAGCGGCCGGTGACCGACTCCGGAACGCGGGTGAGCGCCGCGGCG
>Ga0209641_10005430_pt1 | contig 10429 bp, 7 predicted proteins | sample RifCSP16_1_FD_184022 | JGI IMG/M metagenome (GOLD analysis project Ga0209641, IMG submission 184022) | Soil microbial communities from Rifle, Colorado - Rifle CSP2_sed 16_1 (SPAdes) (version 2) | ecosystem: Environmental > Terrestrial > Deep subsurface > Rock core/Sediment | place: Rifle...
AAGCTCACCATGTGGAATACGGCCTGAGACTTCAGCATAAGCTTGTCACTGCGGCGCTTGTCGCTGCCTTGTCTCTTGCGTCTGTCCCTGAGGCTGATGAGGCTCAGGCAGCAAGATCAGGGGGGAGGGACAGCGCCGAACTCACTGTGACGGCTACCGTTCTTGCCCGCACCAGCCTGAGAATGATCTATCAAACCCCGGAATTACTTATTACCAATGCAGATATCCGTCGCGGATATGTGGATGCGCCAAATGCGTCCCGTATTGAGGTTAAAAGCAACAGCCAGTCAGGGTATTTCCTGGTATTCGATGGTGCAAGCGGGCCGCTCAGGCCTTTTAAGGGAGTTTTAGTCCAGGGGCTTGGGCGAGAGGTTCAGATCGATTCTAATGGTGGAATGGTGGCGCTTTCTGACGCCGGAATGAAACCGGTGACCTTGGAGTTGAGTTATAGATTCCTCCTTTCCGAGGATACCGGCCCAGGGACCTATGCCTGGCCTGTAACGGTATCTGCCATACCGAGGTAATCCCACCCTCACATGCTAAAAAAGCTCTATTAGCAAAAATCACTTTACTTGTGACATGATTTTGGATATAAACGGATGTTATAGCCATGATAAAAGAAGGTATTAAACGTCTCACTCTTTGTAAGGCCGTTCTCGTAAGCGCCCTGTTGTGTATCGTTCCGTCTGTCGGTACTGCCGGAGAGTGGCGGGTCACTCCCATAAGGCTGGACTTGGGAAAGGACGCAAAAAGCGGGGTTATAACTGTCGTCAACGACGGTGGGGATAGGCTCAGTGTCCAGATGAAGGCGTTTGAATGGACACAGGATTCGGAGGGGAAAGACCAGTATGCGGAGAGCGAGGAGCTGATCTTCTTCCCTAAAATAATGGCGATTGAAAAGAAGGAAGAAAGGATATTGAGGGTCGGGATAAAGATACCCGCCGCAACAAAGGAGAAGGCATACAGGTTGTTCATAGAGGAGATCCCTGAACCAAAAAAAGGGGAGGGCGCCCAGGTGGCAATTTCAGTAAGGTTTGGCGTCCCGATCTTTGTTAAGCCTCCCAAGGAAGACATGAAGGGGGAGATAGAAGGGATTCGGCTTTCAAAAGGGGTCATTGGCGTGGCAGTCAGGAATGCGGGGAACAAGCATTTTATTATAAATGCCCTGAACATAAAAGGAAAGAATATCAAAGGGGAGGAGACATACGCCAAGGAGATTAGCGGCTGGTATCTCCTCGCTGGCGCATCAAGGCTTTACACTGCTCAGATCCCTCATGACACGTGTAACGATATTGCAGGGCTCGAAATAGATGTGAAGACCAGTGATTTTACCCTGAATGGTAAATTAGATGTGGACAAGTCGATGTGCATACCTTGAACATGGACAGAATATCCTGAATACAAGGCCTTTCAACATATCTGTTATTTTACCTCTCATCTCTCTGCTTTTTGTCCTTTGCCTCCCTCCATTTTCCGTCAGTGCGGAGACTATCGTTGTGAAGATAGTTCTTAACCAGGAGCCTAAAGATGAGTTTTTTGTGGTCATGTCGGATGGAGATTTCCTCGTCAGGTTGGAGGACATCAAGTCCATAGGGATAGCTGAGCCTGAAGGTAGGATTATCGAGATATCCGGGGAAGAATATATATCCTTGGAATCCATGAAGGATGTGACTTTCTTTTTCGACGAAAAGAACCTCTCGCTCCAGATCGCTTTGCCTCCCGGACTTTTGCCCAAAAAGGCAATAGACCTCCTTCCTGAAAGAAGATCAAAGGTCTATTACCCATCCGATGACAGCGCATTCCTGAATTACAGGCTGAATTATTATTCGGTGGGAGACTATAACCAGTATGACCTTACAAATCAGGTTGGGGTGCGGTTCAAAAAATATTACCTCTTCCTCTCGGATTCCTCTTACACAATGACGGATACGGAAGACAGGTTCACAAGGCTTATGACCAACATAACGTATGACGACAGGAAGGTCCTGAAAAGGACGGTGTACGGGGATTTTTTAGCTTCTTCGGGCGAACTCGGCAGCAGCGTAAACATGGGAGGGTTCAGTTATTCAAAGGCATACCAGTTGGACCCCTATTACGTTAAATACCCCATGATGAATATTTCAGGGCTCGTGCCGCTTCCCTCGGAGATTGAGATATATATCGACGGGATGCTGGCGAGAAAAGAAAAACTGTCTCCCGGGCAGTTTGAGCTGAATAACATCTATTCTTACAGAGGGGCCGGGGCCGCCACCATTGTCATAAAAGACGCCTTTGGGAGGACGGAAACCATCAGTTACCCATTTTATTTTACCGATATTCTTCTAAAAAAAGGACTTCATGAATACAGTTATAACATCGGTCTTCTTCGGGAAGATTTTGGCGTTGAGAGTAATGCATACGGAGACTTTGCCTTCTCGGCCTTTCACAGGCACGGTTTTACAGACTCCCTAACACTTGGAGTCAGGTCGGAGGCGACAAACGGATTATATAACCTCGGCCCAGAAGGTTCATATCGCATCAGAAACGCCGGGACTATAAGCATGTCATTGGCAGGTAGCGCAGGAGAAAAGACCGGTATCGCCGGATCGCTGTCCTACATATATCAGGAAAAACGGTTGAACGCCGGTATGTTCACAAAGTGGTATTCGGAAGAGTATGCAAACATCGGGACATTGTCATTGACGGAGAGGGTTCGTTCGGAGGTCGGCGCCGTAGTAGGATACGGGAGAAAGGATTTCGGCTCAGCGTCCCTTGAGTATGCCACAACTAAAAAATACGATGGTCTGGACAGGAAGGTTATCACTGCCACATACTCAAAGAGTTTATCAAATAAACTGACGGTATTTATGAATCTCAGAAACATAAGAGAGGAAAAAGATGTTAATGAAGTTTTTGTTGGATTAAATTATTATATATGGGACAATGCCAGCCTATCGGCCTCACATAGAAGCACGGAAAGCGAAGATATTGATATGTTGCAAATGCAGAAGAACACACCGCTTGGAGAAGGCATTGGATACTTAGTTTCCGCTGAGAGGTCGGATTCAGACTCGGGCTCTGATACCTCTCTCCAGGCGGCAATGCAATACAACACAAGAAATGCCGTATATGAAGGAGAATTCAGGTCCGGCGATGGCGAGGAAGGCAGTTACAGGCTATCGGCCTCCGGTGCGCTCGTGTACTTAAATAACGTATTTGGCATTATAAGACCGATTAACGACAGCTTCGGTCTCGTGCAGACCGGGAGTCTTGAGGGAGTAAGGGTTTACCAGAACAATCAGGAAATAGGGAGCACAGACAGCGCTGGTAAAATATTTATCCCGAATCTCGGCTCTTATTATGAAAACCAGGTATCAATAAGCGATAAAGACATACCGATGGATTATACCATGCCAGAGGTAATAAAATACGTTTCTCCCCCCCTCAGGAGCGGCTCTTACATAAACTTTGATGTGACAAGATACCAGGCTGTTACAGGCCGGATACTGTTAAAGACGGATGAAAAGATCAAGCCGGTAGAATTTTATGAGGTTAGGATGGTTGTAGGGGATAAGGAGGTTGCCTTCCCGACAGGAAAGGAAGGGGAGTTCTATCTTGAGAACTTGAAACCGGGCGAGTATGGGGCCGCATTTGATTACGCGGACAAGACATGCTCTATTGTGATAAAAGTTCCCATGTCCGACGAGACGATTATCGACATAGGAGGGATAGTCTGTGAAATCATTCGCTAAGATTCTTGCACTGGCCTGCATACTCGCTCCTGGCGCAGTCTATTCTGCCGCAACATGCGGCGTTTCGACGACTTCCATCGTCTTCCCAGGATACGACGTATTTGTCCTTACCCCTGCCGATTCCACGGGGACGATTACCGTGACCTGTGACTGGCCTCCGCCCCCTCCGCCCACGGCGCCGCCTACCGTGACCATATCTATCGGAGCCAGTCCTATTTCCGGGGGGGTCAATCCGAGAAAGATGAAGCATTCTTCAAAAAGCGACCTCCTGAACTATAACCTTTTTACCGACGCTGCCAGGAGCTCCATCTGGGGAGACGCTACCCAGGGGACCTCAACCGTTTCCAAAAAAGTGAATAAAAATAAGCCCTGGGTCTCAACAGTATACGGGAGGATCCCTGCGAGGCAAAATGTGCCGGTAGGTTTATATAGTGATACATTAACGGTCACAATAATGTGGTAATTTGGCAAACATTGATATCAGCCTATGAGATCCACCCGAACTATATCCCTCGAAATCCTTAACAAGATCGAATCAAGAGACGCCTATGCCGATATCCTGCTTGAAGAGGCGTTCAGAAGGTATCTGTTCAAGGACGTTGATAAGGGGCTCCTTACAGAGCTTGTATACGGGATCCTTAGATGGAAAAACAGGATAGACTGGATAATAGGTCTCTTTTCCTCCGTCAAGCCTGCCAGGATGGAGAGGGACATCCTTAATATCCTGAGATTAGGCACCTATCAACTCTTATTTTTAGACAGGATCCCGGTTTCTGCGGCAGTGAATGAGTCGGTAAAACTTGCTAAAGTCAGAGGCCAGAGACAGGGAAGCTTTGTTAACGCTGTCCTCCGGGCCATTGACAGGGGAAGAAATGAAATAACGTACCCAGACCTTTCTACCGATCCCCTGCGGCATATCTCTATAAAATACTCCCATCCAGAATGGCTTGTCATGCGGTTTATCCAGGAACTTGGGATTGACGGAGCCATAAGGCTCTGCAAGGCAAATAACGAGCCGCCTCCTCTGGCCATTAGGGTAAACTCCATGTATATCTCGAGAGAGGGGCTTCTCCTCAGGTTGTCTGAGGCAGGATATGACGCTTCCTTCACTTCTCTTTCCCCAGCAGGCCTCATATTGAAGGGGGCCGGTGATGTAGTAAGCATTCCCGGTTTCAAAGAAGGTCTGTTCACAGTTCAGGACGAGGCATCTCAGCTCATATCGCTCATACTCGACCCGCAGCCTGGAGAAAAGGTCCTTGACGCGTGTGCGGCGCCTGGAGGCAAAGCAACTAATATCGCCGAACTCATGGCCGACACAGGCGAGGTAGTGGCCCTGGATATAAAACCTCAAGGGGTAAGAAGGATTGAAGAAAACTTAAGGAGGCTCGGCCTGAAATCTGTAAAAACAAAGGTTTTTGATGCCGCCAAGCCTTTGGGGTTTACTGTAAAAATCTCCCCCTTCCCGCAGGGAATGGGGGATGGGGGGATGGGGCCAGGTTTTAAAATTTTCATCGGAGCTGAGGGTGTCGAAGATTCGACATGCCGGTTTAGGGAAGGGGAGTTTGACAGGATCCTGCTGGACGCCCCGTGCTCAGGGACGGGGGTTTTGAGGAGGCATCCTGAGGGAAAATGGCAAAAGAGGGAGGAGGATATCCCTGTCCTGGCAATGAGGCAAAGGACGCTGATGGAAAATGTGTCGATGTATTTAAAGCCAGAGGGAACCATGGTTTACAGCGTATGCTCTGTGATAAAAGATGAAGGGGAAGGCGTAGTGGATGCCTTTTTGGCATCTCATCCTGAGTTCATCATGGAGCCTGCTGTTCCCCAGATAGGAGATGCCGGGGAAGGCCTCATTTGCAATAGGGGCTTCTTTAAGGTATACTCCCATTTGCATGGGATGGACGGTTTCTTTGCCGCAAAACTGAAAAAGATAGGCAATAGGCAGTAGGTAATAGGTAATGGGTGAAAAGAATATGTTTAAAATTGTTGGGAAAAAAGAGCTTGCCCCGAAGACCGTGAAGCTCGTCATAGAGGCCCCTCAGATTGCAAAAAAGGCCCTTCCTGGACAGTTTGTAATGGTTATGGCTCAGGAAGATGGTGAAAGGATCCCTCTTACCATAGCCGGGCATGACGTTGAAAAGGGGACAATAAACATTGTCTTTATGGAGATAGGAAAGACGACATCCCTCCTTGCAAAGATGAAGGTAGAGGATTCCATCCCTGTCCTGCTGGGACCGCTGGGAACACCGAGTCATATACAGAATTACGGGACAGTCGCCTGCATAGGCGGTGGGGTCGGTGTAACTGCCCTCTATCCTGTGACAAAGGCCCTCAAAGAGGCAGGGAACCAGGTTATAGGAATAGTGGGTGCAAGAAAGAAGGAGCTTGTGATCTTTGAAAAGGAGATGAAGTCAGCTGCAACAGTGCTAAAGATAACAACTGACGATGGGAGCTATGGAATCAAGGGATTTGTGACGGATGTCCTTAAAAGGATCATTGAAAACGGGACAAAGATTGACATGGTCTATGCCGTGGGCCCTTTACCCATGATGAGGGCTGTTTCGAACCTTACCAAGCCATATGGAATAAAAACGATTGTCAGCCTGAACCCTATAATGGTCGATGCCACAGGAATGTGCGGCGCCTGCCGTGTGACTATTGGTGATGTTACAAGATTTTGTTGTGTTGATGGCCCTGACTTTGACGGCCATCTGGTCGATTTTGAGGAACTTTCTAAGAGACAGAAGAGCTATCAGAAAGAAGAAAAAGAGATAATTAACATGTAGGGGCGGCCCTATGTGGCCGCCCAGGGCAACCACGCAGGATTGCCTCTACAAATATTATTTACACGGCCCTTCCACAGTCCCACCGGTAGCCATCCAACTCCTTATCCCTCCCTTCAGGTTCCTGACCTTCTTAAATCCGGCACCATCAAGGATCTTCGAGGCTCTGGCTGACCTTACACCAGCCAGGCAATAGACCACGACCTCCTTTTCAGGGTCAAGTTCCTTCAACCTTCTGTTAACCTCTGCGAGGGGGATATGGACACTTTTGGGAATGCGGCAGTTGGCGACCTCATCGTTCTCCCGTACATCAAGGATAATAAGATCCTGGCTTCCTTTTGCCATCTTCTCCTTGAGTTCCTGGGGCGTAACCTCCTCATATGCAAAGACAAACCCCTTGCCTAAGAGGATAACTGCCAAGACAATAATAGCTATGATTGCAAAAATCTTCATGATAGACCTCCTACTGGGATTAAAATAGTCAGTAAACCATTGGCCGCTAACTTTATATAACTATATCAACCAAAAGATTCTTTGATAAGTAGATTTGGTATTGTTAATTTTGAGTATGCATGAAAAGGTCGCTGCTCCTGTTTCCTATCCCGCTGTTAAGCACTTGTGGGCAGTTTAACAAAAAATGTTGTTCCCTCTCCGACCTTGCTCTCCAGCCACATACTTCCTCCGTGCAACTCCACAAGCTTCTTTGTAATGGCCATGCCGAGGCCTGTCCCTCCCTTATTTCTTGTACTAGACATGTCTATCTGTCTGAACTTTTCAAACACCTTCGGAATATCTTCTTCCTTTATACCTATACCGGTATCTCTAACAGAAATCAGGACATGACTGTTACCTGCCGGCTCAGCCTTTATTGTTATCTCACCTTTTTCCGTAAACTTGGCGGCATTGGAGACCAGATTCAGGACAACCTGCTTTAACCTCTTACCGTCCGCCACTATCGTAGGCAGCCCCTCACCTATCAAATCCACCAGCTTTACATCCTTCCCCTTTATCAAGGTCTTGCTAACAGAGATAACCCCTCTGAGAATGCCGGCCAGGTCCACCTCTTCCTTTACCAGATCCATCTTTCCGGCCTCAATCTTAGAAAGGTCAAGTATATCATTTATTATTCCCAGGAGGTGAGCGCCGCTGTCATGGATATGAGTCAGGTCTGTTCTCTGCACATCGCTTATCTCACCGTCTATCCCGTCCAGCAACAGTTCGGAGAACCCGATAATGGCGTTTAGAGGTGTCCTGAGTTCATGGCTCATGTTGGCCATGAACTCTGACTTCAAGCGGTCAGCCTCTTTTATCCTTATGTTTGACTCTATAAGCATCTCATTCGCGTCCCTCAGCTCCTTCGTCCTTTCCTCTACCTTCTTTTCCAGATTCACCCTGGCAGTCTCAAGGGCCAATGTAGTTTCCTGGAGCTTCCTGTTAAGGGATAGGAGTTCCTCTCTCTTTTTCTTTATCTCGGTGATGTCCCTGCTTATACCAACGGTACCGATTATGTTGCCGAGACCGTCCCTGAGCTGGGACAGAGTGAGGTTTACATCCAGGACACTGCCATCCTTGGTTTTCAGCCTTGTCTCGCAATTGGTCACCTTCCCTTTTTCCTCAACAATCTTTAATATATCCCGCCTTTCCGACTCATCCATATAGAGATGCTCTGCCGAGGTCCCTGTTACCTCCGCCCTTTTGTGCTTAAGCATCTCCTCGGCGCCCTTGTTAAACTCTACGATGTTTCCTTCCGTGTCGGTGGTTATTATAACGTCTGGAGAGTCCTCAATGACATTTTGCAGATATTCCTTTGACTCAACAAGCCTCCTGTGTTCAATCTCCAGCTCATTCTTGGCAAGCTCAAGGGCCTCGGTCAAACCCTCCATCTCATGATATGAGGCCTTGAGCTCTTCATTGGTTGCATTCAACTCTTCGTTAGTAGCCCGAAGCTCCTCTGTCCTTTGCACAACCTGGTCCTCCAGGCTGTTATAAAGGCCTTCCAAACGAGAGGCCATGTCATTCATTGCATTGCCGAGGAGACCAATCTCATCCCTTGACCCAACGTCTATCCTGTGCTTGAAGTCACCTCCCGCCATCCTCCGGGATGCATAGGCAAGGTTTTCTATAGGCTTAACCACCCACTGCCTTATGCTAAAGACAAGTATCAGCCCCACTATTCCGACATTGGCAAGACCAAATAATAGCCAGCGGTTCCTGTTCATGTTCATTGCCTTATATGCGTCTTCGAGGGAAACGGATACCATGAGGACCCCTCTTGCGCCGCCACTCCTGTGACAGGAGGCGCACTTCTGGCGCTCTTTAATCAGGAACAGACCGGTAAAAAGCCTCTTTTCTCCTGATTTATTTGTGTAAAAGACGGCATCCTTTCCCGCGAATCCGTTCTTCTTTATCAGTTGGAAAGCCTCCTTGAATTCTTTTGACTGCAACGTCGCTGGATCCTGCGGAATGCGGGGGGTCTTCCACTCCGGCTTCAATTCCCCGTATTCCTCTTCAACCGATTTAAGGGTCTCTTCATCAGAAAACGCCGACTCAAGGCCATTCGCCCTGACTATCAGAACACTTTCCGCCTCTTTCATCCCCGCGAAGCCCTGCATCAGGTGGTAGGCCATATCAGCCCTTTCTTCTAACATATCTTTGTATATCGCGTTAAGGATCGGCTTTGCCATCATCTCGCAGGCCATTTCTTTCTCCCTGAAAACGCCCCTTTCCGTCTCCTTTATTGCGCTGGACACAAAGATGCCAAAGCCGGGGATGAGTACCAGGGTGTCAATTATCATTATCTTCAGCTTAAGACCCACCTTAAACATATTGCCCCCGAAAATACAAATCTAAAGCTAAATTCTAAACAATGTCAAAAGCAACCACGTCTTGAAAGACCGATAACCTCTTCACCACTATAACTTACAATTACATCATCCTGTTGTCAACACACAGCCTTTTTCACACACAGCCTTTTTTAAGTCTTATGGCCTGATTCCGAGATTCTGGGGGGCAAAAGAGGGCGTAATCCTTTACTTTACTCAAGCAAAACCCCCAATAGTTGACAGGCTTGCTTCCACAGCCTTTATGGCATCTGCGGCTGAACTTGTTATTCCGCCAGTATACCCTGAACCTTCGCCTATCGGGTACAGGTTTTTTATATTTACTGATTCATATTTTTCGCTGCGTTTAATTCTTACAGGGGAGGAGGTCCTTGTCTCTGCGCCTAACAGAATCGCCTGCTCTGAGACAAACAACGGATAATCCTCTTCCCAGCTCCTGAATGCGTTTAAAAGGGCATCTGATATGAATTTTGGGAAGATTTCATTCATATTGGCTGATGCGGCACCCATCTTAAACGAATTTCTATTTAGATCAACAGAGTTTCTCCCTGATAAAAAATCGACCAGATTTTGGGCAGGGACCTCCCATTTTCCTCCACTTGCATTAAAGGCCTTTCGCTCTATACCCTTCTGGAACTCGATCCCGGCCAATGGATCGGTTGATCTATAATCAGCAGTATGACAGGTGACAACAAGGGCTGCGTTGGAGAACTCTGAAGACCTGCTGGAGTAGCTCATACCGTTTACAACCGCCATCCCGTATTCAGATGAGGCGTTCACTACCTCACCTCCAGGGCACATGCAAAATGTATTCACTCCCCTTCCTTCCTTCCGGTTGGTATAGTTAAAGGAGTAGGTGGCAGCCCCGATGCCGGGGAACTTCTTATACTTACTACCATACCTTATAAGGTTGATGGTCTCCACAGGATGCTCAATTCTTAGACCAACAGAGATCGGCTTCTGCTCAATGACTATACCTTTTTTATGAAACATCTCGAACGAGTCCCTGGCGGAATGTCCCACCGCAAGGTAGAGGATCGAAGAACGATACTCCCTCTCCCCGTTTATCACTACA
>Ga0209641_10005431_pt1 | contig 10429 bp, 5 predicted proteins | sample RifCSP16_1_FD_184022 | JGI IMG/M metagenome (GOLD analysis project Ga0209641, IMG submission 184022) | Soil microbial communities from Rifle, Colorado - Rifle CSP2_sed 16_1 (SPAdes) (version 2) | ecosystem: Environmental > Terrestrial > Deep subsurface > Rock core/Sediment | place: Rifle...
GGCGGCTCGTGGACGAACACCACCTGGTACGCACTGCGCGACCAGATGCATTACCTGGAGATCGACTGGCGGGCCTCTACCGCCCCTCTGGCCAACAACGGCGGGGTGATGTTGTGGATCGATGGTGTGCAGAAGCAAAGCATCACCACGGCGGACAACGACACCCGCGAGGTGGACTTCGTCCGCTGGGGCGCGGTCTCAGGGGTGGACACAGGAACACGCGGCACGTACTTCTTCGACGTCTTCGAATCGCGCAGCGACACGTATATCGGCCCCGATCCGAATGCCCCCACACCCCCGCCTCCGCCGGCGATGCCCGACCCGATCTTCGGCGATGGCTTCGAGAGCGGGAACTTCTCCGCCTGGTCCGCCAGCGCGATCGACGGCGGGGATCTCAGCGTCTCCACAGCCGCGGCCCTGATCGGCACACGAGGCATGCAGGCTGTCCTCGACGACAACAACTCGATCTATGTGACGGACTGGTCGCCGTTCGAGGAAGCGCGCTACCGCGCCCGGTTCTATTTCGACCCGAACTCCGTCCCGATGGCGAGCGGGAACGCCCATTATCTTCTCTACGCCATGAACAGCGCCGGGACGGTCGTCGCCCGGGTTGAGTTCCGCTTCTCCTCGGGGGCCTACCAGGTGCGCGCGGCGCTGATCAACGATAGCACAACGTTCACGAACACCGCCTGGGTGACGATCAGCGACGCCTCGCATTACCTGGAGATCGACTGGCGGGCCTCCACGGGGGCCGGCGCCAACAACGGCGCGCTCTCCTTCTGGGTGGACGGGACGCTCCGGGACGAGAAGATAGGCATCGACAACGACACACGGCGGGTGGACCTCGCCCGGCTCGGCGCCGTTACGGGCGTGGATACCGGGACGCGTGGCACCACCTACTTCGACGCCTTCGAATCCCGCCGCCAGACCTACATCGGGTCCGCCGGAGGCGGCCTGAGGCTGATGGGCGGAGAAACTCCGGCAGCCGAAACGCCTGCCGTCAACGCCGATCAGACCCTCACCGGACTGCCCAGCGCCTTTGTCCCGAATGAGGGCCAAGCGCACTCCGACGTTGTCTTTTCAGTGCTTGGCCTAGGCGGCGACACCCTTTTCTTCACTCACCAGGGAGCCATCCTCGTGCTCCCGCCGGCCGGACCCATTGAGGCCTCGGCCCCCGACCCGGATGAGCAACCACAGCACGGACCCGAACCGCCGATGCGGGCCGTCCTCCGCATCCGGTTCGAGGGCGCCAATCGTGCGCCACAGGTCTCGGGGGCCGACCTGCTCCCAGGCGTCGTGAACTACTTTCTCGGCGACGACCCCTCCGGCTGGAGGGGCGGCCTCCCGACATACGGCGCGATCGTTTACGAGGATCTCTATCCGGGGATCGACCTGCGCTACGAGGGCACTTCGGGTGTCCTCAAAGGCACCTTCATCGTCGATCCCGGCGCGGACCCGGCATTGATCCGCTGGCGCTATCCGGGGACCCAGGATGTAACCCTGGACGCAGCAACAGGGGACCTCGCGATCGATCTCGTCCCTGCAGCGTGTGAGGTCCGTGGACCGGAGGCCGGGTGCGCCGTGGTCGAGCGATCCCCGCTTGCGTGGCAGGAGATCAACGGCGAACGCATATCGGTGTCCGCCAGATATGTCGTGGAGACGAATGGCACGATCGGTCTCGCGCTGGGGACGTACGATTCGTCCTACCCACTCGTCATCGACCCGACCCTAACCTACAGCACTTACCTCGGCGGATGGGGCTGGGAGATGGCGTATGGCATCGCCGTGGACGCGTCCGGCGAGATGCTCGTCGCCGGGATCACGCTTTCGAGCAATTTCCCCACCATGGACCCGATCCAGCCGGTGATCGGCGGCTCGTACGACGCCTTCGTCGCCCGGTTCAATGCCAGTGGAAGCGCCCTTGTGTACAGCACCTACCTGGGCGGAAGCGACCACGACGAGGCGGGCGGAATCGCCGTGGACGCAAACGGGTATGCCTACGTCTCTGGTCACACATCTTCGACGAACTTCCCCGTGGCGAACGCGCTGCAGCCCGGGTTGGCCGGGAACTCGGACGCCTTCATCGCCAAGCTCACGCCCGGCGGCGACGCACTGGTCTTCAGCACCTATCTGGGCGGGAGTCACACCGAGCGCAACGTGGAGATCGACATCACGGCCGCCGGGGAGCCAACGATCGTGGGTAGCACCTGGTCGACCAACTTCCCGACGCTGAACGCTTACGATCCAACGTCGAACGGGGCCCCAGACGTCTTCGTCTCGAGGCTGAACGCGGCGGGCTCCGCGCTGCTGTTCAGCACCTACTTCGGCGGGAGCTCCCTCGAGGAGGGCCTGGGGATGGCCCTCGACGGGTTCGGCAACGTGGCGTTCACAGGCAGGACGTGGTCGACGAATCTCCCAGTGCTGAACGCGGCCCAGCCCACCTGCGCTCTCCCGGCGCCGTGCTATGATGCTTTCGTGACAACCCTGAGCTCGAGCGGCGGTTCGCTGGTCTTCAGCACCTACCTCGGGGGCAACGCCGGGGAAGACGGCTACGGAATCGCCGCCGACTCTGCCGGAGCCGTCTACGTCACGGGGCGCACGTGGTCGACGGACTTCCCCACTCAAGATGCCATTCAGCCATCCTTCCAGGGCGGGGACTCGGATGCGTTCGTCGTCGCCTACGCCGCGAGCGGCGCCCGCGGCTTCGGCACCTACTTCGGAGGGAGCGCACGAGACGATGGCTACGACATCGAGCTGGACGGGCAGGGCTCCATCTATGTCGCCGGGCTTACCGGCTCGACGGACTTCCCCCTGGTGAACCCGATTCAAGCCACCTATGGCGGCGCGGGCGATGACGGCTTCGTCGCCCGTTTCTTCCCGAACGGGAGCAGCGTGGCCTATAGCACGTACCTGGGCGGCAACCTAAGCGACCAGGCGCGGGCGATCGACGTGCGGGGCAACACCGACGTTTACGTCACCGGCTCCACGGGATCGACCAACTTCCCAGTCGTCTCACCTTACCAGGCTGTCCTGGCAGGGTACAACGACATCTTCATCTCCCGGATCACCGACTCGACCCCGCCGCATGAAGAATCCCGGACCATAACGTATGACTACGACCCACTGTATCGCCTGACCGCGGCCGACTACGATGACGGGACGTATTTCCACTATACATACGACCCCGTGGGAAATCGGCTCACCGAGACGACCCTCGCCGGGACGACAACCTATGTCTACGACGATGCCAACCGACTGACGAGCGTGGGCGGCGTCCTATACGCGTGGTCGGACAACGGGAACCTGCTCTCGGACGGGACGTACACGTACGCCTATGACCACGCGAACCGGCTGACTTCAGCGACGTGGGGCACGCTCGCCTATGGATTCGCCTACAATGGCCTTGGAGATCGCTTGCGCCAGACAGTGGGCGGGACCCCAATGAACTACACGCTTGATCTCGCTGGCGGCCTCACCCAGGTCCTCTTGGACGGCACGAACGCTTACCTGTACGGCAACGGTCGGATCGGGGAGGATCAGCCAGGAGGCTGGCAGTACCACCTGGGCGATCCCCTTGGCTCCGTGCGGCAGCTTGTGGACGCCAGCGTGAGCGTGACGCTCTCGCGGGCCTACGAGCCCTTCGGCGATCCGCTCCTGACGACAGGCACGGGATCCTCCATCTACGGTTTCACCGGCGAGCAGCGGGACGGGACAGGGCTCGTGTACCTCAGGGCCCGCTACTATGGACCGGCGTTTGGGCGGTTTCTGAGCCGGGACGTGTGGGAGGGCGATCCGAACCAGCCGATGTCGTACAACGCATGGCTGTACGGATTCGGGAATCCAGCCAGCCACGGGGATCCCTCGGGGGCAGTGCCTACCCTCATCGGGATCCAGCAAGGGCAATTCGTCTACTCGTGCAACTGTGGGTGGATCGACTATGGCCATGCAAACCCCACGCGTGCTGGCCAGATCATGACCCTACTTGACGCGCGCCCGGCCGCGCCTGCCAATGTCGAGGTCAGGTCGGACAGGATGGCGTACTGGCTCTCCATTGACATACCTTTCCCCCTCGATGTTGGTCTCATGGCAGTGGCAAGGACCGGGTTAGGGAGCGGTGAGAGGAGCAGAGTGGCATTGGGCATGCACATGGGCCGCGAGGAGACTCGCGAATGGCTACAGTTCTTAGCACCATGGGCAGGCACCTCCTTCTCAGAGGAGGATCTAGCCTCGGACTTGCTGGGTTTCTACATGGCACTGAATGATATTGGAGATGCCCGATTTGACGAGGCTGCCTGGCAATGGCTTGGCCATCGATGCAACTATCCGCTCGACCGAGACGAGGCAATCAGATGGTCGTCGAGGGTCTTCACGGGTTACCCGGCTTATGAGAAGGTTACAGAATGGGGGGCCCCGAGGCTGATATGTACCCCTCAAATCGACGTCAGATGCCCGGAGACCAGGGGTTGGCCTGCGGAATTCAACACAGTCACCCCTGAGCCTGCCAGCCACACGGGCAACTGGTGGTGGTACGGCCCCGTGTACGCAGAAGGCCCTGTGTTTCCCTCGCAGGTGCAGGACGTGTACTTCATTCTCGATGGGGAAGGCAACAGGTGATATCCATGGAGACCTCACAGAACCATCCTCGGCCTCGAGGGATTGGCACACGGCACGCCTTGGGAAGGGTGGCTGCCATACTCGGCGTCGCGTCGCTGGCATGCGTCATTGCCGTCGGGCTCATCGAGCGGCCGCGGTACGCCCTCGCCGCTCTTTCACCACCCACGGCTGACCTGCCGCACGGGGGATGGTCGATGATACAGCGCTCAACCTTGGCGTTGCCGGGCGAATACCATCGCTTCTTTCTCGTGAGATTCGAGCTGGATCTCTTTGCAGGCAGCGGGCAGTCTTCTGATTCCTGGGCTTCTATCACTGCCTATTTCGAGAGAGCGATCTCTGGTGAGGGGTTCGAGCGCTACGAAGCCGCTGGATTCCGCCCCTGCGCAGCCATCCTTCCAGAGGCCCGATTCCTTCCTAGTGGGCCTAACGGCTATGTGGCCTTTAGAAGACATGGCTCCGTGGCATATGCCGCGGAGCCCACAGTGTGTCTGGCGGTGTGGCCGATAGAAGGAGACGACGAGGGTTTCTATGTAGTGCTTGTAACGGCGAATCCCTCCCCAATCACTAGGTGGTCAAGCTGCCTCGAGCTAGGGTGTCGATGAACTCGTTGGGGGCTCGCGCTGGGATCTATCCCAGGGGAAAGGATGCTGGAACGCAGCGCAACAGGCCATTTGCCAACCGATCCCCCATGTAGGACCGCCCGAACTCTTCCCCAAGAAGCGGTAGTGTCGCTTCTGCAACCTGCCTCGAAGGCAGCCTCCAGTACGGCGCAGTGATCGTGGATGTGATAGGAGCGACCGATGCCTACGTGGCGGGGCGCGTGGCCCCCACAGACTTCCCGGTGATGAACCCCTTCCAGGGGACCTATGCCGGGGGCTGCAAGGACGCCTTCATCGTGCAGGTCACGGACGAGACCCCGCCGCATGAAGAGTCCCGGACCATCACCTATGACTACGACCCGCTTCGCGCAGCACTCCGAGCGGAGCGAGGAGCTATCGCCTGACGGCCGCCGACTACGACGATGGAACATACTTCCACTACACATACGACCGCGTAGGGAACCGCCTAACCGAGAGCACCATCGCCGGGACGACAGCCTACGTCTACGACGATGCCAACCGTCTCACGAGCGTGGCCGGCGTACCGTACATCTGGTCGGACAACGGGAACCTGCTCTCCGACGGCACGTACACCTACGTCTATGACCACGCAAACCGGCTGATCTCCGCGACGTGGGGGACGCTCGCCTATGGGTTCACGTACAACGGGCTGGGCGATCGTCAGCGGCAGACAGTGGGGGGAACGCCGACAAACTACACACTCGACCTCGCCGGAGGTTTGACTCAGGTGCTGTCCGACGGCGCCAACGCCTACCTGTACGGGAATGCCCGGATCGGCGAGGAGCAGCCCGCCGGATGGCAGTACCATCTGGGGGACGCTCTGGCCTCCTTGCGCCAAATGGCGGATGCGGGCGTGGACGTCACCCTTTCCCGTGCCTACGAGCCATTCGGTGACACACTGCTTTCAGCGGGAACGGGATCCTCGACGTTCGGCTTCGTTGGCGAGCAGCAAGACGGGACAGGACTGGTGTACCTGAGGGCACGCTACTATGGGCCGGCGTTCGGCCGATTTCTCAGCCGGGATATCTGGCAGGGCGACCCAAGGCAGCCGATGTCGTACAACGCGTGGGTGTACGTCTACGGGAATCCGATCACTGGGCTGGATAGCTCGGGCCTGATTACGGAGGAAGAAGCCCCCTCTGCCGAGAGAATAGCCGATCAACTCCTTGCCTCCTACGACGTTCGGATCGTGCAAGATTGGGGATACTTCTATATCTCCATACCGGTACCTCCCTATGGCCCAATGAACAGAGTCCGAGGCGACTGCTACTGGGATCCTGGACAATGGCGTTCGCTAGATGAAGTGGCATGGTTGCAGGAGGGTGTGCTCCGCGTTGCTTATGCCATGGGCTCTTCCGGCAGCTTCAGGTCAGCAATGGCGGGCAGGACTGTGTCTATTCGCCGCGTCTCGTCGCTTCCCCGAGGGTGGGGGGGACTAGAACTCGGGCCCCTAGGCGATCTCCCCGGCGACATCCCATTCTCAGACATCGTTTTGTCGGACGGAGGGATGAGAGATCAGACCACGGCAACCTTCATTGTTGCTCACGAGATTGCACATGCCTGGGACTGGCGGTCTTTGGGTAGCCTCAGTACGGGCATGGCCGACTACCTTCGCAACTTCGTGTATCGCCGGGAGGGTGCCACATTCGATGCCTTTCGCACAGAACCTCCTCCTGGCAATCCTGACCCTTCTCGCAACTACGCAAACACTTCCCCAACAGAGGATTGGGCAGATACCTTCGCCACCTATGCCGTGCCTGAGTACTACCAGTTGCTGCAATTCAACCTACTCGGCCCTATCAGGAGGCAGTATGTGGAGGAGAAGATCGCTGCTCTCCGCTAGCGCTGATCAGGCGCGCTCCCACAGCGGGATTCGACTAACACGTGTGTTGGGACATCTTGCGTATGCAGGTCTGATCCTCACTGTTGGGTCTTGTTCAGGCCGCGAGCCAGAGGCCGACGTCGACCGAAGCTTCGTCACGGGTAAGCCCTGCGCGCCACCATGCTGGCAGGATCTTGTGCCTGGCCATTCCAGAAAGGGCCAGGCTTACGTTGCACTGCGGCAAACCTCGTTCGTCATTCAAGCCTCGATCACTGAGGTCGCGTTTCCGATGGTGGACGATGAAGGTGCCCGGGCGATAGAATTCGCATGCACTGATCGGCCCTATTGCGGGAGGATGCTCTTCAACTCCGAAGGCATCTTGACGGAGATACGCCTCCCTGTCGGGTACGAACTTCCTTTCGAAACCGTGATATCCGTTCTTTCTGAACCAGATTATCTCGAGAGCGGTCCCCACCATCCAGAGATGGGCGGTTGCACACTAAGGCTCGTGTGGGAGCGCCCCGGAATTGTGGTAGTGAGCAGCAATCCCAACGAACGCGATCAATGCCAGTTGGCCGAGCATGGCGAACCGCTCTCGCCACGAGCTCTTGCCACTGACCTGATCTACGTGCTTGGCGGCGACTTCTCACTGGAGCCTCCACCCGCATTCATTCGGGTCCCTTGGTCCGGGCTGTCCGACGAATAGCCGAAGGCACTCATCTTCCCGCTCCAGGACGAGAGGGCTGTTGTGCGGTGCGCTCGCGTTCTGGGCCCCTCCAGAGAGAAGGCCTTTCGTAGACTCCCATATAGGGTGCGACTGCCTCCTGCCGCGGACGTCTGCTTCCCGCGAGAAGCGCACGCTTGTAAGGGCTCGCCCGTTCACAGGTCTCGGACAAGGATGCTGCGGCGCGCCCCTTCATCCGCTGCACCTACGGTCCGGTGGGCAATCCCGTCTCGCTCGGCTCGCGGGACGGACGGCCGCCTCACCGGGACGACCGTCGCCGGGACGACAACCTATGTCAACGACGACGCCAACCGCCTCACCAGCGTGGGCGGCGCGCCGTACACCTGGTCGCACAACGGGAACCTGCTCTCCGACGGCACGTACACCTACGTCTACGACCACGCAAACCGACTGACATCGGCCACGTGGGGCACGCTCGCCTACGGGTTCGCGTACAACGGGCTGGGCCGCCCGCTTCGGCTCACCGACTGGGTGCGTCGCCCACGCTGTCGCCCTGCCTGCCACTGACCCTGCTCAGCCCCCGTACCCACAAAACGGATGAAGTTTCTCCCCTCTGCCTGTGACATACGGCACTGGAGGCCCTCTTCGGCCCCAACCTATCATGAGGCGGGCGATGGCACCTGCGGGCGGCCCGGCCCGCAGGCGTGATTCCCGGCCCTGGAAAGGGCTCCCTTGAGCCACGACGGCCTCCAGGCAAGTGATTCCCCCCAGACTCGGCCAGCCGGCCCTCAAGGCCTTGTCGGCGCGGTCCTGGTCGTGGGTGGCGGGATCGCCGGGATGCAGGCCAGCCTGGACCTCGCCGAGCAAGGCTTTCGCGTCTACCTCGCCGAGCGCCAGTCCGCCATCGGCGGCCACATGGCGCAGCTCGATAAAACCTTCCCCACCAACGATTGCGCCATGTGCACCATCAGCCCGAAGCTGGTGGAGACGGGCCGCCACCTGAACATCGAGCTCCTCGTCGATACCGAAGTGCTGCGGGTGGATGGCGAGGCGGGCGACTTCACCGTCACCCTGCGGCGCCACCCGCGCTACATCGACCTGGCCAAGTGCGTCGGCTGCGGCGACTGCGCCAACGTCTGCCCCGTCATCATCCCGGACGAATTCAACGAGGGCCTGGCCACGCGCCACGCGGCCTACAAGCTCTATCCGCAAGCCGTCCCCAACGCCTACGCCATCGAGAAGCTCGGCATCTCCCCCTGCCGGGACGCCTGCCCGGCGGGCCAGCGGGCGCAGGGGTACATCGCCCTGATTCGCGAGGGCCGCTACGACGACGCGCTGCGCGTCATCAAGGAAGACAACCCCTTCCCCGGGATCTGCGGCCGCATCTGCAACCACCGCTGCGAAGACGCCTGCAACCGTGGCCTGCTCGACGAGCCGGTGAACATCCACTCCCTCAAGCGGTTCATCACCGACAAGGTCTACTCCAGGCCGCGCGAGCCGAGGCCGCCCGCCGAGCGACATTATGACGAGCGGGTGGCGATCATCGGGGCCGGCCCTTGCGGGCTGACTGCGGCGCAAGATCTGGCGAAACTCGGCTACGCGGCGACGGTCTTCGAGGCGCTTTCTGTTCCCGGGGGCATGTTGCGCGTGGGGGTCCCGGAGTATCGGCTCCCCGCCTCGATCATCGAGCGGGAAATCGCCGATATTCTCGACCTGGGGATCGAGCTCCGCCTCAACACGGTCGTCAACGATCTCGACGAGCTGTTCGCCAAAGGGTTCGGCGCCGTCCTGATCGCGGTGGGCGCGCACGAGGGCGTGCGGCTGCCGATACCCGGCAACTCCCTCGACGGCGTCCTGATCAACACGCATTTCCTGCGCGACGTTCGCCTCGGTCGGCCGCCGGCGCTGGCCAGGCGCGTCCTCGTCCTCGGCGGAGGCAACGTGGCCATCGACGTCGCCCGCTCGGCCGTCCGGCTGGGCGCGGAAGTGCACTTGGCCTGCCTGGAGCCGCGTGAGAGCATGCTCTGTCACCCCTGGGAGGCGGATGCGGCCGAGGCCGAAGGGGTCACGATCCACGCCAGCCGGACGTTCCTGCGGGTCATGGACGACGGAAGCGGGCATGCCGCCGGCGTCGAATGCGGGCGCGTGCGCTCGTTCGCCTTCGACCACGAAGGCCGCCTCAGCGTCGACGTCGAAGCCGGATCGGATCACACTCTTCCGGCCGACACCGTGATCTTCTCGGTGGGCCAGCGCGCCGGCCTGGCCTTCATCCCGGGCGACGCGGGCGTCGGGATGACGCGCCAGAAGACCATCGCCGTCAATCCCAATACGATGGCCGCCACTCGCCCGGGCGTCTTCGCCGCGGGCGACAGCGTCTCAGGCACTGCGTTCGTCGTGGAGGCGGTCGCCTCGGGGCATAAAGCCGCCGAGAGCATCCACCGCTATCTCCGTGGTGAGGAGTTGGAGCCGAAGCCCAAGCCCGAGCTGCCCGTCGTCAAGTTCACGCTGGGCGAGCTGCAATCTCGTCTGGCGCGCGGGACTGTGCGGAAGGGCCGGCGCGTCCCCATGCCGGAGCTCCCCGTCGCCGAGCGCGTCCGCGGCTTCGACGAGGTGGCCCGCGGCTACACCGACGAATTGGCCCAGGCGGAAGCTGAACGCTGCCTGGCCTGCGCCATCTGCTCCGAGTGC
>Ga0209641_10005435_pt1 | contig 10425 bp, 19 predicted proteins | sample RifCSP16_1_FD_184022 | JGI IMG/M metagenome (GOLD analysis project Ga0209641, IMG submission 184022) | Soil microbial communities from Rifle, Colorado - Rifle CSP2_sed 16_1 (SPAdes) (version 2) | ecosystem: Environmental > Terrestrial > Deep subsurface > Rock core/Sediment | place: Rifle...
GAACCAGTCGGACCACTCCGAGAGGCTGACGTTCGGGTAGTTGTTGCGGGTGAGCGCGCCCCAGGCGGCTTGCAGGCGACTGGTCATGCCCATGTGAGCGCCGAAGAAGGAGTCATTGGCATTCGCCTTTAGGCCCAAGCAACCAAGATGGGATGTGGGGCAGGGGGATTGGCAGCGTGGAACGTGGCCCGGTCATAGCCGCCCACGGCGCAGATGCCGAGGTCGATGGAGCGGGGCGAGCCGCGGTGCTCCTTGACGGGGCGCGGGCCGAGCCGATCAATCTTCAACGTCATGTTCGCGACGTGGCGTATGAGGCGCGGATCGCCGTCATGGGTCAACTTGCCCGCCAGCACGGCGTCGTAGAACTTCGCCCAGGCCGGCACCATCTCTGAGGGCGAAGAGGTCGCATACTTGAGGACCGGCAGATCGGCCGTCTCCCATTGCTCCATGAGTTGCGCCCAGCGGAACGGGTCGCAAGGCAACTCGATGACCTTCCGATCTCGGCAGGTCTCGCGGACCTTCGCATCAACTTCATCGATGGGCACCCGCCAGTGCGGATCATCGAGCGGACGTTCCCAGCAGGCGACGACGAAGAGGTGCGGCGTGGATTCGACCGTCACGCCAAGGAGCGCCGTGGCATCGTGATTGAAGCTGCCATCGAAGAAGAGCACGACCGGCTCGGTCGGGCCGACGACGCGTGACGCTTTCCGGGCCTCGAAGGCACCTGATGGCAAGGCCGCCGTCGTGCCTGTGACCCACTGGTTCAGCCGCTTGATGCGGAACTCCGACTCGACCATGCCCCCACTGAGAGCGCGGCGCGTCTGCATCGCGAGTTCGCTGGCATCGAGGATGTCGCCATAGCCCGGGTTGGCGGCGCGTTGGGCAGCGATGTCATCGAGCGCCCGGCCCTCCGGGGCCGCCCACCAGGCCATGAAGAACGTCGGGTCGTCGACCTCGCCGGAGGCGACCCGGGCACCGTACTGGTAGAGCTGGTAGGCGATGGAGTCACCGCCCGTCGAGTCGGTCCGCACACCCGCTGTCGTGACGATGAGCATGAGTGGGTCGATCCGGGTACCCATGGCGAGGGCCATGACGTCGTAGAGCTCACGGGTCGGCCAGGCGTGTAGCTCGTCGGCGATGACGAGACTCGGGCTCAGGCCCTCTTTCGTGTATGCCTCGGCCGAGAGCGCCCGGAGGAACGAGCCTGTCTTCGGGTCCTCGATCGTGTGCGAGGTCCGGTAAACCTTCAGCCGTGAAGCGAGATCGGGCTGGAGTTCGACGGTGCGGACGGTGGCCCCGAAGCCGATACGTGCCTGCTCCCGGTCGGCGGCGCAGAAATAGATCTCCGCGCCCTGACCTTCGAGCATGAGGGCCTTCAGGGCGATCGGTGGCAGGGAACCCGTCTTGCCGTTCTTCCGACCCATGCCCCAGAGCGCCGTGCGATGCAGTCGGCGGCCAGTCAGCGAATCGCGGGCGAAGGTCGCATCGTAGAGCTGGCGTTGCCACGGCCGCAGAGCGAGCGGCTGCCCGGTCGGTCCCGCGATACTGTCTTTCGTGATGATGCCGTAGGCATCGGCGAAGGCACGGTATTCGGCACCGTCACCGGCCCGGATCGCGGTGGGCGAGACGGGTGTCAGGATGCGGGGCGGCCATCCCTTGCGGCGCGGCGGTACTCCAGTTCCTCGAGCTTCGTGTGGGCCTTCACCTCGGCCACGCCGAGACGGCTGCGGTCGGAGGGAGTCACCCCAAGGAGCGATTGCCACTTCGTGATCTGTGCCTCCGTGGTGGCAAGCGCGCCCTGGGCGGGGTTCAGGTAGGCGTAGCCCTTGTCGGTGTAGAGCACGGTGCCCTGCTCGGCCAGCAGCGCGAGCAGCGCCGAGTGGCGGTCGAGCGCGAGGCAATAGAGCCGGAGATGCGTCAGGTCCGAGGGCGCAATCCAGACACAGGTCCGCAGGATGTGCCGCCACTCGGCCGCACCGACATCCCCGAGCATGGCCGGCGGTTCAAGGGAGGGCGACGCGGGCGCGATGATCGTCAGCGCGCCCCGCGGCATGCGGTCCTTGCGCAGCGTCCCGGCACGCCGCTTCGCCTCGATGGGTTTCGTCGGTGGGGCCACGCGGTTAGACTCCAGACTGCCGGGAGGACGATGTGCCACTGCCTGCGCGTGGCTAGCGTGGGGTACGCCGGCCAGCGCAGTCTTTCTCGCGGTGACCCTCTCCCCCCGCTATCGTCGCCCGCTGTTATGTCGCCGACACATCGGCACGAGGACCTGGTCAGGATCGCCACCATCCGCCACGCGCACCGGGTGGTCCGCCGTCAGCGGATTGGACGCCGTGATGGCATAGCGACAACCTGGCCAGTGGCACCACGACTCCGCCTCCACTGCCTCACGATGCCGGCGCTGATAGCCGGGGCCATACCGCACGACGGGGGAGGGGCGACGTTTCCGGTCATAACGGCGGGCGCAGTCGGGGCACCGCCTGTTGCGAGTCGGGATACCGTGGGGATGATCGCGCCCCATCTCGTCGATGTAACCGAGACATGGTCGGAGCATCGGTCACCGAAAGGTAATGCGGCCCATTGACGGCGGGCCGCAGCCGGGCAGGCAACGAAACGGAACAACGCGCCTACCAGTAGAAGGGGTGGCTACCGCGCAGCTTGCGCAACCACGGCATCAGGCGCGCGGTGCCGGAGCCTGCCGTCAGTCCCGGCAGGCGGACGTCTACGTTGGAGGCATTGTAGGGCATCATGCAAGGGCCTCATCGTCAGATGTGTCGGGGGCGAGCTGAACACTAAACAGCCCAGTGGCATCCCAGTCGATCGTAAAGTTGTCAGTGACCGGCTCGCCCGTGTCCTTGTCACGCCAACCGACAAAGACACGCCGGTCCCTTCGAAGCAGCCGCCAGATAATGCGGCGCCAACGACTCTCCGGCGGCTCAGGGTAAATCCAGACGGCCTCGCCGTTGCCCAGAATCTGGCGTCGGAATACGTTGTACATCATGTTAGCCACGGTCCTGCTCCAGCATCTTCTCCCAGAGGGGACCGAAGCGCGCCTCGTCCCAATCCCGCAGCCAACTGACGGCCACGGTCAGGATACGGCGCGCTTCCACGATACCGCCCCAGACGTCGCTCGCTGGTTCACTGAGGACGCCGACAGGAAAGAGCGCAGACGAAAAGCGCATCAGCGTGCGACGAGCCGCGAGTAGTTCTCGATCACTCGGCATCTTATCCCAGCGAGGAGTCGGTTCATCCACATTCGCCATCATGCCACCTCCCGGATGACCCGCACCTTCGGCTCGACGCGGAACACCCGCCAGAGCCGTTCCAGCGCAGCCTCGGTGTACGTTGCACTGACCCACGGCGGAATGCCGAGCCGGTCCGCAACGCCGCTGAACGTGAAGCCAGCGCAGGCCACGGCACGGAGGTAGCTCGCCATGAGGCTGCCGTCGCTGAACGGTTGGCCCTCCATGCTCACGAGCGCCGCGGCGACCGGGTTGCGGAAGGAGCCGTCATCGTCGACGGAGCGGGGCGCCTCGAGGAGTTGGCGGAAGGCGTCGTTGTAGGCGGGCGTGCCGAGCACCGATCCGCCGCCCTGCTTCGCGTAGCTGCCCGCGTCGTCGGTGACCTTGACGTACTCGTGCCAGAGTTCGCGCTTGTGCAGATCGGTGGGGACACAGGCCCAGCACTCCCGCTCATACCAGCGCAACAGGGCCACCAAGCCGCGCGGTCGGCCGTTCATGCGACCCGCGATGGTCCCGAGATGCTCGCCGAGATACGGTGAGCGAGTGGCGGCGAGGGCGTCCGCCTGCGCGTCGCTGATACCGCTACGGGTCATGTGCTGCACCCCGGAATCGTAGCTCGATAGGCTATAGGCCACCGGCGCCCCGCCCGACTTGTTACTGCCAACACGGCCAGTTCCTTGGTGCGCGGGTCCCGCGGCACGCTCGCCGTCTCCGGCGTCCCGACACTCCGCGCGATGAGCCACAGCCCGACCAGGAGGCCCGCGAGGACGCCGAGGAGGAAGGCGGCGACGTGGGTCATGAGGATCCCTCGATGATGCGCAGGACGGCGGTGAGGTCGATGCACGATGCATGGCCGATGAGTCCAGGTGTTGCCTCCACCCCCGCCACGATGCGGGCGCGCTCTTCGGCGACGATGACCTCGTCATGGTGCAGCAGGGCGAAGCCGCCAGCGTGGCTGTCCATGTCCTGACCGCACTCACAGATGGTCCGGTCGTCGGTCACGGCCGGACTTCCACGGCGTACACCCCGCGGCGCGGGTCGAGGCCGAGCGCCGTCACGGTCTCGTCGGACAGGTCGAGCAGCGTCGGCTGCCCATGACGGTCGATGCACCAGCAGGCGTCGACGAGTCGAACGCGCAGCCCGTTCACCGTCACCGTCGAGCCCCGCCAGGCGCCGACGCGCAGCGCCGGCCCGGCCGCGGCGCAGAGGCAGTCCGGGCCCGTGGCGTACCAGGTGGCGTAACCGGTGAGGCCGCCGGATGCGGGGACTCGACCTGCCCCGTCACCCTGGTCCCGGAGAAGCGTGGCGTACCGTCCGGCGGCCGAAGGGTCCGATTCATAGAGGGCGGCCCAGCCCGACGCCGGGACGGTCAGGCTGGGCCGGGTATCACGTAGTAGCCATCGGGCGGCTTCATGGGCAGCACCTCCTTCCGGTTCGTAGAGCGCCAGGTCGGCCGGGAGCGGCGGGGCCATCCAGCGATGGTGGCTCGACGTGGCCAGGGTGATGTGGGCATTCCAGCCGGCCGCGAACCCAACGGCGAGCGCGAGCGTCACGACGGCGAGCAGGCAGGTGAGGCGCAGGAGCACCGTGACGAGGAGGCGGAGGAAGGGGCGGGTCACGCCTCGTCTCCCAGGGCGGCGAGGATGGCTGCGGCATAGCGGTCGCATCGCCGCCGGTAGGTGGGGTTATGGCTCATCGGAGAACGGCTCTCCTCACACACACCACCTCATGCAGCAGCGCCGCCAGCGACTCCACCGTCACGAGGTGGACGCCGCGCTCGCGGAGGGCGGCACGGATGAGGACGGCCATGTCGTGCGGCGACCGCGCTACGCCGTCCGTGACCGTGAACACATCAAGCAAGGCGCCCTCTAGTTGCCGGAGCGCATCGCCTTCGTGGGCGAGTGGCGCGGTCATCGGTCGGTGCCTTCGAGGGCGGCTTCGGCCGTTCGCTCGATGTAGGCGAGCTTCTCGCGGCCACCCCGACGCTTCTGACGCATCGCCTCGGTGCCGTTATGGGCCGCAAAGCCGCAGTTCCACAGCGCCGCCCGCAGCCGCTCCGCGTCCCGGGCCAGGGCGATGAGGCGGCGGAGGTCGCCCACGGTGCGCCACCCCACGATGAAGTCGTAGGCGGTCCTGTCATCTTGGACGGCCGAGTGGAGCCACGAGGCTTCGTCGAGCAGGTCGATGGGGTCAGTCATGTCGTCTCCTCTCCGGGCCAGTCATCGGTTGCCGAACCAGGCGCAGAACTCGTCGAAGTCGAGCGCGATGAGGACGCGGCGCTTGCCGCTCGAGCCCGGCGCGTCGCCGACGACGACAGCCCGGAGTTGGTCACCGCGTGCTGCGGGAAGCCAGCGCCAGAGGCGCTCGGGGAACGCGGCGCCGACCTTGCACTGCACGGCGATCCAGTCGCCCTCGACGTCGGTCGGAGAGCCGTACTGCCCGACGCGACGGACGCCGAGCGCCGCGGCGACCTCCCGCTCGAAGGCGTTGCCACGGTTGCGCGCCGACTTCCCGCGACGGGAGGCGGCGGGATCCTTGGGCACATCGCACCGAATGCATCGAACGCGAGCGTCCTCAGCGAACCGCGGTGACAGGTCGCCCCACGAGTGGCGGTGCCGTCGCGCGGTGCGCTCGATGACGACCATCGGCTCAGGCTGCGGGTCGAAGGGCAGGTCGGTCACGACGCACATACCCGACACAGCCGGATCCGGCCACGAGCACAACCGCGGCCCACCAGTGCCACCCGGAGGCCGCAAGCCGTCCACGCGATGCGCCGGTCCGCTTCGAAGCTGGCGAGGCGGTGGCGGAGACACGTCAGGTCGACGACGGCGGTCACGACGTGGGCATCCCGAAGGCGAAAGGCAACGGACCGCGTTCAGTGCATTCGAGACACTGAAGTCCCACGCCCTTCGCCGGCTCCGTCCACGCCTCGCGATGGTCCTCGGGATGCTTGCAGTAGGCCACATTCCCCCCCACACCCCCCCTACGTAGAGAAGAGTTGATAGGAGGGGAAAGCTGGTCCAGCTTATCCAGCGACGCCAGCAGGCTGGACTGCTGGGGAGTGCTGGGTAAATGCTGGATAGTGCTGGGGAGAAAGTGCCCTTTCCCATCACGTTCCGCGCTCTCAGCTCGCGAGCGCCCGCCAGCTTGCTGGACAGGGGCCTTCGGTGCCCAGGACTCGAACGACTCGACATTGAAGCCCTGCCCATTCAGCAGACCGACAGCCTCGAGATCGACGATGAAGCGGGAACCCGTCTCCTCGAAGGCATCGAGGTGTGGATCACCGTTCCGTCGCGCCGCGGCGAGGGCCACGAAGTACGCCCCGACCGCACTGTTGAAGTCGTCGAAATCGGCGAGACGCCGGTTCAGTGCCCGGAACTTCGGATCGGAGAGGAAGGCCGCATCGATAAGGCAGAACGCGACCGGCTGTCTGCGCATGTCATTCTCCACAGCACGAGCCTTGCGGCTCTGCGCCCTTTGTGGCGCTCTGTCTAGACCGGTGATTGAGGCTCAGACCGCAGCTATGCGCGATCCCCGCCCGCGTGACGAAGCCGGTCCGCGTCCACCACTTCAGCTTGCCGCAGCCCTGACAGGGGAGAGGACCGAGGATGGCGCCGGGCGGGTTCACCGCAGGGCCTCCCGGTAGATCGGCGGCCGCTGCACGGCCAAGCGGTGCGTCTCGGGCACCTCGACCTCGTAGCGATAGGCGCCGCCGCCCGGTAGCAGGCGGGCGCCGTGCTGGCTGACGAGGTGGACCGCCTTGCTCTCGGCGACCGCGAACTGGGCCAGGCACAGGCCACAGGTGTAGGTCTCGGCAGCGCTGGTGCCGAAGGTGCCCGTGATCGTCCTCATGCGCCGAGACCCAAGCCGCGCGGGATGCCGTTCAGCCGCGCTTCCGCGATGGCGACGTACTCCGCTTCCTTCGGCCGTATAATGGGGCCATGCCACCCGCCAACGGTTCGTACCGCGACTGTCCGGTCTGCGGCATCTCGCATTACCGGCCCCAGAATGAGGACCGCGTGCGGTACTGCTCGCCTCGCTGCTATCGCCTCGGGCGATGGGGCACGAGCCGAACGGAGTCCCGAACGTGCGACTCGTGCGGGGCGGCATTCACGGTCTACGCGAGCGCAAACAACGTGACCTGTGGCGTGGCCTGCTCTTCGGCTCGGAAGTCGGCAACGATGTCCGGTGAGCGGTCGATCCTCTGGCGTGGTGGTCGGACTCGGCCCTACGTCGGCATATGGCGGGCGCAACGGGCAGTCGTGCGGGACCGCGACAAGGGCATCTGCCGCCTCTGCGGCTCGACGGATCGGCCCCAGGTGCATCACGTCATCCCGGCGCGGTACGGTGGCACTCACGACCTAAGCAACCTCATCACTCTCTGCCGGTCCTGTCACTCGCGGGAAGAGCTCAAGGTCAACGCCGTCTACCGAGGGACTCTCCTCAGCGGAAGTACCCCGCGTGCTATCCGTGAACCATGAGGACTGGGACGGCCCCTTGACCGGGTAACGGATCGCGGTCGGATAGTCTTTCCAGATCCTCGTCGGCGCTGGTGTATCGAGTCCTAACCCTCGTGGGATACCGTTAAGTCGAGCCCGCGCAATCTCGACATAGGATTCCTCTTTCTCGATGCCGACCCAGCGGAATCCCTCCATTTCGCAGGCGATCGCCGTGCTGCCGGAGCCAAGAAATGGGTCGAGAACTAGGCCGCCCGGAGGGGTAACGAGGCGCACGAGGTGGCGCATGAGCTCGACGGGCTTGACCGTGGGGTGGACGTTGGCGCGGGGGATGTCCACCACGGCTCGCCCGGTCATCGGGTTGATCTTGTGGCGTTCTTGTCCGCCGATCTTGACCTCACGCGTTGGCAGCCCGCCCATGACCGGCTCGCGGTCGGCCCGGTCGGCCTTCGGAATCAGGAAGAAACGTGAATAGGTGCCGGAGTCCTGATAGCCGGATGAATCGCCATCCTGACTGAAACGGTATCCGGACATTCGCTCCCCGGATCGGGTCGGCGGGCCGCCGTGGGCGCCAGCCTCTCCTCCCCCGCCCACCACGCCCTCCCAGCCGCCATCGAAGATGGGGTCGGTCAGGATGACGTTGCTAGGCCAGCGACCGGCAGGCTGCACGGTTCCCGTTCGTTGCCCGATGCCCAAGCCGTAGACCTTGGTGCCCTCATATGGCTCGCCGTCCGAACGCAACTGACCGCCGCCGTACCTCTCGCCCCATTCTCGAGTCGGGTCGTCGACTGCCATTGGTATCCGGCACTCGTCGATGTTCAGCGCCCCGGTGCCGTGCGCCAGCACATTCGCGGCCACTGTGCCCCGCAGCGGCTTGCGGGCGAGGATGATGGGCTCCCAGGCGGGCTTGAGGGCGGTGCCCCAGCCCTGCCACTTCGCGGCGTCGGGGGTATTCGGGTCATCGACGCGGCGTGTTCCCAACATCTCCGCTGTCCATTGGTCGCGTGCATAGGCGACACCGCGCACCACGGAGCGACCTGTTTTCGTCTCCCGTTTCCGCTCCGCACCAGCCGCCTTGTCGATGGCCTTCGACACGTCGTGCGACTTCGGGAAGCCCGAGGCGTAGGCCCACACGAGACAGTCGCGGACCTCCCAGCCCGCGTCCTCGATGGCGCAGGCGAGCCGGTGGACGGTGCGCGTGCCGCCGAAGGCGAGGAGGTAGGCGCCCGGCTTGGCGACGCGGTAGGCGGCCTCGGCCCATTGTTGGTGCCAGCGGCCCATACGGATAGCTGACGACGGCGCAGATTGCGCATATTCGACAATCCACACAGGCTCCGGGCACTGGCAGGGCGAGCCGGAGAACGCGCGCTTGCCGCACGTCGCGCATCGCTTGAACCCCTGCTGTCCGCCACCGTAGCCGACGTGATGGCGGCGCTGCGGCTTAGAGTCGTCGGTCCCGATCGAGGAGCCGCCCTTGCCGCGACGGCCCTTCCAGACGGCCTCCTGAGGCAGCCCGGCGTCTAGCTTGTCCCACTCCTTCCCCATGAACTCCAGCCCATACGGCGGGTCGGTCACGATGGCGTCGATGCTCTCGGCGTCCAGTGTCGGCATGACGTCGAGGCAGTCGCCGTGGTAGATCATGACGCCACGTCCCACGCAGGCCACTGGGGCCGCACGGCCTCCCGCGCCTGCCAGCGTCGCGCCGTCTGCCGCAGCGCCCGCGCCGTCACGAGCTGGTGGATGGCCCGCTGTCGGAGCCGTTGCGCGCAGGCGTCCACCTCCGCCGCGCTGGCCCCGAGCCGGTATCCGTCGCCGTCGCTGAGGATCGCCGCGCCGGCGAGACGGTAGGACTGCACGAGGGCCTCGACTTCGCGCGGCTCGCAGCCCAGTCGCGCGGCCAGCTCCCGCTTCGTCTGCGGGCTCGTGGAGAGGACGTCGAGGAGGGTCACGGCCGAAACACCGGGGGCAACCATTCGGTGTAACGCCGCTCGCCGCATCGAGAGCAGAGCCAGTAGATCGAAGGGTCGGCCACGCTAGGCGCGTCTCGGAAACTCAGCCCGACGTTCCGCCCGATCGTCTTGTCTTGGTAGCTCACCCAGCCCGGATGTCCGAACAGGAGACACCGTAGACGTCTCACGGCCGCGCCCTCTCGCAGTCCGCGCAGTCGGGCACCGCCCACACGTGCCCCGCGTGCCGCTCGGCGTCCGCGCTCGGCGTCCGGGCGAAGAGGCGGTCGAGCCGTGTGTTCAGCGCCACGCTCTCGGCGATGCCGCGGCCTTCGTACAGGCACGCGGTACACACCCCGCGCTCATCCCACGTCCGCCAGAGGACGATGGCGCGGTGGCCGCAGCGCTCGCAGGTCATCCGACGCGTCCTTTGAGCTCATCAAGACGCCAAGTGCCATTGATAGACCTGGACTTGACGTCCCCGCACTTCGAACATCGAAAAAGGATGGCCGTGCCATCTCCTGCGACGATGGCGAAGATGCCATGCATGACCGCGATAGGTTCCCAGCGGTGGTGGCATAGGAATGTCACGGCAGCGCCTTCCTGAACCGCCGGCACGTCGGCCCGCAGACGTGCGCCGCCGCCCGTGCAGCGGCACGCGCACGCCGCGCCTCGCGCCGTGGATGGCCCTTGTTGACCCGGGCGGCCGGGCCGATGCGCCGAGTCATCGCCGCTGCGTCCCAATCAGGCCGAGGACAATGCCGATGCCGAATAGCATGA
>Ga0209641_10005436_pt1 | contig 10425 bp, 10 predicted proteins | sample RifCSP16_1_FD_184022 | JGI IMG/M metagenome (GOLD analysis project Ga0209641, IMG submission 184022) | Soil microbial communities from Rifle, Colorado - Rifle CSP2_sed 16_1 (SPAdes) (version 2) | ecosystem: Environmental > Terrestrial > Deep subsurface > Rock core/Sediment | place: Rifle...
ACCAATTTCAAAACGAAAGTTTATATTATAGAACTTCCCTGCCCTTGTCAAGAGTTAATTTTCACAAATCTTCTTTTCCCTACTCTGATTATTTGTTCTAACCCGGAAGGGAGCTCTTTATTGCTATCAGAAATCCTTACTCCATCTATCTCTACGGCACCCTCTCTGATAAGTCTGATGGCCTCTGAATTACTCCTGGTAACTCCGGCGATAGTAAGAACATGCGGAAGCCACCTTTTCCCATCTGTCACATTAAAGACAGGAATATCTGCAGGGACGCTGTCTCTACCGGAAAATATCCTTTCAAACTCCTCCCGCACTTTTACACCAGTCTCCCTGTCATAAAACCTTTCCACGATTTCCTGCGCCAATCTTTTTTTGGCCTCCATAGGGGGCATCCCCCTGATCTGTTCCACGGGATGGGTTGTAAGCACCTCATAATACCTTAACATAAGCTGATCATCTATGGACATTATCTTCCCGAATATCTCTTGCGGCGGCTCTTCTATGCCAATATAATTTTTCTGACTCTTGCTCATCTTCTTTATGCCGTCAGTGCCCTCAAGAAGAGGCATGGTAATTACAACCTGTGATTCCTGCCCACATTCTCTCTGAAGATCTCTTCCCATAAGGAGATTAAATTTCTGATCTGTTCCTCCAACCTCTATGTCTGCTTTTAACATTACAGAATCATATCCCTGTATCAGAGGATATAAGAACTCATGTATCCCGATGGCACGCCCGGTGGCATATCTGCTTTTAAAATCCTCTCGCTCTAACATCCTTGCGACCGTATATTTCCCGCACAAACGAATAAGCTCCTCCCCTGTTATCCTGTTCATCCAGCTACTATTGAAAACGACCTCTGTATGGGATGGATCCAGTATCCTAAATACCTGCCGCTCATAAGTCGCAGCATTTTTTAGCACTTCCTCTCTTGTCAGCGCCCTCCTCGTTTCAGAAGCGCCACTGGGATCTCCTATCATGCCTGTAAAATCCCCAATAAGGAAATAGACCTTGTGCCCCATTTCCTGAAACTGTCTCAGCTTATACAGCAACACGGTATGCCCTAAGTGCAAATCAGGGGCTGTAGGATCAAAGCCGGCCTTAATCTTTAGCTGAACGTTCTCCTTTATTGACTTTTCCAGCTTAAGCTTGAGCTCATTCTCAGAGATAACCTCCGTACATCCACGTTTAATCAGGTCAAGTTGTTCCTGTATATCATTCTTTGCCATACTATCCAACTGTTTTATACAACCAGATCCTTCACTGCGTTCAGGATAAAGACCCAACATGGGATATCCATGTTGGGTCTTTACTTTGCCGCCTCTTCGATGTGGTTTTGATATACCTTCGAATCCATCAGGTCATTCAACTCCTCGGGATGTGACATATCAATTACCGCGATCCAGCCCCTTCCATAAGGGTCTTCGTTAATGACCTCCGGTATATCCTCTATACCATCATTTATTTCGACGATTTTACCGCTTACAGGCGCTTCTATAGTAGAGGTGGTCTTTGTTGACTCTATCTCTCCAATGATTGCATTCGCATCCACTTCTATCCCCACCTCCGGCAATTCTATATAAACAATATCTCCTAATTGCTCCTGGGCATAATGGGTAATTCCGATTTTCGCCCTGTTGCCTTTCGCACGTAACCACATATGGTCTTTGTGATATTTTAAATCATCAGGATACATATAATTTCCTCCTAATATTATTAAAATTGTTATGTGCCGGTTCAGGATAAAAGTTACAACAGGTAACTTTTGCTAAGGGCTTATGCGATTAATTCCATCTGGTTAAAGAAATAGGGGATTTCAAACTCGGTTGACCTTTTAGAATCAGAACCGTGAACAACATTGGCCTCAATACTCTCAGCAAGGTCTCTCCTGATGGTCCCTTTGACAGCCTCTGCAGGATTAGTTGCCCCCATCAATTCTCTTGTCTTGCTAATAGCATTTTCTCCTCTCAAGACTAAGGCAACTATAGGGCCGGAAGACATGAACGTAGTCAGGCTATCATAAAATGGCCTGTCTTTATGGATAATATAGAACCCCTCTGCCTCTTTTTTCGAAAGCCATAGCATCTTCATGGCGGTCACCTTAAGCCCATTTTGCTCAAAACGCTTAATGACTTCCCCAATAAGATTTCTTTTAACACCATCAGGTTTTATCAGTGATAATGTATTCTCCATATCCCCCTTCCTCAATTGCCAAATGACAAATCTATCCGGAGCAAAGATATATTATCTATATCATCGTTGTCAACTCATTTGTCTACGGTGTGGAATTATACCTTCCGCAGTCTAATGGAGCGGCTAACTCTTGGAGAACTTTCTGGACCTTCTTGATAGCTTCTTCCTCTGTGCCAGTATGTCGTATATACTCAGTCTGTTAAATTTATATTTCAGCGTACTAATCGGAATACCCAGGGTATTCGCTGTCCGGGTCCTGCTCCACCGTTCCTGCTCCATGGTTTTCAATATGAAGTTTCTCTCAAAGGTATTGCAGGCATCTTCAAGGAGACTTGCCTGAGTATCCCCCTCTAACTTCTCAAAGAGATAATACTCTACAGGAATATCCTCTTGCGATATTACATTATTATCAGCAACAGCCACTAACCTCTCTATCAGATTCTCAAGCTCGCGGATATTGCCCGGCCAATTGTAATTCATAAGGACTTCCATTGCAGAGTCTGTCATCTTATTGACATCTTTCCTGAAACGTTTACTATATTTATCCATAAAGAGCCGCACAAACTCCTGTATATCCTCCCTCCTTTCACGAAGAGGGGGCAATTTTACCGGCACCACATTTATCCTGTAGTAAAGGTCTTCCCGGAACTCCCCTTTCCGAACAGCCTCCCCGAGATCTACATTGGTGGCTATAACAAGGCGGACATCCACCTTGATCGTCTTTGCGCTCCCCACCCGTTCAATTTCTTTGTCCTGTATCGCCCGTAATAGCTTACTCTGCACGTCATACTTGACACATCCTATTTCATCAAGGAAAAGGGTCCCTCCTTCTGCCAGCTCAAACTTTCCATAACTCTGCTTATGGGCCCCTGTAAAGGCCCCCTTTTCATGGCCAAACAGGGTGCTCTCCATCAGATTCTCCGGAACTGTCGACAGATCAAGGGTTACAAATGGCCGGCCGTTTAGGTGGCTCACCTGGTGAAGATGTCTTGCCATCACTTTTTTTCCTGTTCCTGTTTCTCCCAGGAGTAACACTGTGGTTGGGAGAGTAGCTATCTTCCTTATCATCTCTTCTATTTGGTGCATCACTGTACTCCGGCCTATTATCAAGTCCGGACCGGAAAGTTGCTCTAATTCTCCCCGAAGATAGTCTCTTTCCCGCTTCTCCTCTATCTTCTCCTTCAACTTCTCCATTAGAGTTAAAACTTCCCCACTATCAAAATCCTTCGTAATATAATGATAGGCGCCTAATTTCATGGCGCGCACCACCATTTCGATATCCTTTACAGCCGAAATAATCACTACCTCAATATCCGGATATCTCTCCTTTATGGTTTTTAAGATATCCATCCCTTCACGGTCAGGAAGACGCAAGTCCAGCAGGACCACATTCACCTCTACCTTTTCCAGGGTCTGAAGCGCCGCCTCTCCTGTGGCCGCTGTCATTACCGTGCATTTCTCCTTTAGAATTGTGTCAAGAAGCTCCCGGACACTTTGATCGTCATCCACTACCATTACTCCAAGCCTTTTGTCGTTCATTATATTAAAACCTCCTTGTCTTCAATCTATTTAGATTTATTATCATAATGTAGAGTTTATTTTTTATCTCAAGCTACTATCAAACTTACATTAGCATAGTGGCAGTAAGTTGTCTACAAAAATTCTACAATTGACAGACAAAAACAGGATATGCTAAAACGTAGCCTATGCAATGCCCCTGTAACACATGTATTGACCAGGCCGGGGTGGTGGAACTGGCAGACACACGGGACTTAAAATCCCGAGGACCGCAAGGTTCGTGCGGGTTCAAATCCCGCCCCCGGCACCAAGGAAACCTATCCTCCCGTCAATTCCTATTGATAGGAGCCAGGCAGTAGAAAAGTATTCCTCTCAGTGCTAAGATAATATCAAAGAGAAATTCTTAAAGGTGTTGGGAATGATACGCATCAGATTTCATGGTCGCGGGGGACATGGAATGAAGACAGCAAGCCGGATCGTAGGCACAGCGGCCTTCTCAGAAGGATATCATGTGCAGGATTATCCCCTCTACGGGGCCGAGAGACGTGGAGCCCCAATAACTGCCTATACACGCATAGCAGATGAGACCATCTTAGAGCGTGGGATCATAACAGATCCTGATGTCGTCATTATAGCAGATGACTCACTCATAGAAGACCCTATGGCGAATCCCTTAGGGGGAATAGTCCCTTCTACCCTCATCGTCATCAATACAAACAAACCCGGCATCCGGGAAAGATTCGCTATACAGGCCCGTATTAATTCAATCGATGCAACAGGGCTAAGCCTTGAAATCATAGGAAAGGCAGGCGCTGTCAGCGCTGCTCTGGGGGGCGCTGCCTGCAGAGTCCTTGGCTTCATCTCCAGAGATGCAATGGAACGTGCCGTCATAAAAGAATTACAATCCATAGGAATTCCTGTACAACTTATAGATAAAAATGTCGAGGTCGCTGTGAGGTGCTTTGAGAGCCTCCCTGCTTATGAGATTAGAGGCAGAGAGGCTGCCCCTTCAATCCCTGCAAAAACATTCATTATCCCTTATCAGGAACCGGTCATCAGCAGTCCGAGTGTCTATGCCTCGGGCAATATTGTTGAAAGACAGACTGGAAGGTGGAGACTATTTAAACCTGTTATCAATTATGATAAATGTAATAAATGTTGGTTATGCTTCGTATGGTGTCCTGAGGGAGTTATATCCTTGGATGACTCTGAGTATCCTCATATAGATTACGACCATTGTAAGGGCTGTCTTATCTGTTACGAAGAATGTCCAACAAAGGTTATAACGATTGAGCGGGAGGTAACGGCGTGGTGAGAGAACTCCTGACAGGCAATATGGCCGCTGCCTGGGGGGTGAGGCTTGCCAATGTAGACTATGTCCCTGCCTTCCCCATAACACCGCAGACTGAGATCATAGAAACCCTGTCGCAATGGTTTGCTGAAGGCGCCATGAGGGGTAAATTTGTAACAATGGACTCTGAGCACTCGATGGTCACCGCCGCAGGCGCCGCATCAGCCACAGGCACAAGGGTATTCACAGCCACATCAAGCCAGGGATTGCTCTATGCCCTTGAAGTCCTCTATACTGTTGCCGGATGGCGCGTGCCCCTCGTGATGGTCAATGTATCACGGGCGCTCTCGTCTCCGATAACCCTGGAACCTGATCATAACGATATCCTGAGTGCCCGCGACTGTGGCTTCCTCCAAATCCATGCGGAGACGTGCCAGGAGGTCTTGGACTCCATATTGATGGCCTATAAGATAGCAGAAGACCACAGGGTCCTCTTGCCCATATTGATAAACATGGATGGCTACTACCTCTCCTTTACCCGTGAGCCTGTGGAAATCCCCTCTAAGGAGAAGGTGGACGAATTTCTTGCGCCTTATAAACCGAGGCATGCCTTCTTTCAAGCCTCTAACCCGATGGCCCAGGGAGTAGCCGTACTTGGGGGCTCTATATATTCCTATTTCAAATATCAGATGCACATGGCCTCACTCAATGCATTGGAAGTGCATGAGGAGGTGGCAAAAGAATTTGATCATCTTTTTGGACGAAAGTATGGGGCAATCGAACAGTACAGGATGGATGACGCTGAGTATGTCCTTGTCATGAGCAATGCCTTTGCAACAAAGGGGAAGGCTGCAGTAAATAATTTCCGAGAGAAGGGATACAACGTAGGTTTATTACGCATCAGACTCGTTCGACCCTTCCCAAAAAAAGAAATTATTGACGCCCTGAAGAACAGGAAAGGGGTAGCAGTAATCGATCAGAATATTTCCATTGGTTCAGGCGGGGTATTTCATACTGAAATAGCAGCCACGTTATGTAATGAGATAGATAGACCTCCCATTCTATCCTTTATAGGAGGGTTGGGAGGAAAAGATATCACACCAGTAGAATTCCAGAAGATATTAGACGACACTATCGTCTCATCTAACAGTGGTACCTCACAAGGCCCCCTACTCCTCTATACGAATAATGAATGGGAAAAAATGAAACACCTTCTTGAAATCGCGGGAAAACCCATTAGATAGCGTAATACACACACACCCATACCACATTAGTTTAATCTATCGACTAAGGCGTATAACTCACTATCTTCTTTTGTGATCCTTTTTGAGATGGCCTCAAATATTCCCTTAGTCTCATTGATAAAGTCAGGAGGATTCTTTTTAATCGCTTCTGGACTTGACCACTTGTTTAAATATTGAGCATAGACCTCTTTGATTTTTCCCATTTCGTCAATAAACTTGTTTGCCATTGATTTTACATTGGGGTCTTGATGTTCAATGAGTTTAGGATAAAGTACTTTATCCTCCATTGATAAATGTACATTTAATTTTCCTGCCAGTTTAGCTAACGACTGAGCTACAGCATTTGCATTAGCTGTGAGTTGATCAGCCTTTAGAAGTGGTGAGATCTCGTTAGCTATTTGTAACATTTCTTTATGCTGCTGTCTAAAGTTTTCTGTCTTTCCCATTTTAAGCCTCCTTGTTAAAAGATTGTTAATAATATTGGTTTCTTCTGCTCTGTGTAACGTTCTCATATTCGGAAGTCACATTAGCAGTCTTTAACTTTTAATTTGACACAAGACCTTATCAGCTACTATTATGAAACAATACGGCAATAATTTCATTCCTATGCAGTTTATGGAGATACTAAGATATAAAAGGCTTAAAGACATCTCAAAAGATGAGTTTATCTTTCCCGGGACAACGGTATGCGGGGGATGCGGCGGGCTTGAGGCATTGCGGCTTGCGCACAAGGTCCTGGGTAAAAATGTAGTATTCGTTAATGCGGCCGGGTGTTTCACTCTCCTCGCCCCCTTCCCTTACTCACCATTCAAGGGATCATGGCTCTATACCACTATGGCGTCGGCGCCGGCAGGGGCCCAGGGTATAAGGGATGCCCTGGACATACTCATAGATACGGGGCGGCTGAAGCCTGAAGAAGACCTGAAGGTGGTCGTGCTTGCCGGAGACGGTGCTACTTACGATATCGCACTATCAGCCACTTCAGGCGCAATATACCGGGGTTTAGACTTCTATTATTTCTGTTATGATAATGAGGCGTACGGAAATACTGGCATGCAGATGTCGAGTGCATCCCCGTTGGGTTCAAAGACCTCGACCTCAAAACCTGCAAGACTATCTCCGGAAGGAACAAGCTATCATAAGAAGGACATCTTCGAGATATGGCGGGCACACCGCCCTCCCTATATTGCGACAGTATCTCCACGTCACCCCGTAGACCTTTCAGAAAAATTCAGACGGTCCATGCAATATAAGGGACCAAAACTCTTTCTTGCCTTTTCTCCATGTCCTACCGGCTGGCTCTATGACCCGTCTTACACAGCAAAGATCGCCAGGTTAGCCGTTGAAACAGGCGTCTGGGCTCTTAAAGAGGCGGTGAACGGAGAGGTAACTCATACTTATATCCCTTCAAAGTTAAGGCCTGTTGAGGAATATCTGTCAGCACAAGGAAGATACAGTCATCTTTTCTCACCGGTGCGACACGATGCAATCATCAGAGAAATACAGGAAGAGATTCATCAATATTGGAAGAAAGTTCAGATCCCCTAATAACAAAACAAAATGAAAAGCCAAAAATTGGCTTGACAACATGTCAGCCACTCAATATAATTCCTCCCAATATCTTTCATTGATGTTGCGTAACCCATTATAATCCATCATCTCATCTAAGGGAACATCACCCGTGGAGCTTGATTCTGCATGATCCTTATGCCCATTACCAGGCTATAGGAAAAGTAGCAGACATCTTCCTGCATGGTATTATTCAATCCACAAATTATTTAAAGGTTTTACGGGTATAGAAATTGCAAATCTATCTTGTACATATATATATTTTTTTCGTTAAACGGGTCCAATGACCCGTTTAACTTAACTGATTGTTAGCCTTATAACCATGAGGGGGGTTGTCTTCAGAGACACTATTTTATTAGATGAGCGATAAATTATCTTACTCCATCCGAAAAAAGAGGGGTATCCCTATCCTTGACCTGTGCGGCAAGATTATTGGAAGCCGGGCATTCACTTTAAAAGAAGAGCTTATCCAATTAAAAGATTCCGGAGTGTCGAATGTAATCCTCAACTTCCAGGATGTCATCTCTATCGATTCCTTGGGCGTCATGGCCGTCATCGCTGCGTTAGAAGCAGGCCTGTCTGTTAAGATAATCCACTTAAGTACAACTTGTAAGCAAATCCTGGATCAGAATAGAACTGCGAGAACAATTCCAGTCTATGGGTCAGAAGAAGATGCAATGGGAACCCTGTCTAACCCAGAAAATAGCTTAAAAGAGATGAGACGGTATAATCGCATCAATACAAATATCCCTGTTGAAATTCTGGTTAACCACAATAAACATCGCGGGGTACTCTTGAATATCAGCGAGGGTGGGGTATTGATCGGTTATTTAGATCCTATCAGTTCGGAACCTTATACTTTTAAATACATTAATATAACAATGGAACTTCCGCTTCTTGGTTCAATAGCTTTAGAAGGTAAACCCGTACGATTCGGGAGAACGAGTGAAATGCATATTATCGGGATAGAACTCCTTTCAACCGAAAAAAGTCAGAACCTGGTAAAACAAGTCTATAAAGACAACTCTCTTTCCTCCAATCAATCCTCTTATCATCCTCACAGCAACGGCGGCTAACCTTTTCAGCCCCTAAAGCAGAGATAGAAACTCTGTAAAAATAGAAAAGCCCTCTTGGAATCAGGGGTTTCGGTGAGTATAATACCGAATTGACTCATCAAAAATCTGGTCCTTCCGGGTTTAGCGTGGGTAGAGGTCAAGCCCTCCACAGAAAAAGTAGATAGCGGTCTTAAAATGTTCCTTGTTCCGATACCCACAAGCCCGGCGCTTAATAGACATGATCTTGCTGTTTAACCCTTCTGCCACGGCATTGGTGATACGATGACGACAGTACGTGAGAATGTTTTCCAGATGACTCCGAAGCATCTGGGCTACCTTTCGAATGGCCTCCAGCCGCGAGTGGGTCGCCCAGAAATACCATTGCCGGAAGAAACGTCGAGCCCATCCCACCGAAACATAATCCCACAGTCCCCGAAGGCTCTCCTTCATGGCCCAGGCCCGTCCCACCTTGAGGTTCATCCCTTTCAACGCCTCCAGTATCGGGCGATACCGGTCCGGCAGGTTCTCTTCACTGTAGAGCCACAGATACTTGGTCCCCTTCAGGCGATCATCCCCGGTCGGAGACAAGACCCGATGTTCCTGCTTACGAACCGTATCCACCGCCTTCCCCATATGGCCCATGATGTGAAAACGATCAAAGACAATCTTCTGGTCAGCCCCCGGAAGACAGGCTTGCGTCGCCTGGATATACGGCTCCCACATGTCCATGGCGACGGCCTCGACTCCCGCCAACTGGTCCGGAGTCAGGCTCTTCCAAAAAGTCTCCAAACTCTCCGTCGTTCGATCCTCTCCCACATATTCCACCGTGGCCTCCTCCAGATCACAGACCACGGTCATATACTTATGTCCCTTGCGAAACGCCTTCTCATCCACTCCCACATAGGGGATCACTCGGCGCTGCTTGCGGGCCTGCCCCCGGGTCACGGCCCGTTCCATGATACCCCAAGCCTCGTCCCAACTGACTCGCATCAGTCGACAGGCCCCCTCCACGGTGGCACATTGCTTGAGAACGTCGATTACCAGCCTCTCCATCAGCATCGTGAATCGAGATCGAGCCTCTGCCCAGGAAACCGGCACCTGAAGAACCCCATGTTCCGGACACTCCACCCGCGGAATCCGGGCATGCAGATACGTCTTGAGCTGGCAGGTGTCCAGATGCCGCCATGCCCGCTCCTCCGCATGGCCCCGGCAGGCCATCTCCAGCCCACATTTTGGACAGGACCAACGAACCTCCGAACGGTGCGCTACCCAAATGTCAACCCGTTCCTCAGTAACTTTAATCTCAACTCGATCCACGAACCACGGCTCTTGCAACCCCAAAACTTGTTTGTACAGATCGGTATCTTGCATCGGTATTCCCTCCTTGGGAACCCATCATACAAAACTTACCGACCCACGGCAATTCCGGAAGGACCCAAAAATCTATTTGAAACTGAATCGTTGCCTCATTTAAAAATCTATTCGAAATCCGCACAATTATCTCCTGGGATTTTTAATACAGGAGGTGGAGATGAGGTTAACGATGAAA
>Ga0209641_10005446_pt1 | contig 10414 bp, 8 predicted proteins | sample RifCSP16_1_FD_184022 | JGI IMG/M metagenome (GOLD analysis project Ga0209641, IMG submission 184022) | Soil microbial communities from Rifle, Colorado - Rifle CSP2_sed 16_1 (SPAdes) (version 2) | ecosystem: Environmental > Terrestrial > Deep subsurface > Rock core/Sediment | place: Rifle...
GGATGTCCGCCTGAGCCTCGACCTGCGCCTGCAAGGTATAGCTGACCGAGCTTTAGCGGGTCACACCGGCGCCCTGGTACTATTGGAGGCAAACAGTGGAGAGGTGCTCGTCATGGGGACCTACCCAACCTTCGACGCCAACCAGCTTGATACCACGTGGGATAAGCTCATTGAAGATCCCACTGCGCCGCTGTTGAACCGCGCTGCCCAGGGTCGTTATCCGGCGGAAAGCCTGCTAGAGATGTTGTTCCCAGTCCCGTTTATCCCTTCACAGGACCTGCTGGCTCTCCCTCAAATTCGCCTCCCCGCCGGCGAGCCCACAGACCCCAACCTCCCCCGGTACAGCCCCCTGCAAATAGCCCTGGGCGCTGCTGCGATCACATCGGGTGGGGTTCGCCCCGCGCCCGCGATCGTCATGGCGGTCAAAACCCTGCAGGCAGGCTGGGTGCTTTTGCCCGCGCTGGATAAACCCAGCCAGCTAATCCCTGCCGAGATCGCGGCTTCGGTAGTCGCCCAACACAGATACTCTGATCAGGCTATTTGGTACCGCGTCGTTATGGAGCAAAACCAGCCAGAACAAAGCGTAAGCTGGTTCATTGGCGGCACCCTCCCCTCCTGGGAAGGCATGCCGCTGGCCATCGCCCTGATTTTGGAAGACGACGATCCTGCCCTGGCAGAAGACATCGGCAGGTCGGTGCTACAGGCTGCCATGCTGCCTTGACGCCCCCAGAGTTAAAGTCGGGATCAGCGCACTACGCGCAGAAAGCGGCGTTTTCCCACCTGGAGCACGCCTGGGTGAGGGAATATCTGGCTGGCATCATCGAGGGTCATCCCGTCCAGGCGCACGCCTTTCTGCTCGATCATCCGCCGGCCTTCGCTTCTGCTGCTGACCAGGTTTCCGGCTATCAGAACGTCCAACACGGTTTGACCCTGCTGCAGCTTGTATTCGGGCATCTCGTCGGGCCACTTACCCTTCAAAAATACCCTGATAAAGGAGGATGCTGACTTTTCAGCCGGCTCTTCGCCGTGGAAAATAGAAACGACCTCGCGGGCCAGTTTCTTCTTTACATCCCGGGGGTGCAAGCGGCTTTCTGCCATGCCCGTTTCAATCTCGGCAATTTCGGCTGGAGTCCAGCGCGTGACCAGGCGGAAGTATTGGCCCATGGCTTTATCGGGGACGCTCATCACCTTGCCATACATGTCTTCGGGTGTAGCCAGCAGGGGGATGTGATTGCCCAGCGATTTGCTCATCTTGATCTCACCGTCAGTGCCTGGCAAGATGCCCAGTATGATAGCGATATTGGGTCTTTCACCGAAGAATTCCATCACCTTGCGCGCCGCTGTAATGATATTGAACAACTGGTCGCTCCCGCCAACCTGGACATCCGTCCGCATGCTGTAGGCGTCATAGCCTTGCATCAGTGCATAAAATGTTTCATGCAAATAGATTGGATCGCCTCGCTCCCAACGAAGCCTGAAGGTCTCGCGGGTCAAGAACTGCTGCAGGGTAAAATTCGACGCCAGCTTGATCAGCTCAGCAAATGAAATTTCCGCAAGCCACTCTGCGTTAAAGCGGATCAGGGTCTTTTGTTTATCCAGCACTTTGTAAGCCTGCTCGGCATAAGTCCGCGCATTTTGGGCAACCTGCTCGGCATCCAACTGCGGGCGCAACTTGTCCTTATCCGAAGGGTCGCCGATCAGCGAGGTATAGTTACCCACTAAAAAGGTCACTTGATGCCCAAGCTCCTGAAATTGGCGCAGCTTGCGCATGGGCACCGTATGCCCCAGGTGCAGGTCGCTTGTGCGCGGGTCGAACCCGCAGTAAACCCGCAGCGGACGATTATCCTTCTCAGCCGCGATCAAGCGGTCGCGTAACTCGGTCGCCATCGCCTGTTTAAGTTCCTCGTCGCCGTATTCCGTTCCCTGCATCAGGTATTCGACTTGCTCGCTAATCGTCATCTTCCTCATTTGGTTCTCCTGATTGTGAACAATCGGTCTGACCTGCCTCCCCGGTCGATGGGGAGAGCAAACAAAAACGCGCCCTCTGCGGTGAAGGCGCGTTCAATGCACCACAGAGGGGATCACTTCCGAGCGTAATAATATCCTTCTCCCCGCTGTTCGCCGGGTTGCAGATCGGCGCTGATTATGATCTGGCGCAAGATATCCTCACCTTTCTCAAACCCTAAACGAGCCTTTAATTCTCCTTGATATTTTACCTCACTGTGACCGGAAAGCACGAAAATATTATACCATTCTCAGGCTCCCTGGGAATTGCCGTGAAGAGTATCGTCAACAATGGCGAATTCCCAAAGAACCACTCCCGTGCTATAATTTCCGGGAATTTCGGAGAGCCTTATGTACGAACCCGTGTTGGTACTGAATGCAAACTTCGAACCCTTGAACATCTGTACGACACGCCGGGCGCTAGGTTTGATATTAAGTGGTAAAGCCAACCTGGTGTTGAACGGTCGCGGTGTGGTTATGACCGTCTCCAGGGCTTACCCTCGACCTTCCATAATCCGGCTGGAAAAGATGATCAAGCGCCCCCGGCCGCGCATCCGCTTGACAAAACGGGAAATATTGAGGCGGGATAACTTCGCCTGTCAGTACTGCGGACAGCAGGCTGCCTGTTTAACCATCGATCATGTGATTCCGCGCCGCCTGGGTGGGAGTCCTTCCTGGGACAACCTGGTGGCTGCCTGCCCGACATGCAACCACCGCAAGGGCAGCCGCACGCTTGAACAGGCCCAGATGAGGCTTTTGCGCAAACCCATGGAGCCTCCCTCTTCGGCTGGTTATCTATTCGCCCGTCATTTGAAGGAAAACACGGAGTGGATACCATTCGTACACGGCTGGTGAAATTGTCTTCACAAGCCCGTTCAGCGCGCTGGTTCGCGGGCGTTTATTTCCCCCTCCCCATTAAAATCTCAATTCCAGGAAATCCTCAGCCAGCTCTACCGGGCCGTCGTAGGTAATTCTGGCTTCGGCTACAAGGTTCGCGTGGTTTACTCCCTGAGTTGGGTAATGAATCAAATACAAGGATTTTGCTCCGGCTTGCGCGGCGATCCCGCCGGCCTGGGCAGCGGATGAATGGCCGATTGTCCCCCCCGCAGCCTCGTGAATCAAGACATCCACATCTGAAGCCAGCCTGATGACCTGCTCGCAAGGCTCGGTATCGCAGGAGTAAGCCAGCGCTTTCCCGTTGCGCGGAAATTCCATTCTCAACCCGATCGTGGGGATCAGGTGGCGCACCACCGAGGCATAAATGCGAAATTCGTCCGTTTCTAACACAGGCACCATTTCACCCTCAGACAGGGAGTGAAAATTCACCGGGTACAAATTGGGCCAACTCGCCCAATCAAAGAAATCCATCACCTTTTCCATCCGCTCGATGGTATAGCTCAGTCCATGGATATCGATCGATTGTTTTCGACCCATCAGCCATGTGTTCATTAAAAAAGACGGAACGCCTGAGACGTGATCAGGGTGAAAGTGGGTCAAAATAATATCTTGCAGGTGATCCGCATCCACCCCCACCTGCTGAAACCTGAGCAGCGGGTTTCCCACGCAATCGATCAAAACGCTGCGCTCCTGACCGACAAGGACCATGTAGGTGTTTTCATGCTCCAGATCTGGCACCGCATTGGCAGACCCCAGGATGATTAATTTCGGCAAATGACCAACTCTCCTTCCAGAAAGAGCTATCCACCCAGCAGCCAGACCGCCAGGCGTGGGGTGACCAAGACCTCCAGGATCGCGGCTCCCAATAACAGCGGCAGCACCACTCCGACCATGATTTTTGTCCAATCTGCGACCGCAGCTAACCAGGCTTCCCCAATAGTGCGCCCGCGGGCAGGTGAAGCCAGCGTTGCCCCGATCCTGAGGATCGCTGCCCCTGCCAGAATGATCGCGGGGATTTCCAGAATGCCGTGCGGCAGGATTAGAGCCGTAAAAAACGTCACAGGCTGGAGTCCGACGGTTGCCATGCTCATCATGAAATAGCCGATGAGCATGATCGGCAGCATCATAACGATGACGCCTAAGACGCCGAAAGTAAATAACCCCAATACCGTGGCGAGCAAAATGGCGCGGATATTATGCAGCCAGACTGTTCCAATCCCGCTAATGGAGAAAAAACGGAAAAAATCGATGCCCTCGATCCATCCCTTATCTAGCCTATCAAGATTGAGCAGGTTTTCCGGCAATATAAACGTTTTGGATTGCTCCCCGCCCAGCCACAACCCAACCAGGAGAGCAAACACCATCAGCGCGGAAGGCATCCTGATCCGTTTGAGAGTTGAGGTTAATTCGTGCGCATACCAGCTTCCAACGGAGGTGGCTCGACCAATTAGCGCCTCTTTGAATATACGCCAACCCCAGCCCAGATTCAGTATATCTAAATCCCTGCCAAGCAGCTCTTCCCGATTAAAATGGGCGACCCCGGTTCTGACAAGCAGCCCGGCAATCAGCGCCTGAGCGATGATAATCAGCCACAGGGCGGAATAGCGCCCCCAAAACATCACGATGCTCTCACCCTGGATCAATAACGCCATCGGAATGATGATAAATGAAGCCAACAGGTTCGCCGCCCTGACCGAGGTGGTTTGGGAGGATACAACCACCGCCCCACTGACCATCACCAACGCCTGCACAGTTGTCAGTAAAACGATCTGGACTAACAACAAAGGTTCGGGTGTCCAGCCCACCTGTGTATAGACGCTGAACAGGTATACGATGATCCCCAGGTAGCTGGCGAGCAAAGGAGGCACCATCGAAGCCAGCAGCTTGCCGAAATACAGTTGGACATCGGTCAGCGGGCTGCTCAACAGCGGCTCAATGCTGCGCCTTTCCTTCTCACCGACGAAGCTCTCCAGGGCAATAACCAGGGAGATGGAGATCGGGAAGAAGCCGACGATCATTAATAAAAATGGGATCAAGCGATCACCGATGATCGGCGCGCCGTAGCGCTCCACGAATCCAATCGCCTGCCGGGCGGTGAAATTCATCAGGCCAGGGAATAAAATGGTCAGAACTACGATGGGAAAGATGATGCGCCAATCGCGAAATTGGTCCCTCACCTCGCGCCGGGTAACGATCAAAGCAGGGGCGATATTCCAGCCAATCTTAGCGAGCATTCAGTCTTCCTCGGCAGTCTGAGCTGAAATAGCCTGGAGATACACCTGCTCAAGGCTACGCGGCACTTCGTGTAAACCAATCACTGGCAAACCCTGATCCAGAAAAGTGCGCAGCACGGCGGTGTTCACGATTTCCGGTTGAGTGGTCCGGTAGCGCAGCCAATCCACGCCGCGTAAAGTCAGCCGGGCTGAATCAGGAAGCGAGGGTTCCATTCCGTTGAGAGAAGCCCCAAAGCGGACTTCATACTCGGGCGGACCAAGCAATCTCGCTTTTAGGCTTGCCGGGGAGCCTTCAGCGATGATCTTGCCCTGGCGGATAATGGCAATCTGGTCTGCGAGCTCCTCCGCCTCGACCAGGTTGTGGGTGCAAATAATGATCGCCCGGCTCTCCGAGCGCAAATCCTTGATTGCATTGCGCACCAAACGGGCGCTTTCCGGGTCCATTGCAGAGGTTGGCTCATCCAGCAGCAAAACCGGGGGATCGTGGAGCAACGCACGCGCCAGGGCCAGTTTCTGAGACATGCCCTTGGAATACTCACCGATGCGCCGATGGCGCTCATTCAGCAATCCAAAATCATCCAGCAATTGGTTGATCTTGCGCTCACGCCTATCGCCAGGGATCCTGTACACCTGGCCAAAAAAATCCAGATAATCAGCCGCGGGCATGCGCCCATATAATCCATGCTGCTCGGTTAGTAAGCCCACCGAGGCGCGGACTTTATCCGCTTCCCGGAGGACATCGAACCCAGCCACCCACGCCTGCCCGCACGTAGGCCGTAATACCGAAGTGAGCATGCGCACGGTGGTTGTCTTGCCGGCTCCATTGGGACCCAGCAATGCCAGGACCTCCCCGGCATTTACCTGCAGGTTGAGGCCATCGACGGCCCAAAAATCAGCAAACCTTTTACCCAGCGACTGAGTGACGATCATCCGTTCTCTAAACCGTCTGCTTATCATTCCCGCGGTGGCGCCAGAACAGCCATCCGCCCGCTGCAATCATGATGATCAGCATGAAAGTCTGATTGGCGTTGATCCCCGCAATTTGCGCTGCGTCCAGGCGTAAAAATTCGAGCAGGAAACGCCCAAGCGGATAAAATATCAGGTAGATCAGGAAAAGATCGCCTGTTTTAAGCACATCGGCATACCTCCGCCCTGCCCAAAGCAGCAAGCCCATGTTCGCCAGATTCCAGAGCGACTCATATAAAAACAGCGGGTGGAAATGGGTGAAGTTCATAAACTCGGGCAGCCTGTTCTGAGGTTCGATAAAAATGCCCCAGGGCAAATCGGTGGGCTTCCCGTAAAGCTCCTGATTGACGAAATTCCCCCAGCGACCGATCGCCTGTCCGAGCGCCACTGCCGGCGCGGCGATGTCCGCCCACTCGGCAAAACGCTCCTTTCTCCGCCGGGTGAAAAGATACAAGGCAAGCGCCCCGCCGATGACCGCGCCCGGGATGCCCAGGCCTCCCAGCCGGGTGTTGAGCGCATCCAGAGGATGGGTCAGGTAATACAGGGTAGTGATGCCCTGCTCGATCATCGAAGGCGGAGGTGTCAAGATATGCCATAATCGGGCGCCGATGATGCCTCCAATCAAGACCCAGATCAACCCATCCCAAACCAGCTCGCTGTATTTGCCTCGGCGGCGGGCTTCGCGTTCCGCCAGGAAGGCTGCCGCCAACGCCCCCAACATCAGGATGATCCCGTAATAATGAATGAAAATTGGTCCGATATTAAAACCTGTTGGCATAGTTTCCACCTCGACTAGAGTTTGCGCGCTTGCTTGCGGACGTCAACGATCCGTTGAATCGCGGTGATATTTCCAAGGATCGCCATGATCCATAAAGCGACCATCGGGATGTTGAGAATCAAAGCAGGCACCAAGACGAAATAGCGTTCTAATCGGGTCAGCACGCCAACCTTGGTATCAATGCCTATCGATTGGGCTCGGGCGCGGGTGTAAGATACCAGCACCGACCCGGCGGCCGCCACATAAGCCAGCAAAGCCGGCAGCCAGGCGCCTTGCTCTAGATAGTAGAACAATAAACCGCCGAAAATCACCAGCTCCGAGTAACGATCGGTGACCGAATCGACAAATGCGCCGAAATCGCTCGACTCGCCTCTCAACCTGGCCATCGTCCCATCCAGTGCGTCTACCGGGCCCATCAACAATATAATGACGCCGCCAATTATCATCTCCCCGCGAGCCAGAAATACAGCGCCCACCGTGTTGCCCGCCAAGCCAAGGATCGTCATCGTATTGGGCAGGATGCCCAATCTATTCAAGAATGCCCCTAAAGGATCCAGGACATTTTTGAATGTGCTGCGCAAACGATCTGTCAATGTCATACCTTGGGTTTGTTTACTCTCGACTGTCTGCTCCACGAATTTAAAACCACCTTTCTCGTATGGCCCGTTCACGCACCGATTAGCCGGGCTATCCTACCAGCAGGGGCCCGGGCTGTCAAGTTGAATACTTTACCGCGGTCCAACCCGCCTCAATCTTCCGCCTGCCTTTCGATCAAGACCTCTCGCTCGCGCCCGCCTCCCTGAGGCGGCCCAATGATGCTCAGGTCGTGCAATTCGTCAATCAGGCGCGCCGCGCGGGGATAGCCGATTCGCAGCCGCCTCTGGAGCAAAGAGGCGCTCGCTCGCTGCGTCTCGCTCACGATTTTTATCGCTTCTTCTATCAGACCATCTCGATCAGCCAGGATGGCATCTTGCTTAAGCTGCTCCTCCCAGGGGGGAGCCTCCTCATGGAAATCGGGGTAGGCTTTTTGCCAGTAGGTGATGACCTTTTCGACCTCCTGGTCGCTGACCATCACCCCTTGGGCGCGCAGCGGTGCGGACGCCTCCGGGGGTACAAAGAGCATATCCCCATGGCCGAGCAGCGATTCCGCACCCGTGGAGTCCAGGATTACCCTTGAGTCGACCGAGGAAGCCACTGCGAAGGATAAGCGCGCCGGGAAATTCGCCTTGATCAAGCCGGTCACCACGTCTGTGCTGGGCCTTTGTGTGGCGACGACCAGGTGAATCCCGGTCGCACGAGCCATTTGCGCCAGGCGAATCAGGGTTGGCTCGGTTTGCTCGGCAGCAGACATCATCAAGTCTGCCAGTTCGTCAATGAATACGACAATCCGCGGCACCGGCTGTTCGCCTTTCCGGCGGCGCACTTTGCGATTGTAGGATTCGATATTCCTAGACCGCGAAGCCTCCAGGAGCTTATAACGCCGGTCCATCTCTGCGACCGTCCAGCGCAGCACTCCCAGGATTCTTTCTAAGTCGGTTTCCACCTTTCCATACAAATGCGGCAGCCCATTGAAGCGCACAAGCTCAACCATCTTGGGGTCAATCATGATCAGGCGCAGCTCATCTGGGGTGTTGTTCATCACCAGGCAGGTTGTCAGCGCGGCAATACAAACCGACTTACCCGAGCCAGTGGTGCCGGCGATCAAAAGATGCGGCATACGTTCCAGGTCTGCAACCACTGGCTGCCCAGATACATCCCTCCCGAGTGCCACCACAAGCGGCGAACCGATTCTATAGAATGCCTCAGTTTCGAGGATGGGGCGTAAGCGCACCACCGAGGAGCGCGGGTTGGGCACCTCCACGCCGATATACGGTCTGCCAGGCACCGGAGCTTGAATGCGCAGCCGCTCCGCGGAGAGCGCCAGCGCCAGATCTCTGCTCAAAGAAGAAATCTGTGCCACCCGCACTTTCTGCCGGTTTTCATCGCCTTCGCTCCCGGGCGGCAGCTTATCCAGATAACCGGGTTCAACCGCAAATTGAGTGACGGTCGGTCCGACGCGAAACCCGATCACCCTGGCCGAGATGCCAAATTCGGCCAGGGTCTTTTCGATCAAGCCGGCTGTCTGGTTGATGTGCCTCTCATCCGGGCGCAAGGATTGCTCATCGACGAGCAATTCCAGGGGAGGCAATCGCTCGTCCCGCGGCGGCGCTGGTTGCTTTTCACCCCTTTCTTGCTGCTCATCTGGGAGGCGAAGATTCTTACGATACTCCAGTGGTATGGGGGCGCGCTTTTTGCGTTGGGCGGCTGATTGGAGCGAGGCCACAGCTTGCCCTTGGATCGGGGCAACACTCACGCCCTCTCCGGACAAGAAGATGTCCTCCTCAGGATACTCTTTATCCGCCAGCCTGCGGCGAACCCACTCCGCCATTGGGCGGGTAAGCTGAAAACCTGCCACTAATAAGAAAACCATCGCGCCAGCCAGGATCAGCACGCGCCACATGCTGCCCGCTAGCCCGATGGGAGATAAGATCAAACCCAGGGCATAAGATAACGCCCATCCAATCCGCCCGCCATCAAGACGCAGGTCGGCCCGCTCGAGGGAAGTACCGCCTAAGGCTGCCAGCAGCGCCAGTGAGAGCAGGGCAATCGCTTCAAGCGTGAAGACGCCTCCCCAGCGAACGTTATCCCAGTTGATAAAGTCCCCTTCGGGGGTGCGCCTGAGTAAAAGCAAGCCAAACAGCCCGACCACAACCACAATCCACAAGCTGCCCCAACCCAGCCACAGCCTTAAAAATTTTGCCCACCAAACCAGCAGGGCGCCCTGGGCCAGATCCGGCAATAAAAGAGCCAGCAATGTCATCAGCGAAAACGCCAGCAAGAGAACACCGGCAATGTCCCACACAAAGCGTTGAAAATGGGTAAGTATTTTCAAAGCCAGGCTGTATTGATCTGGGCTGTCTTGCTCTTTCGTATGCGCGTCAGATGTCTTTTGAGCCATTTCCTGGTGCATGCGCTGGCAATTTAGCGTTAATTTTTGTTTCGCTCCTGGACGCTAAATAGATGCCAAGCAGAATAAGTATAGCACCAAAAACCTTCAAAACTGCCGGTTTCTCCCCTAACAAAAAGAAAGCCAGGATCGTCGAGCCAATCGGCTCGCCCAGCAGTGCAATCGAAACATAGGCAGCCGATAAATAGCCTAACGCCCAGTTAAATGATGAATGACCCAGAAGTTGCGGCACCAGAGCAAGCAGGGTAAACCATAAATAAGCAATGGGTGGATAGCCCCAGGGATTCTGGCGGGTCGAGATCATAATCACTAGCAAAACAATCGCGGCAACACCGTATACCAGGAATATATAACTGATTAACGACAGTTTGCTGCGCAAACTCCTGCCAATCAATACGTAACCTGCCGCCATCCAGGCGCCAAAAAGTGCCAGAAGATCGCCAAAAAATGCCTTACCCTGGATAAAATCAGCCAGCTCGGGGCAGGCGATTGCCCCGCCTGCCAGGGTGCACGAATCGCTCAGCCCCA
>Ga0209641_10005448_pt1 | contig 10412 bp, 14 predicted proteins | sample RifCSP16_1_FD_184022 | JGI IMG/M metagenome (GOLD analysis project Ga0209641, IMG submission 184022) | Soil microbial communities from Rifle, Colorado - Rifle CSP2_sed 16_1 (SPAdes) (version 2) | ecosystem: Environmental > Terrestrial > Deep subsurface > Rock core/Sediment | place: Rifle...
GCCCATTTGATAATTAATAAATGAAGGTGCTCCCTATTATTTTTTTCCAAAACGTCGTTTTTGCGCAAATTGCCTTGACGCTGTCCGATTTAAACTATATATTGGGGAAAAACATGCTCAGGAGGGAAAAATTATGGAAAGGAAATATACGGCAATAGTTCGTAAAAGCAAGCTTGAATATGTAGCGGTATGCATGGAACTCAATGTAACAGCCCGTGGCGATGATTTGGCTGAGGTTGAAAAAAACCTGAGGACTGCAATAGAGTTATATCAGGAGGATATAAAGAAACACCCCGAAACCACTTCATCTCCAATTTCTACAGAGGAATTTATAGAATTCCTGAAAGATACAGAACCAGAATGGTACAAAGAAACTGGAACTGGGTTTATCTTGCGGCCATTGGAGGTACACGAGGTACCGACGTATGCCTAAAGTACCTTCCATGTCAAGCAAGGATTTAGCGCAATTGCTGGGAAAAGGAGGGGCAATTTTTGTCAGGCAGGGGTCTACAGACCATGCAATTTATTCAAGGGTTATTGAAGGCAGAAGATACTCTGCTCCCGTTCAAATGGGAAAGAAAAGTCTCGATCCTGTATACTGCAAACGGGTTTTAAGGCAATTGAAATTTACCGATGAAGAAATCGAAAAACTCCTTGCTATGTAAACTTGAAAATCAGAAATGAAACCCAACACTAAATAGACTGGATTTAGGACATTTTAAATCAGATTACAAAACAAGGAGGCACAATGGTAATTAAAAAGCTACCTGATAAATGTCTGCTCTGTGGGGGGGAACCAAGAAAACAGGCAAAACTATTTTTGCAACAGATTTAGGATAGAGAATTCGATTATAAGTAGATTGTTAAAAAAGAATCCGCTTCACTCGCAAGAATAAACAAACTCCTATGTATGGTCTCTCGCATGCTGTTTATTCAAGGAATTCAATACGCTTAATATAAGCCTCGGCTTTTCCTCCACCTCCAGTTGTCGTAGTGTCAACCTCAAGACATAAACCAGATATTGCGGGAGCCTCTTTTTCGTAATATGTTTGAAACGCACTAGTCAAATTAAACTCTGAAATTACCGTTTCTTTAAGTTCTGGGTTTCCTATACAAACAAAACGCCCACTGGCGTGGAAATACCTCCCTTTGTAAGGTATGTTAATTTCGTCAGCTTCGCCGAGAAATAGGCTTATGAAATAAGGTAAATCCGGTATCATAAAATACCCACTGGACAAATTTTCTGAACCAAAAAATATATAAAAACTCAAAGCTTGATTCCTCTTTCCTCTCTCAAAGGAAGCATCCTTCGGGTATTTAATAATTCCCCATTCAATTCTTACTTTAGAAACTTCCGGAAGAATGATATCCTTACAAACAACAAAACCTCTGACGGGTTGCTTGGTTTTAATAAACAACTTACCATCCTTAACGGATAATTCAATTTCCGGATGATACTTAGCTGCGCCCTCACAATAAAGCCCCTTCGATTCCAACCATTTACGGACAGGACCTCCAGAATAATTTGAGAAATCGATTACATATTTTACCTTCTGAACCTTTTCATTGTCTTGTTTTTCCAGACTGTTGTCCTTAGCATCTTGGGATGGCTCCTGGGTCTCAGCTCGTTTATTTTCTTCTGAAAAAACGTTTCCACTCAAAACAAATATTACTATAAATGTGATACTTGCAATAAAACTTTTCATTTTCGTTTCCTTTTGTGAAAAATAATGAAAGGTGAGAAGTTGGGATTTAAAATATACATTCCCAACTTCTCAACCGCTTACCTTTATAACCTCACGTTTCCAATTGTCCAAAACGCATTCGTCATACTACCGTTTGCGTTCCTTCACATGCACCTTGATAGGCCAGCGCACGGTGCTTACGCCCCAAGTGTTGAGGATGGCCTCTGGAAAGGAGAAGACAGCATTCTGGTAGCCTTGGGCGTTGAGCGGGAGAGTCCTTGTTAGCCCAACGAGGTCGAACACGGAGGGGTTAGGCCGATTAGTCCGCCATCGGCAGCTTCAATCTGCGCGCTTCGCCAGGGCTATTATTTTGCGGCGTCCTGGATTTTCTCACCAGCCTTTTCGATCTGCTGCCCGGCTTTTTCTGCCGCCTTATCGACTTCCTTGCCGGCGCGCTCCACCGAACCTTCTTTTTTCTGGCAGCCGGTTAACCCTGCAATCAGAGCGCTCATTGCTAACGCTACCATGACACTCTTGCCAAATTTCATCATTTATATCTCCTTTATCTGATGTATCAAGATAACCCCCTTAACAAAGGGGGATTTTTACACCACATACCTTTCCCCCCGGTTCCAAACAATATAAACGGGCGTCTGCCGAGATTTCCCCAACTCATGGTCTATGATTTTACAAAACCCTGTTTATATCACTTTCAAGTAAATCAAGGCGGCTGGAAGTCTCTCCTTTTTCCTCGGTGGTGAAGGGTCGGTCTTTTATCCGTTGCAAAAATTCCCTTCGGATGTCATCTAATCTCAATTGGAATTCCCTTCCCTGGGCGCGCGGCAATCTTCCGATCAGTATCCCATCGTCGATCCTCCTCTGGAGCACGATCATCCGATCCTCGAGTCTTGTCTCATCGATTCTTGAAGGATAGGCGCGTACCACCTTAACCTCCTTCTCCATATCTTCCAGTTTCGTGAGAAGGGGCACCCATTCCTCCTGCGTGGTCGTTCTTTCCCTCAGCACCGAATAGTCCCTTCGGAGATTATCAAGTTTTGTCAGAGAATTCTGAGCCTCGTTAGGGGTTAATTCACCAGATCCCAACCCCTTGCCAATCTCCTGTTGAAGCGAAAACATTCGATCCTCAGTTCTTCTTTCATTTTCCGGCCATCTCTGAGAAACCGAAGCACATTGTACCAGAACGGTCGTCATCCCCAGAAAAATTGCGAGAAGCAGTATCTTTTTTTTAAAAAACCCTCCTTGTGAAAAATCAATTGCCTTCATCTTTCCCTTCCTCCTTTCCTAATTGTACATCGAGATAAATTTCCCAGAATGTTTATTCATGGAACTTATACTTCAGTCATGTATGTTGGGTTTCGTTCCCCGACGCAACACATAAACTGAGCCCAACGCGCAGCCGTTGCTTTACTTGAAATAGGAAACGACGTGGGCTATGCCCGCCTTAAGGTCATCCACGACCTTATCCGTGGTCGCTTTGACCTTCTCCCACGCATCGTCACCTGCTTCCTCCACCGCCTTCAGCTTTTCAGAGGCAATGCGCTGTTTGTCGCGCAATTTATCGAGTTCCTGGGCGTACTTGAGCTTCACGTCTGCCCCTGCGTTCTCCGCCTTCGCAGCTAATAGGTCAATCTGAGCTTTCGACTCTTGCAGTTGCTTCTTCATCTTTTGCTTATACGCGTCTTTCGTTTCCATGGTCTACCCTCCTTTCCTTAATTGGTTCGTTACAAGGCGTGGCCTTTCGCGGCCACTTAGTGATAGCCCTGTCATGGTTCACCGTCTCATTTTTGATCTCCTCTCATGACTAGAATCTACCCAACAATATTAGTATCAGTATGATTACCACTATCAGGCCGATCACGCCGGTGGGTGCATAACCCCACGACCGGCTATGTGGCCAGGTTGGGATTACTCCCAAAAGGATCAGGATCAGAACTACGATTAAGATTGTGCTAAGTGACATATTCGTTCTCCCGTTAAAAAAAGAAGGTCAAACCAAAGTACATTCCAAAATACATTGGCTTTTAGCCAGTTCATTTCACTGACATTTTGTTCTTAACAGCTTTAACTCCCTCGACAGATCTCGCTACTTCCACGGCTCTGGCTGCAGCCTCCGGGGAATCCACGAAGCCGCTCAACTGCACGACTCCCTTGAAAGTTTCAACATTGATCTGGAGCACCTTAAGCATAGGGTCATTATATATTGCCGTCTTAACCTTGGACGTAAGAACAGAATTATCGATATACTCCCCGGTGCTTTCACGCGTTGAGGTCCCAGCACAGCCGGGACTGCCGGCAATCCACCCAACCAAAAAAAGGCATACAAAAAAACGCTTGATCACATTTGCTTTATCCATAATTTCTCCTCCTGATAACATGATAAAGAACTTCGCTGAAATGACGGGCGGAATGCATTTCTTTGCCTCCTCCAGCGCAAAGTCATAAAAACCATCTCCGTAACAAACCCAAAATACCAATGACAATAAAATAGATGCAACGAGATGATTTACTAGCCTTGGCACAAGCAAGATTAATATGCCTATGACCAGGACCAGCACTGGTTCTAAAAGTATACAATCATAAAAACGCTCCTTTCTTTTACGCTAACATATTCTCGAATATCATTTTTGCTGGTAAGGCGTTTACTCTCAAGTAATCAGTCTTTCGGAATACCTCCTTTTCGACTCGCATTATTTGCTGCGTTTACGTAGCATCCAATCACACAACTTGATGCATCTAAATTACAATTAAACCTCTCAAACCAGTCATGTGGATCTGTTTGCTTTATACGTCTTGAGTGGGTGCTCTCGCAATTAATTAAGCAATCATCCATACTTCCTCTTCTTCCTGTTTTCTCCTCATTAATTTTCTTTTTTTGTATAGCATTATAGAGGTCATTAAATATCTTTTCACACTCATCCGCTAACTTTTTTATTTCTGTATCATTTAATTCATCAATTTTGGTGGCTTGCTTTAGCAATTCCCGATACTGCTTTAAAGAACTACAGATATAATCCGGTAATATACTGTCTATCGTTTTGTCTTGAAACTTTTGAAGGGTATCTTTTGCGGCTTGAGTAATATATTTTTTATCTGTAGTAGTTATATTAACCTGTGCATTAGCAAGGGTGGGCAACAATAAGCAACCCAGATAATATCCAAAGATCGCTAGTAAACCAAATCGTATGTTTTTCATTATGCTTTTATTGATCACTTTACCTTTCCTTTCTATTCCGGGTTCAAGGGTAGAAGTGTTATTCTGTCGTGCAAGCCCTATTGAGATTGTTTGTGTTTCTGTACGGTGTATCATAAGCGTATAAATCCTACTCCGTTGTGTAACAAATGATAAAATTACTCTTTTATACTCCTGACTATATGATGTTTTTCTTACTGCCAAACATATCGAAACGGAAGACATTTGTCTTCCTCAATCATCTGTTGCGCATGTGCTGCAATCATGCGGTCGTTTTCGATCGAAGGGGTTCTTTGAAAGGATATCACCATTTTTGCCCTAACCGGTCTTATACCTAATCCATATTCCTGGTAGTTTTCTGAAAGATTTCCTTTGCTGTTCCCCATTCTCTTCAGCAATAGCCCGCATATACCTCCGAATTTTCTCGCATGAAGTTTTTTTAATCTCAAATCAGATCGCCACAAGCTAAATAATCATGGACAATAAACAGGGGTTATTTTAATGGGTCTTCGAGTAGTTTGACTTTAGCTCTAAGACGCTCCAGTTCGTCTAACAATTGTAGTGCCAACCCTATCCCCGGGATATTAACCTGCAAGTCATAGTGGAGATTTGCAGCCCGTTTACATAAAGAAACTTGCGTCTGAGTGAAGCACCATCGATCAGGCTCTGTCGTATCACCCTCAGGATCAACAACCCCATGCTGTACCAGCTTGATGACAAAGGATTTTTCTACCGCACTAACAGTACAAACCTGAACGATATTGTAGTGGATCACCGGCTCTACTTCTTTAGTAACAGGATTACTCATTAGGCTTCCTCCAGTAACGCTCTGGGGTTAAAATGAGAGACGTCTGCCATTTGCCGATACAACTTTTCAGTCGCTTGATCCAATGTGGCAGGATTTACCAACTGAAGAATAACGAATTGGTCGCCTGCGGGATTACCAGGCAAACCCCGTCCTTTCAAGCGGAGTTTTGTGCCGCTCTGGCTGCCTGGCGGAATGGTGAGTTTAACTTTACCTCCCAGCGTTGTAATGCCTATCGTTGCGCCAAGTGCCGCCTCCCATGGAGTAACCGGCAGTTTTCTGGTGACGTTTTTGCCGTCGAGGACGTACAACGGGTGGGGAGCAATATGAATTTCTAAATAAAGATGGCCATTTCCCCCCGAAAGGTCACGTTCTTCGCCTAATCCTTTCAAGCGCAAATGTTGTCCATCAACAACCCCTGCCGGAATAGAAACATCAATGGTGTGCTTCTTCATGAGGACCTGACCATTATGCTGGACTTCAGGGCTTTGGTAAACAATACGCTTCTTCCCTCCCTGGTAAGCGTCTACTAATGGCAAGGTAATTTCGGCATATGTGTCTGCCGCAGCAGGGTTATCAGAACCGTAGAAATTTTGCCTGCGACGGCTCGATCCCGTTTTAAAGCCACCACCAAAAATACTACTGAAGAAGTCACTGAAGTCATCTCTATCTTCAGAAGAAAAACCCCTGTCACCAAACCCCTGTTGCGTTCGCCAATCCGGCGGGGGTCGGAACTCATCGCCTTGATGGTAACCTGACTGACGAAGCTGGTCATAGGCAACACGTTTTTCTTTGTCATTTAGCGCCTCATAAGCTTCTGTGATTTCCCTGAAACGCGCTTCTGCCTTGGTTTCTTTACTGACATCGGGGTGATACTTGCGGGCAAGTTGTCGATAAGCTCGCTTAATCTCATCCTGTGAGGCGGTATCGGCAACACCGAGGGTTTGATAATAATCTTTAAATTCCATTTACCAACCTTTCATTCAAAGGAAATACTGCCAATCGCGGTGAGTATCTTCACACAGGTTCGGATTAAAACACACGGATAATACGTCAGAAATGTATGCTAAAGTTAATCGAAATTTAGGATCGTTGCCGCTGGCAATTGGGGCAAGTTCCTTAATCTTGCTCTTCATCACCCTCAATAAATTTTACGGGGTTTTGCTGAGGGAAGTCAATAACCAATATTGCAAAATCCTATTTACATAACACCTTAGGCACTTTCAAAGAAAAGAGGTTCTCCCGTTGACTGAGGTTGTGCTACATCTCGTGTGTCCCTTTACGTTCGATGTCTTTACAGGTGCAACGGTCACAGATTGTTGAACTAGCTGATAAAACAATTTACCTCGTGACCGAAAAGTTCTACGGTTAAAACAACCCGATGTGGCTTTCAATGCGTGATGTTTGAGGCATTGGTTCATCTTGGGTGAAACCGCATCTCCCTACACCACTCTCTTGAAGTCGATAAATCCGCGCTCTACATCCGTGCTGACCAGCTGCACGCGGATCCCCTGGCCGACGTCCATGCCTTCAAAACCGCTCTCCAGTCTTCCTTCAATGGGCGGATGCAGAAGACGAACCCACGTGCCTTTGTCAGCCGCGCCGGTGATGATGGCATCGAAATGCTCCCCGATCCTTGATTCCAGCAGCATTGCTGCGGCGGATTTTTTAACCTGCCGTTCAACTTTTTTCGCTGCGTCTTCCTCTTTGGTGCAGCGCTTTGCGAGCGCTTCCAATTCGTCGTTCTTATAGGGCAGGGAACGTCCCGCCATTGCTGCTTTCAGTAACCGTTGTGTAATCAGATCGGGGTATCGGCGGTTCGGGGCGGTGGAGTGAGCATAGTCATTGACCGCAAGACCGAAGTGCCCGGCGACACTGCCTCCCGGAAGTTCAACCACGTATTCACCCGCGCCCATGAGCTTGACAACGATAAGAGAGAGGTCGGGAAAACGTACAGGATCCGCGGCTTTCGCCGATAACAGGAATTGATTCAACGCCTTTGAGTCAGGTTCCTTTGGCAACATTGAACCCCACTCTGCAGCAACCTCCATTATCCGATCCCAGCGTTTGGGTATGCGGACTACGCGTCGCAGCGACGGAAGCTTTCTGGTCGCGAGGTATCGTGCGGTAATGCCGTTGGCAGCGATCATGAAGTCCTCAATAATGTCTTTCGCCCTGTTCTTTTTTTCGGTTTCCAATTCCTTTAGCTGCTCTCCGTCAAAGACCGGACGTGCTTCTATTATTTCAAGATCAAGCGCACCGTGCAAGTATCGGAGCGCTTTCAGTTTCTGGGCCATGCGGTCCTGGAGCCGAAGATTCTCTTCGAGACCGCTGACCGTACCGATTTCTTTTGGCATCGGCCCGTTACCCTCCAGCCAGCCGGCAACGCTGTTGTATGCAAGCTTTGCACGATTACGCACCGTCGCTCCATAAAGATCATAACTCTGAGGCGACCCATCCTCGGCAAAAACCATTTCAATGACAATGGCAAGGCGGTCTGATTCGTAGTTGAGAGAAGTAAGATTCGTGGAGAGTTTCTCGGGCAACATCGGAAACGTCTTGGCAACAGTGTAAACCGAGGTGGTGTTTTGCTGCGCATAATTGTCAAGTGCCGATCGTTTCTTGACGACAGCGTCAACGTCGGCAACGGCGACAAGGACCTTTGTGGTCCCGTCGGGCATAGCTTCAGCAACGGTAAGCTGGTCCAGATCGCGCGAATCATCGTTGTCGATGGAGCACCAGAGAAGGTTCCTGAGATCACGCGTCGATTCATCTGCTCGCGTTGCAGGCCCGTGGATTCCGTCGAGCTCGGCGAGCGCCTGGGGCGGAATATCCGGAAAAAGTCCTTTTTCAAGCATCGCCCGATGGGCAATTCTTTGCAGGATAGAGCGGTTTTTTCTGTCATCTGTATTCGTCATAATGTCACCTTCCTGGAATATATATTGTGATTTCCTGGTCAATACATGCATGGTCTTCGCCACCGTCCACTCCAATAGTACTTTAAGGCATTAACAAAAGCAGGGTTTGCAGTGTATCGGTAGCATTGGAAGATACGGAATGAAGAGTGAGGCGAGTGCAAGCGCATAAAAGTTACCAAAATTTGACGCACGTGTCACGCGCATGTATTTCATCGAATTTGCAAATATCTTTCGCCCCTCTCGCATGCTATTTATTCGAGGAATTCAATGCGTTTAATATATGCCTCGGCTTTTCCTCCACCTCCAGTTGTAGTAGTGTCAACCTCAAGACATAAAAGTGTCAACCTCAAGACATAAACCGGATATTTCGGGAGACTCTTTTTCGTAATATGTTTGAAACGCACTCGTTAAATCAAACTCTGAAGTCATGACCACCCGCATAGCGGGTGGCTTGATTAGCCCTAAAAGGGCATTGTTGCTGGCTCCCCTTAAGGGGTTACTTAATAATTTTTCATAAATATTTATACGTTTTTTCAATTTTAAGCCTTTGCGTGTTTCCAAAGTTATTTAATTTTTGCCATTAAAATATCACCGTTATGAGCATATTTTCCGCATCTTTGCGTATTTGTTTTTTGGTTTTATTGCATACCTTTCCATCGTTTTTAACTGACTCTGGCATTTTTTTAATACCTTTTTTCAGAATTCCGTACTCTTGAAAATAGTTTCAACTTTTTTTGATACTTGTTTGCAAATTTGCTTCATACAAATAGCTTATTTTGAATATGTGGCTTCTTCGACGATTTATCGTATTAAACTGTTAAATACTGCAGCATAGCTTTTGCTATTCACACCCGCTTAGCGGGTGGTTTAGCTCTGTAATTACCGTTTCTTTAAGTTCCGGGTTTCCTACGCAAACATAACGCCCACCTGCGTGAAAATACCTCCCTTTGTAAGGTATGTTAATTTCGTCAGCTTCGCCGAGAAATAGGCTTAAGAAATAAGGTAAATCCGGTATCATAAAATACCCACTGGACAATTTTTCTGGACCAAAAAATATATATAAACCTAATGCTTGATTCCTATTCCCTTTCTCAAAGGAAGCATCCTTCGGGTATTTAATAATTCCCCATTCAATTCTCACTTTAGAAACTTCCGGAATAATGATGTCCTTACAAACAATAAAACCTCTGACTGGTTGCTTGGTTTTAATAAACAACATACCATCCTTAATGGAGAATTCAATTTCCGGATGATACTTAGCTGCGCCCTCATAATAAAGCCCCTTCGATTCCAACCATTTACGGACAGAACCTCCTGAGTAATTTGAAAAATCGATTACATATTTTACCTTCTGAACCTTTTCATTCTCTTGTTTTTCCAGACTGTTGTCCTTAGCAACTTTGGATGACCCCCGGGTCTCGGCTCGTTTATTTTCTTCCGAAAAAACGTTTCCACTAAAAACAAATATTACTATAAATGTGACGTTTGCAATAAAACTTTTCATTTTCGTTTCCCTTTCATGGAAAATAATGAAAGGTGAGAAGTTGGGATTTAAAATATACATTCCCAACTTCTCAACCGCTTAACTTTATAACCTCACGTTTTCAATTGTTCAAAACGCATTCGTCATACCACCGTTTGCGTTCCTTCACATGCACCTTGATAGGCCAGCGCATTGTGCTTACGCCCAGGTGTTGAGGACGGCCTCTTTTACAAAACCCTGTTTATATCACTTTCAAGTAAATCAAGGCGGCTGGAAGTCTCTCCTTTTTCCTCGGTGGTGAAGGGTCGGT
>Ga0209641_10005449_pt1 | contig 10412 bp, 9 predicted proteins | sample RifCSP16_1_FD_184022 | JGI IMG/M metagenome (GOLD analysis project Ga0209641, IMG submission 184022) | Soil microbial communities from Rifle, Colorado - Rifle CSP2_sed 16_1 (SPAdes) (version 2) | ecosystem: Environmental > Terrestrial > Deep subsurface > Rock core/Sediment | place: Rifle...
TCAAAAAGCCTTGATTGGAAGCGGCGTGATCATAATCGTTCAGTTCGCCATCTTCCTTCTGATCGGTTTGCTTCTGTTCGATCACTATCAGGGTGCAACACTGGCACAACTTGGAGTCGGCCGGAGTGACGCGATATTCCCGAAGTTCATTGTTGAAGAGTTTCCGTCGGGACTTTCGGGCTTCATTATCGCGGGCCTGATGGCAGCTGCGCTGTCAACACTCGCAGGTTCGATGAGTTCCATGGCGTCGTCGGCGGTTCTGGATCTCTACAAGCCGATCGCCGGACACGGCCTCGACGATAAGAAAGTGCTGAAGGTTTCCCGCGTGGTGACCGCAATCGTTGCCATGATGCTCGTTGGCACTGCCTTGTTCTTCATGGAGACCGATCAAACAGTCGTTGAGCTTGCCCTCAGCATTGCATCCTTTACGTATGGCGGCCTGCTGGGGACATTCCTGCTCGGCGTGCTGATGAAAAGGCCAAGGCAGGAAGATGCACTGGCGGGATTCATTGCAGGAATCCTTGTGATGGTTACGGTGATTGCACTCAAGCTCGTTGCGTGGACCTGGTTTACGCTGATCGGAGTGGCGGTGACACTTATCGTCGGGGGTCTCCTGAGCAGGCTCAGCCCCCCCGGAGAAGAAAAACTCCGCCAGTAGAGTTTCCGATGAATTCCCTCCGAACAGCCTTTCCCCCCGAGCCGGCAAAAACGAAGCTCGACCGGCAGCTCAAACAGTACTGTGATTTTCTCCTCGTCGAAAAGGGCATTGCGACGAATTCCTTCGCTTCATATACCTTTGATCTGAAGAAGTATTACGATTTTCTCTTGCGGGCGCGCATCAATGATGCGGCCGCGGTAAGGGAGGATTCGATCAGCAAGTTTCTGCAGGAACTGCATCGGTACGGACTATCGCCTCGTTCACAGGCAAGGGCCTTCTCAGCGGTTCGCGGGTTGTATCGCTATCTCCTCGGCGAGGGGATCGCGAGCGATGACCCGACCCAGAATGTCGATCCTCCCAAGAGAACGAAGGGCTTGCCGGGAGTCCTCAGTATTTCGCAGATTGAGAAGATCCTGAAGCAACCCGAAGCATCGGCCCCACTTGGAATCAGAGATCGTGCAATTTTGGAGACTCTCTATGCGACCGGAATGCGGGTTTCAGAATTGCTGGAGCTGAAACAATCGAACCTTTTGTTCGACGAGGACCTCGTACTCGTCTATGGAAAGGGCTCCAAAGAACGCCTGGTCCCGATTGGTCAATCTGCCGTTCAATGGATAAAAACATATCAGCAACGGGTCCGCCCGGCCCTGGCTCAAAAAGGGAGATCGCGGGATGTCCTCTTCCTGAATGCACGCGGAGGAAGGCTTTCACGAACGGCAATTTGGGCAATGGTGACGAAGTATTCGTCAGCCGCAGGGATCAAGGATGAAGTGCATCCGCACACGTTTCGGCATTCTTTTGCCACTCACATGCTGGAGGGAGGAGCGGATCTGAGGGTGGTGCAGGAGATGTTGGGGCACGCGGACATTTCCACGACGCAAATCTACACACACATCGACCGGGAATATCTCAAAGAAGTCCACAAGACCTTTCACCCGAGGGGATAACGCGGTCGGCGAACTCCGGCGATGGAGGATTGCAGCTCACCTTCACACTCGGGACAGAAATTCTCCGATTTCACGTCGATCTCTTCCACTGCAGTCGATGAATGCATGACGCAATCATATCGTCGGCAGTGGACAAGCCCGAAGGTGTGCCCCAGTTCGTGGACGACCTCCTTGATCAGACGTTGTTCAAACAGGGACTTGTTCTCGGGCATTCCGTAGAAACGTTCGTTGAGGCGAAAGGATGAAACGACAGCGGCTGTGCCATCCAGCTGGGCCTCTCCGAAGACATATGTCAGGACGGGCACAAACAGGTCGCTGCCGGTGATTGCGAGAATCTTTCCCTCATGGCGGGGAAACGTGTTGAGGAGGGAGGCGAGAAGAAACGATGAATAGTACTGATTGCGCGATGCGTCGTACGCCGGAGCCGGATCGATCCCGTGATTTGCCAATAGTGTTGCGGGGAGGTGGAATCGCTCGCCAATGTGTTTCAGGACTCCCTCCAGGGTTTCGAGAGGAGCTGGGGCAATCGGCACTACCATAATCGATTGCATCGCTTATGGCTTCTTGAGTCCGTACTTGGCGATCTTGTTGTAAAGGGTCACGCGGTCAATATCGAGGACATCGGCGGCCCTTGTGATGTTCCACCCCATTCGGTGAAGGATTGTTTCGACATGCATCCGTTCGATGGCCTCAAGCGTGTCGTTGGCGGGAACGGCATGGTTCTGACTGAGCTGGAACGGAAGATCGTCAGGCCTGATGGAGGGGGGATTGGCCAGGACCATTGCCCTCTCCACGACATTCTCGAGTTCCCTGACGTTGCCGGGCCAGGGATATCGTACGAGCAAATCGAGCGCTGTGGGATCCATCTCGGTCACCGGCTTGTTCATGGCAGTCGCGTATTTCTTGATGAAATGCTGGGCAAGAAGCAGGATGTCGCTGCGTCGCTCGCGCAAAGGTGGTATGGAGATCGTAAAGACATTAAGCCGGTAATAAAGATCCTCGCGAAACGATCCGTCCTTCACTGCCGCTTCGAGGTCCTTATTGGTCGCACAGATAACCCGAAAATCGCTCTTTATCTGATCGTTTCCGCCCACCCGGGTGAACTGCTTGCTTTCAATGACGCGCAGGAGCTGTACCTGCATCTTGCTGCTGATCGTGCCGACCTCATCGAGAAAGATCGTCCCGCCGTCGGCCATCTCGAACTTCCCCTTGCGTTTGTACTGGGCCCCGGTGAACGCCCCCTTTTCATGTCCGAACAGTTCGCTTTCGAGGAGGCTCTCCGGTACGGCACCGCAGTTCACGGGGACGATGGGGAAGTACTGCCTGTTGCTGTTCACATGGATCGTGCGTGCAATAAGCTCCTTGCCGGTGCCGCTCTCGCCGCGAATCATGACGGTGGTATCGGTTTGGGCAACGGTTGTTGCCAGCTCGACTACTTTTCGCATTGGCGGACTGTCGCCGATAAGCTCGTCAGGGCTGATGAGATTGGTGAGATGCTCGCGCAGGCGAACATTCTCGTCGGAGAGATGTCTTTGCTGAAGGGCATTCTGAACCAAATGGGAAAGATGATCTGGATCGACCGGTTTGGTCACATAGTCGAACGCCCCTTCCTTCAACGCCTGAACCGCGCTTTCCACCGAGGCAAAAGCCGTGATCATAATGACAATGGATGCGCGATCGACGTCGTGCAATCGCTTCTGAAGGTCCAATCCGCTCATTCCCGGCATCTTGATGTCAAGGAGGACGACATCCCATGGACCCTGCTCCATCATTCGAAGTGCGCACGATGCGTCCTGGGCGGCCTCGGTTCTGTACCCGTCCTGACGAAACCACTTGGTGAGGGAATCGCGGACAACGAACTCGTCGTCGACGATAAGTATGCTGTTTTTATGATTCCGTGCCATGATGATTACCCGTAAACGTGATGGATGGGATCGGAGGAGTCTTCATGCGTTACTGCCTTGGCCGGGAGGGAGATGACAAACGTGGTCCCCGTACGAAGGTTCGACTCAACATCGATTGTACCGTTGTGACGTTGAACAATACCATAAGCGACAGCCAGCCCAAGGCCTGTTCCCTTGCCTCCCTCTTTCGTTGTGAAGAACGGTTCAAAAACGTGGGGAAGGTCTTCTGTGCGAATGCCGATACCCGTATCGCGGACAACAATGTGCACGTGCTTGCCATCCGCGGCCTTCTCCAGCTGCAGCGTCAGAGTCCCTCCTTCAGGCATTGCTTCCACAGCATTGATCTCAAGGGCCACGAGTGCCTGCTCAATCTGCTGCGGATCGCACACGATTGAAACCGATTGCTCTCCGAGTTCCAGCAGCGGCTTGATATTGTGGATTTGCAGGTGGTGCTGGATCAGCTGGTAGCTCCGGCTAACGATGGTTCTTAGATCTTCCTCGCGCATGTCGCCAATCTTCTGTTTGGAGAACAGAAGGAGATTCTTGACGATATTGCCGCAGCGCGCCGTTTCATCTGCAATGAGAGAAAGTTCGCTCTGGATCTCTCCGGTCTGTTCTTCCGAAAGCGGCTCGGGACGGATCTTCTTCTTCAGCAGCTTTGCGTAGGTGAGGACCCCTTCGAGCGGGTTATTGAGTTCGTGCGCGACGGTCGCGGCGAGTTGTCCCAGCGAAGCCATTTTCTCGACATGAATCATGTTCTGCTGGGCTCGCTGAAGCTCGCGGGTCTTCTGTTCGACTCTCTCCTCCAGTGTCCGGGTCCATTCGACGATCTCGTCCCTGGCCCGCTGAAGTTCCTTAGACATGTGATTGAACGAATCTGCAAGAACTCCTATCTCATCCTTGGAATGGATGGGAATGCGGTGTGCCAGGTTTCCTTTGACGATCTCTTGCGTTCCTTCGGTAAGCCGCCGGACGGGCGCATTGACCATGAACCAAATGAAGAGCCCGGTCACGAGGCTCACGACGGCGAAGAGCAAGAGCCCGCCGGCATACTGATCACGTGATGATTCGGCGACAGCCCTGTCAAGGTCCGAAAGCGGAAGCATGACGTCGAGTACTCCCAGCACTGTCTGGCTTTCCGGATGAGCGTGGCAGGGAGCTGATGAGCAGCTCGATTCGTTGTAGATGGGTGTGATCATCCCGAGGACACGATATTCGTTGGGTGATGTGAAGGTCCTGCTGAGTGTTTGGGGCGAGGGAGGAACCGGAGGTCGATCGGAGCTGTGGCAGACCGTGCATGCCTCGGCGTTCATGTTCACACGATTGCCGACTTCCTCTTCTCTGGTGGAAAAAGAAACGATCCCCTGCTTGTTGTAGATTCGAATTCCGTCGATGCCCGGCTCGTGTCCCATGGTGCTGATGATCTGGTAAATATCTTCGCGTCGGTTGAGCAGCATGCTGTAGTGTGTGGACCGCTTGATAATGTCGCTGATGCTGGCCGCGGTCTCGACGGCGGTGGCCATGTGGTTTTTTGTCTGCCACTGGACCGTGAGTGTGGTGACAAATGCGGTTCCTATCCCCATGGCACCGAGGACGATGAGGAAAAGGCGAAAACCGAGAAGGCGGGTGAATTTCATCTGCGCTCCGGACTGTGTTGAAAACTTCAACTCCCGTGCCACCTGCCTTGGAGAAAAAACAAAGGGAAAACTTCTCGTTTTCCCTTTAAGAGCGGGACGGGACTCCCATTTCTGCAATCCCGTCCCCATTCCTGACAATAAGAATGATTACTATTTCATGATTCGAACAGCGGCGCAATGATCTTGAAAAACGACTTGCCGCCGAGCATCGAGGCGAGAGTCTCGGCGGGTTGGCCGCCGTCGTACAGGGTTTGTCCGACTGGCGGAGTTTTCCTCAGGCTCTGGAGCACTCGCGCTCGCAGGGCGACCAACTCCCGCTGGCCTCGCATTCGGTACTCGGGGGATGCGAGGAGCGTCGGGCCTTCTGCAGCCGAAATGTCAACCTGCGCATGGGCAAGCCATCCGTCTCCGTACGGATCCTGCACCAGCAGCTCCGGATGCTCGAGGAGCCGGGAGTTGGTTTCCACAATGATCCCGTGGACTGGAGATGGCAGCGATATTGCCCCATCATGGTGGATGAGCCAGCACCAGGGCATTCGGTGAATGATGCGGGACTGCCGCGACGGAAGGACGATGCTCGCAAGTGATCCGAGAACGGAGGTCGCAAGGTGATCGACGCCGATTGTCACGATGGATTCCATCAATGGTTTCACCCAGAGATGCCCGCCATGGTACAGTCTGTCGCAGGGGTACTCACCCGGGGCAATGGCATGGACGAGCGCCGTAACCCAGTCGGTAATGCTCCCAGTCGGCATGCCGCCGTTTTGTGAGCGAGGAGAAGAACTCACGTCGGCGGAAACACCCTGTGATGGCTGGCGCATACTTTCATCGAACGGGCAATGATCACATTGCAGGCTGCGGTCGCATAACTTGTACCCGACTACTCCCGCGTCCATCCAGATGCAGTTGACAGGATCATGATCTGAAACCTTCGTCGACATGGAAGTCTCCGACAATTCGCGCCGTTAGTGTACCGCCTCATGAAACGACACCACATCATATTTCGCGGACTCTTCCGCATGTCCGTTATGCGAGAAAACCGGCAGATACTTCACCGCCAGCCGGAAGACAGCAAATCCTATCGCGACTACCATGAGTGTCACCGAAACCTCCATCCAGCTGGGGAAATAGCTTGTTCCGGAATATCGCTCGATGGCGGTCATACTGATATTCAACCTGTTAAGAATAAATCCCAGCACAACGAACAGCGCGCTGTAGAAAAGACCGCTCTTGCTTGCGCGGATTCGCGGTTGGACAATCAGGATAATGGGTGCAACTACCCCGAGCAGAATCTCCGCCCAGTAGAGGACTGCCTCGATGTTCATCGTAAACAGCAACGGAGTCAGGTGATAGCCAATGATGTCCTGTATTTTCAGGACGAGATACACCGCCAGGGCAACGCCGGTTACCTTGGCAAGCTGGCTCAGAATCGGAAGCTCAATCTCGCGTTTGAAGGCCCTGAAACTCAGAAATGATTCGATGATCACCATGGCAGGCCCTACCGCAATCGCGGAAGAAAAAAACAGATAGGGCAGATTCGCTGAATACCAGAGTGGATACACTTTTTCTGGTACGATTAGAAAGAGCGATCCGAGCGAAGACTGGTGAAGCGAGGAGAGTATAACCCCCGCCAGGACCAGGGGAATTGTAATGACGTGGAGAATCTTCTTCAGCTGATGGAGTTGAAACCTCTCAAAAACGATCGGACTGAATTCCAGTGCCAGTACAGAGGTATACAGGATCACGCACCAACCGACTTCGAACATCACCGAGCGGGGATTCCACATGATGAAGAGATGCCAGATGTTCCAAGGCCGGCCCAGATCATACAACAGAGCAAAGATGACAAGGAGATAGCCCAGGAATGCGGTGAGAATCGCCGGACGGAGGATCGGTCGGTATCGCTCGAGGTTGAACAGATAGACTGAGGCAGCAACCACGAATCCTCCCGCCGCCAGCCCCACTCCACAGAGGATGTCGAATCCGATCCACAGTCCCCAGGGGAACTGATCGCTGAGATGTGTTGCAGTGCCTAGACCCTGAGTGAACCGGATCACGGTGGATACGATCCCCGCAAGGAGGACTACCCAGAATGCGCCGCTCCAGAATGTTAATCGGGGGAAGCGAATGGAAGTCATGACATCCTCCCTTCCTGAGAATGGTTTCCGTTGGTGGGTTCTTCCTCAAGCTTTTGCAGCACCTCTTCATAAGTCTGCACTTCCTTCCGGCGGTTTGTGATCCACCAGATTCCGGCCATGAGCGTGCTTCCCCAGAACACATAATTGGGGATCTTGGAAAGAATTGCCCATGTGAGGGTTGGCAACGGAGACTCGGGAAGATTGGTCTTCATGCCGAGTTGCTCAAACGGCTTAGGAGACAGGAAAAGAACCGAGGTTCCTCCCGCCTCACGGACGCCGTAGACATGGTTTTCGTAGACTCCCGGATTGTCCTGAATTCGTTTCTGTGCTTCAACGACGAGATCGTCCAGCACGCCAAAGACCCTTGCTTCTGTCGGGCAGGCCTCGACGCACGCCGGCTTTTCGCCGTTTTGCGTTCGTTCATAGCACATGTCGCATTTGCGGACTTCGGGATTGAGGCTGTCCCATTGGTACTTAGGTACATCGAATGGGCATGCCTGCATGCAGTATCTGCAGCCCATGCACTTATGGGCTTCGTAGATCACCGGACCTTCGGGTGTCTTGGTGAACGCGCCTACGGGACAGACCGAGGCGCAGGTAGGATCGGCACAATGCATGCACATCCTCGGGAGGTACACATCATCCACCTGGAGGACGGTCGTGTTTTTTGTGGCCGAGAGTCGGTGTTCTTCTGTTACGGGATTACCCCACCGGTTGGCGCATGCTTCCTCGCATGCATAGCATCCAACGCAGCGGGTGATGTCGATGAGAATTCCATTTCGTGCCATTGCAGTCTTCCTTTGTTGTTGAGTGTTCGGGGGTTATCGGCATTCACTCTACAGCGTCAGGAATTCCTGCTGAAATTCCTTCCAGGTCTTGTCGTCGGTCATTTTCAGTACGCCGGCGACGGGTGTGCCGCCATCAAGCAGGGTGACTCCCGCCGGCAAGGGACTTGCGCTCATGCGGGAGGCAGATTCCTTGATGAAATTGCGGAACCGCGTCACTTCTCCGCGAAGCCATGTTGCAGCGCCGTCGGCAATGCTCAACAGCCGCAGCTCGCTTGCCAGCGCCGTCGGCCCGATCACTACGCCCCAACCGGAGACGTAGGGATCTGAATTCACTGCAGACGGTTCCCTGAGAAGCTCTGAGTTGATCTCGACGATTCTTCCCGAAAGGGGGGACGGAATGGTGAGTAAACGACCCTCTCTGGAAATCGTGAAAAGAGGTTCCCCTTTCCTGATTTCGGACCGAATAGGGGCCACTCGAATTCCGTCGATTTTGCCGACGAGTTTCTGAACGAAATCGTCGATTCCGATACGGGCATTGCCGGAGAACAGCAGTTCGATCCATGAATGTCCGCGACTCAGGAAATAGCCGCGCGGGACGAGGAAACGATCGGCCACCGCAACCTTGATTGGCCCTGGGACCAGCGCCTCTTTTCGCCGTTGAGCGCGTTGCACCAGAAGGTCGATAAGCACAAACAACAGGATTGACGCAAGAACGAAAATCGCAACCATGGTAGAATCTCCTCTTATTGTCAGGTGAAACAGCAGGCTCACAGAAGCTGTGAAGCCATCCAACATCATCCAATTGCCGTGCCATCGGTAGCAGGATGAAAAGGGAAATCAACGAAGTGTGTAAGGCGCTACGGGAAATAGAAATGGGGAAGGCCAGGAGTCTTTCCTATTTCTGCCTTCAGAGGCCTCCTGTTGAATAATGCATCGTCGGGTTCCCGAGAACTGTTGAATTCTCCGGAATGACGGTCTTATTCAATTGCAGAATTATTCAGCGCGAGGTGTTGAGAAGATGAACAAAAAACCCCGCTTTCGCGGGGCTTGAAGAAGGGGGAAGCGGGAAGCTTAGATGCAAATTGCCTGGCCGCCTTGGGAAGTCCAGGTTGCATGGAATTCCTGTACCCATGCCGATCCGTTCCAGTTGAATGTTGTGATCTCGCCGGCTCCGCTTGGATTCGAAACGAGTTCCATCTTGTAAGCCTGAACCTCGCTTGCATCGTTCTCTATGAAGGTCCCGGAGACAACATTGCTGGCATTCGTCGACCATGTGAACGTGCCTATAACTGCTGAACTTGTCTCACTATATGCGGTCATGCTGCCGCTTTTGCCGTCTGCCGATGATGTTCCCCCCAGGATGAGCTTATTCACAAAAGTAACGCCGTCCTCAACACCGTTGAACCTGAGTTCCCAGGTGAAAGAACCGTCGCCTTGACGAGTCGCCTTCACCGTAACGACAAGGCTGTCGGCCGGCAGGGTCCATGTGTATTCATTGCCGCTGCTAGTCGGCGGCAACGCAGCGAACACCGCAAGGATGCTCGTGTTCGAATTTGCAAACGAAACAAGGCCATATGCGGTCATCGAGCAGGTGTCCTGCTGGCCGGGCGTACTGAATGTGATGGCCGGAGGAACCGGAGCGGAACCCGTCGGTTCAGTGCTGGTTTTCTTGCAATCGCCTGCCGTCAAGACAAGAAATAGAAACGCGGCGCCAAGGACGAAGAGAGTTTTTTTCATAGCGTGCTTCCCTCACAGTGGTGAATGAAATTCGAAGTCAAATATTGTTCTCTAAATATACGAAACTTCCTTTTGAAAACAATGAGCGCAGCATCACACTCGCTCTTGCACCGAGTTCCAACGACCTCAACAGGAATCTTGAGTTTGAAGCCATTTTTCGGTACCGTAGACGAGACATTCTATCGGGTTTTTCTGCGAACGCTCCCCGTTTGGGGAGTTTTTTCTTCACACAACATGCCGTAATTTCTCTCTCGTGTCTGCCGAGTTTTTCTTGTGACTATCTCAAAACGGGTCACAATCACCCGGCAGTGCGATTGAGAGATCGACCGAAACAAATCCGTTTATGCAACTCCGACTCCTCATTCTCGCCGAGGGAAGATTCAGCCCTCTCAAATCGAAAACCGCAAATGCTGCGATTGTCCATATGCCCGACAGTGTGGCTGCCGTGATCGATAGCGGAAAAGCCGGAATGACCGCACAGCAGGTTCTGGGATACGGAGGCGAAGTTCCTGTTGTCAAGGATCTTGCCGAAGGACTCAAGCATCACCCGACGCACCTCTTGATCGGCATTGCCCCGACGGGCGGAAAACTTCCCGAAGCCTG
>Ga0209641_10005453_pt1 | contig 10409 bp, 8 predicted proteins | sample RifCSP16_1_FD_184022 | JGI IMG/M metagenome (GOLD analysis project Ga0209641, IMG submission 184022) | Soil microbial communities from Rifle, Colorado - Rifle CSP2_sed 16_1 (SPAdes) (version 2) | ecosystem: Environmental > Terrestrial > Deep subsurface > Rock core/Sediment | place: Rifle...
TTGCCTCGTCTGCTTTGACTGAAGTTGCGACATTCAGGGGAACTCTTCAGAAAGATTTAATAAGCACACAAGCTGCACTAAGTGCCGCGGTAAATGAAGGGTACAAAAAGATAGAGGAGGAAATGGCTAAATACAGGCAAGTACGCCTAAGCCAAGTAGACGAAACTATATTTGAAATACTTCGCGAAGTTACCCAAAAGATAATAGGGCGGGTAGTCAGTTTCGAAGAACACGAAGAATTGGTTAAAAAGTCTTTGGAAGAAGCAAAGCGTCAAAATATTTTTTGAGATGTATAACGAAATCTTATCTCACATCCGTACAAAATCAGAAGCCTGGCAGCTTGAAGATGAAGCAGATTTACTCCTGGATCATCTTTACAAAGGAAAGGCAGACGTCTTTGACTTGGCTCTAAAAAATGATCTGCGGGCGTGGGTATCTGAGCTACTTCTTCGCACTTTTGCGAACCCAGAAATTAAAAAGGACAAATACTTAAGAGGGCTGAAGGTGGCTATAGCCAAGCTTCGCGAATTAAAGCTTACATTGGCGTTTGAGCCGACACAAAATTCAATTGAAAAAATTCACGACTGGGTCATAAAAAATGTAGGCGTTGGTATTATTCTTGACATCACTTTCAACCCGACTATATTTGCAGGAGCAATAGTTATTTTTGAGGGTAAATACAGGGACTTGTCTTTGCGAAATAAGTTTAGAGAGCAATTTGGGGAAAACAGGGAGAGGATATTTCAAATACTAGGAAGGAAATGAGAAACAAGGAGACAGAGTAACGACGCCCGTGTCGTTTAGCGTCAAGCGGCTACGGAAAATATAAAAACGAATGACGTCACCGACCTACGAAACGAGTATCGTAACCGTTACCGATACCGAATAACTGTAAATAACATGAGTGATTTCCAAATATATTTAGATAAAATACAAGAGGTTGGCTTTGTTGAACAATCTTTGCAGACGCTTGCCTACGTAAAGGGATTGCCTGCGGCAAAAACAAACGAAGTGGTAGTTTTTGAGACAGGAGAAACCGGTCAGGTACTCTCACTTACGGATGCATATGTTGAAGTGCTTCTCTTGTCAAAAACAAAAGTACATGTAGGCACGAAAGTTGCACGTACCGGTCAGCAACTCACAATTGCAATATCTGAAAATATATTGGGAAAAACTATAAACTCTCTGGGTATTCCGACTGTGGGAAGTGCGAAACAAGACCTCGCAGTCAAGAATCCGAAATTATCCCAAGAAAAATCGGGAGGACGTGAGTATCGCTACATAGATATTACACCGCCGGGGATTAATGTAAGAAAAAACATCGACAAACCTTTTGAATCAGGAGTTTCGATAGTTGATTTGGTTGTACCTATGGGACGCGGCCAAAGGGAACTTGTAATAGGGGATAGAAAGACAGGTAAAACCGAGTTTTTACTCCAAAACGTTTTGACTCAAGCTCAAAAAGGTGTTATTTGCGTTTACGGCGCAATTGCTAAAAAGAGACTCGATATCAAAATGATTGAGGATTTTTTTATTAAAAATAACATTCAAGGCAATGTTGTTGTCGTTGCTACAAGCTCTTCTGATCCTTCAGGGTTGGTATTTCTAACTCCTTATACTGCGATGACCATAGCCGAGTATTTTCGCGACCGCGGGCGCGATACATTAGTGATTTTGGATGATATGACGGCCCACGCTAAGTATTACCGCGAAATTACACTACTGGCCAAGCGTTTTCCGGGCAGAAGTTCATATCCCGGGGATATTTTCTACGTTCACGCACGCTTGATGGAGCGCGCCGGAAATTTTATTGTGAATAAGGCTGAGGTTTCAATAACTTGCTTGCCGGTTGCCGAGCTGGTACTTTCTGATTTAAGCGGATTTATTCAAACAAATTTGATGGCTATGACAGATGGGCATATTTATTTTGATATCGATTTATTTAATCAAGGCAGGCGTCCTCCGGTTAATCCATTTCTGTCTGTTACTCGTGTAGGGCGACAGGCGCAAACTCCAATGCTGCGTGATTTAAGCAGGCAGTTAACCAGCTTCTTACTTCACCTTGAGGATTTGAGGCAATTTATGCATTTTGGAGCAGAACTTTCAGAAAAAACCAGACGCGAGCTGGCTCTGGGTGAGCGCTTGACAGCCTTTTTTGATCAGGCCCCTGACGCTATTGTACCTTTGAATATTAATGTGATTTTACTTTCCTGTCTCTGGGGTGGTTTTTGGAAAGACGTGGAGGTTAGTCAAATGAAAAGAGATCAAGAGCTTATCATTGCAGATTATCAAAAAGACGCAAATTACAAAACTAAGATTGATAATTTACTATTAAATATAAAAACCTTTGCAGAGCTGGTTGATTTTGTAAAACAGGACGAGTCAGTTGTGATGGGGTTAGGGAGGAAAAATGTTTGACCAAAAGGAAATCAACGATGAGATTGGACAGATGTCCACTTTGAGCTCTCTAGTTCGAGCCTATGAGGAAATCGCCTCGGCAAGAATGAAGAGAACAAGGGATTATGTACTCGCAAATAGACAATTTTTATCGGAATTAAACGACGTGTTTGAACAAGTCAGAATTTCCTTTGCCAGGCAGGTCAATGAGTTGGCCAAGAAAAAGGGCAAACCGGGAGCCGAGACGATGACCTTTCTGGCTCATAACGGGAAAACTGTTACAGTTTTTTTGTCAGCCAACACAGGTTTATATGGAGACATCGTTCCTTTGGTTTTTGATTTATTCATTGCCGATGTAAGAAGCGGAAAAAGCGAGGTTACGATTGTCGGTAAACAAGGCCTATCCATATTTTTATCCGAAGAACCCGAGCGACCTTATACCTATTTTGATCTTCCCGATAACACAGTTACATCATCTGACCTTGATGAAATAATCAAGCACATTGTCCAGTACGAAAGTATACACGTTTATTACGGAGAGTTTTTGAACGTAATCCAGCAAAAACCGTCAAAGCTAACTATATCTGCTGAAATCTCTCTAAAAGAGGAGGGGAAAGGGAAAAAGACGTTCTATATATTTGAGCCGAGTTTAGAGAATATTTTAATGTTTTTCGAAACAGAAATTTTTGCATCACTTTTCGAACAGTCAGTCAGGGAAGGTCAATTGGCCAAATTTGCATCACGCGTCATGGCCATGGATAGAGCAGATGTTAATATAAAAAATAAACTTGCCCAACTTAAATTTGAAAAACTTAGGATTACTCACAGAATTGCAAACAGAAAACAGCTAAATACAATGAGTACGCGCTGGATTTGGAAAGGAGGGAATCTGTGAAAGATTATGACGGTAAAGTTGTAGCTGTCCGCGGTCAGGTTGTCGAGGTTAAGTTTAAAAAAAATCATCCCGAAATTCACGATATCTTAGAGATTCCGGATGTGCCAGGCTTGAAACTGGAGGTCTATTCTTCAAGCGGAGTTGAAACTTTTTTTTGCTTCGCACTTTCCTCCAACAACAATATCTATAGAGGAACTCATGTAGTTAATACTCAAAAACAAATATCCTTTCCAGTCGGCAAGAATTTATTAGGACGAGCAGTCGGGGTATTTGGAACCCCATTGGATGGTCAGGATAGCGTAACTTCTCTTGAACCTGTTGGGATTCACAAGAAGCTGGAAATGGAAGATGACATTGTATCTTACCGGGAAATACTAGAAACCGGAATTAAAGTCGTAGATTTGTTTGCTCCTTTAATGAAGGGAGGAAAAATGGGTTTATTTGGAGGAGCAGGAGTAGGTAAAACAATGCTTTTAACCGAAATATTGCATAATATTGTCGGTAAGAAAGAAAAAAATGTCAGCGTCTTCGCCGGAGTGGGAGAGCGTTCTCGGGAAGGATTGGAGCTGTATCAATCTTTAAAAGATGCGGGAACTCTAGCCAAATCAACTCTTATTTTCGGGCCTATGGGGGAAAACCCAGCTATCAGATTTCTATCGGCTTTCTCCGCAGTTACTTTGGCAGAATATTATCGAGATGAGCTAAAAAGCGACGTTTTATTTTTTATAGACAATGCATTCCGCTTTGCCCAAGCCGGAAATGAACTTTCAACTTTAATGAATATCATTCCTTCAGAAGACGGATATCAGGCAACACTCGAATCCGAGATGGCCAAGTTTCACGAACGCTTAGTTTCAACTAAAAGTGCAGTCATAAGTACGATTGAGGCCATTTATGTACCGGCGGATGACTTATTAGACCATGCGGTACAAGCAATTTTTCCTTACCTTGAAAGCTTAATTGTACTATCGCGAAACGTTTACCAAGAAGGGTTACTGCCGGCAGTCGACATCTTATCCTGCGCTTCAACTGCACTCGAACCGGGAATAGTTTCCAACATGCACTTTGACGTAACGCTGCGTGCTAAAAATATTCTTAAAAAGGAGCAAGCCCTAGAGCGGATAGTTTCATTAGTTGGAGAAAGCGAAATTTCTCGTGAGGATAGAACACTTTACAGGAGGGCAAAAAAATTAAAGAATTTTATGACCCAGAGGTTTTTTGTCGCCGAGGGACAACGGGGTCAAAAGGGGACATATGTACCTTTAAAAGTTACCGTTGAAGATACAAAAGCAATTATAGACGGTAAATACGATAGAGTACCGGAAAATGAGTTTTTGTATATTGGATCTTGCCGCGAATTGGGACAATGAAAGAGGAAAAAATACATTTGCGGGTCTTAACCAGAGGTGAGATGCTTTACGAAGGTGATGTTACCTCCTTTACATCTGTTAATGAATTGGGTAAATTTGATGTTTTAATTGAACACGCAAATTTCATTTCTATGGTCAAAGACTATCTGATTATACGGGAGAAGGTGGGGCGCGAGCTAAAGCTAAAAATCGCTCAGGGAATATTGCGGGTCAATCAAGACAGGGCAAATGTATATCTAGGTATCAAGCAGTGAAACAGTAATTATCCACACCTCTATAGGTTTCTTAGCATTTCTAGGCAATGAAATAAATTTAAGTTAATACAATTTAAGCTGCATCTTGCGGAGAATTGATTGCTATAAGGTATTAAATTAAGTTAACTACTGATAGAATAAGAAGAAATTTGAAATTGTCGTATATTTTTTACACGAGGTAATTTAAAGTTAATTCCTAACAATTAGCAGTCGATGATAATAAGTGCTAGGAAATTAAAATTCGTTTTATTTTCAGATTATTGAGGAAAACCGTATTTTCAAAATAAATTTTTTATCAAGAGGATTTTAAGGGAGAGTTTATTATTTTTTAACATTATTTTTAGTTATTTAAGATTACGCTACGAAAACACTAAATAAATATTATTAACTACAAGTTTAATTATATTTGAAAATTTTCGCGGAAATTATAGTTTGATATACTTATATATAATATGTTAGGTTTTTAGGCTTTAGCTATGGCTAATAATTACAGTCATCAAAAAATCGAAGCAAAATGGGGAAATAAGTGGGAGAGGGAAGGTTTATATTCTCTAAACCTAGGCATATCTAAGAATAACTTTTACAATCTTTGGATGTTTCCTTACCCATCAGCTGAGGGACTACATGCCGGGCACGCATTTGCATCAACTGGGTCAGACGTTTACGGTAGATTTATGCGAATGCAAGGTCACCTGGTTTTTCAACCTATTGGCTATGATTCTTTCGGTATTCATTCTGAAAACTTTGCAATATCAATAGGCGATCAGCCTCATAAGATGATACAAAGAACTACGAATAACTATGCAAAACAACTTAAAAGTTTGGGACACGCTTACGACTGGAATAAAACTGTGACTACATCTGATATAGATTATTATAGATGGACACAGTGGATATTTGTGCAAATGTTTAAAGCAGGACTCGCCTTTAGAAAAAAAGCTAAAGTAAATTGGTGCCCGAGTTGCAAAACAGTTCTGGCAGACGAACAGGTTATTGATGGTAGATGCGAGCGTTGTTCAACCGAAGTTGAAAAAAGGGATTTGGAACAGTGGTTTTTTAGAATCACGGATTACGCGGATAAACTCTTAGAAGGATTAACACTGATTGATTGGCCGGAAAAAATAAAAATTGCACAGAGAAATTGGATTGGGAAAAGTAGTGGAGCTAGTATAAAATTCGAAATCCGAAATCCGAAATCCGAAACAAATCAAAAATCCAAAATCCAAAACTCCAAACAATTCATCGATGTTTTTACTACAAGGCCTGATACTCTATATGGAGCAACTTTTCTGGCAGTATCACCTGAATCACCGTTATCAAAAAAAATTCTCGAAAAAGCACCTCATAAATATAGGCAAAAGCTATCAAAATATATAAAAGAGAATACCTTGCAAGGACAGTCCTTGCAAGTGGAAGCTAAAGACAAATCTGGGGTTTTTACAGGATTATATGCAGTAAATCCAGCCAATAATGAGGAAATTCCGGTCTGGGTAGCTGACTATGTGTTAATGGAATACGGAACAGGTGCGATTATGGGTGTACCTGCCCATGACGAACGAGACTTTGAATTTGCCAAGAAATTTACTATTAAAGTAGCAGATATTGCTCCTGATAAGAGTCTTTGGGAGATGGTTGAAAAAAAAGGATGGGGGAAAAAGACTACTTCCTATCATCTGAGAGACTGGCTGATTAGCAGGCAAAGGTACTGGGGACCGCCAATTCCAATGATATTTTGTGAGAAGTGTAAGAGTGAGGGTAGGGGTTGGTTTACTGATAAAGGTAAAAGGTTAAAGGTAAAAGGTAAAAGATTGATTCACAAGGATCAAAGCGATTGGGAGCATGCGGGATGGTGGCCGGAAGATGATTTACCTGTAGAGCTTCCGTACTTAAAAGATTATCAGCCGAAAGGAACAGGTCGAGGTCCACTCGATAGCTACCCAGAATTTTACAAGGTTAAATGTCCTGAGTGTGGATCTGAGGCTAAAAGAGAAACGGATGTTAGTGATACTTTTTTGGATTCAAGCTGGTACTTTTTGAGATATCCGTCTGTTGGTTTAAATTCGAAGCACGAAGCACGAAGCACGAAACAATCTCAAAATTCAAAATTCAAAAATTCAAAAAATTTCGGATTTCGGATTTCGGATTTCGAGTTTCCTTGGGATCGTGAGATCACAAGGCACTGGCTTCCTGTCGATTTATATTTTGGCGGCGCTGAGCATGCTGTACTTCACTTAATGTACGCAAGATTTGTTACCCAAGTTTTCCACGATCTTGGTTATCTAAACTTTGCAGAGCCGTTCCCGCGCCTTTATGCCCACGGGCTTATGATTAAAGACGGTGCCAAGATGAGTAAGTCCAAAGGCAATGTGGTTAATCCTGATATCTACATCGAAAAATACGGAGCAGATACGTTGAGGCTGTATTTGATGTTTATAGGTCCAATGGATGGTTATCCGGACTTCAGAGATACTGGAATTGAAGGGATGAGGAGGTTTATAGAAAAAGTTTGGCAACTTTTTCAAATTACAAATTACAAATTACAAATTACAAATGAGAATGATGCAAGAGAAATCCTTATCAAAATGCATCAAACTATAAAGAAAGTGACTGAAGATATTGAAAAGTTTCACTACAATACGGCAATTAGTGCGATTATGGAGTTTGTGAATCTCTTACGAGATAAAACTCAAAACTCAAAGCTCAAAACTCAAAAGTCAAACATGAGGTGTGCTGAGTGGGATGAGGCTTTGGAGGTTCTTGTTAAGCTTCTGGCTCCCTTTGCACCATACATGACTGAGGAAATCTGGGTAGACGTTCTTGGGGAGAAATTCTCGATTCATACCTCCGCTTGGCCCAAATTCGTGCCTGAATTGGTTAAAGAGGAGACCGTTACAATTGCTGTTCAGGTTGACGGCAAGCTGAGAGCAACACTAAAGCGGAAGGCTATAAGCGGAAGGCTAAAAGCTGAAGTGGTTGAACAAGCTAAAGCTGACGAAAAGATCAAAAAATGGCTTTCGGGCAAGAAGCTTAAAAACACAATATTCGTTCCAAGTAAACTCGTCAACTTTGTAACCAAGTAATCTCCTTCATTTTCCTCTAACTTTCCTCTACTATCTGATTATGGAGTCCGATGAGCTTCAGTTAACAAATACAAAAAAATCCTCTTTAACAAAGATTAAAAAGTTCAATTTTGATGAATTTATTTTTAAATACCGCTGGCCGCTGACTTTTTTTCTAATTGGAGCCGCTCTTGTAGGTTTAGGAGTTTTCTTCGCCAAAGATAGTGCTAATCTCGAAGTAAACAAGGTAGAAGTCTTAGAAAGCGCGACAGAGGGCAAGGATACAGGTTCTGAAATAGTTGTAGAAGTTGCAGGAAGCGTTACCTCCCCGGGAGTTTATAAATTAGATATTGGTGCAAGAATCGAAGAAGCATTAATTGCTGCCGGTGGAGTTTCGGAAAATGCGGACAGAGAGTGGATGGAAAAGTTTTTAAACCGCGCGGCAAAAATTTCAGATGGACAGAAAATATATATTCCAAGAGTCGGAGAAAATACGGAAAATGCGACTGGCCTCCGGCCTGTAGGGGCCTCTGGCCCGGAGGGGGGAGAGGTCACGGGAAGTCTTATAAATATCAACACCGCAACCCAAAATGAGCTTGAATCACTCTGGGGAATTGGCCCTGTTTACGCCCAAAACATCATTGAACAAAGACCTTACTCATCTGTCGAAGAACTTCTTACTAGAAAGATCTTGAAGACCAATGTATATGAGAAAAATAAAGATCTGTTAAGTGTCTATTGATTAATTCAAAATTTAAAATTACAGTTTAAAATTCAAAATTTTACTTAATAACTTTCGACTATTAACTAGACTTTTAATTTTTAACTTTGAACTTTTAACTTTCTACTATGCGTTATATCATCTGGTTCTTATTAGTCTTATTAGTTCTTCTTAGACAAATATCAAACCGTCCAGTCTACTCCGATGGCGACCGCATCCGTGTTACCACACGAGTTACCAATGAACCTATTAAATACGAATATTCGCAAAGGCTTATTCTTTCTGGGTTAAAAGTATATTTACCCAGGTTTCCAGAGATTTCCTATGGAGATAAAGTCGTTGTCGAGGGTAGTGTACTATCTCGAGAGCTTAAAAATCCGGTTTTAGTGTTTCAAGATAAAGGTACCGGGTTACTTTTTAAATTTAGAAAAAAACTTATAGATTTTTATCAGGAATCTCTGCCTGAACCCCACGCATCTCTTGTAGCTGGAGTGACGTTAGGATCAAAACAAAGTATTCCAGCTGATTTTTGGGAAGCCCTTAAGACTACCGGTACAGCCCATGTAGTGGTGGCTTCTGGAATGAACGTAACTCTGGTTGCAGGATTTCTGGTCAATTTTCTTATTATCTTTATGTCTCGAAGAAGAGCGGTACTACTGGCTTTGGTCGGAATTTGGATTTATGCTTTGGTTTCAGGTTTCGACGCTCCAATTGTGCGCGCGGCAATCATGGGTTCAATCGGATTTACGGGAATAGCGTTGGGAAGGGTTAATGATGCTTGGCGAGGGCTGTTTTTGTCAGCCTTAGGGATGCTCATTGTAAAAACTGAATGGTTGAGTGATTTAGGTTTTATACTTTCTTTTGTGGCAACAGCATCGCTTATGTTATTCGAAGGCAAAATTGAGAAAAAACTAAACTTCATACCAAAAGTCCTTCGGGTGGATTTTTCAACATCGCTGGCGGCTCAAATTGGAGTTGCACCAATTCTTTGGATATCGTTTGGACAGTTTAATGTACTTTCACCCATTATTAACGCACTGGTTTTATGGACCATAGCACCGATAACAATAATTGGCATGATAAGTGGATTTGTGGGTATTTATGTACCATTAATAGGTAGATTGATACTTTTTGTTGTATATCCACTTACAGCGTGGTTTATTGGAGTTGTAGGATTATTTAGCTGAAGCTATGCAAGGAATTTGGAAGCAATTTTTGGCTCTACTCGTATTAATCTCAGTCGCGATCTGGTTGGCGGTAATTTATTATCCTGAACCCAAGCTTCACTTAATTGCTTGTGATGTTGGTCAAGGAGACGCAATCTTAGCAGTTTATGGCAAAACTCAGATTTTAGTCGACGGCGGTCCTAATAATCGCGTTTTAGATTGTCTATCAAACAACTTGCCGTTTTGGGATAGAGAGATAGAACTGGTTATTCTTACTCACCCACAGACTGATCACTATACTGGTTTAATTGAAGTTTTTCGAAGATATACTATAAATAAATTATTAGCAAATCCCATCGATTCTGGCGCTCAAGCATATCAAGTGCTAAAAGATGTAGTGGGGGGTAGTGGTACGGAGGTAGTTTATCCTACAAGTGGTATGGTAATCAGGTTGGGTTTGATGCATTTAGACATATTGCATCCATCTGATGCGTTAATATCAAGTAAAAGTATTGCAAAATCCGATAGCTTGTCCGCCAAAGTTCTG
>Ga0209641_10005456_pt1 | contig 10403 bp, 6 predicted proteins | sample RifCSP16_1_FD_184022 | JGI IMG/M metagenome (GOLD analysis project Ga0209641, IMG submission 184022) | Soil microbial communities from Rifle, Colorado - Rifle CSP2_sed 16_1 (SPAdes) (version 2) | ecosystem: Environmental > Terrestrial > Deep subsurface > Rock core/Sediment | place: Rifle...
AGCAATCTCTTGCCGTTCTTGCTCATTAGATAGATAGTAACGCACTTGCTGAATCAGATGCTTGAGGCTGGTAAAACAGGCAATTTCCTTCCCGATCAGGTAGTAATCAGCGAGATTTTCTGCAAGATCTGTCAGCAAAAAACCTCCGCAGCCGGGGATTTCAAAATTACGACCTTTGATTTGTGCCAATGGATGAACAGCCCTTAAAGGATCGTACAACAGTCCGAGCGCCTGCCTGAATAGTTGGCCAAGCTTTGACCAGCGCTTTTCGACAATCCGGATAACGCTTTCAAGCCTCTGACCGTGCGCCGAGGGGCTAGAGAAGTTCAGGTTGATGCGGCTTTGGTTGAAAATACGCACCATTTTTGTCTGCTCCACGCGCCCATTATCCCACCCAGCTCCCCAGGCATGTACTTGAATGCCAGCATTTTGCAGGGTATAGATCACCTGGCGACGGACCCCATGCGCCATGCCCACAAAGGTTACATCATACTGTAATGGGAGATCTAAATTCCGATAGGCGTGATGGTTGCATGCCCATTGGCTCTTGATAACGTTGTGTATTCCAGCCGCCTGATACTTAAGCATTGCTCTGGCGGAAGTGGTGATTACCCAATGGAAGCAGGGCGCCCAGAAGCGCGAGAAATTATCAAAGCGCCAGTGATCGTCCGCAAACCAATTCAGGGTTAGAGTACCGGTTTTTTCTGTAATCCTGCGCATCACCTGGCGATCGATTTCTTCTCCAAAGAGGAAGCAGAAGAGCACATCAGGTTTTTCTGTAATGGTTACTTCCCACAGCCGATCATTCATCCTCTCACGTCCGAATTCCTGGTACACAGACATGAAATCAAAGTACAGGATTTCGTGTCCCATATTGGATAGAGTGCTATAAAAATTTTCGTGCTCGAAGCTGTAACCCTGAGGCGGTATGCCGTAGTTGTACTTCATTGCCACATAAAGAATACGCAACTCTTACTCCGACAACTGTATCAGATTATGCTAGAGTCAAAACGTGCAATGCTACAGCCTTCTTGCTATGCAGAAGTAATTTGTTGTGATAAATACTTCATTTGTTTCACTGTATCTTTCAATTAAATTGGGCTTTTCCAGCTAAAGGCGAGAATAATCGTTTCATAATACTTAACGTGCTATTTTCCGGAATTCAAAGATACCACAACCATAGGTACAGCCGCACTGGCTTTCAATTGCTTCTTGTGTATAGAAAAGTCATTCGACGAGTAAATGCAGGCGTTTCAATCCATGGCGGATAAACTGGCTGGAAAGCTCAAGAATGACATTTCGCTGGCCTTTATCGATTATGGTGAAAAGGTAAAACGCATAAGCAGTTATCAAGCTCAATCTGATCAATGATGTCCATTGGAAGGGCAGATCCATTCGCAAGATAAGCATTGAGACAGAAACACATATCAGAAATCCAAGCAGAGCTTGGGTGATGATTTTCTTGTTCCAGGATATCGGGTATAAGCGGTTAGAGATGATCACAACCAGCGCGCTGTTGGTCAGGACCCCGACCAGCTCTGAGATCGCTGCCCCATAGATGCCCAAACGGGCGGTCAGGAGCAGGTTTGAGGCCAGGTTGGCAAGCACGCCAGCCCCTAATGCCAGGGACGTAAAAATCGTCTTCTTGGAGACGACGATCCCGATTCCCGTGATGTAATCCACGCCGGGGAGGATTTGGCGCAGAACCAACAGGCTCACCAAGGCTGCGCCAGGCAGGTAGGCGGGTGTTGCGATCAGCAGAACAAGCTCGCGGGCGAAGACCGCCAGCCCTGCGCCAAAGAGCAGCGTGATCATCACGAAGTAATTCAGCGTAATTCTATACAGCTTAGGCGCTTCCGGTTTTTTGAGATTGGCGAGCATGAAAGGCTGCCAGCCAAGGATGAATGAGGAGACCACCAGGGTCATCGCCAGGGTTATTTTGCTGGCCAGGCTGTAATAACCGACCTGGACCACACCCACATGTGCGTTTAAAAAATAACGATTGACTGCTGCCAGCGACCAGTTCAAAAAAGCGGCTGGCAGGAGGGGTAAACCGTAGGCTGCCATTTTGAAAAACCATTTTTTTGAAAATGTGAACGCCAGCAGATCGCGCGACAGCCATAAAGTCGCCAACGCGCCACAAGAGTAGGCGATCAATTGGGCCAAGAAAATGCCCGGGATGCCTTTTCTGAACCCAATAATAAACACCAGGATCAACAAAAAGTAGAGCAGTGAATATCCAACATTGATCAGCAGGTAATTCTTCGGGCGGCGCTTAAGACGCTGTAAGCCAATGAAGAGGTTGTAGATCGCCATGATGGGCAGGGCGAATACGGCGAGTTGAATGGCAGCCGCGTGGTCGGGCTTCTTGAAAAGAAAAACCGATATCTCAGGACCGAAAACAGCAATCGCGACAGCCACAGGCACACCGATGACCAGCACGAACCAAAGCAGGCTGGATACCATCTGCTGCCGGTCTTTAATATCCTCCTCTGGCACTTCGTAGTAATAGCGCCACAAGCCGGAGCCGATATTCAAGCCCATTAATATGGCAAAATAGCCAAGCGTAGCGTAAATAATATCGAGCGTCCCGAACTCATCTACCGTCAGCAGGCGAGTTAGAATGGGGACGGTAATCAGGCTGAACACTTGCCCCAACGAGCCGCTCAACCCATAGATGAATATATCTTTGGATAGGCTGGTAAATTGCCCGATCAATCTTTCCAGGAAGGGTAGATCGCCGGGGCTATTTCCGTCTGCGTGTAGTTCGCCTGTCAACCTGTATTCCCCCCAATTACTGCTAACGCATTATCGAAAATCTGTTCGTAACCATCGGCGACCGCCTGCAAGTCGAAGCGGTGCGCGATCCTGCGGCTCGCTTCGCGAGCGGCCCTGAGCAGTTGTGTGTCACAAAGCAGCTTTGACAGGCCGTTTGCCATCCCCGCGGTGTCATCGGAGGGATAAAGAAACCCGTTCTTGCCGTGCTCGACGAGATCTACCAGGCCGCCCACCTGGCTGCCGACCACCGCCAGGCCCATAGCGATCGCCTGGACGGCTACAACCGGGAAGCCCTCCGACAAAGAAGGCATGAGCAAGACATCGCTTTTTTGGAACTGCTCGATGACCTGCTCTGGGGTGACCCAGCCGGGAAGCGTAATCCTGGCCTCCAGGCGGCGCGCTTTTATCGTCTCTTCTACAGCCCGGCGTAATGGACCATCGCCCAACAATACACATTTCCAACGCAAGTCCTTGATCTCAGCCAGGATGTTGATCAACTGGATCAGGTTTTTTTGCGGCACGAATCGTCCGGCGAAGATGATTTGCGGAGGGTTTCCAACCCGGATCTCGCCCGGATTCAGCTCCGCTAAATTCACGCCATTCGGCAGCACCAGGATATCTCTTTGATAGTGATTCAGCGCGAGCTGGCGCGTGTAATGGCTGACCGCCACGACCTGCGCCGCGTCCCGCCACAGTGGGTGGGTGAACGGGTAGAACCAGCGGAACCAGCGGCTGGTTTTTTCCGGCACCCCGCCTGGGACATCGCCGAGATGGGCTGTCAGCACGTATGGGGTGCGGGTTAGACGGGAAATTGCCCAGGCGAGCGCTCCAGAGGGCACCGCGAAATGAGCGTGGATAACCTCCGGACTCCAATTTCTGGCGAGAGATAGACCCAGCCACAGGCCTGTCAGGACAAATGCCCCCATCGTGAGCAGCCCAGCTTTATAGGGCTGCCGTCTGAACGCCGGCACGCGCACAATCCTGACGCCGTTTTGTGTCTCCTGGCGAGGTAAGCCTCGATAGTTGGAGGTCAGCACGGTGATTTGATGACCGCGCTTGTGCATCTCCCGGCACAGGTCTTGGGCTGCTCGTCCACCACCGCCGCCAACAGGGGGGTATTCATAAATAATGACGAGTATACGCATTAACCTTCGATTGATCTTTGGGTATGGCGAGCGCGGCGCAGGATATGTCGAATCGTGTAAATAGGTTTGCGTTGCGATTCATGGTAAGTTCTGACCAGCAGCTCTGCAATCAACCCCATCAGGATCGATTGAAAGCCGAGAATCATAAACATCACGCTCATTTGGAAAAGCGGAGAGCTCAATACGCCAATCTGGAACGCTAACCGGCGCACCGCAAGATAGAGGAGCGCCAGACCGCTGGTGAGCATTAAAACGATGCCCGTCCCGCCGAAAAGATAAATGGGTTTTTTTGCGTAACTTAACAGGAACTTGACGGTCAGCAGGTCCAGGAGCACCTTTATGGTGCGGTCCAGGCCGTACTTGGTCTTGCCGAACCGCCGCGGATGATGGGTGACTGGCAGTTCGGTGATTTTCGCCCCAACGCTGCTGGCATAGGCGGGGATAAAACGGTGCATCTCGCCGTATAAGCGAAAATCGGTGATCACCTCCCGGCGGTATGCCTTTAAGGTGCATCCGTAATCGTGCAGGTGCACCCCGGTGACGACCGAGATCAACCAGTTGGCAATGCGCGATGGCAGGGTGCGGCTGAAGAAGGTGTCTTTTCGGTAGACCCGCCAGCCGCTGACCACATCGTATCCCTGTTCGATCTTATCCAGCATCATGGGGATATCTGTGGGATCGTTTTGCAGATCAGCATCCAGCATGACGATAATCTCGCCGTCCGAATGATCGATCCCCGCGGCGATCGCTGCGGTTTGCCCAAAGTTGCGCCGCAAAGACACCACGCAAACATGCTCGGGATCTGCCTCTGCCAGTTGGGCTAAAATTTCCGGGCTGGCATCGGAGCTGCCGTCGTCCACGTAAATAACCTCCCAGGAGGTTGGCCCATCCCCCAGGGCCTGATGCAGGCTGCTGTGCAGCAGGCTCAAGCTCTCCGCTTCGTTATACACAGGGATTACAATGGAAAGATTCACACTGAGCTTGCTCCCAAAGGCTGTAGATTTGAGGTTCTCATAGCTGGATTATCTTGACCTGCGGAAGATGCGAATCCCGGTTTTCTGCTCACACTGGCTTATTTGAACGCTCCGCTCCAGCTCCTGGAACTCCCCTGTCTCCAGGAAATTTTTCCATTCAGGATTATAGCGCCTTTCTTCAATTAAAATAAAATCGGCTTCAGCGCGCCATTTCTCTCTTAACTCATCATTCCACAAACCGTAGCGCAGCAACTGTTCGCCATCTCCGCCGAGGCGATAAGAATACCCGTCATTGATTTGGGGGAGATACAGGTCCACACCCGGCAAATAGAGCATGGGCACGACAGAAAGCCCGCCTTCCCAAAAAACCCTGGAGCCGGGAGGAACTTCCCGCCGCAAGTATTCGCCGACCTGCTCGTAAGCGGCAATCACATCCCCTTTGCACCGCTCCAGTTCGCTGGCAGGAGAGAGGAGGGGTGTGGGGGATAAAATCAATCCAGTTAATAGAAACACGTTGATCGCGAATAAACCCAGGTTTTGCTTGCTGCCTTTGCCCGCCTTTAATCTTGGCAGTAAAAGGAGAAGGACCAGGATAAGAATAACTGCAAACAAGAAACCGGCGAGAGCAGCGACGAGGCGCTCTGCCTCAGGGTATGTCTTGTGGAGCAGGTTTTCGAAATAAGCGAATAACGGGGCGCTGCCGTCCTGAATTTTACCGCCGCTCAAGCGTGGAAGAGGAAGCTCGAGCAAGCCTGGTCCAATTTCCTGGTAGCTGCCATATCCAACCAGGGTTGAAGCCAGAATTACTATAAGCACAGAAAATCCTGAATATAGGGGGGCTCTTTCAACACTCACGGATTGATTGATGATCACGATGAAGAAGATCCCCACCGTCGAGAAAAACATCAGGTAACCGGAGAAACAGAAGACGCAGTAGTTCTGCCAGAGCGAAGCCCAGGCATGGGTAACGATGAAAACACCGAACAGCGCACAGAGAAAAATCGCCGCTCGCCAGTTGGGGATCGATTTCCAATACCGCCTGAAGAAAACAAGCGCGCCAAATCCAAACACGCCCAGCAACGGGATAAAATTGCTCCGCAGCCCCTGCGCAAAGCTATAAATACGGGGTTCGAGAGAGATGTTGGGATCCCATATAGCTGTACCGCCCCCTTGAATTCTCCATGGATCCAGCAAATCTGTAGGAATCCAGCTTGCCCAAACGCTGAGGATCCCGGACCAGAAAACAGCGTGAATTATGCCAATTGTGAGCGTCCCCGCCAGTGCCGCCCATACGCCGGCGCGCAGACCGTGCTGCCAGAAGATATAAAGGGACAGCAGTGGGAACAAAGGCAGCAGGTTCTCCCTGGTTGTAAGGGCCAACCCAGCCAGTGCGGCTCCAATGGCGAGCTGCCATGCCGGACGGTGATCTGCCAGCGTAAGGACCAGCGTCCAGACCAGCATGCAGGCAATAAGGATTTGGGACACAGCGATGCTGTAGGCGTTTACCATCGAAGGGTTCAGCGCAACGGCGGCCACAGCGGCGGCGGCCCACCACTTCCCACCAAATCTGCGCGCCAGGATCCATACGCCAAGCAGCAGGAGAAGACCCAGGAAGATGACAAAGTAGCGCCCGCTGCGCAGTCCCGGGGCAAATAATACTTGCGTGGCGCCCGGGATTAAGAACGACAGGGGCATGTGGTTGGTCCAAGGGCCGTATTCCTGGTAGGGCCAGTAGCGACCGGTGACGAACAGCAGACCCTTGTATAAATAAGCGCCTTCATCCAGAACGGAAGCGCTCGTGTGGGCGTAAATGATCGCCTGGAGCAGATAATAAATTCCCGCCAGTGCAGCGCCCCAATAGGCTAATGCTCCAGATGAAACGATGCGCCGGCGAAACTGGCTGATTTGCACTAAGAAATGTCCTTGGCAACCTGTTTGAGATCGGCATCGACCATGAGCTGCACCAATCCTTTAAAACCAACCGAGGGCATCCAGTGCAGCTCGTCCTGGGCTCTGGCTGGGTCGGCTACCAGCAGATCCACTTCTGCCGGGCGATAGAAGAGAGGGTCTTGAACCACGTAATCGCGATAATCCAGGCCAACGTAACTGAAGGCGGCCTCGCAAAACTCGCGCACCGAATGGGTCTGTCCGGTTCCCAGGACGTAATCCCGCGGCTCGTCGCTCTGGAGCATCAGCCACATCCCGGCGACGTAATCGCCGGCAAAACCCCAGTCGCGCCGCGCCTCCAGGTTGCCCAGGCGCAATTCCCCGGTCAACCCGAGCTTGATGCGAGCGACACCGTTAGTGATTTTGCGGGTGACAAACTCCAGGCCGCGCCGCGGGCTCTCGTGGTTGAAGAGAATCCCCGATACCGAGTACATGCCGTAGGATTCGCGATAGTTGACCGTGATCCAGTGGGCGTAAACTTTAGCCACCCCGTAAGGGCTTCGTGGGTAGAAAGGGGTCGTTTCCCGCTGCGGCACTTCGCGCACCTTGCCGAACATCTCGCTCGAAGAAGCCTGGTAGAAGCGCGTCTTGGGATTCACGTGCCGGATGGCTTCCAGCAAGCGAGTGACGCCCAGGGCGGTCACCTCGCCGGTGAGAACCGGCTGGTTCCAGGAGGTGGGCACGAAGGACTGCGCCGCCAGGTTGTACACCTCGTCCGGGCGATATTCTTCGATCATGTCCACCAGCGAGCTTTGATCGTGCAGATCTCCCTGGATGATGGTGATCTTGTCCTGAATGTGCTGGATGCGCCCAAAAGTCACCGTGCTGGAGCGGCGCACCATGCCAATCACTTGGTATCCTTTGGCGAGTAAAAAATCGGCCAGGTAGGAGCCGTCTTGTCCGGTAATCCCGGTGATCAGGGCAGTAGGCATTAGCCACCTCCATTGTAAAATTCAATTGCTGAATTATAACCGCTTCTGCGGGAATCGGCTGGTGGACTTTCGACTGTTGCGCAGGTAAAGGGCGTGCATGCTATAATGAAACCCATCGGAAAATATAACCGCACCAAGGAGAATGAATGATGGACTACGGAAGCGTACTCTCACGTGCCTGGCAAATCATCTGGAAGCACAAGGTGCTCTGGATTTTTGGCATCCTGGCTGGCTGCGGCAGCGGAGGCGGGAATGGATCGACCTTCTCCTATAGAGAGGACATGCCACCAGAATTCCAACAATATTTTCAGCTCAATATCCCCGACTGGCAGATTGCCTTGATCGTGGGGGCCGTCTTATTGGTGGTGTTTGTGCTGATCGTTCTGGCGATTTTCCTGAGCACCATCGGCCGAATTGGGGTGATCCGCGGGACTCAAGAAATCGAAGGGGGCGCTACCAGCCTGGCGTTTGGGGAGCTGTTCAGCGGTTCAATGCCCTACTTCTGGCGGGTATTCGGGCTGAACTTGCTGGTTGGGATCTCTTTCATGGTTGCCATCGGAGGGGTGGTATTGCTGGCAGTGTTCGGTACAGTGATCACTTTTGGTTTAGCCCTTTTGTGCCTAGTGCCGCTCATTTGTTTGCTGGTGCCCTTAGTCTGGTTCTTAAGCCTGGTGGTCGAGCAGTCGATTATCTCGATCGTGCTCGGTGATCTGGGCGTTCTTGAGGGCTTGCGAGCGGGCTGGGACCTGGTCAGGGCAAACCTGGGTGCGATCATCGTCATGGGGCTGATCCTGACCCTCGGCGTGGGGCTGATCGGCGGTTTTATCATTGGCTTGCCCATCTTCTTCATCGTCTTTCCAGCGTTTATCGGCGCCATGGCGGAATCGCGCGCTGTTTTGAGCGGCGGCCTGTTGATCGCCGGGCTGTGCCTGGTGGCATATCTGCCCGTCGCCATCTTTCTAAACGGAATCCTGCGCGGCTACATCGAGACCGCCTGGACTTTGACCTACATGCAATTAAAAGGACGAGCGCTTACCTCTGAAATGGCTCCCGCCGAGCCCTTTTAGTCAAGGGTGAGGCTGGCTTCCGGTGTCCTTCAGCTTTACTGCCGGTAACAGATTCTTCTGCATGATTCGTCTGGGCTGGGGCGGTCTGCTGTGTTTGTGGCTGCTCCTGGGCGCAGCGCGCGCAGGGGCGCAGGACGCCAGCAGCGTGCTCCTGTTGCCTCCCGACACGAGCGCCTTTCCCCGCCTGAATGTCTACTTCGACGTTCACGACGAGCGGGGCGGGTTTATCCATGGCTTGAAAACCGGCGATCTGCAATTGTGGGAAAACGGTGCTGCCCTGCCAGCCTTGGAGCTTTACGAGCTCCGCCCCGGGGTCCAAGCGGTGTTCGTGCTTAACCCCGGGAATTCCTTCGCCATTCGCAATAGCCAGGGCGTCTCCCGCTACGACTTTGTGGCTGAATCTTTGAGCAGTTGGGCGCTCAGCCGGCAGGGTTCAAGCATAGATGATCTAAGCCTGTTGATATCCACGGGTGGGGAGCGCACCCATTTCACCGGTCTGTTGGAGCTCGTCTCCGCCCTGGAATCCTATGAGCTGGATACCAGCAGGGTGCCGCCAGGCCTGGAGGTGTTGAACCGGGCTGTAGATATCGCTGCCGACCAGGCTCCCAGGCCCGGCATGGAAAAAGTTATTTTATTCGTCACTTCCCCGATCGAAGGGGATATCACCTTTGGCGTGCAAAACCTGGTCGCCCGCGCCAGCCAGGAGAGGGTGCACATTTTTGTATGGCTGTTGGCTTCCCCCCAGGTTTTCCAAAGCTCTATTGTGACGGTGTTGACCCAGCTCGCCCAGCAGACCGGAGGCGAGTTATTTGCCTTCTCAGGCGAAGAGGCGCTTCCTAACCCGGAAAGCTACCTGAGTTCGCGACGGGATATCTACCGCCTGGTATACGCTTCGCGCATTACCACCGGCGGCGGTCAGACGCTCAAACTGGAGATCCGCCAGGACGACCGGGTGATCAGTTCACCTGATCTGGCTTTCGATTTCGACCTGCGAGCGCCAAACCCGGCTTTCATCTCTCCGGTCTTGGAGGTCCAGCGATCGCTCCCCGAGGACTCGGATCGGGCGCAGGTGGGGGAGGTGAATCCCGCCGAGCTGCTCCCCAATGCACAGGAGCTGCAGGTTTTATATGACTTTCCGGATGGGCGCATTCGCCCCCTGGTACGCACTGCCTTGTATGTCGATGGCGCGCTGGTAGCCGAGAATCTCCAACCTCCGTTCGATCGCTTCACCTGGGATCTCAGCCGCTACGTGGAGAGCGGGCAGCACATCCTGCAGGTCGAAGCTCAGGATAGCCTGGGCTTATCCGGTCAAAGCGTCCAACTACCGGTTGAAATCAGCGTGATTCTTCCTGAATCGAACCCCTTCTCCACGGTTCTCCGCTATTGGCCTGCCCTGGCTGGACTCGTGGCGGTATTGGCTCTCTCGGCATGGCTGCTGGTGCTGATTTGGCGCGGGCGCTTTCAGCCTCGCATCCTGAGGATGGCGAAAGAAATGCAGCCAGGGCGCCGCTGGTTATCGAGCGTTTCGAGTTTAACCTCGGTTCTTAGCGACGCCCGCAG
>Ga0209641_10005458_pt1 | contig 10399 bp, 11 predicted proteins | sample RifCSP16_1_FD_184022 | JGI IMG/M metagenome (GOLD analysis project Ga0209641, IMG submission 184022) | Soil microbial communities from Rifle, Colorado - Rifle CSP2_sed 16_1 (SPAdes) (version 2) | ecosystem: Environmental > Terrestrial > Deep subsurface > Rock core/Sediment | place: Rifle...
CGGGGCGTGACCCCGGAGGTACGCCGAGGGCGAGACCTTGTTCACGGCCAGCGACCAGTCGGGGGCCGCGGCCGCCGGATCGAACGCCTGGGCATTCGCGAACACGCGCTCGACGGGTGCTCCCGCGCGCTCGAGCGAGCTGAACAGCGGGGCCATCCACGCCTCGTTCTCGTAGATCACGGCGATCGGTCTCATGGCTTCCCCTCCGGTGGGCGTTTTCCGACTGTACTCGTCGGAATTGGTCCTGGGAAGTGCGGAGTGCCCGGTTTCCCAACGTTTTCGCTCCCCGATAGGCTCGCTTGAATGGCCGGTCCCCTGGACTTCGGACCATTCCTTTCCCTCTCGGTCGTCGAGCGCAGAGCCCTCGCCGTACGCGCGAAGGCGGTCCGGGCGGCCCGCGGATCGCATCTCCTGCGCGCCGGGGACGAGCCCGATGCGGCTTACGTGCTCACCGCGGGACGCATCCGCGTGAGCGGCGCGGACGGCGCGGTGATCGCGACGATGACGGCGCCGGCGATCGTCGGCGAGCTCGCGGTCCTCGAGGGACGGCGACGATCGGCCGACGTCGTCGCCCTCGAGCCCGTCCGCGCTCTGCGCATCGACGCCGATGACCTACGGATCCTCGCGTCCGAGCGCGCCGGGTTCGCGAAGACCCTGGAGGCGTTCGCGGACGCGCGCCGGACGAGCGGGTTCCTGCGCCGCCAGGGTCCCTTCTCAGGACTGCCGTGGCAGGAGATCGAGCGCCTCGCCGCGGAGCTGCGGCCCGCCCGGTTCGAGCCCGGCGAGGATCTCGTGCGCCAGGGCGAGCGCGGCGACGAGGTGATGCTGATCCGCGAAGGCGAGACCGTCGTGATCCAGGAGGACCCCGGCGGCGAGCGGCAGCTCGCGCGCCTGGGACCCGGCGCGCTCATCGGCGAGATCGCCGTGCTCACGGGCTCCGCTCGGACGGCCACGGTGCGCGCGGTCGGGATCGTGGAGGCCCTGCTGGTGCCGGGCGACGCGGTGCGCGCGGCGGTGAAGCGGCACCGCTCCTTGCTCGACCGGGTGTCTTCGGTCATGCAGGCGCGCCACCGGCCGCGCCGGACGGGCGAGCATCGCGTCGAGCGCGCGCCGGACGACCCGGAGGCGGTGATCCTCAACGACCCGGGCCGTGCCGTCTACATGCGCCTCGACCGCCAGGCGCACGCGATCTATGAGGATCTCGACGGCGAGCGAACCCTCCGCGACCTGGTCATGCGCCATTTCGAGCGCACGGGCCGCCTCGATCCGCAGGCGGTCTTCTCGACGGTGGCCGCACTGCAGGCGTCCGGGTTCGCGACGATGCCGCACGTCGCTAGCGACGCGCCCGACGCTCGCCTGATGCGCATCGCCGATGCGGTGCTCGCGCCACGCATGGAGATCAGGGACGCCGACGGGGCGGCGGAACTCGTCCATCGCGCGGCGGCCCCGCTCTACACGCGGGCGGGCGCGATCGTCGCGGTGATGCTGGGCATCCTGGGCCTCGCGAGCGCGCTCCCCCTGCTCCGCACCGCCACGCTGGGTGACTTCGGCGTCGTCGGCATCGCCGTCGCGTTCGTCCTCCTGCTCGTCGCGGGCGTGGGGCACGAGATCGCCCACGCGGTCGCGGCCAAGGCCGAGGGCTGCCGGGTCGGCCGCGCCGGCATGGGCCTGTTCTGGTTCACGCCGGTCGTGTACGTGGACACGTCGGCGACGTGGGCGATCCCGCGCTGGGGACGCATCCGGGTGAACGCGGCGGGGCCGCTGTTCAACCTGGCGTTCGCGGGGGCGCTGGGCCTGTTCGCGCATCTCCTGGCGGGCGTCGCGCAGGACGTCGTCGTCTGGCTCGCGCTCGCGAACGTCGCTCTGGTCGTCTTCAACCTGTCGCCGCTCCTCGAGTTCGACGGCTACTACGTGCTCGCCGACCTCACCGATACGAACGCCCTGCGACGCAAGGCCATGCGCTTCGTGTTCCGGGACCTGCTCGATCGGCCGCGCCGCCCGGCGAGCCGGCGCGAGATGGGCTTCATGGCGTACGCCGTCGCCGCGCTGCTCTACGTGCTGGTCATGAGCGCGCTCGTCCTCCGCAACGTTCCCGGGCTCGTGGGAGGGCTGGTCCCCACCACGATGGGCGACGGCGTGCGCGCGGGGATCGGCGTGGCGCTCGCGTTGGGCCTCACCGTGATGCTCGTGGCCCCGTTCGTCTCCGAGGCGATCGATGCCCGGTCGCGCGTGGAGCCCGGCGCGGCCTAGAGAGGCCTTAGCGCGCGGGCCCCTTCCTCTTCAGCTCGGACGGCGGGCGCAGCACCACTCCGCCGGTCTTGATGGCGAAGGCGGCCGAGAGGTCGTTCTTCGAGACGCGCTCTTCGAGCCGCTCAGCCTTCGCCGTACCGCTTCCGAACCTCGCGCGCTCCTCGTCGCTCACGTCGTAGCCGGCCAGGGCGGTCTGCGGGTCCTTCGCGAGCAGGTCGCGGAACGCGGCGTCGGTCAGCGCCCGGTCGAGGATCGTCTGGACGTGCTCCGTCGACATGCCCCTGCCCTACCCGCCTTCCAGTGGCCGCGTACAACGTGACTTGGCCGCTCGCTTACCCGAGCGGAGCCCGGGCGACCAGAGAGTACCGCGGGCCGCTGCGGGTCAGGACGCTGCTCATCACATCTATCCCATCGACCTCGAAAGCAAGACCCTCCGGGACGCGGGCGGCCGCGACCGCCGAGGCCACCGCGCGGGCCTGCTCCACCGATGCGTCGTCCCGGATCCGCGCCAGCGTGATGTGCGGCTGCAGCGGCTTCGGGTCGAAGGGGAGGCCGGCGGCCTCCAGCGAGGCGCGCACCACGCCGCCGAGCTCTACCGTCCGGGCCGCCGCCGGCCGGGCTATCCCGGCCCAAACGACGCGCGGCCGCCCGCTGGGCGGGAAGCGGCCCACCGCGGTGAGGTCGACGCGGAACGGGCGCCCGGCCGAGGCCACCTCGCGTACGGCCGCGGTCACCTCGGCCACGCGCGCCTCGGCCAGCCAGCCCACGAACGCGAGCGTCACGTGCAGGAGCTCCGGACGGACGCGCTTCAGGCCTTCGAGAGGCGCCGGGACGAGCGCGGCGAGCTCGGTGGCGACCGGAAGTGGGATCGGCAGAGCCACGAAGATGCGGATCAAGGCCCCGTGGAGGCTACGCGGATGCCGCTAGAGACTTCTCCCGCTGTCCAGCAGTGCGCGTGAGCGCATTAAAGAGCCGAAGGCCTAAAAGGAGAGCGCGCTTGCCTGATCGGCGACGAGGAAAGCCAGGAAGGCGATGGCCAGGATCGCGGTCCAGAGCCCGAGCAGGGCAGTTCGGACCGGGTCGACGTTCTCGATAGGGCGGTCGTTGTCGTCGCTCACGCTCCACTGAATGAAGCAAACGGCGTGCCCGGAGCTCTCGCGGATATTCCTGTTACTGGCCTGTCATTCGGCCCGATCCACAGTGGACGGGCGGCCGGCCCTGGAGCTAGGCGGGGCTGGGCTTGGGTGCCGGCGCGGGGCCCTTGCCGCGGCGCTGGTCGTCAGCCCCGGTCGTCCCGGTAGGCGGCTCGCTGGGATGCCCGGCGGCCGCTGCCGCGGGCAGCTCCTGCCCGTCCTCGAAGATCTTGTCGAACTCCTCGCTCGACATGGTCTCGTCGGTGATGAGGCGCTGGACGACTATGTCGAGCTTGTCGCGGTTCTGCGAGAGGACCTCGTGCGCGCGGCGGCGCGCGCGGTCGACGATCTCCTTGACCTCGCTGTCGATCAGCTTCGCGACGTCCTCCGAGTAGTTCCGCTCCTCCTGGATCTGACGCCCGAGGAAGATGAGCTCGTCGGTCTTGCCGTACTGGAGCGGCCCGAGCTTCTCGCTCATGCCGTACTTGGTGACCATGTGGCGGGCCATCTCGGTGGCCTTCTCGATGTCGTTCGAGGCGCCGGTCGTCATGTCGCCGCCCAGGTGCAGCTGCTCCGCGACCCAGCCGCCCAGAGCGGCCGCGATGTCGTCCTCGAACTCCTTCTTGGTGCGGAAGTAGCGATCCTCCTGCGGAAGGGACCAGGTGACGCCCATGGCCATGCCGCGCGAGACCACGGTGATCTTGTGTACCGGGTTGGTGTGCTTCAGGAGCTTGAAGCACAGCGCGTGTCCGGCCTCGTGGTACGCGACGATGAGCTTCTCCTTCTCCGTGATGACGCGCGAGCGGCGCTCGGGTCCGAGAGCGACCTTCTCGAGGGCATCCTCGAACTCCGCCTGCGCGATCGTCTTCTTGTTCCGCCGCGCCGCGAGGATGGCGGCCTCGTTAACGACGTTCGCGAGGTCCGCGCCGGAGAAGCCGGGCGAGATCTTCGCGATCTTGATGAGCTCCACGTTCTTGTCGAGCGGCTTGCCCTTGACGTGCACGTCGAGGATGTTCTTGCGGCCACGGATGTCCGGGCGGTCGAGCACGACCTGCCGGTCGAAGCGGCCCGGACGGAGGAGGGCGGGGTCGAGCACGTCCGGGCGGTTGGTGGACGCGAGGACGATGACGTTCGTCCCCGTGTCGAAGCCGTCCATCTCGACCAGGATCTGGTTGAGGGTCTGCTCGCGCTCGTCGTGCGAGCCGCCCAGGCCGGCGCCGCGCTGGCGCCCGACGGCGTCGATCTCGTCGATGAACACGATGCACGGCGCGTTGCGCTTGGCCTGGTCGAACAGGTCGCGCACCCGCGAAGCGCCGACGCCCACGAACATCTCGACGAATTCGGAGCCCGAGATCGAGAAGAACGGCACGCCGGCCTCGCCGGCCACGGCGCGCGCGAGGAGGGTCTTGCCGGTGCCGGGCGGGCCCACGAGGAGCACGCCGCGCGGGATGCGCGCGCCGACGCTCGAGAACTTCTCGGGGTACTTGAGGAACTCGACGACCTCCTGGAGCTCCTGCTTGGCCTCGTCCACGCCGGCCACGTCCTCGAACGTGACCGTCGGCTTGTTGCCGACGAACATGCGCGCGCGGCTCTTCCCGAACGAGAGAGCCTGGTTATTCGTCCCCTGCGCCTGCCGCATCATGTAGATGAAGAAGCCACCGATCAGCAGGACCGGGAGCAGGCTGAGAAGCACCGACCCGATGAGGCCCAGGGTGGCGCTCTGCTGCTCTACGCGGAGCTCGACCCGGTTGTTCGGGTGGGTCTGGTTGTAGGCCCGGACCGTCTCCATCAGCGACTGATCGTCGGCCGGCAGCGTCGTCTGGTTGCGCGTCTGGCCGTCGGACAGGATGAGGGTCGCCTCGTCCCCGGTGAGGATGATCTCCCTCACCTGGCCCTGCTCCACCTTCTGGATGGCGTCCGTGATCGGGATCTCGGTCGTCGGCGCGTCCTGCGCGCGGTAGGCGTACAGGAGCGCCACCCCCATCACCACGAGGAGGAGGGTCAGGATCCCGTTCTTGAAGATGCGGTTGTTCAGGTCCAGATGAGCACGCCTTTCCTATTGTCTTTACGCCCGAGAGGCCCGCCCGGTGCGATATCAGGTCCTCTTCTTAGGATGCTAACTGCCCCGACATGGCATTCGTGGGGGCATCCGTCGTTCCGAGCGGGACCTGCCACCGGAACGAGCCCCGCCACGCCCCCATTCCACGGGCCGGCCGTCAGCCCGGCTCGGCGCGCACCTCGATCCGGAGCTCGCCCTGATCGCGCAGCAGGCGGCCCCCCGGAAGATCGAGGGCGGCCCGTCCGTCGATCCGCGACACCTGGGCGGCCACGGCGGTGCGATGGCGAGCCGTAAGGACGTGTCCGGTCGCGCGCTCCCACGCGAGCGCCAGCGCCTCCTCGCGGACCGCGGCGTCGTCGCCCAGCGACCCGATGTCCAGCGCGCCGTCGCGGGTCGCCGCGGCGAGGACCTCCTCCGCACGGCGGCGGTGCGACCCGGAGACGTCTGCCGCGGCCTCGGCGAGGCGAGCGAGCGCCGCGGTCGCCTGCGGGTTGATCGCGAGCAGCTCCGGCATGACCTTGCGGCGTATGCGGTTCCGGGCATACCGGAGCGACCGGTTCGACGGATCGTCGAGCGGCACGACGCCGGCCGCGGCGCAGACGGCCTCGGTCTCGCCGCGGCCGATCGCCAGCAGCGGCCGGATGATCCCGTCGCGGGACGGGCGCATCCCACCGAGGCCCGCGATGCCGCTCCCCCGCGCGAGGTGCAGGAGAAGGGTCTCCGCCTGGTCGTCCCTCGTGTGTCCCGTGGCGATAGGCGCCCCGGCGCGGTCGGCCGCGACGCGCCGTAGGAACTCGTAGCGCGCCCGGCGGGCGTCGTCCTCGCTCTTCGGGACACGCTCGGCGCGGCCGGCACGGAATGTCGCCCCCACCCGTGCCGCCAGGTCGGCGACCAGCTGCGCGTCGGCGGCGCCGGTGCGCCGCAGCCGGTGATCGAAATGCGCGACGTGAAGGACCAGCCCGATCTCGTCCGCGAGGTCGGCCAGAACGAGGAGCAGCGCGGTCGAATCGGTGCCGCCGGAGACGGCGACTACGACCGGGCCCGGCGCGAGCAGACGGTGCTCCAGGCAGAAGCGCCGAACGGCATCGCGGATGTGTGGGGGGATCGGTGAGGTCACGGCGGTGGCTGGGCCGGGATTCGAACCCGGGACCGGCGGATTATGACGCCGCTGCTCTACCACTGAGCTACCCAGCCGCGGGATACATCAAGTCTACCGAGCCGCGCGACGGACAGGGCCTTGGGTCCGAGGCTCCCGATCGCGAGATCTCCGCGCTAGAGCACGAAGTACGGACCGCCCCGGAAGGCGAGCTTCTCGCCCTCGTACGAGAGGATCTCGTGTCCGGCCTCGTCGAAGAGCGTGACCATGCCGGTCCGCGCGGCGCAGCGGAGCGTCGCCTCGGCGCCGAACACGGCCAGGGCGTAGCCGAGCCGGTCGGCCTCGTCGTAGCGGATGTCGCCGAGGTCGCCCCAGGCCCCGGCGCTCCGGATGACATAGCGCACGGGACCACTCATCGGCCACGCCTTGCATACCATAGTCTGTAGACCTCAGGTCACGGCCGCCCCGAGCCTCTGCGCATGGCCGACCTCGCCCCACATGTCGGGCGCGCCATCCGCCAGCTCCGCGAGAGCACGGGTCTCTCTCAGGAGGAGCTAGCAGCGGAGGCCGGGCTGCACCGGACCTACATCTCGCTCGTCGAGCGTGGCCGCCGGAACATCACCGTGGACGCGCTCTCGCAGATCGCCGAGGCGCTCGGCGTCTACACCTCCCGCCTCATCGCGGACGCTGAGAAGGACGCCGCGCCGGCGGCTTCGTCCCAGTCGACCCAAAAGGCTCGCCGCCGGCCTCGCGCCTAAGGCGCTCGCGGAACTCGTCCTCGGTCTGTGTGTACTTCCGATTGTTACAGCGGCCGCAGGCGGGAAGGATGTTCTCGATCCAGTTCGTGCCCCCACGCGAAAGGGAGACGCGGTGATCGGCCACCAGCACTCCGTCAGCTCCGCAGTAGGCACAGCGGTGACCGTACGTCTCCACGAGCGCCTGCCACTCCCTGGTCGTGAACGAGCCGGGCGCAGCGATCTCGCGGCTCCTTCGATTCCGCCTGATCGTCTGGGCGACCAATGGATGGGCGCGCAGATAGGCCGTGACCTTTCGGACGATCTCTTCCTGGTGCGCGACGTAGTACTCCCGCGCCCTGGCTCGCTTGGTATCGGGATGCCCCGCGCGCCAACGTCGCATGCCCTCGCGAGCCTTCTCCGGATTGAGTCGCATCCACTCACGACCGTAAGCACGCCGCTCTTCAGGATCTCGATACGGCAAGAGAAAGTCCTCCTGTCACAAGATCGTCCTTGTGGCCAGAAGGACTCGGATCGCTATTGACCTCGACTGTTGCGGGGGTGCGATTCGAACGCACGATCCCCGGGTTATGAGCCCGGTGTGGTACCACTCCACCACCCCGCGCGCTCATTCTACCGCGTGATGCTCCGGGTGTGAAGTCACGGACGAGACTGCGGAGTGCTCAGCGCGGACCGAAGAAGACAGCCAGCCAGCGAGCGATCCGGTCCACATTCACCCCCGGGACATCGACGAGCGTGCCCTGACGCGGCGCCTCGCCCTCGACGGCGATCAGCCCCTCGCCTGGCCGCACGTATCCGTAGTCCCGCGCCGTGTCGACGACGTACTCCTCGGTCGTTCGCCGCTCGACCTCGGCCTCCTTCGCGGCACGCTCGCGCTCGAGTTGCGCGATCTGCGCGGCGAGCGAGACCCGCTCACGATCGACCGCGCTTCCCTGCACCGCGATCCCGACGAACGCGCCGGCGAGCACGAGCCCCGCGGCCAGCAGGGCCAGCGAGAGCAGCGGTCGCGCGAGACGTCCGACGAGCGAAGAGCGCGGGCGGCGAGAGCGCGGCGGCATCGCGTCAGATCATGCGGTACGGACCACCTCGGGCGGAAGTGCCCCGAGCTCCGCACCGGCGATCTCTGCCGCGGCACGGCCGAGGAGGCCAAGCAGCGGCCGCGCGACCAGCGGATCCAGCCCGGCGGTGAAGCCGACCGCGACAACGCCAGACGGGCTCGCCTGGGCCGCCGATCCGTCCCCGCCGCGTGCGACGGCCCGCACGATGCCCGCGTCGTTGTCTACGGGGAGCGGATCGTTCAGCCAGCCGTCCTTGTGCGCGAGCGAGACCTGCCAGGGCAGGTAGCGGCCGAGGCGCGTGCGGTCCGCGTTCCACTCGAGCAGCTGGAGCACGCCGCCGAGCGGGACGCCCCCGGCGGCGGCCATCACGCGCCCCAGAAGGGACGCCGTCTCGCGCGCCGTCATCTCGTTCTCGAGCCCGCGCGCCTTCGCCTCGAGATCGAACAGCGCCCGGCGCAGGCGCGTGGCGTGACAGCCCCACTCGTCCAGCTGCTCGTTAACGCGGTCGATGCCGACGCGGTCCATGAGGCGGTTCGCCGCGGTGTTGTCGCTCACGCTCATCGTGATCGCCGCGAGGTCCCGGAGCGACATCTCGGCAACCCCCGGGAGGTGGCCGAGCACGCCCGAGCCCCCGACGCGCGTGCCGATCGGGACCCGCTCGTCGAGGTCGACTCGTCCCTCTCCAGCGTCGAGGAAGAGCGTCATCACCAGCGGCAGCTTGATGACCGAGGCCGCCGGCATGACCTCGTCCGCAGCCGTGGCGAGCACCTCGCGGCCGCTCGCGTCGATCACGACAGCCGACACGCGCCCGCCTGCGGCTCGGGCTCGCTCAAGGAAGCCATCAAGAAGACGCGTCACCCGAGGTCAGGCTATGTGAGGCAGCCCGCCGCACGATCCGGGAGCGACGACGGTGAGAAGGCGGGCCGCCGGATCGCGGTCGGTCGGGTAGGCTGCGCCGCTGGGATGCCGATCATCGAGTTCCAGGACGTCCACAAGTGGTTCGGCCCACTCCACGTCCTGAACGGGATCGACCTCACGGTGAGCGAGGGCGAGGTCATCGTGATCATCGGCCCCTCGGGGTCCGGCAAGAGCACGCTCATCCGGACGATCGACCGCCTCGAGCCCATCCAGCGCGGCAAGCTGGTGGTGGACGGGATCGCGGTGCACGAGCCGAAGGTGGACGTGAACCGGCTGCGTCGCCAGGTGGGCATGGTCTTCCAGTCCTTCAACCTGTTCCCCCATCTCAGCGCGGCCGAGAACATCATGCTGGCGCCCATGAAAGTGCGCGGCCTCTCCAAGGAGGCCGCGCGGAAGCTCGCCGAGGCCCTGCTCGAGAAGGTCGGTATCCCCGAGAAAGCCGACCAGATGCCGGCGCGTCTCTCCGGGGGCCAGCAGCAGCGCGTCGCCATCGCGCGCGCGCTCGCCATGGAGCCGAAGATCATGCTCTTCGACGAGCCCACCAGCGCCCTCGACGCGGAGATGATCCGCGAGGTGCTGGACGTCATGCGCCAGCTGGCAAAGGACGGCATGACCATGCTGGTGGTGACCCACGAGATCGGCTTCGCCAGGGAAGCCTCCGACCGGGTGCTGTTCATGGACGGGGGCCGCATCATTGAGGACACACCGACGGCCGAGTTCTTCGCCGGCGCTCGGGAGGAGCGCGCCCGGCAGTTCCTCGCCAAGGTGATCCATCATTAGCCCGCCTCAGTCGACTCGCGGACCTGGTGAAAGACACAAGGAGGGGACAACACATGCGATCCATCCTCGGACGGGTCGTCGTGCTCTCGACCGCGATCGCCGTGCTGGCGGCGGCGTGCGGCGGCGGCGCGGCACCGGCCCCACAGGCATCACCGACGGCACCGGCCGCCACGGCCGCAGCGACGGCCACCGCGCCGGCGCTGCCAACGTTCGGGCTCTCGACCTTCATGTACTCGATCCAGACCAAGGGCAAGATCCGGGTCGGCACCCAGGAGGACAACCCGCCCTTCAGCCGCAAGGACCCGGCTACCAACACGTGGCAGGGCTTCGACGTCGACTTCGCCAAGGAG
>Ga0209641_10005462_pt1 | contig 10396 bp, 9 predicted proteins | sample RifCSP16_1_FD_184022 | JGI IMG/M metagenome (GOLD analysis project Ga0209641, IMG submission 184022) | Soil microbial communities from Rifle, Colorado - Rifle CSP2_sed 16_1 (SPAdes) (version 2) | ecosystem: Environmental > Terrestrial > Deep subsurface > Rock core/Sediment | place: Rifle...
TTTTTTTCTGAAAGGATGCCAGGCGACCCGCTAATACATTATTTATCGCACGTTCCTGGAGTAATATAATTTTATAACAGGAACGAGGTAAAATTTCAGCGGATATGGCTAACGTTATTATACTAAATACAAAGCCAATCACTATGATCGGTAGAATTATTTTGTGGATGTGTACGCCACTAGCCTGAATAGCAATAATTTCATGATCGGCACTCATTCGTCCATAAGCCATTGTTGTGGCAGTAAGCAGCGCTGATGGTATCGAAAAAGGAGAGGCTTGAATAAAGAGGTGAGGAATGAGCGCTCTGAGGGCAACGATATCTAATCCTTTATGCAAAAGCTGAATGGCAAACCCTAAAAATATTAAAAACTCAAAACACACAAAGGACGGTAAAAACGTCCGGAACCATTCTCGAACAAGGTAACGTTGTAATATTTGGTTAGTAAATAATAGGGGGGGTAACATGATATTTTTACCTGTTTTCATCTTTTATGTTTTACCTGATTTTGCTTGAATATTCAAGGCATTTTGGATATTTCTATTTTTGATGTGTTCTTATGTATTTTTATGTTTTCTTATTCGGGGTACGACTCAGGTACGACATAAAACTCTAACATTTGCAAACATTTTGAGGTTGAAAACATGGAAACACTGGCTCAAAAGGGGAGAAACATTTTAGATACTGCGCAATACAAGTAAAACAATCCAAGAGGCCGGTATTCCCGATAGCACAGAAACGGACGAAAACGGTTATTACCTGTTTACAGACCTTGCCGCCGGATATTACGCACTCACATATGAGAAAGAAGGTTACGAGACTAAAACGGAGTACGTGATTCTTGCGGAAGGTGAGGACAAAGGACTTGCGCCTGTTATCATGGAATACATCGAAGAGGGAATCATAACAGGATATGTCGAAGACGCAAAAGGGAATCCCATTGAATCAGCAAAGATAAAATTGAAAGGGATAACGACAAAGGTTCTCTTTACCACAGACACAGATGCAGACGGTTTCTTTGAGTTTGCCTATTTAGATGCCGATACCTACATAGTAATTGCAAGGAAAAAGGGCTACAAGCGGTCTAGCAAGACGGTAAAGCTGGAAGAGGGCGAAGAGAAGGAAATTCAGATTAAAATGAAAAAAACAAGGAATACGTTTTCGAACGTTACGCCATGAATTGTTTGATATTTCATGGAATGGCGCAGTTGCAACCAAAAAGAGTTGCCAGGCGCTTAATAGCTAATACGGTCATTCTGAAATTGTTCTGAGTTTTAGATTACGTGTTGAACTCACTAAAAATGCCAAAGTATTTTAAGGAGGAGAAATCAGAGATGGATGTTTTAAAGCAGGTGGCTGAACTGAAGGAATTTCTGGGGAAAGTGTATTGCTTCATTGAAGATAATGAGGATGCATTCAAAGACGGAGTTGAGGCCGAAGGGATGAAGACCGAGACGTGGAAGTGGATGCAGGAACTGGCTAAATTTTTACCTGAGTAATAATAGATATGACACGACCGATGTTTTATGAATTCAGACCGCAGCTACCTATCAGGGCAGCAAGGGGAACAACCCTTGCCTGCAAAAACTGGGATAGCGAAGCTGCCTTACGGATGTTGATGAACAATCTCGACCCTGACGTCGCTATTCAACCGGAAGAACTCATCATTTACGGGGGAACAGGCCGTGCTGTCAGGAACTGGAAAGAATATCAGAGAATCGTAAACACATTGAAGGCGCTCAAAAAGGACGAGACCCTGTGTATCCAATCGGGCAAACCGGTATATATTGCCAGAACACATGAATGGGCGCCGCGCATTGTTATTGCCAACACAAATCTGGTTCCCGCCTGGGCCAAACAAGAACTATTTGACAGGTACGATGAAATGGGTCTTACTATGTATGGTCAGATGACCGCGGGAAGCTGGATTTATATTGGCACGCAGGGCATCCTGCAAGGCACCTATGAAACCTTTGCGGCGCTTGCAAAAAAGGTGTTTCATGCTGATACTCTTAAGGGCAAATTTGTACTCACGGCCGGCATGGGAGGAATGAGCGGTGCGCAGCCATTGGCCGTAACGATGAATGAGGGGGTGGTGCTGTGCGTGGAAGTGCGAAGAGAACGCATTGAAAAAAAGGTAAAGGAAGGGTACTGCGATAAGATAACGGACAGCCTTGACGAGGCGCTTCAATGGGTTACGGACGCCAAATCCAGACAAGTCCCGTTGTCCGTGGGTTTGGTGGGGAATGCTGCTGTCGTACACCCTGAACTGGTAAAGCGAAATATTACTCCGGACGTCGTAACGGATCAGACTCCTGCTCACGATCTGATGTCTTATGTGCCGGTGGGTGATGTAAAGGCGCTCGACATTTTAAAGGAAAAGAGCAAACGGACATACAGGGAAAAGGTACTGGATGCCATTATTGGCCATGTAACCGCTATTTTAACTATGCAGAGAAACGGGGCTGTGTGTTTTGATTATGGTAATAATCTAAGGTCACAGGCGGAATCGGCTGGCGTATCCATGAGAGATTCAGACGGACGATATTGGTATCCTGGTTTTGTCCCTGCATTTATACGTCCTTTATTTTGCGAGGGAAAAGGGCCTTTTCGGTGGGTTGCATTGTCAGGTGATAGGACGGATATTGATAAAATAGACGAAGCGGTCATCAACAACTTTTCTGAAGACACATCGCTGGTCAGATGGATAAAATTGGCAAGAGAAAAAGTCCCTCAGCTTGGACTGCCAGCCAGAATATGCTGGTTAGGATACGGCGACCGTGCAAAGATGGGCTTGATTATTAATGATATGGTCAGAAAGGGTATCGTAAAAGCCCCTGTAGTTATCGGCAGAGACCACCTTGACTGCGGTTCGGTGGCGTCTCCAAGCCGGGAAACCGAGGATATGAAGGACGGCAGTGATGCTATTGCCGATTGGCCGGTAATAAATTTTGCCCTGAATGGCATAAACGGCGCCAGTTGGGTAAGCTTTCATCATGGGGGTGGTGTGGGTATTGGCAATTCTCTTCACGCCGGTATGGTTATAGTAGCAGACGGTACAAAAGAAAAAGACGAAAGACTCGAAAGGGTTTTGACGGCAGATCCGGGGATTGGGATAGCAAGGCACGCAGATGCGGGCTATGAAGAGGCTATTCATGTAGCAAAGCAGAAAGGGGTGTCAATACCAGAATAAACCTGGGGCAGCATAGCCGCAACCAGGGTAGCGTGCAGATGAGGCAAGTGGCGTGTGACAGGTGACGAGTGACGTTTCTTTTCATCACTCGTCATTCTTTTGCGGGTGTCTCCCATCCTCCTTCCCGTTTTTCATGTAAGTAAATAATAATATTAGTAACGCTATAAAAAGTATATGCACTGAAATTAATGTGAAATTCTATTCACCAGTATCTCTCAATTGAAATACACCAGGTAATACCGTGATAAATCAGTTGGTTTTTGATTTTCAAATTGCCAGAAGGACATCTACCATCCAAGCACATAGGCAAAAATCAACGGCGCAACGATGGTGGCGTCTGATTCGATGATGAACTTTGGGGAGTCCTTGCCGAGCTTGCCCCAGGTAATCTTTTCATTGGGCGCTGCGCCAGAGTACGAGCCATAACTTGTCGTTGAATCGCTGATTTGACAAAAGTATGCCCAAAGCGGCACATCGGGGCGTCTCAGATCCTGATGGAGCATCGGTACCACGCAGATAGGAAAATCTCCGGCAATTCCACCGCCGATTTGAAAAAAGCCAAGGCCGTTCGGGGCGATTTGTGTGTACCATTCTGCCAGTAAGACCAGGTACTCAATCCCGGTCTTTACCGTGTGGATATGTTTGATTTCACCGGAAATGCAATGTGCTGCGTACATGTTGCCCAGCGTTGAATCCTCCCAGCCTAGGACAAAAATAGGTAGATTTCTTATCGCCGCTTCCATAAGCCAGCTATCACTGTAATCGATTTGGTAGCATTCCTACATCTTCTCTCTGATTCGTCTATCCATTCAAACCCTGCCGGTCTGCAACGCCCTCCAAAAAACTCTGAAATCTTTCAATATAAAGTTCATGGACATTTCGAATTTTTGTACTACTAAACCCTTCAATGAAAAAACTTTCCGGAGTAGGGTATTCTATGTGAACATCAGGACAGCATATTTTAAAAAAAGCGGCTCCAACCGCCTGCATTTTACTTCCTGTTGGAGATAAAATGATACGATTTGTATAACAATATTTTTTATAAATGCCTGTCAAAATATCAAAAGTTTCTCGATAGTCAAGTGTACTGGCCTGGCGGTGTAAATTATCTCCGTCCATAGGGTTATCCTGAGCGTATTCCTGAATAATGTCTTTATGAATTTCCTGGGTAGCCTTTGCTCTCCATTTCAAATGGGGTGGAGTTCCATTGATTAAAAACAAATGAGATGGGCTGATATTAGATAGCAAAGCTCGTATGAGTTGTTCGTTAAAGGAAGTAAATGTTACTAATATCGAGGGACTGTTCTGCATTGTAGTACTTGTAAGGAGGGGAGTTCTTACGACATCATGAACTCCGAAAGTAGGAAAGCTAACCATTGAAGCCATTCCTTCCTTGAATTTATTATAATCCTCTTCTGAGGGAATATAGTTTTCAGGTTCGCTATAAATAAAACGAACATTCCCATTAAAAGAACGCAGTAAAAATATAATTATCGTTATCAACAATTTCGACATGACCGATACATCAATAAAAATCTCGTCTGCTTTTTCAAGCTTATTGCTTAAGGTTTCAATCATTTCATACTCAGATTTAATTGGATCACGTCGATCATAATCCAATTCTTTTTCTTGTTGATATGTCCGTTTCTGGATTTCGGGTATCAGTTCCTCAAATCGAGATTTCCTCTCAGGTACGTTTTTAAAAACAAAGCAATTTTCAAATATTTTTGTTAACGGAAGTGATTTTATCCATTCTAGGGAACGCTCTTCGAAACCTTCGGAAATTATCAAAAAGCGCTTACATTTTCGAAGCATAAAATTTTTTGAATCGAATATTTTTAAAGATGGTAATATACTCATGGCTCCATACCTGGAAATCTTTTTTGTAATAGATTGGTTTCCTTTGGTTTATTATATGTTTTCCAATATTCTACAAAATCTTTAGGATTTCTTAAAAAATTACAAAATTCTTCCCATGTCATAGTTACGGCGTCCCGCTTAGAGAATGTTATTGTATAATAAGGAATTAGTATGCTTCTCAAGTATAAACGAGGCACCGCCTTCCCACTAACACTCTTACCCCTCCAATCTCGAATAAAAAGACCATACCGTATCATACCTCTATAAAAAGGTAGAATGTCATCTGGTATATCTTCAGAAACATCCTTTATTTCGATGCGACGGGCCTGTTTGGGACCTATTCTGTCCACATTCTTAGAAGTCTTATTCTGAAGCTCAAAGTCCGCTATTTCACGAAAGGCATCTGCAATTTTTTGAAGATGTTCACCATATGATCTGCCTCCAGTTGGAATTTCATAGAGCTTTTTAGTGGGATCTGTGGCGGAAACCAACAAGCTATGAAAACGTGAACCGGCATTACGAAAAACCTTGTCTTGGTCATGTTCAGAAACAAGGGGTTTCTCTTTAGGCCAATCTTTCTCCATTATATTTTTTCTACCTTTATCAACTAAATTGGCAAACAAGCTTATTATTTCTCTTGTGTTGCTCATCCAGAGATCACAAAAAACATTGATCCCGTGATAACGAACCTTCTTCCTTTCTTCATCTGCCCTCAATTGCAATGCAAGTTCTTTATTGGTATAAGGCGTAGGGCCAAGGATACTTTCAACATTATGCCCTTTTTCTTTAAGAATAGTATCTCTTTCAATACGCGGTTGTAAAATTTGTATTATGGCTTCTTTATTCTGAATTTCCATTCTTTGGATTGATTCAGTGCCATAGTCTAAAAGAACAAAATCATCATCTTGCTGAAGCACTTTATTATTGAGACCTATTAATTCAATACTCTCGATACTTTCCGTTGCGACTTTAAAAATAACCTTTGAGGATCTTCGAAACACAACACTGTTTAGAATCTGCTGGGTTGTAGGTGTCACTAAAGGTGTGGAATAATCATCCAGAAAGAAAAATAGAAATTTTCCCTTTGTGGCCACAACATGTTGTTCCATCTCCTTTGCCAAGAGTTCCAAGAAATCCTGTCGGTCAAATTCCCAGTTTCGATTTACGTACTGGCTTTTAAGACGGCTATCTTCTACCTGTTGAGTCAAAAAGCTCTTCAGGTGCCAAATTCCAGTATCTTTGGATTTTGTGACAAGTAATTCTTCCGGATAAAACTGTTTAAGAAAACGAACCAGCCAGTCAACCGACAGCTTGGTTTTTCTTTGGACACAACCAAGCCATTCCAATATTTCCAATAGCCAGCACAAGTGGAAAAAATGAATAACCTGCCCCCAAGCGTTCCTTTGCTCTGCTTCTGGAAGCCATGGAAATGCCTCACCCAAAGATCTTGCATTGATGTAAAAACCCACAAAATTTTCCGTTCCTGGGACTTGACTACCAAGATGAAAATCGTATAGGGCAGTCAACCGCCTAAAAATCATCGTTTTTCCACAACCCCTTAGTCCTGTAAGGACGCAAATATTGTTTTCCAAAAGTTTGCCGGAACCAATAAATACTGGGACAAAAAGAGACTTCCATTCATCGTATCGCTCTCCAAAGTGCTCGGCAGCCAAATAGTCCCCTATCCTTTTGGCCCCAACTTCTTCCGGTGATTTGATTTCTTGTTTATGCGCACTGAATAAATCCAAAAGCCCTTTGGGATTCCTTACATAGGCTCCCTCAGTGGCGTTTTGTTCCTGAACCTCTCTTACAAATTTATTTTTTAATGCAGATAAAACCCATTTATCCTTACCATCCAATGAATGAAAGGCGATTACATTCAGACATTGATTTATTATATTGGCCAGTCCCTGAAAATCATCCAGCATATCTCGCCCTTTTGAAGCACTGAGATAGCAAAAATCGGTTATCCAAATTCTTTGCTGGTCAGGATTAATATTACGACGATCAGTGTCTTCGACCAAAACATTTCCAGAATGCAAATCACCGTGCGTGAAGCCTACTACTGAGCAAGCATGCAGGACAGACAAGACTCTTTCAATTACATCACAAAGGACCGGAATAGATACCCGCTTCCCTTCTATTAACTTTTTCAAACTTTTACTTTTTACATATTGATAGGCAATCCATTGGTAATCCTTCCCATCCACTTTTTTATCACCATGCTCTCCCAAATATTGGACAACACCCTCTGTGTTTTCTAGTTTGTTTACCTTAATTATTTCATTTTGCCAACCCTCTTTTAGTTTATCCTTCTCAATAAATTTTATAGCCCTGTGTGCAGGAATATCGCTTTCCCTTTCAGCAAAATAAACGCTTGCTACGCTACCCTGACCACATTTTGACTTCACCACAAATTCATTAAGGGAAATCCCAATGAATGGGTCATTTTGTAATTCATCCGACATTCTTTATCAACCTTTATTTTGAAGTACCAAAACTGTCTCTCCTTTACATCCAGAGTAACCACGGCGAACGCGTCTGTCATCCGGTATTGTTTCTGTGTGTGAAAACAATTTTTTATATCCCCCAATTTCACGAGTAGCTATATATTCAACAGCCTCTGGGAGAGAAGCACCATACACTTTACTTAATGTATTACCTAACACGAGTATACATATTCCTTTGGGTTTCAATACCCTTTTCCAGTTTCTTAGACATGAATACATTAGATTCAAAAAATTACTTTCAGCAGGAGATATTTTTTTATCTAAAGTTTTGTAGTCTGATTTTTCTAAGAACCAAAGACGAAGTCGGTTATCTCGTGCATAATCTAGTTGCCTCATATAAGGTGGGCTGGTTATAATTGCATCTACCTTTTTATCAGGTGTTAATTTGACCGCATCTTTCATATAACATCTGCGATGTAAAGAAAAATCAAGGTTTGGCAAACAACTTAATGCACGTGTCACCTTTTTTAAAAGACGATCATAAATTGACCGATACATGTAAAGTTCAGGATAAATACTTCGAGGGAATTTCTTTTCCCTTAAATAGGGTACGGTATGACTACTTGGGAAGGAAAGGAAGCCGGGTCGCTGATGATGTAAAATTCCCATTAGACAAGATAATAAAAAGTACATTTTTTTTTCTTTTAAAATTGTTGCCCACGCAATAATTTCACGAAGCGTTTCTCGATGAAAAAAGGCTTTAACCCATTGGGGGATTTTTCGGAGATCAATTTTTGGAAGAAGTACTTCTACCTCTTTTACCACTGCTAACATTTCATTATTCGCCTCTTCAACTGAATAGTAAGGATTGAGCTTTGCATTGGTAAGAAGATAGGCATAAGGACTCAAGTCATTGGAAATAACATTTCTTCCATGCCTCCATGCCTCCAATGCGATTGTGCCGGAACCAGAGAAGGGATCATAAATAGTTTCCCCTTTTTCCGTAATGGCAAATACAAGACTACCAGCCATGCTGGATTTCATCTTTCCAATATAGGGTGAAAGCTGGTGTAAAGTTGTCTCATGGCTAATTGCAGAACCTTTCCAAAGTTCTGGTAGTGTTTTTATAAATTTAGATTTAAAAAAATCCATTTTTTTGCTTAATTTTCTTTAAGGTAGAGAAATAGGCTTACATTTTAAATAATAAATATTTCTTCATCTGCATTATTCTATCACTCGATTTCTTATCCTGCACCAATTCGGCGTTTATTTGCTTATGTTTCATAATTGTTGCGCTTGTTATACCATTTTAATGTCTGTTTTTCCAATAATCAGGATGTCGGTGCGGGTGCATTACCGCAAGAATGAAAATCTCGCCTTGCTCAATACTGTAAATAATGCCTTACGGGAAACGGTTTACAAGACAGCGCCGGACATCTTTTTCTATGATCGGCCACGCAGTTGGGTAATTGACAATGTTTTGGATGGAGGCAAACAACTCGATACTTTATATCAAACTTTCCAACTATCACATTGTTTTATATCATCTGGGAAACCTAATGTTTAAACTCAATTCAGTGGAATTTTACGCCTTTCAGGGGATATAGTCAACTACCTTTTTGTTGTTATATGACTATTGTAGAGACAGGTTTTAAACCTGTCTCTACGTTGCTCGTCACTGCTTTATCTCTTCAATATCCGAACACGTTTTTGCCTGGTCTGCAGAATAAGGGCAAGCAGACGAACAGCTCTGGGGTTGCAGCCAGCAATGCCCGTCATTTTTGCACTGGCACAGCTTCAATTCATTCCGTTTAAGCTGGTTTGGCCAGGATTTAAAAAATGGCAGCAGGGCGTCGCTTGTTAACGCAAATGCCTTTTGGGTTTCCTGAAGACTTTTTGCTTTTTTCAGGTCATAGGCGCCTGCAAGTACATGTTCCATCATGTGACGGCCGGCGCCGTCAGGCTCGGTTTTGGTAGCTTGCTGGGCTGCATCTGACAATTTTTGGGCTAGGTCTGTAATGCCATTCAAATCCTTCTTTACCAAATGATGATATACCTCCTGGTAGGTTGACAGGATTGATTGAAGATGGACAACTGTCTTCTTCCCAAGGGTAATTACAGCCTCATGAGAGTGATCGTGGCCTTCATGGGCAGAAGCAATAGGTATAGAACAGGCATGGAAGATTAACAAAATTACCATGCATCTTTTTAAACAGTCATTTTTAAACATAATCAACGCCTTTCCATTTATAATAAATCAATGAAAACACGGACAAACTCTGTTTGTCCATGCCACCCTAAATTTTCAGAAGTAAATGAAAATTTCAATGCTGATAAATTATGCCGCACACGACAGTAACTTTTTATGTAGAGCGAAGTGGCACTTCGCTCATAACGAAGCAGCGCTTCGTTCTACAACTTTGAAATTCCTTGTATGTCAAATTAGGACTACAAGGTAACCCTGACGTAGAGACGCAATATTTTGCGTCTCTACTGCTAAAAGGAAATTGAACAGGTAACGATTACCCTGTAGTCTTCCAGACCTTCTGCGCCCTGTTGTTCGGATTCATGGTTAAGGTCTTTCCACGTGGGAATCTTAATTAACGCCCCTACGCTTACGTGTTTGCCAAAGGTAGCCCGTAAGCCAGGTGAGAGATAAAGCATAGACCCGCCAGAATCGTTTTCTTTTTCACCATCCTCGTTCAAGTCCTTTGTTAAATGAAGAAAATTGGATTCTCCGATAATATCGAGTCTGGAGAGAAAACCGTTCGTCTTTTCAAAGATTTCGTACCCGCCTGCAACATTGAAACGAACCTCATTGCCGGGCTTCCCATCGTTCGTCTCTGTAAAGGTAAGAATCGAAGTATCCCCTGTTAAGGTAACATGAGGAATGA
>Ga0209641_10005465_pt1 | contig 10395 bp, 14 predicted proteins | sample RifCSP16_1_FD_184022 | JGI IMG/M metagenome (GOLD analysis project Ga0209641, IMG submission 184022) | Soil microbial communities from Rifle, Colorado - Rifle CSP2_sed 16_1 (SPAdes) (version 2) | ecosystem: Environmental > Terrestrial > Deep subsurface > Rock core/Sediment | place: Rifle...
GCTCTTTTTCCCTTGCTTCTAAAATATTTTCAAATTTTTTTAAATCAAATATGCTTTTTGTAAGCATTTCAAGGTGTTGGTTAAGGATTTCTATATCTTTTACAAGAAGATCGTTGGATTTTTCTATTTCCTTAAGCCTGAGTTTTTTAGATTCCAACTCCTGGAGCCTTACCTTTCTCAATCTTAGGTCAGAGAGTTCTTTTTCTTTTGAGGAAATAAATTCTTCTACTTTTATTATATTCTCCATGATTCTTTTTTTCTCCAAGGCCAGCTCTTCTGTTTTTTTCAGGTTTTCGGCAGTTTCTGAATCAAGATTGTTCATCACGTTGCTTTTGTACACAGGACCAACGTCCTGAAGACATGTGGGACAAATCTCTATTTTTTTCAGCTTTTCTTTCACAGACTTGTTTTCCTGGTTTTTTAAATTCAGGGAGCTCATTTGGGAGCTGACTCTCAGGTTTTCTTCATTCATTTCTGACTTTTCTTTTTTCCGGAATTCTATCTGCTGTGAAATCTCTGCGATTTTTGTTTCGTCAAATTCAAGACTCTCGAGCTCCTTTATCTGAGTTTGAAGCTGTTCTGTGAGCTTGCTGTTATTTGTCATGGTTTCTTTTTTATTGGCAATCATTATCTTTGTTTTCTCTATCTCCTGCTGCAATCTGTTTCTTTCCTCTATTTTTTTTGAAATAGATTCTTTTTCTTCCTGTGCTTTTCGCATTTCTTCTGTGCGAAGAAAGAGCTCTTTCTCAACAGAAACAAGGTTATGATATTTTGTTTCCAGCTCTTCTTCTTTTGAAACCATGATTGTCTTGTCTTCTTCCAGGCCTTCTGTCTGCCCTTCTTTCAACCTCTTATCTTCGCGGAGCCTTGATGCGATTATTGTTGCATTTTCAATCACTGTCTTGTATTTGTCAATCCCGAAAACATGCCTTAGCGCATTTATTCTTGTTTCGGGATCTTCAAGGATTATCTGTTTCATCTCCTCTTGGGGCGTGTAAACAGTGAATTTGTAAAGAATGTTTTGTTTTTTTGAGAATTCTCTTGGATAATTTAAAATTTCAAGCACTTTGTCTTTCAGCTCTGTGACAGACATCTCTCTTTTTTCCCCGTCAATAATTATAGATGAGTAATCTTGGGAAACTGTTTTTCCCCTTTTCAGCTTTCTTTCAATCACAATCTCTTTTCCATCCAGGTCCAAATGAAGAATTACAGAACCTTCATTTTCTCCGTTTCTCAGCAAAGCGCCGCCCCTCTGCCCAGGCTGCAATCCGAAAAGTGCGAATTCAATTCCAAGAAGAATAGATGTTTTTCCCGAGCCTATGTCTCCGGAAAGCAGCATAGAACCTTCCGGGAAATCAACTGTCTGGTTCTCATAGCTCCTTATGTTGTTCAATATTATTTTTTTGAGTTTCATCAGATATTAAAAATCTTTTTAGTTTCATCCATGAGCCTGGAGGTGAAAACCTCTATTGTTTCGCCTTCCTGTTTTTCTGTTGAGAAGGCAGCAATTATCTGGGGAAGAAAATTATTGAATACTGATGGATTTTGTGCAGAAAAAGATTTTATTGCCTCTTCTTCTACATTTTCTGTTTCAACCATTGCAATTTCTGCCTCTGCTTCTTTTGTTTTTAGGTCGTTTGTATTTCTCAGCAAGAAATAAGCTCCTTTTTTCGCAGCCAGTGCCTCTATCTGCACAAATTTTATATCAGAATGCTTTCCGCTTTCCAAAATTCCCCTGAGTCTTAGAAGAACAACCTTATCTTGCAAATCTGATTTCTCCATTTCAGAAAGTATTTGCCCTGTTGCTCTTAAGGCATTTTTTACTTCAATATCAAAAGAAATAACATCTTTAATCTTTAAATCAATCCTCTTCAATGGTTTCTCTAACTTTGTATCAACAAGATAGAATCTTCCAAATTGCAAGTCCTCCAATTCCTGAAAGTTATTTGGAAAAACAGGTCCAGGGTAGACAAAATTCTCATACTGGAAATCTATATGAAGATGACCGCAGGCATAATAATCTGCATGGGGAAGTGTTGCTGTTTCCAAAGCATCTATAGGCAGGGATCCACGGGCCTTGTCTATTGTTGTATGCAGCATGAAAATCTTGAACATTCCGGGAGCTTCATTAAACTGAGCTCTTCTTAAATCATTCAATTCAAGGCTGGATGTTTTTCCAGGATATCCATAAACCGCAACGCCTTTGTAAAGCGTTGGATTCAGCATTATTTTTCCGTTTTTATCTTCAAAATCATTTCCGACATTTTTGCAGAATCCTGCTTTTTCCAGAACATCAAGAAACGTTTTTCCAGAAACAGAATAATCGTGGCTTCCTGCAATCAAAAAGCATGGAATACCTGCTTCTTTCAGTTTTTTAAATTCTGCAAAGGTCTCCTTGAGAACATCTATTGACGGAAAAGCATTATCAAATAAATCTCCTGCGATAAGAGCAAATTCAACTTTTTCTTTTATGCACTCACTTATCACTTTTTTAAAAGATTCCAGGTTTAAATCCTGAAGCGGCTGCTGTTTCCAGCCTCCAAGATGCACGTCTGCTATATGGGCAAATTTCACCATTTTTTATTATTTGTCTACTTACAAAAGTTTAATCGAGTAACAACTATCACCTCTTTTTCATATGATTTTACCCATATTAACATCTTCCCGTAATCTTTTTTAACAATATTTGAATTTATATTTAACATATTGTTACCCTCGCGAAGCGCTATATTAGAAAAGAAAAGCTGAACTATATAAAATTGATTGTGATTTAAAGCAATCCTCTCCAGAAAAGGTTATTGAAGAAGTCTGAAAGCTCGTCTTTGAACAAAATAACTCCTACCAGAACACCTATCAAAAGAAGGAGAACCATAGTAAGTATTATTGTTATTGCCATGCCTGTTCTGCTTGGCTTTTTATATTCTGGAGACTGGCCATATTCTGAAACACGCTGGACAACTCCTTGCTGCACAGTTGGAATCAAAGGCTGAACTTGAGGCACAGGAACTTGATCCTGGGTTTTTTGTTGAGTTATTTGTGGAGCTTGTTGTGGCGGCTGTTGGATTCTTTGATTAATTCCCGGCTGGGCAAAAACAGGAGTTTGGTAAGCTGCCGCAGCCTCTTCTATGTCTGCTTTTGTATAACCCGCATTATAAAAAGTCGTCATGGCTCTTTCCAGGCTCTCGCCCCGGGAAATAGCCTGTTTTATTCCTGCAACTAACTCCTCTTTCATTTGACATACCTCTTATGGCGAATGAATGTAAATCTTTGATTTACTTTTGGCATTTTTATATAAAGAAGAATTAGTTTAAAAATTATTCTTAATCAAACCTTAGAACTTTTCCATTCGGGCTTAAATGAGAAGTTTCTCCGAATTTGTATCCGAGTTCTCCCGCAAGCTCAATCATAGGTGTTTCTTGGCGAAGAGTTCCATGGGCCGGTATTATGTGCTTTGGCATCAGAATTTTTACAAGGTCTCTCATGTCTTCTCTGCCTCCGTGCCCCGATACATGAACATCTGTCTGAATTCTTACGCCTTTTTTTCTCAGTTTCTTGTCCATCCTGTCTCTTGCATTAATATTTACAGGATCGGGAATTACGCTGGAGCAGAAAATTATGTTGTCTCCTTCTCTAAGTTTTAAATTAGTTTCATCTTTTACAATCCTGTCGAGTATTGAACCTGGTTCTGCCTGGTGCCCTGTGCATACAACAAGCCACTTGCCTCTTTCTTTTTCCACTTTTTTCAGGAAAGCATCAACCTGATTCCTGTATTTTATCATCATTATATCTTTTCTGAATGGGCATTGCCCTACTTTTATTGCCGCATTTACATACTTGTTCAGGCTTCTTCCGATGAATACTATTTTTCTTCCTGTTCTTTTGCCGAAATCAACAATGCTTTTCAGGCGTGCAATATGGGAAGAGAAAGTTGTTACAATCATTGCTGCATTTCTGTCTCTTACAGAAGCCATTGCATCTTCAACCATGTTTCTTGCAATTCTTTCGCTTGGTGTTTTTCTTTCTGTTCCTGAATAAAGAGCATCAAGAACCAAGACCTTTATCCCTTTTCTTCCGAGTTCTCTTAACTTATTGTATTTTGGAGGCTCTCCTATGACGGGATAGTTATCCAGCTTGAAATCAAGCGCATAGAAAAAAGTTCCTTCTTTGGTGTGCATTGCAATAAAAACACACTGAAGAGTTGAGTGCGTTGTGTGCACGAATTCAAATTTTATCTGACCAGAACTTCCGTTGAGAACATAAGTGGAATCTTCTTTTACAATTCTCCTTCTGTTTTTCAAAGTTATTTTTTCCCCTTCCAGAATTTCATCAAGAACAGCCATCGTGAAGGGTGTTGCGATTATCTCTGCATGGGGATACCTATGTGCCAGATAAGGCAATGCTCCAAGATGGTCGAGATGTGCGTGTCCTATTATTATTGCCTTTACTTTATCTGTCCAGCCGTGTTTGTCAAGAACAAGATCATCTGGAAGAGCCCCAATTCTTCGCAAGTTACTTTCGTTGTAAATGTGCGCATGCTCTTCTTCTTCCTGTATTTCAATTACGGCAGGCAGATAGATTCCTGCATCAAAAATTATAACATCATTGCCGACTTTCACGGCAGTCATGTTTTTTCCTACCTGCTCAAACCCGCCTATTGTGCATACTTCCATTTTCTGAAAATGGAAGGTTAGGGGAGTTTAAAAATATTAAGTGAGGAAAATTGTTAATGTAAAAAGCGGCTGTTAATTATAATTAAGAATTAGTAAATGGGCTAATTTTATAAAGAAGTTTTCCCTCAAAAATATATGAAATCTTTAAAACCCACGATGAGAGAAAACAAAAGATATCTGCTAGTTAAGGGCAAAATAGAAGACATAGAGAAGGCAATTCTTGATTTTATAGGGGTTTTAGGCATGTCAAAAGCAGGCTTGGGTTGGATTAAAAAGAGCAAGGACGGTGCGATTATTTCTGTAAATCGTGGTTCCCTGGATCATGTAAGGGCGAGTTTTGCTGCTTGGCCGCGTGAAATAAGGGTTCTAAGGGTAAGTGGGACGATAAAGGGATTGAGAAAATAAATAGATTTCTTCACCAAAAACCTTTTAAATCCATAAGTTTTCTAAATTTTGGTTGAGAAGAAATAGAGAAAATTTGGTTTGATTATACACTTCTCTAGGAATATAGAAAATGGATATGCCAATAGATATGCAGCACCAAGCAATGGGCTACGACAGAACTGCAACAATGTTCTCTCCTGAAGGAACAATACTTCAGGTTGAATATGCCCAGAAAACAGTCAGGCTCGGCAGCGCGAGCATAGGAATGGCTTGTTCTGATGGTGTCTTCATTCTTGCTGACAAAAGAGTCAAGGACAAGCTTATTGTGCAGAAGTCTGCAAATAAGGTGTATGAGGTGGATTCACACATAATTGCAGGGGCTGCGGGAATTGTCTCTGATGCACGTGTTTTAATTGAAAGAGCTCAGTTACTTGCTCAGCAGCACAGGATTACTTACGATTCTCCAATAGAGCCAGAGCTTGTAATAAAAGAGATGTCAAACATGAAACAGCAATTCACGCAATATGGCGGGGCAAGACCTTTTGGTGTTTCATTGATGGTGGCTGGAATTCGGGCAAAAAAGCCAGAGCTTTACACAAGCGACATCACGGGAAATTACTTTTCCTATCACGCAAACGCAATCGGCGAAAATGATGAAAAAATAAGAGAAAGATTAAGAGAGGGATACAAGCCGGAATTAAACATTAAGAAAGGAGTCAAACTCGCGCTTGATATTTTCAAGGAAGTCCAAGGCAAGGGTTTTGAATTTGAAAGATTCGAACTTGTTTATGTCAAGAATGACGACGCACAACTCCAAAGAGCAGACGAGCAGGAATTAAGGGAGTTCTCGCAAACAAAATGACTCATAGACACAGATTAATAACCAGAAAAATTGCACCTGGATTATATCAACATGAATTATTCTATAACGGCAAAAAAATTGATTATGATATGTTGCCAAAAGAAATTATAGAGATTGCTGATAAAATTGGCAGAAGAGATCCACAATTATTAGAAAATGCTAATCAAAATGAATTAGAATTAGCTATTAATGTCGGGAGTGAATTTTAAGATGGCCCAGACCACAGCAAGAATAAAGCAAGCGGGAAAGCATTTTGAGATTATCGTTGATTTAGACCGAGCATTAAGATTCAAAAAAGGGCTGATAAATACAATTGATTTTCTTGAAGCAGATGTTATTTTTTCAGATTCTAAAAAAGGGTTAAGAGCTCCTGAAAAAGATCTGAAAGAGGCTTTTGGAACTGCAGACACTATTGCCGTTGCTTCAAAAATAGTAAAAAGCGGAGAGATTCTTCTGACGCAAGAGCACAGAAGTGAAGAACAGGAAAAAAAGATTAAGCAAGTTATTGATTTTCTTTCAAGAAATGCTATTGATCCAAGAACGGGAAATCCGCATACTTTTGAAAGAATAAAGACTGCTTTGGGCCAGTCCGGAGTCAATATAAAAAATACTTCTATAGAATCTCAGATTCCGGAAATTATTGAAAAGATTTCTGCAATTCTTCCTATAAAAATGGAAACAAAAAAAATTAGAATTTTGGTTCCGGCAATCCATACGGGAAAAGCCTATGGGGTTTTCAGCCAGTACAAGGAAAAAGAGAACTGGCTCTCAAACGGCGATTTGGAAGTAATAGTTAGCGTACCATCAGGTTTATTAATGGACTTTTATGATAAATTAAACGCAATAACGCACGGAAGTGCGATTACAGAAGAGATAAAGGAAAAAGAATAAGATGACAGAATTATATATGGACAAGATAGCTAAAATACTTGGTGCTGAAAGGGTTGGTAAAGTTAATGTTAAGGCGGGTTATTTCGGAGCCTTACAACTAAATGCTGATATTAAAAGGGTAAGGTATTTAGAAAGGTTAGCAGTATTACAAGTACCATCAGCACTTCTACCACCAGAAGATGTCGCTTTAACTCGTGAAGAAAGTCAAGTTTTATATGATTATTGTGAATTAAGGAATTATGCTAAAGATTTGTTAAGAAACCCTAAAGATAGGATAGCAGAAAGAAGATTATCACGATTAATAATTAAATTAGGAGTATAATAAAATAAAAAAATGGAAAGAAAAATAGTAATACCTGGTGAAGTAATTGTCTCCGGAGAAGATTATCTGCCTGGAGAAGGAACAGAAAAGCAAGAGGGAAACATAGTTGCACTAAGATACGGGCTTGCAGAAGAATCTGCAAGGCTTGTCAAAGTCATTGCTCTTTCAGGGATTTACCAGCCAAGAAGGGGGAATGTGGTAATAGGAAAAGTTGAAAACATAACATTCAATGGGTGGGTTGTTGATGTTGATTCTCCAATGGGTGCTTTCTTGTCTTTAGCTGAAATTCCAAGATATGTCAACAAAGAGGGCATGTCAGAAGTATTAGATATTGGTGATATGGTTGTTGCAAAAATATATGATGTCAGCGCAAGGGGAATTGATTTAACTGTAAAACTTCGTGGGCTGGGAAAGATAGAGGAAGGAATAATTGTAAAGATAAATTCAAACAAAGTTCCGAGAGTTATTGGGAAGGAAGGAAGCATGATAAATCTTATAAAAGAAAAAACAGGCTGCAATGTAACAGTCGGCCAAAACGGATTGATATGGATAAAGGGGAACAGCGTTGAAGACGAATTGCTTGTGAAAAAGGCAATAATTTTCATCACAGAAAATTCCTTCACCCAAGGCCTGACAGAAGAAATGCAGGAATGGTTTGCAAAGGAGAAAAAATGATAAAGAAATATCGTCCAAGCGTGGCCGACATAAAGGAGAAAAAATAAAATGACAAAGGAATTCAAAAGACCTGACGGAAGAAAATCAGATGAAATAAGAAAGATGACTGCAAAAGTCGGGGTTATCCCAAATGCAGACGGGAGCGCAATGTTTTCTTTCGGAGACACAATCGCAATCGCTGCTGTTTACGGTCCAAGAAAAATGCATCCGCAGCATTCACAAGATCCTGAAAAAGGAACATTGAGATGCAATTACAGCATGCTAAGTTTCTCTGTTTCTGAAAGAGCAAGGCCTGGTCCAAACAGAAGAAGCACAGAGATAAGCAAAATAACAGAATGGGCTCTTGAACCAATAGTCATGATAAAGAAATATCCTAATATGGTAATTGATGTTCACATAAATATTCTGCAGGCAAATGCCTCAACAAGGTGCGCAGGAATAAATGCAGCTGCATTGGCTTTGGCTCATGCGGGAATTCCAATGCGTGGTTTGGTATCCAGCGTCTCCATAGGAAAGCTTGACAAGAATCTTGTTGTTGACTTGATAAAGGAAGAGGAAGATTGGGAAGAGGGAGAAGGTGCAACAGATATTCCAATAACTCTTACAAGCGACGGAAAGATAACACATCTTCAGCTGGATGGGAAAATAACAAGCAAAGAGCTAAAGGAAGTTTTGAAGCTTGCAAGAAAAGCAAACAAAGAAATCTATGAAGTTCAAAAAAAAGCACTAAAGGAGAGTGTGCAATTGTAAAATGGAAACACCAAACATAACAGGCGAGAGGATAAAAGAATATCTTGCACAAGGAAAGAGATTTGACGGAAGAAAACCAGAAGAATTCAGAGAAATTTCAATAGAAACAGGAGTTTCGAAAAAGGCAGAAGGAAGTGCAAGAGTCAAAATCGGAAAAACAGAAGTTATTGTCGGAGTTAAAATGGATGTTACAGAGCCTTACGCAGATTCTGCAAACAAAGGGAATCTAATGGTTTCTGCAGAATTGCTTCCTTTGAGCTCTGAAAGATTTGAGGGCGGCCCTCCAAAATTCCCAGCAATAGAAGTGGGAAGATTAACAGACAGGGCAATAAGAGAAAGCAAATTTATTGACATGGAAAAGCTTTGCATTAAAGAAGGAGAAAAAGTATGGGCTGTTTTCATAGACATTTATTCTTTGAATTACGACGGAAACCTCATTGATGCTGCAGGGATAGCGGCAGTAGCTGCATTAAAATCGGCACGAATGCCAAAATACGACGAAGAAACAGGGAAAATTGTTTATGGTGAATTAACAGACAAGAAAATTCCTCTTTCAAAAGATTTTCCTATAATAATAACTGCCCACAAGATAGGCGACAAATGGCTCGTTGATCCTACACTGGAGGAAGAAGATGTTTCAGAAACAAAAGTTACCATAGGAGCCACCGAAGAAGGCTCAATCTCCTCTATACAAAAGGGAGAATCAAAGGAAATAGGCATTGAAGAATTTGAGCATGTTTTGGACATGACTGAAAAAGTCAGAAAGAAAGTTTTTTCAACAATAAAGGAGTCAATTTAAAATGGTAAAACTAGAAAACGTCTTTGATTTAATTGCACAGCAAGATACTTTAGAAACCGTTGGTCCAGTAGTAGACACCAAAAATGTGAGGGTTGAAGTAATAAGGTCCATTAAACCAAACAACCCCCAATCTGGATGGTACGACCAAAATGAAGATGAATTTGTGATGGTGATTAAAGGTAGTGCTGAACTAGAATTTCAAAATGGTGCTGAAAATCAAACTGTGCAAATGCGGGGCGGGGATTATATGACTATTCCAGCACATTTAAAACACCGTGTGACTAAAGTTTCAGATAACACATATTGGTTAGCCGTATTTTACAAATAAAATGAATCCAAAAGAATTCAGCAAATATGAAACAGCGAGAATTCTCGGAGCAAGAGCATTGCAGATAGCAATGAATGCGCCATTGCTGATAAAATTAAGCAAGGAAGATTTGGAAAAGGTGAAATATGATGCCTTAAAGATAGCAGAAATTGAGTTTGAATCGGGAGTTCTTCCAATTTCTGTAAAAAAACCATTCCCGCTTAGGAAAGAAGATGCCTTGAGAAGACCAAAAGAGCAAAAAGTAAGCGATGAAAAGGTTGAGGAAAAAGAGGCTGAAGAGGAAGAAGAAATTGCAAAAGAGGGGGAAATCATGACGCTTGTCAATCCAGAAGAAGAAGCAGACGAAGATATTGCAGAAGAAGAAGGCGGAGCGGAATAAAACTCGCCTTAGCGAAGTCGAGTTAGAAGGCGGAGCGGAATAGTTCTAATTAATACGCTCGCTATCACTCGCCTATTGATATAATATTTTAATATAAAAACAAATATCTTCTTATTACTAACAAACTATATAAATCAAAATTCATAAATTAGATTATGGTGGTGATAAAAAGCGCTAGTGCGAAAGCTATTTTTGATTCTCGGGGCGAAAAGACAATTCTTGTTTCTATAAAAACCAATCGTGGTGTTTTTACTGCCAGTGCTCCCAACGGAAAATCCAAAGGTAAATACGAGCAAAAGCCATATAAAAAAGACCTAAAAGGCGATATAAAAACA
>Ga0209641_10005466_pt1 | contig 10394 bp, 5 predicted proteins | sample RifCSP16_1_FD_184022 | JGI IMG/M metagenome (GOLD analysis project Ga0209641, IMG submission 184022) | Soil microbial communities from Rifle, Colorado - Rifle CSP2_sed 16_1 (SPAdes) (version 2) | ecosystem: Environmental > Terrestrial > Deep subsurface > Rock core/Sediment | place: Rifle...
AAAAATCTAGTCAAAAAACGATCACATTTATCGTTGTAAAAGCATTATGTACCACCATTTGAGGAATCTTGTGAAACTTGCGGATGTAATAGACGAATTAGTTGAAGAACGTGGACTGGAAAAAGAATCTTTGGGAGCAGTTGTTTGCGAAGGTATGCTTGCTGCTTACCAACGTAAGTATCCAGACCTTGCTTTGAAAGTAGAAGAAGACTCTGTCACAGGAGACCTTGTTGTGCTTGCTCAAAAGATTGTGGTGGCAACTGTTGATGATGAATACAGCGAAATTTCTCTCAAAAAAGCGCGCAACATTAACAAAGATATCGCTTTAGGTGATCAAGTCTGGCTTCCTTTTGAAGGAAAAATTGGGCGAGTTGAAGTACTCAGAGCCCGCCAAGTCATTGCGAGTAGAATTAAGCAAATTGAAGCTCGTGTTGTTTATGACCTGTTCAAAAATAAACAAGGCCACATTATCGTTGGTTCTGTGCACAAGGCTGAGCGCAATGGTATATCCGTTAAGTTTGGTGATGTTTATGCATTTTTACCGTATTCTCTCTCTATTCCCGGTGAAAAATTTGCAGTTGGCTACACTGTCAGAGCGTTGTTGAAAGAGGTACTTATCGAACCTCAAGGCGATAATCAGCTTATTTTAGATCGTGTTTCGCCAGAATTCTTAGAGGCGTTGTTTGAGTTAGAAATTCCAGAAGTGTTTGAAAAATTGGTTGAAATCAAGAAAATCGTTCGCTCTCCTGGATATAAATCAAAAGTTGCTGTTTTCTCGCATGACAGAAATATTGATCCGGTCGGAACATGCGTTGGAGTTGGTGGAAGTCGTATCAAACCAATATTAAAAGAGCTCAGTGGTGAGACAATCGATGTTTTTCTCTGGAGTGATTCGCTGCCTTTCTTTGTGACAAATTCCTTAAAGCCCGCTGTTATTGATCGAGTAGAGTTAAGTTCAGATAATACAGTTGCTCGGGTATGGCTTAATGAAGATCAACGATCATTTGCCATTGGAAAAGGTGGACAAAATATATCATTAGCCTCTCAAATTACCGGTGTAAGTATTCAACTTGTTCGTGAAGAAACTTCGCAAAAAGGTAAAGAAGATGCTAGTGATGAAGTGTTAATCGACGATCAAGATTAGAAAAAAGATGTTTAGTTTTGTATTATGCGAATATATGAATTTGCCCAATTGAATAATGTTTCGAGCAAAGATATTATAGAAAAATTGCAAACAAATGGCTTTGATGTTAAAAGTCATATGTCTATTTTGGACGAAAAAGCCCTCTCATTTCTCAATAAGTTATTTACAGAGATTAATGCAAGCACCAAAAAAGAAGCTGAATCGTTAAAAGAATCAAAACCTGTTACTCCGATTGAAAATAAAGTGCCTGAATTATCACAAAGAACGACTAAGGTGACGCCAAGATCATCTGAAAATAACAAACAGCAATCAGTTCTTGCAAAGAAAGACCAGTCAGCTGCTGTCTCTCCTGTTGAGTTAGTAGTCTATCAAATGAATGTTGCAGAACTTGCTGAAAAAATTAAAAAACCTGTCACAGATGTTATAGTTACTCTTTTAAAATGGGGTATTATAGCAACAAAAAATCAAATTATATCAGAAGATGTGGTTCATCGAGTTGCGAACCATTACGAAATTCCTGTTGTAAAGGTTTCTGCTAAGCAAGAGTCTGCTGAAGTAACTAAAAAACTTGCAAGTGGAGCTGCTTTAGAAAAAAGACCACCTGTTGTTGTAGTCGTTGGTCATGTTGATCACGGTAAGACAACCTTGCTTGATTACATCAGAAAAACGCGTGTTGCGTTTAAAGAAAAAGGTGGAATAACTCAGCATTTAGGTGCGTACGAAGCAACAACTTCCCACGGAAGTATTGTCTTTCTTGATACACCAGGTCACGAAGCGTTTGTTAAAATTAGACAACGCGGTATAAAAGTTGCAGACATTGTTATTCTTATTGTTGCAGCGGATGATGGTGTAATGCCTCAAACTATTGAAGCAATAAAATATGCTCTTTCCACGAAAGTACCAATAGTTGTTGCGATAAATAAAGTTGATAAGGTTGATTCAGCCCGCTTAGAGGTAATAAAACGACAGCTTAATCAGTATGGCATCACTGTGGAAGATTGGGGCGGCGATGTTATATGTGTTCCGATTTCGGCAAAAGTTGGAACTGGTGTTGATCGCTTACTCGAAATGGTTGCATTGCAAGCAGAAGTAATGGAATTGCGTGCGGAAATTAACGTTCCTGCAGATGGCTATGTTTTGGAATCAAGTTCAGAAAAAGGACGTGGTTGGGTTGTAACTCTTATTACTCAAAATGGAATATTAAAAGTTGGTGACTATGTGTTATGCGGTAACACTTTTGGTCATATTAGTTCTTTGTTTGATTCTTATGGTAAGCGCATTAAAGCAATTCATCCTGCATTGCCTGCGCAAGCAGCGGGTTTTGATGGACGACCAGAAGCAGGAGATTTTTTTAGAGTTGTGTCCAAAGATCAGTATTTGAAAGCGAAATCAGCTGGAGAAGGAAAAATTTCTCTTGCAGGTAAGCGCTTTATGTACGAAAATGGCATTAATATTCTCGTGAAGGCAGATAATCATTCATCTCTTGAAGCTATTGTAGAAGGCATCGATCGCCTTTCTAAAAAACAAAAAAAAGGCTTCAATATTTTGCGTCAAGATGTTGGTGATGTGAACGAAGGTGATATTGAGTTTGCATTCAATACCGGCGCACGAATTGTTTGTTTTAACGTAAAAACAGAAACAAATGCACATGTTCTTGCAGATCGTAGAAAAGTGTCGATATTGTACTATGGTATTATTTACAAACTGCTTGAAGATTTGGACAACATTGCTGAATTAGCAAAAGATATAGAAATGGTTCGCACTAAAATTGGTGAAGCCGTTGTCTTGCGTGTATTCGACATAAAAAAAGTTGGTGTTATCGCCGGTGTTATTATGCGTGATGGTCGCTTTACTCGTGATGGGTATGCGGTTATTTGGCGTGGTAAAACAAAAATTGGTGAAGGAAAAATTACAAGTCTACAGCGTGATAAAAAGTCAGTAAAAGAAGTATTTGCTGGTTTTGAGTGTGGCTTTATGGTAGACGGTTTTTCTGATTGGGCTCAAGATGATCGTGTTGAGTGTTTTATTGATGTTCCAAAAAAATAATTTTTTTTGACTTTTTGTATTGATGAAAAATAATTTTGGCGCCGCTTTATTGCGGCGTCATTTTTAATAATTACAATAAAACTTAATGAAAAAGGGTGTCGTTATGAAGTCAGTTTCTGAAGTTTCTGTGTTGATTGAGAAAGTGCGTCTTTCTCCCGTAAAATTTGTTGTTGTCACTGGTGGAGTTTGTTCATCTATCGGTAAGGGAATACTTATTGCATCTCTTGGTGTATTGCTAAAAGGGGCAGGATATTCTGTTTCAATTCTTAAGTGGGACCCTTATCTTAATGTTGATCCTGGCACAATGTCACCACTTGTTCATGGTGAAGTTTTTGTTACTGCAGATGGTGCTGAAACTGATTTAGATTTGGGGCACTATGAACGATTGGTAGGTCTCAATTTAGGCAGAGACTCTTCTGTTTCATCAGGCCAAATTTATAAGGAAGTGCTTGAGGGAGAACGAGAAGGTCGTTTTTTGGGCAAATGCATTCAAATGGTGCCACATGTTGTTGATGTTGCTAAGAAACGTCTTCTGGAATTTGCGCTCAAACACAATGTTGAATTTGTTTTACTTGAAATAGGTGGCACTGTTGGTGATATAGAAGGTGAAGTTTTTTTAGAAGCAGTTCGTCAGCTTAAGATGGATTTAGGACCAAAACATGTGATGCATTCACATCTCAGCTTGGTTCCTTTTCTGAGTTGGGCCAATGAAGTAAAAACCAAGCCAACACAACATAGTGTCATGGAATTAAAAAGAGCTGGATTGATTCCAGATTGTTTATTTTTACGTGCTGATAGAGCGATTGAAGAGCAGTCAATTGATAAGCTTTCAATCATGTGTGAAGTGAAAAAAGAATATATTTTTCAAGTATTAACAGTAGATCCTCTTTACAAAATATTTCTTGATTTGCAAGGACAGGGTGTGGGCGAAGAAATTCAAAGATTCTTCGGTCTTCCAGTGCTTAAGAAATCAGATATATCATTATGGAGTCAATTTATTGACAACATAGCACAAAGTAGACAGACATTATCTGTTGGCCTTGTAGCAAAATATGTTGGCAGCAATGATCCTTATATCAGCGTTATTGAAGCAATAAAATCATCTGCATATAATCTTAGTTATCACGTTAAAATAGTTACAATTGCAGCAGAGATGCTGGAGAAAGATTACCACAACCAAGATGCCAGTCGAGCTTGGCAGGACTTACAAAGTGTTGATGGTATAATTGTTCCAGGAGGTTTTGATTCTCGTGGTGTTGAAGGAAAAATTTTGGCGTGTAAATGGGCTCGTGAGCAAAAAATTCCTTACTTGGGACTTTGCCTTGGCATGCAAGTGATGATAATAGAAAGTGCGCGATCGTTGTTGCACCTTGAGACTGCAAACAGTACGGAATTTGATGCAGCAACAAAAGATCCTGTTATTTGCTTGATGAGCGAGCAACAAAATATAACGACAAAAGGTGCCAACATGAGGTTGGGATCTTATTTGTGTACGCTTGTTCAAGATACCCATGCACATAATGCTTATAAAACAGATGCGGTCTTAGAAAGACACAGACATCGCTATGAAGTGAACAAAAACTACAAAGAGCGACTTGAAAAAGCAGGAATTGTCTTTTCTGGTATACATACTGCCATGGATTTAATCGAAATAGCGGAAGTTAAAGATCATCCTTTTATGGTAGGATCTCAATTTCATCCAGAGTTCCAATCATCGCCCGTTAAAGTTCATCCTTTATTCAAAAGTTTCATTGAAGTAGTAGCAAGTGAGTGTAATAAAAGGCAGCAGCAGGGTTTGACAAAGCCAGTCCTTGTAAAAAAAGAGGTGAAAAACCTTCATTTTTAGCAAAAGAAAAAAAGATGTTGTTTTTTTGTGATTTTTTGAATAAAACAACACGCATTTTTCAAAATAGTCTCTGTTTATAGCATTTTTTTGTTGTTGCACAAATTTAAACAAAAAAAAAATTGTTTTTTCTCTGATCATGGTCACAATTAATAATGCTTTTAAGTATTTTGATTCCTTTTTATTAGTGGTTAGTTAAAAGGGATGGTTGAAAGCACTGTTTTAGTGACGAGATAATGGATTATGTTTTTTTGGGTTATTATACTACAATTTCTTCTTAGCTCACTTTTAAAGATGTAATCTATTATCTCAGTTTCTATTTTTAGCGAAAATCAGTAACCTTGTCCGTTGAATTTATATTCTCTTCGCGCTCACCCTGAACTTGTTGAAGGGTCAAGCGCGATGTATTATTTAAAGAATGATAAAAGAGCGCTCGAATACTATCCTTCAACAAGTTCAGGACGAGCGCGGTGGAAATAACAAAGAAAAACAAGCACATTCTATGATATCACTCGGCAACGTGTAAAAGCGTTCGCGTTTTTTTACTGAGCAAACTCATCAAAATTTCCATATTTTTTCTATCATCAGCAAGATCAGCCTTTGGTGTTTCAATAATTTTAGGAATATCAAAAAGTGCTGGATCATTGAATAATAACTCAAAGGCTTTAAGTCCTATTTTTCCCTTTCCAATGTCCGCATGGCGATCAACGCGAGATCCAAGGTCTTTTTGTGAATCATTCACGTGGATTGCTTTGAGCTTGTTGATGCCAATTGTTTTATCAAATTGCTTCCACATAAGGTCATACGACTTTTCTGTTCTGAAGTCATATCCAGCAACAAATGCATGGCATGTATCAAAGCATATACCGATACGTCTTTTATGGTCTGAATATTTGATTATTTGGGCAAGTTGCTCAAAAGTATAGCCAACTTGGCTTCCTTGACCGGCCATTGTTTCTAATAAAATGGCACCATGAGGCACCTTTGTGAGCACTTTATCTATATTTTTACTAATTCTTGCAAGACATGATTCTTCATCGGTGTTGGTATGTGAGCCAGGATGAAGCACAAGATAGGGGATAGTAAGATCTGCGCATCTGGTAAGTTCCAGCTCAAGAGCGTCGACTGATTTTTTTTCAAGGTCTGCGTTTGGTGATCCAATATTGAGAAGATATGATGCGTGAGTGATAACCGACTGGACAGATGAGCTTTTCCAGGTTTGTTTAAAGGAGTCTATATCTTGTTGAGAAATGGGTTTTGCATGCCATTGGCGATTGCTTTTTGTAAATATTTGTATTGCTGAACACCCAATAGATTCGCCCCGTTCTATGGCCAGGCGCATTTCGCCACTTATTGACATGTGGGCACCAAATAAAAGTGAATATTTTTTTTTCATAAAAAATCCTTTTGCAGATAGGTTTAAAAGCGCTTTTTGGTTGACAAATCAGTGCAATCGAGTACGATTATTTTTATAGTAATCTATTCAAATAAAAATTCGAATTTTTTACATGATTCTATCTGTTTTATTTTTTTAGTGATCCAGGAACCAAAGGAAGACATGCGCATTAAGGGATACTTGTTGGCGGCTGTTGTTTTACAGCTCTTTTCTGCTGACTTATTACATGCTGAATTACGGACGACATACAATGATCTAGAATTTATTTTTTCTGGTGTATTTAAACCAGAAACGTTTTACGGCAAAAATATTAACTGGCTGAACAATGATAATGATTTTGATAAAACATATTTTTCTCGTCATACATTGGATCTTATGTTTAATGTGCTGTATGGAGCAAAAACATATACACAAAATGTATTAGAATTTCTTTGTCAGGTTCGTAACAAAGGAATATGGGGAAACCCGGAAAGTATAGCAAGTACAACATTTGCTGATATCAAGGTTCTTGACGCGATTAGAGGAACTCATAAGCACGGATTCCCTCGTCATATATTTTGGATTAGACAATTGTGGTTGCAGTTCAATCTTAATCAAGCAGTGGGTCTACCGTTTAAAAATAGACATACTTTCACTCTTGGATCATTTCCATTTCAGTTGGGACGTGGTATTGCTCTTGGTGATGCATATGCTGTTGGACCTGAAATTCTTGGTTTCTGGGCTGATAGTGCTATTGATCAATATGCATTTGGTGCAAAATTTTCTGGAGAAATTTTCCCAGCAATTTTATCATATGATTTGTATACTGCTATTTTGCAAAATAATAGTAGCAGTTTGTTTGATACTGAAAAGAGAGTATTGGCACAGCAATTTGGGGGACTTGAAAATCCTGAGCGCGGGTTTGGTAAAGTGAACTATATTGTTGCGGGTCGTTTTAACTGGACTACTTTTGATAATACGTGGCTTGGTAGAATGACGCTTGAACCTTATGGGTTATATAACAACGATCCTGAACAAAAAATTGAATTTCCTGCTGATGCAACCAGTAAACTTGGAACTGCAGGTTTAGCAGGTGAGTTTTATGGCAATCGTTTTGAATGTGGTTTTGATTATGCGGTCAACTTTGGTCAACAACGAGTAAAAGGTTGGGACCGAAATATTGTAAAAGAAAACAATAAAGGCGGCATAGTTACCTTGATTAACGATAATGTTACTGCAACGTACACAAACTTAGCAGGGGTTGAAGTTACTGAACCAGCTCCTTACGTTCCTGATAGTGATGCGCAAAAAATTATTAATTCGACCTTCAGAAACGAATCACAAAATGGCAAAAAAATTAATGGTACTGCTGTTATCACAGAGCTTGGCTACTTAGCAAATATTCCTAACTCTCCAATAATTCTTAAAAATAGTCAGGCTCGTTTTGGTAATTCTTATACAAACAAGTATGAAGGATGGATGTTTGTAACTGATGCATCATATTCTTTCTGTGATAAAGACTTGCAACTCGCGATAGCTGCAGGTGTTACTGCTGGTGATAATAATCCTAATTTTGAAACCAAAGATAAGAACTATAGCGGATTTATAGGATTACAAGAAGTGTATTCTGGTAAACGTGTACGAAGCGTGTTCTTGCTTGGTGGTGCAGGAAAATTAAAACGATTACTTTCAACACCAGCATCAACGGAGATTCAAGCACCAAGCAGAAAAGCTCAAGCGATTTCTGGTTTTACCAACTTAGTATTCTGCGGTACGTCGTTAAAGTGGAAACCAAAAGCGTGGAAGAAACCGTTTGAAATAAATCCTAACGTTTTGGCATTATGGCAAGAACGTCAAATTGGTAACGCACGAACATTCCTTGGTGTTGAAACAGGATTGTTTATTAACTGGAGTTTACTCAAAGACCTTAAGTTATTCTGGGTATCTTCAATGTTCTTCCCTGGATCGCACTACAAAGATCGTATGGGGACACCGGTACAAACACAAGAAGAAAAAGATTTTGTGGATAATGAAAATCCGACTGGTCTTAAACAAGATCGTATTACCGGTTTAGGTAACAATGTTGCTTACACATTCAACTTGGGATTGATCTATACGTTCTAAGTAAACATATTTGAATTAAGATAATAAACAAAGGGTAGATTGCACAATGTTGCGCTACCCTTTGTTGTTTGTTGTGATACAATTACTATTATTAGGCAATTTTATAAATTTAGCAGAGATTTTTAGCTGTAAGGAACGTATATGCTGTCTGAGCGTACTACAGGGTGTGGCTTAGTTAATGAGCAATTTTTAAATAAAAATATTTCTCTTTCTGGGTGGGTTCATCGGCGTCGTGATCATGGTGGATTGATTTTTATTGATTTACGGGATCGCAGTGGATTGATGCAACTTGTTGTCAACACAGAAAATTCAAAAAAAGTGCATGAAATTGCACATAAAATTCGTTCTGAATATGTCATAAGCGTTACAGGAAAAGTAGTAGAGCGAGCACCTGAGACAATCAACAAAGAGTTGACGACTGGATGCTGGGAATTGCTTGTTGATGATCTTGAAATTTTGAACACTGCAAAAATGCTACCGTTTTCCATTGAAGGTACTGACGTTATTGATGAAGAATTACGTTTGAAATATCGGTATCTTGATTTGCGTCGTCCTGAAATGCACAAAAATTTTGCGTTGAGGCATAAAGTTATTTATGCAATGCGTGAATTTTTGAATAAAGAAGCATTTTATGAAATTGAAACTCCTATTTTGACAAAAAATACGCCCGAAGGAGCACGAGAATTTTTAGTACCATCGAGAATCCATCAGGGATCTTTTTATGCATTGCCGCAGTCCCCACAGTTGTATAAACAAATTTTAATGTGTGGTGGTATGGAAAGATATTTCCAAGTTGCTCGTTGTTTTAGGGATGAGGATTTGCGCGCAGATCGTCAGCCAGAATTTACGCAGCTTGATATTGAAATGTCATTCATTCAAGAAAAAGATATTCAGAGCTTGATCGAACGATTACTGAAATATGTATTTTCTACTGTTCTTGGGAAAGATTTGCACATACCATTTAAGCGCTTAACATACGATGAAGCATTTTCATCGTACGGTTCAGATAAACCTGATTTGCGCTATGGTTTAAAAATTACCGATTTTACGGATGTTTTTGCTGATACAGAACTAAAATTTTTGCGTGATGTGATCAGTAGAGGCGAAAAGATTGGCGGTATTGCTGTTACTGGTCATACGTTTACGCATTCTGAACTCAATCGCTGGGTAGACAAAGCACAAAAATTAGGGGCAAAAGGATTATTGTGGATAGATCTAGAAAGTCCTGATGCAATTAGTTCGCCTGTAGCAAAATTTTTACCAAAAGATTTTTTTGCACGAGCAGTAAATGCGTGTGAAGGAATCACTAATGGAAGTATACTGTTTATTGTAGCTGGCGAATATGAAGTCGCGTGGGAAATTTTAGGGCGCTTACGACAGGAACTTGCAAAAGAGCTTAACATTATTCCACAAGATGAATTTAATTTTTCATGGGTTACTGATTTTCCGTTGCTTGAGTATGATAAAAAAGATAAAACGTGGAATGCAAAACATCATCCATTTACCTCACCAAGTCCTGGTTGGGAAAACAAAGATCTTGCAGCAATTACCGCACGCGCATACGATGTTGTGTTGAATGGTATTGAACTTGGTGGTGGATCAATACGTATTCATGATCGCGCAGTGCAAGAAAAAGTGTTTAACCTTCTTGGTTTAAGCAAGGAAGAAGTTGAATCAAAATTTGGATTCTTGCTTGAAGCACAAGAATTTGGATTTCCTCCACATGGAGGTATTGCACTTGGTCTTGATCGTTTTATTATGTTGCTAACACATTCAATATCTATTCGTGAAGTAATTGCATTTCCAAAAACTGCGCGTGGTTGTGATCCTATGATGGAATCACCAACACCAGCAGAAAATAA
>Ga0209641_10005467_pt1 | contig 10394 bp, 10 predicted proteins | sample RifCSP16_1_FD_184022 | JGI IMG/M metagenome (GOLD analysis project Ga0209641, IMG submission 184022) | Soil microbial communities from Rifle, Colorado - Rifle CSP2_sed 16_1 (SPAdes) (version 2) | ecosystem: Environmental > Terrestrial > Deep subsurface > Rock core/Sediment | place: Rifle...
CCTCGACTGGGGGAAGCGAGCGCCGCTCCCCCCAGACCCCTCACCGGAACCAGCGCCACGAGTTAGCGTGAACCGGCGCTCTTCACGGTGATGGGGATGGCGACGGCGCGGACCTGCCGCACGCAAGCGGTGTCGCTGCAGACGAAGAAGTCCACGTTCGCCTTCGCGGACTCGGTCCCAGCGGCGAGCGCCACGAACGGCGTCTCGAAGCGCGGCTCCGCCGCTTTCGGATCCACGGCATCTCTTCGCGCCAGCTCGGGCTTCTCGAGCTTCACGACGGGCGACGCCTCGAAGCGGACCTTGAGCGGGGCCTGCGGGTGGACGTGCCATGCGGGAGCCTTGGGCCTTATCACGAGGACGAGCTTACCCGTCTCCCCTACCCCGACCGAAGTCGTCGAGCCCGAGGTGTCGAGGGTGTAGGCCTGGGCAGCATCGGCGCCGGGATCGGCGGCCATCGCTGGCACGCAAAGGAGCAGCGCGAGGCCGAGAGCGCGGATCATGGGGGTCCTCCGTCCGTCGGATTCCATAGCAGAGACCTCCCGGGGAGCCCAGTCATTCAACCCGTGCAGCTAGCTCATCCCCGCCGCCCCGGCGCTGGCCCGCCTCGCGGGGCGCTTACCGCCGACCAGGATCTCGGCTCGGGCCACGACCGCCGCCGCGACGTCGAGGCCGCAGGCCCCCTCGACCTCACGCAGGCCGGGCGAGCTGTTCACCTCGAACACCAGCGGCCCTCCCTTCACGTCGAGCATGTCCACGGCGCACACCTCGAGCCCGACCACGCGCGCCGTCTCGACCGCCACGCGGGCATGCCCGGGGGGGAGCGTGCAGGCCTCGAACTGAGCTCCGCGCGTGAGGGTCCGCGCGAATCTCCCCACCCGCGGCCGGCGCCGCAGGGACGCCACGACCTCGCCACCCACGACGAAGACGCGCAGGTCGCGACCGCGCGTCCGCTTCACGTACTGCTGCACGACGATGTTCTGCCCCAGGCCGAGGATGGCCTCGAGCGCCGCCTCCAGGGACTGGAGCGTCTCGCAGATCATCAGCCCGGTGCGCTCACTCTGGGAGAGCAGCTTCACCAGCACGGGGAGCCCTCCCACGTGCTTCACCATGTCCTTCAGCCCGGACGCGTCGCTCGCCATGACCGTGAGCGGCACACCGATGCCGCGGCCGGCGAGGAGCTGCAGGCAACGCATCTTGTTACGGCTCGCGCTGATGCCCTGCGCGCGATTCAGCACGGGCACCCCGAGGAGCTCGAGCTGGTTCACCACCGCGAGCCCGTACTGGCTTATGGAGAGGGCGATGCGCGGGATGACGGCGTCGGAGCGGGGGAACGGCCGGCGCCGGTGGAAGAGGGCGGGACGGGTACCGCCGAGGCCCATCTCCACCTGGACCGGATCGACCACGCGGACGCGATGCCCGCGCGCCCGGGCGGCTTCGGTGAGCCGGCGGGTCGTGTAGATGGCTGGCGAGCGCGAGAGGATCGTGAGGTGCACGGCGCCCGATGGTAGGGGCGGGGCGGCGAGAACGCCACCCCGCTCCTCGGAAGGCCATGGCCCGCGTCACACCTGCTTGTACTCAGCATCCACCACGTCTTCCTTCTTCTCCTCACCAGCCGGGGGAGGCTGCGGTCCGGCTCCCGGGCCCGCGCCCGGCGCGCCGGCGGTCCCCGCGGCCCGATACAGCTCCTCGGCCGCCTTGTGGCTCGCCTTCTCCAGCCGCTCCACCGCCGCCTTGACGTCCTCGGAGCTCCCCTTCTCGCGCACCTCGTGCAGCAGCTTCACCGCCTCCTCGATCTCGGTCGCGACGCCCGCCGAGAGCTTCTCCTTGTTCTCGCGCAGCAGCTTCTCCATCTGGTAGGCGAGGTTCTCGGCGCGGTTGCGCTGCTCGACCTCCTCCCGGCGCTTCTTGTCCTCCGACTCGTGCGCCTGGGCGTCGGTCACCATCTTCTCCACCTCGTCCTTCGCCAGGCCCGAGGAATGGGTGATGGTGATCTTCGTCTCCTTGCCCGTACCCTTGTCGCGCGCCGAGACGTTCAGGATGCCGTTCGCGTCGATGTCGAAGGTGACCTCGACCTGCGGCATCCCGCGGGGCGCCGGCGGGATCCCCTCGAGGTGGAAGCGCCCGAGCGTGCGGTTGTCGCGCGCCATGTCGCGCTCGCCTTGCAGGACGTGGATCTCCACCGACGTCTGCCCGTCAGCGGCGGTGGAGAAGACCTCCGAACGCTTGGCGGGGATGGTCGTGTTCCGCTCGATGAGGCGGGTCATCACCGCGCCCAAGGTCTCCACCCCCAGCGAGAGCGGGGTCACGTCGAGGAGCAGGATGTCCTTCACCTCGCCGGAGAGCACGCCGGCCTGGACCGCGGCGCCGACCGCCACGACCTCGTCAGGGTTCACGCTCCGGTTCGGCTCCTTCCCGAAGAACTGCTTCACCATCTCGACGAGCTTGGGCATGCGCGTCTGGCCGCCCACCATCACCACCTCGTCGATCTGCGACGGCTGGAGCTTCGCGTCGGCCAGGCACCTGCGGGTCGGCTCGAGCGAGCGGTCGATGAGCGGCTCGACCATCTGCTCCAGCTTGGCGCGGGATACCTTGATGGCGAGGTGCTTTGGGCCGGTCTGGTCGGCGGTGAGGAAGGGGAGGTTGATCTCCGTCTCCATCATCGACGAGAGCTCGATCTTGGCCTTCTCCGCCGCCTCCTTCAGCCGCTGCAGGACCATCTTGTCCTTGGACACGTCGATGCCGGTGTCCTTGCGGAACTCGCCGATGAGCCACTCCATGACGATCTGGTCGATGTTGTCGCCACCGAGGTGCGTGTCGCCGTTCGTGGCCAGCACCTCGACCACGTTCTCGCCCACCTCGAGGATGGAGATGTCGAAGGTGCCGCCCCCGAAGTCATAGACGACGATCTTCTCGTTCTTCTTCTTGTCGAGGCCGTAGGCGAGCGCGGCCGCCGTCGGCTCATTCACGATGCGGCGCACGTTCAGCCCGGCGATCTCGCCGGCGTCCTTCGTCGCCTGACGCTGCGCGTCGTTGAAGTAGGCGGGGACGGTGATGACCGCGTCCGTCACCTTCTCGCCGAGGTAGGTCTCGGCGGCGCGCTTCAGCTTGAGGAGCACTTGCGCGCTGATCTCGGGGGGGCTGTACTGCTTGCCGTCGATCTCGAGTCGCGCGTCGCCACCCGGGCCCTCGACGACCTTGTAGGGCACACGCTTCATCTCGTCCTGGACCTCGGAGAAGCGGCGACCCATGAAGCGCTTGATTGAATAGACCGTCTTCTCGGGGTTGGTGATGGCCTGCCGCTTCGCCACCTGCCCGACCAGCCGTTCGTTGTCCTTCGTGTAGGCGACGACCGATGGAGTAAGGCGAGAGCCCTCCTCGTTCGTGATGACGACGGGCTCCTTGCCCTCCATCACGGCGACCACTGAGTTCGTGGTGCCCAGGTCGATGCCGATGATCTTCGCCATGTGGGAAATCCTCCTGACGGGGCCAACCTAAGTCAGTGTTCCGGCCTGTCAAACCCGCTGTCGCCGACTGCTCTTGCCCCCCCCGGGGTGCGTAGGGGGCTACGCACACCGCCACCCGCGCTACCCGGCGTCGCACCCCTTTGGGGCCCATCCTCTTGGCCCCAATCAACCGGAATCGCAGGCGGTTACCACGTTGACACGACATGGCATCTCGATTGCTGTCGAACCAGGGCGGCGCAGTCATATGCCGGATCGGAATGGACACCAGCGATGATGCCCAACGCTGCCGCACGCCTGAGCAGGGAAGCCCCGGCCCGCTCTGATTTCGCCGTCCTGCTCAACGCCAACGCCAAGCTGGTGAACCGTCGCGTACGTCGCGCCCTGGAAGGAGTGGTCCCCGAGAGGGATCTGTTCCTGTCGCGCAGCGCCGACGAGGCCATCTCCATCGCGGACACGGTGGTCGCGCGGCGGTACGAGACCGTTTTTACTGGCGGTGGGGATGGGACCTTCGTGTCGTGGGTCAACCACATCGTCGGGCGGGCCGAGCGCCGCGCCCTCCCAGTCCCGCGCTTCGGCGTCCTGGCCCTGGGGACCGGGAACGCGGTGGCGGAGGTGGTGGGAGCGCGTCCAGACGCGCACGTCGAGGACCTCGCCGCCTTCACCAGCGGGGCGACGCGGCTGCGTCGCCTCGACCTCCTGACCTGCGAGGGACGGCGGACGCCCTTCGCCGGCGTGGGCATCGACGCGGCCATCCTCAACGACTACTGCTGGCTGAAGGGTGTCCTGGGCGACACCGCGCTCCGCAGGCTGGCGCGGGGCGCGTCGGGGTATGCGCTATCGGTCGCACTGCGCTCCGCGCCTCGGTATCTGCTCGAGCGGCGCCCGAGCTACTGCGAGGTGGTCAACGTCGGCCGGCCCGCGTTCAGGCTGGACGGCCGCGGGCGCCAGATCGGCCCGGCCATACGCCGCGGAGAGCTCCTGTACGCCGGGCCGTGCATGATGGCCGCCGCGAGCACCGTGCCGTTCTATGGCTTCGGCCTCAGGGTCTTCCCGTTCGCGGAGTCGCGGCCCGGCATGATGCAGCTGCGCATCGCCACGCAGCTCGGCGTCCCGACCGTGCTCCTCAACCTGGGGCGGATCTGGTCCGGCGACTTCGAGCACCCCGGCCTGCTCGACTTCCACACCGACCGCGTCGCCATCCAGTTCGAGCGCCCAGTGCCGCTCCAGGTCGGAGGCGACGCCGAGGGCTGGCGCGAGACCGTGACCTTCGAGATGGATGGCCCCCCGGTGGAGATGGTCGACTTCACGGCCCCGGCAGAGCGGCGGCTCGGGCTGCTGAACTGAGCGCCTACAGGCAGTAAACAACCCGCTCGTCCTCGCGCAGCGCCTGGTACACTGCCAAGCGCTGCTCCTCGCTCTCGAGCCGCGCCACCACCGAGACCGAGTGGTACTTTCCGTGCGTGCTCTGGCGGACGACCACCTGCTCGGCGGGCGCCTCGACGCCGGTGCGCTCGACGAGCCGGCGGGCGTGCTCCGCGAAGTCGTCGGCGGCGAGCCCCATGATCTTGAAGGTGTAGTCGAGCGGGTACTCGAACCGCCCCAGCACCACCTCGCTGCTCCGGTCGTCGGTCATGAGCCTGAGATTAGCGGCTCGGGCACAGGCAGGCAGGCCGGGTTGCCTTCTAGAGCAGGTTGGCCGCCAGCTCCGCCAGCGGCGAGCGCTCCCCCTTGCCCAGCGTCACGTGCCCGGCCAGCCGCTCGCTCTTGAAGCGGTTGGCGACGTGGATGAGCCCGTTGTTGGTGGCGTCCACGTACGGGTTGTCGATCTGGTAGGGATCCCCGGTGAGGACGATCTTGGTCCCGTCCCCGACGCGCGTGATGATCGTCTTGACCTCGTGCGGCGTCAGGTTCTGCGCCTCGTCCACGATCATGTACTGGTTGGGGATGGAGCGGCCACGGATGTAGGTCAGCGGCTCGATCTCCATGATGCCGAGATCGATGAGCTCGTGATACCCGCGCCCCTGCTTCTTCTCGGAGCGCGAGAGGTTCATGAGGTACTCGACGTTGTCGAAGATGGGCTGCATCCACGGGTTCAGCTTCTCCTCCACGTCTCCTGGGAGGTAGCCGATGTCGCGCCCGAGCGGGAAGATCGGCCTCGACACGAGCAGCTTCTGATAGACGGACTCCTCCATGGTCTTCTGCAGCCCCGCGGCGATGGCGAGCAGCGTCTTCCCCGTCCCCGCCTTGCCGACGATGGTGACGAGCCGGACCTCGTCGTTGAGGAGCAGGTCCATGGCGAAGGACTGCTCCTTGTTCCGCGGCCGGATCCCCCAGACTCCTTCCTTGGGGATCTTGATCAGGGGGACGTAGGCCTGCCTGGCGGCGCTGTACTTCCCCACCGCGGAGTGCTGCGGGTTCGTCCTGTCCCGCAAGAGGACGAACTCGTTCGGCGGGGGGTCGGACGCCCCGTCGGTCGGGATCGAGCCCTGGGTGTAGAAGTCGTTCACCGCCTGAGGGTCAACCTCGATCTCGGCCACGCCGGTCCAGAGCGTGTCGAGGTTCACCTGCTCGACGTCGTAGTCCTCGGCGTGGAGGCCGAGCGCGTCGGCGCGGATGCGCAGGTTCGTGTCCTTGGTGACGAAGACCGCCGGGATCCCCTCGCGGTCGCGCAGGTCGAGCGCGGTGGCCAGGATCTTGTTGTCGGTCGAGTGGCCGTCCGAGGTCACCTCCTTGGGGAGCTGCCGCTCCGTGATGACGACGCGGAGGCGTCCGCGATCCGGTCCAAGCGAAACGCCGTCCCGCAGCTTGCCGGTGACGCGGAACTCGTCCAGGTAGCGGCTCACCTGACGAGCGTTCCGCCCCAGCGCGGAGAGGTCGCGCTTGAAGTTGTCGATCTCCTCGATGACGTAGATGGGCACGACCACGTCGTTGTCGCCGAAGCTGAAGATGGAGCGCGGGTCGTGGAGGAGGACGTTGGTATCTAGGATGAAGTTCTTCTTCAATGGGAGCTCGGATCGGCCTGGGGGAACCTTCGATCTTAGCAGGGCGCGGCGCGCGAGGTCACCGGGCGCGCGGCCCGTCGGCCGCTGCGCGCTGGCCCGCCCGCAACGTGGAGAGCGAGACGGTCTGGTTCCGGCCGTGACGCTTCGCGTGATACAGCCCCCCGTCGGCCGCCTCGATGAGGTCGGCCTTGCTGCCCGCGTCGTCCGGGAACGCCGCGACCCCGATCGAGAGCGTGATCCTGATCTCGCCCTGCTCCGTGCGGAAGACCGCCTCCCCCACCTTCTGCCGGATCCGCTCGGCCGTCCTCATCGCGCCGACGAGGTCCGTCTCCGGCATCACCAGGGCGAACTCCTCGCCGCCGTATCGCGCGGCGACGTCGGTCGTCCGCGCCTCGCGGTGGAGGATCGCGGCCACACCCCGGAGGACCACGTCGCCCGCGGGGTGGCCGTAGGTGTCGTTCACCGACTTGAAGTGATCGATGTCGGTGAAGAGGAGCGACACCTTCTTGCCGTAACGCCGCGCGGCGGCGATGTGCTCGTCGAGCCGGGCCTGGAAGCTGCGATGGTTGACGAGCCCTGTGAGCCCGTCGGTGGTGGCGAGCCGCTCCGTCTGCTCGAACAGGCGCGCGCGCAGGAGGGCATCTCCCGCCTGCATGGCCACCACCTCGAGCTGCCGCACCGCCTCGCCGTGGTAGGCGCCCGCGGTGTGCGCGCCGACCACGAGCGTGCCCAGCACCGCGTCACCGGCCTTGAGCGGGAGCACCTTCAGCGAGAGGAGGCCTCGCAGGCGCGTGGCCTCGTCGAAGACCACCGCCTCCTCGATGCGGAGCGCGCGCCCCGGGAGCGAGGATGCCAGGCGCACGGCGCAGGCGACGAGCCCGCCATTGTCGGGGAACTCCCTCCCCTCGAGCTGGGCGACCGCCCCGGCGACAGGGCTCGCCGCTCTCTCGTCCGCCTCCGTCGACCCATCGGCGCGCGCTCGATCGGAGCGCGCCGACGGGTGCCCCGGCACACCGGCGGTCACCCGCGCCACGCGGTGACGCCCCTTCCCTGACTCCTCCCAGAGCGTGATCGCGCCGAAGTCGAGCGGCACCATCTCCGCCGCCACCTCGAGCAGCATGTCGCAGACCTCGCGCGGCTTGGCGGTGCGGTTGAGCCGCTCGATGGCCCCGTAGAACCGCTCCGTCTCGTCCCGGCTCAGGCGGGCGTCACGGATGAGCGCCTCCGCCTCGGCCGCGCGCGCCACCTCCCTCACGAGCGTGACGAGGAGCTTCTCGTCCTCGTCGGTGAAGGGGACGGGTTCCATCCGATCCACGACCATCACGCCGCGCACGTAGCCGCCCACGCGCGCCAGGAGCGGCACCGCCATGAGCGCCTGTGGCTGCGAGCCGTCAGGGTAGTGGTTCGCCAGCTTGATCGCCCCGTGCAACCGCACCGGGGCGCGCCGCTTCACGACTCCGCCCAGCGGGCCTTCGCCCGCGGATAGCCGCTCGGCGATCCCGTCGCCCTGCGTCCGGCACTCCCACAGGCGCAGCTCGGCGTCGTCGGCCGTTAGGAGCCAGATCGCCGCCGTGTGCGCGCGGAGCGCCGTCTCCGCTGCCTGCAAGAGGCCGTGCGCGGCGGTGTCCGTCTCCAGCACCGCTGCCTCCGCCAGTCGCTCCGCGCGCTCGGCCCGATCGCCGTCGGCGGGGCTGTCCGTGCCGACGAGGAGCCGGAGCTGGCGCGCCCGGTCGTCGAGCTCGCGCTTGCGCCGTTCGACCGCCGCTTCCTCGGCCCTCCGCCCCGCCGCGACGCGCGCCGCCAGGAGCGCGTGGTACAGCGCCGCGAAGAGCAGCACGAACCCGAAGTGCGCAACCGCGAGCCACGCCGACCCGCCGCGGCCCGCACACCAGACCGCGGCCTCGACCAGAAGCGTGAAACCGACGAGGGCGAGGCCGGCCCCTCGCGGGAGATAGGCGACCAGACCGGCGAGGACTAGGTACACCACCGCCTGGAGCGGCGGATCACCCGATGAGCCGACCTCGGTGGCCTGCGCCACGGTGAAGGCCAGGAGGAGGAGGAGCGAACCCAGCTCGAGATCGTCGCGCAGGGTGCCGGAGCGGCCTTCGCGCGCAGTCGCCGCTCGCCGCCAGCATACGGTGCCCAGCGCGGCCAGGAGCGCTCCGAACGACAGGGCGTGCCCCATCCCGAACGGCGCGTCGGCGTAGACGCGCGCCGCCAGGAGCCCCCCGCTGGCGGCCGCCACCGCGGCGGGCGCGCTGCGCGCCGCGAAGCGCCACATGCGGTGGCGAGCCGGAGCCCCCACCATGCCGCCGTCGGACAGCAGCGCCGCCCATGCGTCGACGAGCAGCGCCCGCGGACGCGGCGCGGTGGACAGTCTCGCGCGCCTGTCGCGCGCCGAGCCGAGTCGCGCGCCGGAGGCTCCGGCCAGCTCCACCGCGGGGCGCGTCACCGCCCGCCCTCGTCCTCGAGCTTGTAGATGATCTCGCCCGGCCTCACGTACCCGAGGTCCTCGCGCGCCGCGCGCTCGATCGCGGCGGGATCGCCGCGGAGCGCCCTCACCTCGCGGCGAAGGCGTGCCACGGCCTGCTCGAGCTCCGCGTTCTCCCGCTCGAGCCGGCGGCCCTCATCCTCGTTTCGAAGCGCCTTCCGCAGGCCGTCCGGGTGCGCCGCCGACGCCGCGAAGAGCACCAGCAGGCCGGCTAGGGCTGCGAGCGTGACGCGGCGGCGATCGAGCAGCGGCATGGCAGACTGGCCCCCCGATGAGGGGACCGTAGCAGTCCGGTCTGACGTGGCAAGAAATCGTCCGATGCCGCCCGTGTGGGATATGGTCCGCCGGGCTCAGCCCTCCTTCTTGATCTGCTCGGCGAGATAGTTCTGCACCCCCATCTGCTCGATGAGCGTGAGCTGGGCCTCGAGCCAGTTCGCGTGCTCCTCCTCGTCCTCCAGCACGTCCTCGAGCAGGTCGGCCGAGCCGTTGTCCGACTCCGCGCGGCAGAGCTCGATCCCCTGGTTCAGGACCGGGATGGCATGCCCCTCGACCGCGAGATCGAGTTTCATCATCTCGTCCACGCTCTGGCCGACGGCGATGTTGCCCAGCCGCTGCACGTTGGGGAGCCCCTCCAGGTAGAGGATGCGCTCGATCACCTTGTCGGCGTGCTTCATCTCGTCGATCGACTCGTCGCGGATCTTGTGCCAGAGGCGCTCGTACCCCCAGTTCTCGCACATGCGCGCGTGCAGGAAGTACTGGTTGATGGCGGTGAGCTCGTTCGTCAGCACCTGGTTCAGGAGGTCGATGACCTTCGCGCTACCCTTCATGAAGTCCCCTTTCCCGGAAGAAGAAGAACCGGAAGAGGCTTGCCACAGGGAAGCGGACGGCGCGCTGGATTTACGCGGCGGGTGCCCTTCTGGGACAGCCGGCGCAGGGCTGCGCGCGACACGGACCGTTAGAGGTCCCCAGAATGGACTCGACCGCGTCCCGGCAGTGGCCGCAGTCGGATCCTGCGCCGGTCGTGGCGAGGATCTCCTCGGGTGACTGCCCCGAACGAGCTGCCTCGCGCAGGGTGTGATCGGAGACGGCGTAGCAAGAGCAGACGATCATTGGGACTCCTACGGTACTGCACGCCGGACGAAGATCTCTCCGGCGATCTCTGGATCGAGCGCGATGGTGGTCTCGCCGACCTCGATGACGTACGAGGGCGAGCGCTGGTGCAGGCGGATCTCGCTCCCCGGGATGACGCCCAGCGCGGCCAGCCGGTCCATGCGGTCGTGGAAGCGCGGCATGATGAAGACGATGCGCGCGGGGGTGCCGAGCTCGAAGTTGGGCAGCCCGGTGACCAGCGGCCGGACCGTCTTCTGCAGCACGCCGCAGCAGGGCCCGCGCGGAATGGACTTGCCGTGAGGGCACGTGGGCGGGTGGCCGAGCAGC
>Ga0209641_10005471_pt1 | contig 10389 bp, 7 predicted proteins | sample RifCSP16_1_FD_184022 | JGI IMG/M metagenome (GOLD analysis project Ga0209641, IMG submission 184022) | Soil microbial communities from Rifle, Colorado - Rifle CSP2_sed 16_1 (SPAdes) (version 2) | ecosystem: Environmental > Terrestrial > Deep subsurface > Rock core/Sediment | place: Rifle...
AGCCAGGTAACGCGGGATAAGCTCGTAATCCACCAGCCCGGCGAAGCGGATGCGGTCCGACAGCCCGATCCTCTCGGCCAGGTCCTTCAAGTTGTCCATCTCAGGTCCATCCCCTACAAGAAGCAGACTCGTGTTCGGGTAGGCGGACTGTGCGCCGGCGAAACTGCTCAACAGGAACGTCAGGTTCTTCTCCGGCCCGAGACGGCCGACGAAGATCAATAGCACGTCATCCTGGCTCACACCGAACCGGCTGCGCGGGAACGGATCGGGCTGCCTGCGGTAAGGCTCGAGGTCAACCCCGTTGGGGATCACCTGGATCGGGGACTCGACGCCGATCTGCTGCAGGACCGTCTTCAAGCCGGGTGAGGGTGCAATCACCAGATCGACCTCGCGGCAGAATGAAGGCAGGTATGCCTGCAAGAAGGTCGTCCCGATTTGGTCGGGCAAGACTGGGAGGTAGGCCTGCGCGTACAGGTCGTAGCGGGTGTGGTTGGTGTACACGACGGGGATGTTGTAGGGGCGGCAATAGCGCAGAGCCAGCCTTCCGCTCAGGAACGGGTGATGCGAGTGCACGACGTCCATTGTGCGGATGAGGCGCCGAACCATGCGCGTGTATTTGAAGGCGAAATAGACACCCGTGTCAGCAACTGGGACACCCGGCGAGCGGACGACGTTCTCTTCCACATCCCCCGGCTCTGGGTCGCCGAAGGTGAAGATGAAGACCTCGTGACCGGCTTGTTTGAGGAAGCGTGAGTTGAGACGGATGTAGTTTGTGACGCCGCTGATATGCGGCGTGTAGATGTCGGCCAGCATGCCGATCCGCATCGAGTGACCGCCCTCTGGGCTGACATGATCCTAGCTTGGCTGGAGTCGGCCGTCAAGGTGAAGTGTGATAAGGCAAAGAAGGGTGTTCGACCAACGGGGCTGCCCGGACACCCTCCCTCGGCCTTTGCTCGGATGACAGGGTGGAATGACGGTCTCGTCGCACTCGCCGAGGGAGAGGGCCGCCTGCCTGCCCCGCCGGATCTTTGCGGGGCCGCCTGCCCCGATGCTTTTATCGGGGTTCGCCCCGCAGTCTCTTATCGGGGTTCGCCCCGGATGCTCTGACCGGGGAGACCAGACCCCACGTCCCCCCCGAAGAGGTTCTGCCACCCTCAGCAGGCCTACGGCCTCCGGCTTCGGGGTGAATTCAGGTGGTTGACATTGGCTTGGGGGAAGGATAGAATCTCTTATCTGCGCTTTTCTAGGAGTGTGGCCGCGCGCTATAGGATGTGGGCCACCCACACCGATCGTCGATCCAAGAACCCACTGTCTCGCCACAAGAAAGGAGAGGCCCCGGCCAAATTCCCCCGGCAATTGTCCGAATTTGCTATGAACCACGCCCCGCGTACGATAGGGCACCTTCCAGGAGGAGGAAGAAGAAATGAAACGTTCATTCGTTGTATTTTCGCTGCTGATCATCGCCAGCATGGTGCTCGCGGCCTGCGGCGGTGCAGCGCCGCCCGCCCCCGAATGCACCGATCCAATCGGCTGTGTCACCATCGGGCCGGACGAGCCCATCCACATCGCCTATGCTTTTGTGACCTCAGGCTCCGATGCCACCCTCGGCCTCGACACGAAGTATGGCGCTGAGATCGCGATCGATGACAGGGGCGGCAAGCTCCTGGAGCATGACATCAAGTTCGATGGCCAGGACTCCGGCTGCAACGCCGAAGGCGGGACGGCGGCTGCCACCAAACTTGCGGCGGACAGCACGATCGTCGCCGTAATCGGGACCAACTGCTCGAGCGAGGCCGTCCCGGGCGTGCCGATCTTGTGGGACGCCGGCTTCTCCGTCGTCTCCCCGTCGAACACCGCACCGTATCTGACCGATCCCGAGAAGCGTGTGCTTGGTTATTTCCGTACTGCCCACAACGACAACGTGCAAGGTGCGGCGGCGGCGCGCTTCGTTTTTGAAGAGTTGGGATTGACTCAGGTTGCCGCCATCCATGACGGCGGGCCCTATACGGAAGCCCTGGCGAACGTGTTTGCCCAGAACTTCAAGGGACTAGGTGGCGAGATCACGGCGGTCGAGGCGGTCGGCCCCGACGATACGGATATGAAGCCGGCACTGACGCGCGTTGCCGCCGGCAACCCGCAGCTGATCTACTTCCCGGTCTTCGTCAAGGCAGGCGGCTTCATCTGCTCTCAGATGCGCGATGTCCCGGGGCTGGAAGAGACTCTCATGATGGGGGCGGATGGCATCTACACGCCTGACTTTGTCAAGGCGTGCGGTGCGAACGCCGTCGGGATGTATTGGTCCAGCCCTGACTTCTCCGCCTTCGGCGCCGGGTACGCCGCCTTGGTAGAGAAGTACAAGACCAAGTACAACGTCGAAGGCACGCTGGCCCCCTTCCACGCCCACTCCTATGATGCGGCCAATATCATCTTCGCTGCCATCGAGAAGGTGGCCGTCGTCGAAAGTGACGGGAGCGTCCGCATCGGTCGCCAGGCGCTGAGGGATGCTATCGCATCGACTAAGGACTTCCCGGGTCTGACAGGGAGCCTCACCTGCAACGAAAACGGCGACTGTGCCGATCCTCTGATAGCGGTCTACCAGATGAAGGACACGGCCGAGTTCGATGCGGCTGTGGCAGGCCAGATGCCCAAGGTGCCAGTCTGGAAGGCGGCAAAGTAGGGCTAGCACCTGTCTTGCGGTCGAATATCTGTCGAATCCATGAGCCGGGCGGGCCCAGCTAGTAGCTTGCCCGGCTCATGCCAGCCCCTGCCCCGAGGTGGTTGCGATCATGATCAAGTTCCGCGGAAGACGCCTTGAACTCACTGACTTCATGATGTTCTTTATCGGCAGTGCAATTGTCATCCTTGTGGTCGGCGGATCAGCTTCGACTCTGGCGGCGGGCAAATACACAGCCAGGCAATGGACTGACCTGATCGTCTATGGAATCGCCCTCGGCAGCATTTATGCTCTGATCGCTCTTGGTTATACGCTGGTCTACGGCATCCTGCGCATGATCAACTTCGCGCACAGTGAGGTGTTCATGGCCGGGCCTTTCACGGCCTATTTCCTTGCTGATGCGCTGGGAAAATCCGGCTTCCTCGATCGGTACCTGGTAGTAAGCCTGATCTCCATCCTGCTCCTGTCGATGGCCGTCTCGATGACGGTCGCAGTCCTGCTGGAACGGATAGCCTATCGACCTCTGCGTTTTGCCCCGCGCCTGGTGCCGCTCATCACTGCCGTCGGGGCATCGTTCTTCCTGCAGTACTTCTTCCGTGGGTTGTACGGCCCCAATATTAAGGTCTACCCCGAGATTGAGGCGCTCAAGGGCAGCGTAGGGATAGGCGTTTTCAACATCACGAACATCCAGATTGTGGTCATCTTGGCGGCCGCTCTCATGATGGCGGGCCAGACTCTGTTCATCCAGCGGACGCGCGTTGGCAAAGCGATGCGCGCCGTCTCCGAAGATAAGCAGGTGGCGGCGTTGATGGGGATCAATGTCGACCGGATTATCATGTACACGTTCTTGATCGGCGGCGCCTTGGCAGGCGCGGCGGGCGTTCTCTATGCCCTGATGTTCAAGCAGGTCTACTACATCATGGGATTCATCCCGAGCATTAAAGCCTTCACCGCCGCGGTCCTTGGCGGAATTGGCAATGTCCCGGGCGCCATGCTGGGAGGGTTGTTCCTGGGCCTGGCCGAATCCGTCGGACCGAATCTATTCCTTGACGGCCTGGGAATCCCGGCGCCTTACCAGCTCAAGGATGCCATCTCCTTCACCCTCCTTGTGCTCGTGCTCATCTTCCGGCCATCGGGTATCCTCGGCGAACGCCTGGCCGAGGCGAAAAGCTGAGGGGGATGGCCATGCAGACTTCACTCGCTTCGAACAAGTCTTCACTCAGGGCAGGTCTAGAGAGTGGCCTCCGGTTCGGCCTGATCGGCGGCCTCGTGGCGATCTCGATCGCTCTCCAGGGGATGATCCAGACCTTCAGCGTTCGAGACATCCTCAGTGGCATCCTCTCGATGGGCCAAAGCGTCCTCTTGTTGGCGTACTTCGCCATGGCCTACCTCGCCATTCGCCGCGCCAACGCCTCCGAACCCTCATCCGTGCTCGCGGCAGGCGCCCTGTCCGGTCTCATCGCCGGACTGATGCTGGATCTGTTGATTTGGGTGGGAGGCTTCGTAGAATTAGGATCCGTGTTCATCAATGCGACACCTCAGCTTTACGACCTGCTGACCTTCAATCGAGGATTGGCCGTCGGAAGTCTGATCCAACCGTTGCTGGCGGTCGGGGCCGGCCTATTTGCCGCCGTGATGCAACTGATCCCACCCAGGGTGCGGCAACCGCTGTCTGTGGGCCTGGCCACCATCCTCGCCCTCGGCTTCTTCCAGGATTGGATGATTCGGACCGTCGACAATACGCCAGCGACTATCCGCTTGCTGCTCAGACCGGTGAGCAAGGTCCTGTATGCCGGCAACGGCATGTCCCTGGCCGGTGCAGGTGTCGCGTTCCTTCTGGTGGCCGGTCTCAACTATCTTTCGGGTAGACGGCGCCGCGCGGCGGCCAACGCAACCAGCAAGCTATCCCCGGCTCGAGCAAGAGCCTGGCGGACGGCGGGGATTGCGGGGATCATCCTCCTCCTGCTCCTGCTCCCCATCCTCCTGGGGATTGAGAACAGTGAGATCCTGGACAACGTCGGGATGTTCCTCATCATGGGGCTGGGCCTGAACATCGTCGTGGGGTTCGCCGGCCTGCTGGACCTGGGCTACGTGGCGTTCTTCGCCATCGGCGCCTACACCGTGGGTGTTCTGACGTCGCCCGAGCTGGGCCGGGCCGTTATCATTCAGAACTGGTGGGTGGCCCTTCCGTTCGGTCTGATCGCCGCCGTATTCGCCGGCGTGCTTCTGGGCGTCCCCGTGCTCAGGATGCGCGGCGATTACCTCGCCATCGTCACTCTGGGCTTTGGTGAGATCATCCGCCTCCTGGCGGGGTCCGATCTTCTAAAGTCCTACCTCGGAGGCGCACAGGGCACGCGTGTCATCGCCAGGCCTGATATCGGCCCTATTCAGTTCGGCCTGCATCAGATCAATCTTCCGCTTCTAGGGGCAGTCCGCCTCCAGTTTCAACACGAGTTCTATTACCTCTTCCTGGCCGGGTGCGTTCTCACGATCTTCATCGCGACAAGGCTCAAGAACTCGCGGCTCGGCCGCGCCTGGATGGCCCTCCGGGAGGATGAAGATGTCGCCCAGGCCATGGGCATCAATCTGGTGGCCACCAAACTCCTCGCCTTCTCCACGGGCGCTTTCTTTGGCGGGCTGGCTGGTGCGATCTATGCCAGCAAGCTAGGGTCCATCTTCCCGAGCAGCTTCAACTTCCTCATCTCGATCAACGTTCTCGCTGTCATCATCGTCGGCGGCATGGGCAGCATCCCCGGAGTTGTCGTCGGAGCGCTGGCGCTTGTGGGACTGCCTGAACTGACGCGGGAGTTCGCTGAGTTCCGATACCTGCTCTATGGTGCGGCGCTTGTGATGATGATGCTGACAAGGCCCGAGGGTCTTTGGCCGGAAGCGAGACGGAAACTGGAGCTCCACGAGGAAGAGCTACTCTCGGAGGGCACACCCGCTCCGGTACTGGCTGAGAGCTAGGAGAAGGCGATGGCGATACTGACCGCAGCGAAAGTAACAAAGCGCTTCGGGGGGTTGGAAGCGTTGCTTAACGTCGATGTGGAGGTCAAGGAGCACGCCATCCAAAGCATCATCGGGCCCAACGGCGCGGGCAAGACGACCCTGTTCAACTGCATCACTGGATTCTACCGACCCGAAGGGGGCGAGATCTACCTCAGGGATCTATCGCTGGTGGGTCTCCGCCCGGATCGCATCACACAGAGCGGCATCGCTCGAACCTACCAGAATATCCGTCTCTTCAGAAACATGACCGCCATCGAGAATGTCATGGTCGGCCGCCACGCGCACATGAAGGCCAGCCTGGTGGGAGGGATTCTCCGCAACGCGGCCACTTTGCAGGAGGAGAAAGAAGCCGTCGAGGAGGCGCGGCGTCTGCTGCGCTTCATGGGCCTGGGGGGCCAGGGGGACATGCTGGCCGCCAACCTTCCCTATGGAGCCCAGCGGCGCCTGGAGCTGGCTCGGGCGTTGGCCAGTCAACCGACCATCCTGCTTCTGGATGAACCCACGGCCGGCATGAATCCTAGGGAGACCCAAGACATGATGGACCTGATTCGTCGGCTGCGAGATGAGTTTGGGATTACCGTCTTGCTCATCGAGCACCAGATGCGGGTCGTTATGGGAATCTCGGAACTCATCAGCGTGCTGGACTATGGCGAGAAGATCGCCGAAGGCCTCCCGAGCGAGATCCAGAACAATCCCAAGGTGATCGAGGCCTACCTAGGACGGGGGAGTATCCGGGAGGTTCTCCCGACGGTTGGAGGCCAGGCGCCTTCCCCTTCGGCAGGCAGCGCATGAGGAGGGAGCATGACGCTCCTCGAGGTTGACAACGTCCATACGTACTACGGGCATATCCACGCCCTCAAAGGGGTTACGCTCAACGTAGAGCAGGGTGAGATTGTCACCCTCATCGGTGCCAACGGCGCCGGCAAGAGCACGACTCTCAAGACCATAAGCGGGGTCATGCGGCCGCGCGAAGGCCAGATTCGCCTCAACGGCCGTGACCTGAGCGGGTCTCCTGCGCATGAAATCGTCGCCATGGGGGTTGTCCAGGTTCCGGAAGGCCGCCGAGTCTTCGGGCGCCTGACGGTGATCGAGAACCTCGAGATGGGGGCCTACACCCAGACCGATGGGCAAGCCATCCACGAGGGAATCGATCGAGCCTTCACCCTGTTCCCTCGGCTTGGGGAACGCAGGCATCAGGTCGCCGGTACTCTGAGCGGAGGCGAGCAGCAAATGCTGGCGATCGGGCGCGGTCTGATGGCTACGCCCAAGGTCCTGCTGATGGACGAGCCCTCGATGGGACTGGCGCCGGTGTTGGTCGACAGCATCTTCCAGACCATTCAGGATCTGCACGCCGCCGGGACGACCATTCTCCTCGTCGAGCAGAACGCGCGCATGGCGCTCCAAGTCGCCGATCGGGGCTACGTGATGCAGACGGGGGAGATCGTTCTCAGCGGGACGGCCGATCACCTGCGAACAAATGAGATGGTCCGCAAGGCCTATCTGGGAATAGAGTAGGCGGCGGACGATGGACGATAGACGGCGGACGGGGGACGGTAGACCGGCGGCCGACGACAGACGACGACACACAGCGCCAAGCCAATCGCTGACCGCTGATCGCTGAGAGCTTACAGCTTATTGCTTATTGCTGGTTGCTTATTGCTCATTGCTTGATGGCCGCTTGATCCTGCCACACCTTCCCGCACCCCCTCCGCTTGAGTTGTAACCATGGAATTGCGCCTCCTCTCCTCCGACGACATCACCCGCGCGCTGCCGATGCGAGAAGCGATCGAAGCCGTGAAGGTAGCCTATGCCCAGCTCTCGAGGGGACGGGTCGATCTTCCGCTGCGCAGCCGGATCGACGTCGCCGAGTATCAGGGGACGGCGCTGTTCATGCCGGCCTACATCGGGAGCAGCGGTGACTTGGCGGTCAAGATCGTCTCGGTTTTTCCACACAACGTGGCGCAGGGGTTCCCGACCATCGCCGCCGTGGTAATCGTGCTCGACGCCAAGACCGGCCGGCCGGTGGCCGTACTTGAGGGTGCCGCGCTCACGGCGATCCGCACGGGCGCCGCCTCGGGGGCGGCGACGGACGTGCTCGCCCGCCCGGAGGCGAAAATCGCGGCGATCTTCGGCAGCGGCGCGCAGGCGCGCACCCAGCTTGAGGCCGTGTGCAGCGTGCGCGCGATCGAGCACGTGCGCATCTTCAGCCTCGACCCGCGCGCCGCGCAAGAGATGGCGGCCAATTTGGCCGGACGCGACCCTATCCCGGCCGATGTTACCGTCGCGACGAGCCCGGCCGAGGCTATTGCCGAGGCCGACGTCATCTGCACTGCCACGACTTCCGAGACGCCCGTGTTCGAGGGCGCCGGCCTCAAACCCGGGACGCACGTCAACGCAATCGGATCGTACACGCCGACCATGCAGGAGGTCGACGCCAAGACAATCACCCGGGCCCTGGTCATCGTCGATTCAAAGGAAGCCGTGCTGGCTGAAGCCGGCGACCTGCTCGTCCCGATCGGGCGCGGCGAGATCACCGCTGACATCGTCCATGCCGAGCTCGGCCAGATCCTCAACGGCGACCGCCTCGGTCGGACCAGCCCGGAGCAGATCACCTACTTCAAGTCGGTCGGGCTGGCCGTGCAGGACGCCGTCGCCGCCGGCCGGGCGCTCGATCGGGCCAAGGCGCTCGGTTTGGGCCAGACCATCAGCCTCTGACAAGTCCCTGCAGCGTGATCGACATAGTCTTGGCTGCCGGTCAAGATGTAGAAACCTCTTATGCGAGGCCCCCTTGACTGAAGAACTGCCCAAGACGGCTGACATCGTCGTGATCGGCGGAGGGGTGATGGGCGCTAGCTGCGCCTATCACCTGGAACTCGCCGGCGTGCCTGACGTCGTCCTACTCGAGAAAGAACCGTACTTCGGCCAGGGCGCCACCGGCCGCTGCGCCGGAGGCGTGCGCTACCAGTTCGCGACCGAGGTCAACGTTCGCCTGTCGATCGCCAGCCTGGGGATGCTCGAGCGGTTCAAGGAGGAGACCGGACAGGACCCCTTGTATCGAAAGTGCGGCTACCTGTTCGTGCTCACCGATCCGAAGGATCTGCCGACGTTTCAAAAGAACGTCGAGATGCAGCAGGGCCTAGGGGTCGGCACGCAGTGGCTGTCGGGTGACGACGTCCGCAAGTATGTGCCGATGATGCACTTCGCCGACGCGCTGGCCGGGACGTTTCACGCCAAAGACGGCCTGGCCGATCCCAATAGTGTAGTCATGGGCTACATCGAAGCCGGCCGCCGGTCGGGTGTGAGAGCGTTGACCGAGGTTGAGGTGACTGGGATCGCTCTTCGCGGGGACGCCGTCGCTGCCGTCGAGACCAGGGCCGGGACGATCGCCTGCGAACATGTGATCGACGCCGCCGGCCCGTGGGCAGGCGTCGTCGGCAAGATGGCCGGCGTGGCGATCCCCATCCTCCCGGTTCGGCGCCAGATGCTGACCACCACCCCCCTGCCTCAGCTCCCTAAAGATTTCCCCTTCACAATTGATTTCGCCCAATCGTTGTACTTCCACCGCGAGGGTGAAGGGATCCTAACGGGGATGTCGAACCCGGCTGAGGAGGCAGGGTTCGACCAGTCGATCGACACCGAGTGGGAGATCGTTGCCATGCAAGCCGCCTCCGAGCGTATGCCGATGCTCGACGGTGCCGGGCGTTTGTCGCACTGGGCCGGGCTGTACGAAGTCACGCCGGACGCGCACCCGATCTTTGGGGCTGCGCCCGTCGAAGGCTTGTGGATCGTCGCTGGCTTCTCGGGGCACGGCTTTATGCACGGTCCAATCTCGGGCAAGCTGATGGCCGAGTTCATTCTCGAGGGCCGGAGCCGGACCGTCGATGTGTCTATGCTCGATCTGGCCCGCTTCGACGAGGGCCGTTTGATCCGCGAGTACAACGTTGTCTGATCCACCGCGGGCCGAGATCGTCTCGATCGGAACCGAGCTGTTGTTGGGTGAGATCGTCGACACCAACACGACCGAGATCGCCGTCGCACTTCGCTCGATCGGGCTCGACCTGTTTCGCACAACGACCGTCGGCGACAACATCGAGCGGATCGCCGAGGCCGTGGCTGAGAGCGTAAAGCGTGCCCAGGCCGTGATTACCACCGGCGGGCTCGGCCCAACGATCGACGATCCGACGCGAGAGGCGATCGCCCGGGCAGTGGGAGTCGAGACCGAGTTCCGGCCCGAGCTGTGGGAGCAAATCACAGAACGATTCAGCCGCTTCGGCCGCAAGCCGACCGAGAACAACCGCCGTCAGGCGCACATCCCGGTCGGGGCGGTGGCCATCGAAAACCCGGTCGGCACGGCGCCGGCGTTTCGGGTGGAGCTGCCCGGTTCGGTCGTGATCGCACTCCCCGGCGTCCCGGCCGAGATGTCGCACTTATTGGAGCACGAAGTCGTGCCGTATTTGCGTCGCCGGCTCGGTTTGCGCGGCGTGATCAAGCGCAAGGTTGTGCGGACAGCGGGCGTGGGAGAATCGATGCTCGACGAGCGGATCGAGGATCTGGAGCGGATGCACAACCCGACGTTAGGAGTATCGGCCCACCCCGGCCGGGTGGACCTGCGGATTACGGCCAAGGCCGGGAGCGACTCCGAAGCCGACGAGATGATCTGGAAGATGGAGGCTACGCTCCGGCAGCGGTTGGGCGAGTGGATCTAC
>Ga0209641_10005475_pt1 | contig 10386 bp, 8 predicted proteins | sample RifCSP16_1_FD_184022 | JGI IMG/M metagenome (GOLD analysis project Ga0209641, IMG submission 184022) | Soil microbial communities from Rifle, Colorado - Rifle CSP2_sed 16_1 (SPAdes) (version 2) | ecosystem: Environmental > Terrestrial > Deep subsurface > Rock core/Sediment | place: Rifle...
CCCGGCCCACCCCCGCCGTTCCCCGTGCCCAGGTTCGTGCTGTGGCCTCCCGGGCCCCCCAGTACGTTTTGGATCGTGTTCCCGTTCGCGTCAAGGTCCATCGCGACGAGCGAAAGGACGCCGTACGCCTCGCCGCCCGGGCCGCCCGCGCCGTCGAACGTAACGCCGTCCCCGCCGTTTCCGCCGCCGCCCGCACTCAAGCTGTTGATCCAGCTCCGGTACGCCCATGTCGCGGACGAGACCCCGATCGTCTCGATGCCCGCGACCGTTCCCCCGTTGCCCCCGTTCCCGCCTGTGGTCGTCAGAGGGCTGCCGCCACCGTTTCCGCCCCGCCCCGAGTTCACGTTCGTGATCGAGTTATCGCCCAAGTCCGCGGATCCCGTGTTCCCGATGACGATGCCCGCGGCGCCGCCCCCGTCTCCACCCCGTCCGCCCGTGCCGCCGGGATTGTCCATGCCGTCCGCGCCGCGTCCTCCCTGAAGGAAGTTGATCACATTCTGCTGAATCGTAGCCCACGGGGCCCGGTCCACCAAGATCCCGATGGCCGCCCCGCCAGGCCCGCCCGGCGCCCCCGGTACCCCCGCGGGACCCGGGTTGCGCCCGAGCATTCCCGCGATCGTGTTGAACCAGAGATTGGCGGCGGCCCCCGCGGTCACGTAGATCCCAACGGGGAACGCGCCGGTCACGTTCGTGATGTAGTTGTTCGCCACGTATGGGGCGGCTCCGTTGATCGCGTAGATGGCCCATTGCGTGTCGTTGATCGCATTCCACTCGACGTTCGCGAACGAGTTCCCGAGGGCGACGCCGATGAACGCGTGGTCGATGAAGTTGTTCCTCACATCCGGCGAGCTGTCGATCGCGGTCACGCCGCGATCCATGCGGTCGATGAACGACCACATGACGGAGCCGGTCGAGCTCGCGTTGAACTGGATGCCCTGGGGCGGGAACACGGCCATCGTGTTGTTCCGCAGGAACAGGATCTCGTTGCCCGGGAAGCCGTTCGCCTCCAGTCGGCCCTCCACGTACAGAGCAAGGCCGGCGTTGAACCGCACGATGGTGCCGGGCATGATCCGGAGCGTGACGCCGGGGCGGACCGTGACGTGTCCGACGAGGATGTACGGGGTGCCCGTGAGGTCCCACACCGTGTCCGAGGTGATGGCTCCGCCTACGTATGTCAACGCCGCCGCATGCGGCGACGTGAACAGGAGGGCGGTCAGGGATCCCGTCACAAGGACGAGGACGGTCGCGATGCTCCGCCACCGGGGGCTGAGGCGAGGGGATGCCATGCGGGGGGGTCTCCCAAAGGAGGGATCGGGGGTCCGGTCCCTTCGTCCCGGCTCTTGTGGAACGATATATTAGGTGAATGGTGCGGTTATCGCTCGGGATAACGCGTCCGCAGTCCCCGGGAGTCCCCTCCGGGCTGAAGGAACCGTTAAGTACCGACGGGGACACGCGCCACGACGTGTTGCTCGTCGTCGCCTCCGCCGCTGACGAGGCGAGCGTGAACATTCGCGATCGGCTGCTCGAACTTGGCGGCTGGTCCGAGTCGAGTGCCTTCGACGGATCGCCGGTCTGGCGGCGAGCCGACCGACTCCTCGTCACGATCCGCGAGCACCATCTGCACGTCGACCACGTGGACGTGCGGGTCCGCGACGAACTCGGCGTCACCCCCGACGCGGTCGCGTACGTGTCGAAGCATCGCGCTTCGAGCGGTCAGGACGCGTTCACGGTCCACCCGATCGGGAACTGGCACGAGGCGGACTTTGGCGGCCACGCGGGCAAGGTGGTCCCGTCGGCCCCCGGCCTGATGACCGACGCTCTGATGCGGTTGGCGGCGGAAGCGCCAGGCTTCGGCCTCCCCGCGACGTTCGAGGCGACCCATCACGGCCCGTACCTCGAGACGCCCACGTTCTACATCGAGGTCGGCAGCGGGACGGAGCGATGGACGGACCCCCGCGCGGGCGCGATTCTCGCGCGCACCGTGATGGCCGCGGAAGGCTCACGGGATCCCGTCGCGATCGGCGTTGGCGGCGGCCACTACGTCCCCCGGATCACGGACGTCGCCTTGGCGCGACGCGTGGCGTTCGGGCACCTCATCGCCTCGTACGCGCTCGAGCCCCCGAACTGGGACACGATGGAGCAAGCGATCGCGCGGACGCCGGGCGCAAGGTTCGTCTACCTCCATCGGAAGGCGCTCCCGAAGCCCCTCCTTCGGACCCTCGAGGCGTTTTTCGGGGACCGAGGCGTGGAGCCTGTGCGCGAAGCGGACCTCGAACCTCGTGCGGTCCGCGCGCAAAACCTTTAATGCGCGGGCGGTTGTCCGCGCACCTCTCCATGCTGAACGAGTGCCGCTCCCACGGCTTCTTCCGGGAGGAGATCTGCCCGATGTGCGGGAGCCAGGCGAAATTCCTGCTCAACGACGAGGAGGTCGAGGTCGTGGGCCGCACGATGGCGGGCGTGCTCCGCCACTTCCCCGATCGGTACGGGCTCGAGGCGGACAAGAACGGATGGGTGGACCTGCGGGACTTCATCACCGCCACCCAGATCCGGAACCGCCGCCTGCGGTTCCTGAAGCCGCACCACATCGTCGGCCTCATCGAGACGGACCCGAAGGGGCGCTACCAGTTCCGCGACGGTCGCATCCGCGCGACGTACGGGCACTCGATCGACGTCGACCTCGACCTGCCGACGGAGAACATCCCCGAAGTCCTCTTCCACCCCGCGTCGCCGGAGCAGCTGCCCGTCTTCCTCGAGGCCGGCCTGAAGCCGACGGACCGGAAGATGGTGCACCTGAGCAAGACGTACGAGGCGGCGCTCGAGGCCGGGCGCGTGCACACGAAGGAGCCCGTCATCCTCGAGGTCGACGTGCGGGCCGCGCGCGCGGCGGGCCACGTGGTCATGAAGGCGGGCAAGACCGTGTACCTCACGAAGGAGGTCCCGCCCGAATTCCTGCGGAAGGCGGAGCGCGTGGAGGAGGAGCTCCCGCCCGGCGAGCCGTGACCGTTCTCTCCCGTGAAAATCGCGTTTCATACGTGGTCCCAACAGCTTTATACGCGGGAGTCCGTTGCCGCGCCAAAGGGATGGTGAAGCCATGGTCAGCGGACTGAACATCATCGGGTCGAACAAGGCCCTGCAGGATCACGAGATCAAGCGTTTCGTCGCCGCGGTCATCGACTGGATCATCGTCACCGTGGTCTCGTGGATCCTCGCTGCCGTCCTCTTCGCGAGCGCCTTCGCGATCGGCGGCTTCGGCGCGCTGTACTGGGGCATCGGCGCCCTCGCCTTCGCCCTCATCGCGATCCTGTACTGGGCGATCCAGGAGGCGTTCATGGGGGCGACGATCGGCAAGAAGATCATGGGCCTCCAGGTCGTGGGGACGACCGGGCCCATGGACCTCGTGAAGGCGCTCATCCGGAACGTCACGAAGATCAACGGCCTCCTGCTCCTGATCGACTGGTTCGTCGGGCTCGCGATGGAGGGCGACCCCCGCCAGAAGGCGACGGACCGGTTCGCGGGCACCACGGTCGTGCGCACGGACGCGCAGGCGTATATGGAGGAACAGTTCCGCCAGATGGCGACGCCGCCGCCGCACCCGGTCGCACCCGCGCAGGGGTACGGCCCGCCCGTCTGGACCCCGCCGCAAACCCCGCCTCAGCAACCCGGGGAATACCAGCAAGCCGCCGCCAATGCGCAACAGGCACCCGCGCAGGCTCCCGCGTACCAGCCGCCACCCCAGCAGACCGTCCCGCCCGGCGGCTGGCCGCAGCAGCAGCCGGCGCCGGCCCCGCAACAGGGCGCCGGGTGGCCGCAGCACCAGTGGAACGAGCAGGGGCAGCTCGTGCAGCCCCGGTTCTGCACGAACTGCGGCGGCCCGCTCGTGCCGCGAGGCGACGGGCGCCACGTGTGCACCCGCTGCGGCATGGTCTACTGATCGAGGGACGGCAGGTTTATCGGTTCGCGGACCGTCCTCGATATGTGCGTCGCCTCTCCGGGCACGGCGGCAAGCTCGCCTGGTCGGCCGTAGCCGCTTTCCATGGGCTGGCCTTCCTTGCCTTCTCTGTTTGGCTGACCTTTCAACTGCCCGAAATGCTGCCGCCATTAGTCAGCCTCGGCTTCGACTGGTACCTCCTGATGGTTACCGGCGCCTTCTACATCCTGGCGGTCTTCCTCCTAGTCGCCGGACTGACAAGCCTTGGACGGGCCTTCGGTCGCCGCTGGGAGACTATGTGACGACCGCGTCGAGCCTACCCGCCTCGATCGCGTTCCGGATTTCGAGCGCGATTCTCCGGCCCGTGCTCATCGTCCGCCGCCAGAGAGCGTTGCCGTACGGGTGGCCCACGGACATGTGCACGTTCGTCCCGCCGCCGATCCGCGGGGCGACGTCGTAGATCCAGAAGTTCAGGTCCTTGTCCGCGCACGTCTGCAGCGTGAAGGGGCCGATGATCCCGGGGGCGTGGTGCTCGCGCGTCACGCGCACGAATCGCTCCGCCATCTCGTAGACGGCGTTCAGCGACGACTCGCGCAGCGTCGCGCTGTTGTGGCCGACGACCGTGTACTCCGGCGTGCGCTGGTGGTCCGGGAGCGTGAGCTGCTGGTCCGCGGGGAGGCGGACCTGGCCGTCGAGGGACGTCTCGAACCGCCAATCGATGCCGAGGAGTTCGAGCCGCTCCCCGACCTCCTGCAGCGGGGAGTAGAAGAAGTCGAAGTTGAACACGGGGCCGAGGATATACCGCTCGATCCGCGCCGCCGCCAAGTCCTTTCGGTCGATCACGCCGGACTTGACGAGCCTCTCCGATTTCTCGCCGTATTCCTTCGCGCTGGCGGCGGTGAAGAACCCGCGCTCGAGCTTCTTCGCCTTGTGCGGCAGCTTCACGATCACGAGGCCGTCGATGTCCTTCGGGTCGTCGATCTTCTCGGGGAACGGGAGCCTCGCCTTCTCGAGGAGCCAGTAGTACGAGCGGCGCTCCGTCCGCTCTTCCGTGCGCAGCAGGTTCCGGGAGCCGAACAGGGGGACGAGGAAGTCGGACTCGATCGCGTCGACGCCGCAGTAGCTCGTGAGGGAACGGTTCGGGACGAAGATCGCGTTACGCTCCCGCAACGTGCGCATCGTCTTCTCGTGCGTCGCGTGCTCGAACTTGTCCAGCACGATCGCGTCGTCGACGACGCCCTTCAGAAGGCGTCCGTCCTTCGCGCGTGTCGCCTTGAGGTACCGTGCGTAGGGGGCCTCGCGGCCGCGCTCGCACACGACGAGCGTTCGAAACTTTTCCTCGACCGCGCCGTCGCAGATGTCCAGCGCGGAGTGCGAGCCGATCGTGGCGATGCGGACGTCGTCGAGGTCATACCCCTCGACGACTTCGAGGATTCGCTCCCGGTCGATCGCGCGGGCCACCCCCAGTTTGGCGACGATGGGATGGGCTGTATAAAGGCTTGCGGCCCGGCAATTGCGCGGTCAAATCGGAACACAGGCAGCCGGAAGACCGGAATCAAAGTTCTCCAGCCTCGCGCATCCGCACGATTCGGCGCCCGAACGCGTTTAGTCGGTCTTGGACTCGGCGGAGGGACTCTCGGAGGGTGTCGAGGAGGGCTTGAGCTTCAATAGCCGGAATCTCTCCTCGCTCTGCGAGATTCTCGAGAGCATGTCGATTTCCTTCAAGGGCGGCATAGAGGTTAGCTTCGACATCTTTCATCACACCGTTGTACTCGTTGATAAAGGCTCGCCATTCTTCGTCGACAAGGGGCATCGGAACCCACGACCATCTCGTCAGGGGCAAGGCAGCGCACAGGTTGATCGGGGTTGTGCGTACTTGCAACAAGAAGACGGCGCAGGCGGCACGTTCATCCCGTCAAGGCGGATGCGCGGACACCGGCAGCGATCTCATGGATGGCGATGGTACGGGCGAGGCCGCGGGCGAGTTCTCGTTCCGTACGCGGGCCGCGAATTTCCGGGCGATGGCGGCGGAACCCGTCGAGGTCCTGGTGGTTGGCGGCGGCATCGTCGGCGCGTGGGTCGCCCTCACTGCCGCGCGCCGCGGACTCCGCACCGTACTCTTGGAGAAGGGCGACTTCGCGAGCGGGACAAGCGGCAAGACGTCACGCCTCATCCACGGTGGGCTCCGGTACCTCCGGCAATTTCGTATCGGACTCGTGCGGCAGGCCGCGCGGGAGCGTGACCTCCTCCTGCGGATCGCGCCGGGGCTCGTGAAGCCCCTCACGTTCGTCATCCCGGTCTACCGCCAGCGTGGTCCGAGGTCGTGGCAGCTCCGTCTGGGCCTTTGGGCCTACGACGCGCTGTCGAAGGACCGATCCCTTCCACGAAGGCGATGGATGTCTGCCGACGGTGCGCTGGGTCTCGAGCCCGGCCTCGGACGCGAAGGACTCCTGGCGGCGGGTGTCTACTCGGACGCGATGGCCGACGACGCGCGCCTCGTCTTGGCGGTGGTCCACACGGCGCACGCGTCCGGCGCGCTCGTCGCGAACTACGCGCGCGTCACCGGGATCCTTCGGGAAGGCGGGGCGGTCCGCGGGGTACGCGTCGAAGATGGAGAGACCGGAGAATCGTTCACCGTCCGTGCGACGGTCGTCGTCAACGCTGCGGGAGCGTGGGCTCCAGACCTTCAGGGAGAGGCACATCGGCTGCGGCTTCGGCTCACGAAAGGGGTCCACGTCCTCGTCCCGCGCGAGCGAGTAGGTCACCGTCACGCCATCGTTCTGTTCGGTTCGGACGGCCGCCTCATGTTCGCCATCCCATGGGGACGCTTCTCGCTCCTTGGGACCACGGACACGGACTATCGAGGGGACCGGGATGGGGTCGTCGCCGATCGTGGAGACGTGGACTACCTCCTCGAGGCGGTCAACGCCACGTTCCCCGAGGCCCACCTGAGCCATCGTGATGTGGTGAGTTCGTATGCGGGCCTCCGTCCCCTCTTGGACACGGGCGATTCGGAGGAGTCCCGCGTCTCGCGGAGGCACGCGATCGTCGAGGACCCGGATGGCCTGGTCACCGTCGTTGGGGGCAAGCTCACGACGGCGCGCGCGATGGCGGCGGAGGTTCTCGAACGGATCTGTCCTCGGTTGAGGGGAGCGCTCAAAGGGGAATCGGGGGCGGACGCGTGGCGTGTCGAGGACACGGGCACCCGGACGATGGAGATGACGAAAGCGGAAGTCTCACGGATCGTCCGCGAGGAGATGGCGATGCATCTGGACGACATCCTGGTTCGCCGCACGCGCGCGTTCCACGAGACCGTCGATCAGGGCTTGGACGTGGCCCCGGACGTCGCAGACGCGCTGGCGGCAGAGCTCGGCTGGGAAGGCTCGCGCCGCGCGGCCGAACTGACACGCTACCGCGAGATCGTCGAAGCGCACCGGCGATGGCGCTTCGAAGGCAATGAGTGAGCCGGCCCGACGTGTCGCGTCGAGGCTCATTCCATCATGCGCAAGGCCTCAGAGGGCCGGATTCTGGCGGCGCGGAGCACGGGGACCACGGAGGCCAGGAGGACCGCGCCGTAGGTGATGAGGAAGATGACTCCCAGCCGGTCCCATGGGATCGTGAGCGTGACCCCTGCAAGCTCGGAAGAGGCGAAGAGCTGCGCCGCGAAGGCGATGCCGACGACGAGTCCGATCACCACCCCGAGCGAGACCACCAGGAGCACTTCGATCAGCTGGGACTTCAGGACCAGGGACCGCCGGAACCCGAGCGCGCGCAACACGCCAATCTCCCGCTTCCGCTCGACCACGTTCCTGGCGGTGATGATCGCGAGGCCCGCGATGCCGACGACGAGACCGAGGGCGAGGAAGGACTGGAAGAGGAGGAAGATCGTGTTGAAGGCCGCCTGAAACACTGCAACGGTCTCGCGGAGATTCACGGTGTTCATCCCTATCGGACGGAGCTCCCGCTCGAGATCGTGCGTCAGCTCAGGGAGATCCGCGGTGTCCCGCGATTTGAAGAAGAAGAACGTCGAGTTCACGGCACGCGGGTCACCCGGGAACGCGGACAGGAGGGCGGTGCGGGAGACGATGATTCCCTGGACGAAGAACGACTGGGTGATGCCGACGGCGGTCACGTTCATCGGCCCCGTCGTGCCATTGATCTGGACCCGTTCGCCGAGCCGCACGGTGCGGTTGTTGCCGCCAGGCGGGCCGAAGCCGCCGCCTCCGAGGACCGAGGAGCTGAGCACCGTCCCAGTCCCGTCCTCCACCGCCGCCCAGGCCGAGACGCCGTCGTACCCGGGTGCGGTCTCCGACAGGGCCGGCGTAGCCCCCGAGGTGAACCCTGGGTCGGCTCCGAGCACGGTCACGGGGCCGCCGCCTGCGTCGCCACCGCCACCGGGTCCGAAGCCCCCGCTCCCTTGACTGAGCAATCTGCCGCGCGCGAGCACCGGCGCCTTCATCGAGCCGAACTGGACGAACCCCTCGATGCGGGTGACCAACGATGGCGCGGAGGCGTTCGTCAAGGTGATGGGCGCGATGCTCGTCCCCATGATGTCGTACCCTCCGCTCTGGTCGCGGAGCTGCTGGTCGATGTCGCTCGAGAAGATCCCGGTGAAGATGCTCAGCACGACGATCGTGAAGAGCACGAGCCCGAACATCGCCACGGTCGAGCCGGTCCGGAAGCGGCGGTACAGGGGATAGGCCGCAGAGACCTTGGCGGCGGGCCGGAGGGAACGCGAGGCGAACATGAGGCGCGCGAGGCCGGCGGAGACGTAGTCGGAGTTCGCGATGACGATGAGGACGCCGGCGAAGACGATCACCACCCCCGCGCCGATGAAACCCGCTGCGAAGGACTCGATGCCCCCCTCGCCGGGTGTCTGACTCCCCAGGTTCCAAAGGACGACGGCCAGCGCGGCCAGGGCCCCGCCGCTGTAGGCCAAACGGGAGGGGACTCGCAGGCTCAGGGGGACGGAGAAGGCAATGAACGCGACCGCCAACAGGAGCGACATGATCGACGAATTTCCGCGCGACGCAACGGCGAGGAGCAGGGTCAGGACTCCGATCGCCACGCCGATGTACGCGAACCGACGCGACGCGCGCTCCGTCACCGGCTCCGGGAGGTCGCGAACCGCGACGATGATGTTGAAGCGCGAGAGCCGGTAGGCCGCGAAACAGATCGTGGCCAGCGTCAGGAGCACCCCGATCGCGAAGGCATCGATCATGCTCCCCGGGACGATCACGATGGGCAGGCTGGCCCCGAGCGTGCCGAAGATGGAATTGAGTGTGCCGATGAGGATGGCGCCGATGGCGATCCCCACGAGGGTCCCGGCGGCGGCCGCCGCGACCGCATAGGTGAGGCCCTCGAACACGAACAGCTGGACCAGCGAGGAACGTCGCATGCCCATCGCCCGCCCCATGCCGAGTTCGACCTTGCGCTCCTCGGCGAGCATCGTGAAGATGTTGATGATCAGGACGACGCCGGCGATGATGGAGAAGCTGCCCATGATCGTGAGGAAGATGCGAATCCCCTCGGAGGCCTGCTGCGCCTGGTCCAGCGCGTCCGCCTTGACCTCGCGCACCTCGAGACTCGCGGCGGGGGCCCCGAGGCCTGCGATGACGGAGCGCACGGACGCCGCCAGCGGGCCACTCGAGAGCGCGCCCGCTTCGCGGTCGCCAGGGGCGGAGAAACGGACCACGGAGACGGAGGACGGGAGGGCAAGGAGGGTTTGGAGCGCGTCGAGGCGGAAGAAGAGGGTCGCGGTGGAGCCAAAACCTCCCTTGCCGGAATCCTCGACGATCGCGGCGACGCGGGCCGATGCGAAGGCAGGTTGCGGGGACGCCGGGTTGAGGAGGAGGAGGTTCAAGCGATCGCCCTCGCTCGCGTCGAGAGCGTCCGCAGCGCGGAAGTTCAGGTACACCGACGTCGCATTGAGCTCGTCGCCCCAGAGATCCCCGGCGCGCCCCCGAGGGTCGAACGGTCCGAACGCCCGGTCGAGCACCGGGTCGAAACCTTGCACCGCAACGAAGGGCTCCGCCTGGCCGCTGTCCTGGTCGTCGACGGCCCCGAACGTCGTCAGGAGGGGCGCGGCCGCATCGTAGACGTCCCTCAGCGAAGCTGATGCGAGGAGCGCATCGGAGACGTTCGCGTTGATCGGGCGGCCGTCGCCGTCCCGGACCTCGACGTCGACCAGGTCGTAACCCTCGTACGTGCCGCGGACGATCGTGAAGGCGACCGAGTCTCCAAGGACCGCCGCGGCGGAGAGGATTGCCGAGCCGATGAGGAGGCCCGCCACGACGAGGGCGGACGTCGACTTGTGGCGGATGAAGTTGCGGGCGCCGATGCGGAAGAGGACCCGCCGGCGGGCGGTGAACGCTCCGAGCACGAGGAGGACGATGAGAAGGATGAGGAGCGCGGGAGTTAGAGCGATCTCTGCCAAGACAACACCTCCTTCACGCGGC
>Ga0209641_10005476_pt1 | contig 10385 bp, 9 predicted proteins | sample RifCSP16_1_FD_184022 | JGI IMG/M metagenome (GOLD analysis project Ga0209641, IMG submission 184022) | Soil microbial communities from Rifle, Colorado - Rifle CSP2_sed 16_1 (SPAdes) (version 2) | ecosystem: Environmental > Terrestrial > Deep subsurface > Rock core/Sediment | place: Rifle...
GCACGTGTGCGCGGGCCCAGGAGCGGAACGAGTAGCTCGAGGTCGGCGTCCTCGTCCACGTCGACCTCGAGCTCGTGGATCTTGGCCGTCTCGAACGGAGCGTGCGCTCGAAAGCGCTCGGCACTTCCAGGCCCGTACAGAGGTGCAAAGACGCGGGGATCGGGAAGCGAGAGCGCATTCGTCGTTCCGTCCGGTGCTTCAACGAGCGCGAGGCCGGCCGCCGCGAGCGTACGCAGCGCTGCCGGCGTAGCGCAGGGCAGATCCGCATTGACGACGAGTGCGTGGCACTGCACTCGCCGGAGCCCTGTGACGACGGCAGCGCCGAGTCCTCTTCCCGGATCGTCCACGATCTCCGCGCCTGCGGGCACGACGGCTCGGTCGTCGGTCACGACCAACACACGCCCGACGTCGAGGGAGGCCTCGACCACGTCGCCGAGCATCGCGACTGCAACGGCGGCGCGAATCCGCGATGCCAGTCGCCGCTTCGCGTCACCGCGGTACGGGATCACGATCGTCGGCACGCGCCGAAGCGTACTCAGGCTGCGTTCGACGACGTGCCTGGGCCGGACGTGGCCCACTCGCTCAGGTCGTACCAGTGCGAAACGCGCAGGGCTTCACACACCTCTGCGTCTGTGTGACCCGCGTTGAAGACATGGTGCTCGAGGTCGCAGCAGATCTCGACGTCGCTCAGCGAGACGTGGGAGATGCGCGACAGCGCGTCGGCCGGAAGCTGGGCCTCGGCGACCGTGTAGTGCTTGAACTGGAGGTCCGACGCGAGCTCCATGAGCTCCGGCCAGTCGGGGCAGGTGCGTGCACTCATCGCGTCGCTGAGTTCTCCTCGAGCATCCACCTCCCTTCAAAGCGCACGACGCCCCGTTCGTCGCCCCCCGGATAGACCACGAACACCAGTGCGTCGTCGAGCCAGTGATAGACATGTTCGCCGCTCTCGTCCGTCAGGCCGAGCCGGAGATGGAAGCGCCCGTCAGCGAGCGGTAGCTCCCCGATCTCGAAGCGAACGCTTCTCCGGCCGTTCCCTCCGACCCAGCCGAGCCCGCGAAGGTCCACGGCATGCCCGGCGACGAGCGTGCCGGCGTCGTCGCGCAGTTCCAGCTGGAGGCGCGGTGGCGGCACGCCATCCGGAGCAGACACGGATACGCGTAGCGCGAACGGCTCGCCCGACAGGAACTGGAGGCGATCCGAGCCCTCATTTCCGATGAGCGCGGCTGACTCGATGGTGGCTTCGCCGGAGCCCCACTCGCGCAGTCCTGCGCCTCGTTCGGCCGGGTTGACGTCGTCGGCTAGGGCGCGACGGTAGCGGGTGACGGCTTCACGAGTCGGTCCGTCGAAGGCAACCCGACCGACGTCGAGAAACACCGATCGCTCGCAGAGGCGCTCTACCGCGGAGGCGTCGTGGGACACGAAGACGATCGTGCCGCCGGCCTGCTTGAACGCAAAGATGCGACCGAAGCACTTGCGCTGGAACGCCTCGTCGCCGACGGCGAACACCTCGTCGAGCAGGAGGATGTCCGCTTCCAGGAACGCCGCAATCGCGAAGCCGAGGCGCATGGTCATGCCCGACGAGTACGTGCGAACTGGCCTGTCGATGGCGTGCTCGAGCTCGGCGAACGCGACGATCTCGTCGAACCGCTGCTTGATGTCGGCGCGCCGAAGCCCCTGAATCGCTCCGTTCAGGAAGACGTTCTCGCGCCCGGTGAAATCGAGGTGAAAGCCGGCACCGAGCTCGAGGAGTGAGCCGATGCGTCCTTCCGTGCGCACCTGCCCGGCGGTCGGCTTGATGATCCCGGCGATGAGCCGCAGGAGCGTCGTCTTGCCCGAGCCGTTTCGGCCGATCAGCCCCACCGCCTCTCCGCGCTCGACGCCGAGCGAGACGTCGTGCAGCGCCCAGACGTCTGTCGGCTGCGTCTGCCCGCGCAGGACGAACAGATCCTTGAGCGTGCGCGCCTCGCGGGCGTGCACCCGAAAGCAACGCGAGACACCCTCGACGCCGATCTCACCGGTGACCATTCGAACTTAGACTAGACGCCGATGCGTAACCACGACGCGACCGCGAAGCGGGCGCCTTCAGGGAAGGCGCGCAGCGCCTTGTCCGCGAAGCGGACCAGTGGAGGGGATCTGGGGGAACCGGGACGTTCCCCCAGCACGAGGCAGCGACCGCCCGCGCTGCAGCGGATTCCGATCTTGCGCAAGAGCTAGTGGAGCGTGTCGGCGAGCACCCCGTTCCCGTGGGGCCGCTCGCAGTCCATTGGCTGGCCTACGAGCTGGACGAGCCGCGCGCCGGTGTCTCGGGCAAGGCCCGCGTGCGGGTCGAGAACGCGGGCTCCGCACCCTGGCGCTCCCGCGGCCGGGAAGGTGTCCAGCTCTCGTACCACTGGCTCGATCCCCTCGGCAACGCGATCGTCTGGGACGGGCCTCGAACGGCCCTTCCGCATGTAGTCGAGCCGGGCCAGGTCACCGAGCTCGACGTCGTCGTCGTCGCGCCCCGTCCACCCGGGCGCTACCGCCTAGCCTTCGATCTCGTCGAGGAGCTCCGATTTTGGTTCCAGGAAGTGGGCTCGGCGCCCTTGGACCTACCCGTCGACGTGAGGCCGCGTATCTCCGAGCGTCGTCTCGGTGTGGTCGTGCACGGTGCTCCCGACCCCGTGACGGAGGCCGCGCTGGCCCTGCAGGAGGAGTCCGTCGTCGCGGAGGAGGCGGTCGCCGTCGCCCACCTCGTCCCCGGCGCGCTCCCGGCGCCAGACTGGTCGCGGCGGCTCCTCGACGCGCATGAGGAGGGCTACGGAGCAGTGGGCGGAGCGATCGCCGCGGAGTCCCGCGCCGATCGTCGACGACTCGCGCCGTGGGCACCGGGAGGTGGACGAAACCCCCGCTTCGGACATCCGTTGCTCTTGCCGTCCCTGCTCGACGACCTCGGGCCGGAGAGCCACGAGGGGCTCCCGTCCTACGCGGGAGGCGACGCGCTCTTCGAGGGTCGCGCGGTCGTCAGACTTCTGTCGCGATCCGGTCGTCCGAACGGCTGAAGACCGTCGCGCCGACCACGAGCGCGACGACCGCGGCGACGACCGTGTAGAGCGCGTCCGCAGCACCGGGGACGTCACCGAAGAAGAGTACGGAGCGCATGGCTTCGATCGGGGGCGTGAGGAAGTTCAGCCAGTGCAGTGCGAACTCGGCAGCCGGGTAGTCGTCCACGCCGGGGAGCTGGTCGAGGCTGTAGAGGATCGGCGTCAGGAAGAACCACGGCAAGAGGAGCGCTTGCAGCAAGTGCTCGACGTCCCGGTAGAGGGCGTTCAGCGCCGCGACCGTCAGCGCGAACCCGGCAACGATGCACGCGAACAACGCTCCGAGCGGGAACGCGAGCCAGACCGTCGCCCGCGCCTCCGGAACCTGCCAGAGGCTGAGCACGACGACGACGCCGAGCATCACGGCGAACGAGACGAGGTTGGTTCCCACGATCGAGAGAGGAACGAGCTGGCGCGGGAAGCGCACCTTGCGGATGAGGTTCGCGTTCTCGAGCAGGCTTCGCGACGAGGCCTGCGAGGCAGTCGCGAAGAACACCCAGGCGGGGAGGCCGCAGAGGAGGAAGAGCCAGTAGTCGTCGCTTCCGACCTCCGCCACACGCCAGAGCACCGAGAACACGAGCAGGTACACGAGCATGAGCACGAGCGGGTGGAGGAGCGACCATCCCAGCCCGAGGAAAGAGCCTCGGTACTTCGCCCGAATGTCACGACGGAAGAGGCTTCCGAAGAGCTCGCGGTAGCGGATTACGTCGACGTAAACGGACACGGGAGGAGTGTAGGGCGACAGGGTGCTCGACTACCCTTTCCAAGCTGTGGATGCGATCGTCGCGATCGCCGCGCTCCCCGTCACGTTCGCGGTTCTCTGGATGCTCCTCCGCTCGCCGATCGGTGGGCGCCTCGTCGCGGTGCCATCGGACGAGCGCTGGCACGACCAGCCGACTCCGACGTTCGGCGGCGTCGGCATCTTCGCGGGCTTCATCGGCGGCGTATTGCTGTCGCTCGCCGTCGGCGCGGTCGAGTGGAGCGGCGAGCTCGGCGGGATCCTCGCGGGCGTCGGCATCGTCTTCGTCGCCGGCCTCCTCGACGACCTCCGTCATCTCAGCCCGATCGCGAAGCTCGCGGCTCAGATCGCCGCGGCGGTCATCGTGCTCGCGAGCGGCCTCAACGTGGAGATCGTCGGCAACGATGTCCTCGCGTGGGCGATCGGCCTGCTCTGGCTCGTCGGGATCACGAACGCCTTCAACCTGCTCGACAACATGGACGGCCTAGCAGCAACACTCGCCGTCGTCTCCTGTGGCTATTTCGCGATCGACGCGCTGACCGAGCATGAGAACGAGACCGTGCTCGTCCTCGCACTCGCGCTCGGCCTCGCGTGCGCAGGGTTCCTCCCCTTCAACCTGCGACCTCGACGCGGAGCAGTTGTGTTCATGGGCGACTCCGGGAGCCAGGTGCTCGGGTTCGGGCTCGCGTCGCTCGCGCTCGCCGCGAGTTGGACCGTTGCGGGGACGACCGTCGCGACGATCCTCCTCCCCCTGCTCGTGCTCGCAATCCCGATCCTCGACACGACACTCGTGACGGTCGCCCGGCTCGTGGAGAAGCGGCCGGTGACGCGGGGCGGTCGCGACCACACCTCACACCGCCTCGTGTACTACGGCCTCTCGGAGGCGAAAGCCGTGCTCCTCCTGGCGATCGTTGCGTCGGCGATCGGCGCGACCGCGCTCGCCTACAACGTCCTCGACAACGGCCGCTTGACGGCGATCGGCGTGCTCGTGACGTTCGTCCTGCTCGTCCAGTTCGGCAGCTTCCTGAGCGATCTCGAAGAGCGCTCGCGCCGTGGTGCAGAGGGCCCCGGGCCGTCGCTCTGGCGAGCGCTCGTGTTCGAGCCGCGCCGACTGCTCGAGGTGTTCGTCGACTTCGTGCTCATCTGCGGGTCGTTCCTCACCGCGTATCTCTTGGCGATCGGAAGCGCCGGGACGGACTTCGAACGCTCCGTGTACCTCTCGGCACTCCCGATCCTCCTCGCCTCGCGCTACGTCCTGTTCGTCGCTCTCGGCGTGTACCGGCGCGTGTGGCGCTACGCGACCGCGCGAGACGTCGTCCCGATCGCTGTTGGGTGCATCGCCTCGTCGGTGGCGGCGTACCTCATTCTGATTGCGCTGCGCCCGATCGGATCGTTCCCGGCTGTCGAGATCTTCGTCATCGACGCCATCCTGTGCACGCTCTTGGTCGGGGCATCTCGACTGACTCTGCGCCTGTTGCCGGAGGCGCAGGGTCGCCGCGGAGATCGGCGCCGGGTCCTGATCGCCGGCGCAGGCCGCGCGGGTCGGGGGCTCGCGCGAGAGCTCCGCGAGGGAAGCGAGGCGAAGGTCGTGGGCTTCCTCGACGACAACCCGCGCGTGCGCAGACGGCGAATTCTCGGGATCAGCGTTGTCGGAAGCCTGGACGAGACGGCTCGCGCCATCGCGAGCACGCGTGCGGAGGAGGTGCTCGTGACCATCCCGGCGGCCGCTCAGGCCCGCCTGGACGCTGTCGTTCACGCGTCCGAGGCAGCGGGAGTCCCGTGCCGGATCGTTCGACGCCACGTCGAGTTCTCGAAACCTGAGCCCGTGGAGGCGGCACGACCGTGATGTCAGAGCCGAAGTCGGGAGAGTCGGACCGCCCGGACCTCCTCACCCGCCTGCAATCAGCCGTGCCGCTGCTCGCCGTGTACTTCGGCCTCGCCGCCGTCTACTCCTGGCAGGCCTCGCGACATCCAGTGCCGACGATCTTCACCGACGAACTCGAGCTCACGCAGCTCGCGCGCGCGATCTCAGAGACGGGGGAGCCCGCTCGGCGGGGCGAGCCGTACGGTCTCGCGACGCTTGTCGCCTACGTGCTGGCGCCTGTCTGGTGGATCGGCTCGGCTACGGCCTCCTACGCCGCAGCCAAGCTCGTGCTCGTCCTCGCGATGACTGCAACCGTGTTCCCGGCATACGGCCTCGCGCGCCTCGTCGTCACGCGCTGGTACGCGCTGGCTGCCGCCGGCGCTGCGACCGCCGTTCCGGCGCTCGCGTACTCCTCGATCCTCGTCGAAGAGCCGCTTGCCTATCCCCTCGCGACTCTCGCGCTGTGGCTGATCGCGAGGCTGCTTGTCGCGCCGAGCTGGGGGCGTCTTGCTGCCACGGTCGCGGTCTCGGCAGCGGCCACATGGACTCGAACGCAACTGGCAGTGCTCTTCGCGGTGCTGGTGCTCGGGCTGCTCTGGCTCGCGTGGGATTCGACGCCTGCGCGACGATGGCGCGCGGGTTGGAGTCGCTGGGATTGGGTCGGCGCGGTAACCCTGGCACTCGGGGTCGCACTCGCCTTCTCGGCCGTGATGGGGCATGCGTCGACGGCCTGGCGGAACACGACCTTCCTCTACAAGGACCGGATCTTCGAGCATGCGAGTTGGGCCGTCGGCGCGCTCGCAATCGGAATCGGCGTCGTCCCACTCGTCGTCGGAGTCGCCGCGCTCGCTCGGCCGAAGGGAGAGCCGCGCACGCCCGAGATACGCGCCTTCGTCGTCACGAGCGCCGCTGCTCTGGGCGCCTTCCTCTGGTACGCGGGCATCAAGGGCGCGTACGTCTCCACGGTCTTCGCGACGTACGTCTACGAGCGGAACGTGATCTACCTCGCACCACTGCTGTTCGCCGGAACGGCGCTCGCCTTCACGTGCGGCGTCGGGAGAGCCTGGGCCATCGCAGTTGCGGCAGTGGCGACCGTCTACGTCGTCAACGCTGTTCCGATCGTGCTCGACTACCCGTACTACGAGGCACACGGTCTCGCGATCCTCGCCTTCGCCAACCGGGAACTGGGCTGGTCCGACGCGACGATCGAGGACGCCCTGATCGTCGTCTCGCTCGTGGCGGTGGCAGTCGTCGTCGCGCTCCGGCTCCTGAAGCGAGGATCGCTCGCGTTCGGCGTCCTGACAGGAGTGGCGGCGCTCGCCGTCGTCGCGTGGAGCATGACGACGCAGGTATACGCGGCTGAGGGCGAGCGGATCCTCTCGGAGCAGGTCGAGGGAAACCTCCCGAAGCCCTACGACTGGGTCGAGCAGGCGACCGGAGGCGGCTCGGTGGTCGTTCTCGGGCAGCAGATCTCGGACCCCACGAACATCTGGCTCACCGAATTCTTCAACCCCTCCGTCCGGAAGATGTGGAGTCTCGACGGAACGGCACTCAGAGTCGGCGCCCCGATTCTCACCCCTGATCTCGATGCCATCGACGGTACGCTCACGCCTCCTCCCGGCACCGATTACGCGCTCGCTGTGAACGGCGTCGCGCTTCAAGCGCCCGTCGTCGCGCGGCGACCGAACGCCGTGCTCTATCGACTGGACGGAAAGCCGATCAAGCTGCAGGCAGCATTGATCGGCCGCGAGTCGGACGGATGGATCGTGGCCCCTGCCGGGGAGAAGACCGCCCGAGCCGCCTACACCCGATACGACGTCTCGGGAGACGGGCCGGGCTTCGCCGTCGTGAAGCTCACGCGTGTCGGTTGGTGCCCCAAGCCATTACGCCGCGGTACTGGTATTGCGACCGTTCGGATCGGCCCGGTCGGGATCGGGCCCGACAAGCAGCCCGCAATCGCAGAAGTGACCGACACGAGAACGTTCCGCGTCCCAGACTGCAAAGCCAATGGAGTTCTCCTCGGTGCGCCGAGCGTTCCTTGGCGGGTCGAGGTGGAGATCACGCCGACCTTCTCCCCGAACGCCATCGATCCGGACAACAGCGACCGCCGTGAGCTCGGCGGAGTGCTCGACGCGAGGTTCCAGCCGCTCTTCGGCGGCTAGTTGGTCGATGCGGCGACGAGGTACGTGAAGCGAATCCGAAGCGCGAGTCGCGCAAGGGGGCCCGAGCGCTCGAGCGCCTTCGCCCCGGTCGCCACGAGGCGCGGGAGCGCGACTGTCTGTGGTACGAAGAACGGTCGCAGCAGCACTTGACCGAAGCCCGCAGCGAGGAGTTCGGCCGCCACATCGTCGGGCCGGTATTGACGAGGGTTCAGGTCGAAGACCAGCTTCTTCTCCGTGAACGCAGCAACATGAGCGAAGAACGCCCGCCGGTCGCGCGCGTAGTAGATGGCGCGGAAAACGGTCGTGGCCGCAACGGGGGCGGGCGGGGCGTACTCGTTGAGGTCGCCGAGCTCGATCGAAGCGCTATCGCCCAGTAGGCGCTGAGCCTCCGCGACCATCTCTGGCGTCGCGTCGACACCCCTGTAGCGAAGGCCTCGCGCCACGATCAGCTTGCCAAGGCCTCCGTCGCCGCATGCAAGATCAAGCACCTCCTCGCCGGGCTCGAGGCGCGGACCGAGCTTCGCGATGAGCTCAGCGCGGTGCGCGAGATACCCCGTTGCGTCGGCGTACGACTTGTCGGTCCAATCGCCGGCATGCCGAGCGTACTGGTCGTTCTTGGAGCTCATAGAGCGAGGAGACGCTCGGGGTGCTTGCGTACGAAGCGCGCCATCCCGCGCGCATGCCAGAGCGTGTGACGCGAAAGGAAACGCCGGTCGATGACCGCTGCGTAGTCGTGGGTCACGACCGCGTCGGGGACGTACCAGCGCTCCCAGCCAGCTTGCATCGCGCGGTAGCAGAGGTCGATGTCCTCGCAGTAGTGCCGATAACCGGCGTCCCAGCCCCCGATCTCGTCCAGCATCGCCCGCCGCATGAGAAGGAACGCGCCGAGCATCCAGTCGGCTTGCACCGGGCCTGTCGGCTGGTCGTCGAGGGAGTAGTGCTCGCGTTGCGTCTCGTACGGCGGTCGCAGGCGACGAAGTGGAGTCCGGCGAACGAGCGTCCCTCCGACGGTCGGGAAGCGCCGCCGCGACGGCTGCCAGCTCCCGTCCGGCCAGCGCATCTGCGGCCCCGCGATGCCACACCTGGCATGTGCGTCCGCGAAGCCGACGAGGATCGCCACGGTGCCTTGCTCGGCGATCGCATCCGGGTTCACGTTCAGGACGTATTCGCCCGAGGTCGACGCGATTGCGAGGTTGACGTTTTCCGAGAGCGAAAGCGGTCGCGGGTTCTCGAGCACGCGCACGCCCGCGGGGACCTGTTCGACCGACCCCGGCGTGTTGGAGACAACGACGATCTCGTCGACCTGTGGGGCAAGAGCCGGCAGCGTGCGCTGGAGCTCCAAGGCGTGGCCGTGGGAGACGACGACGGCGGACACCTTCATGTGCCGAGTATCTCCCGGTAGACGGCGAGTGTTCGCTGAGCGGCGGCTCTCCAGCTGAACGCTTGTGCGCGTTGGAGACCAGCCGCAACGAGCCTGTCACGCTCCGCAATCGCCCGGCGAATCCCGTCCGCGAGCCGATCGGCCTCTACGAAGACCGCGGCGTCCCCCGCAACCTCGAGCAGCGCGGGATCGGGCACGGCGACGACGGGAGTACCAGACGCCATCGCCTCGAGGACGGGGAGCCCGAAGCCCTCGTGCCGCGACGACTGCACGAGGCACGCGGCACCGCGATAGAGCTCCGCCAGGCGATTCGTCTCGACATACCCCTCGAGGCGGGCGCCCCGGCGACGGAGCTCGTCGGCGACCGAGGCATCCTTCTCCGGCCCCACGACGACCAGCGGGAGTCCCACGGCGGCGGCAGCCTCGAGTGCTGCGAGCTGATTCTTCCGGCGCTGGACGGCGCCGACGCTGAGGACGTACCCACCTTGTGACAAGTTGTCACTTGGCGCCGATTCGTCAACAGCAGCCGGCTTCGGCGCTTGTAACAACTTGTAACTTGGCATCTCTTCGTTCGAGTTGGGTACGCGGCGGAAGATCGGGTCGACGCCGTTCGGAGTCACGACGATCTTCTCCGGAGCGACGCGGTAGAGCTCGACGAGATCCGCCTTCGTTCGCTCGGACACGGTGAAGACTCGCTTCGCATTGCGCACGGACGCGGGCACGATGCGGCGAAACACGATGCGATCCTTCCGACTCATGAGCCCCGGGTCACGCTCGAACGAGAGGTCGTGGACGGTCATGACGCACGGGCAGGGAGCACGAAGCGGCAGGGCGTACTGCGTGTGGCAGAGGTCGGCGTCGAGCCGGCGCAGCGCCCGGGGCAGTGACCAGGCCATCCGGAGCTCCTGAGAGCGCGCCGAAAGCTCGAGCGACTCGACGCCGGGCGGAACGAGATCGGGGCGGCGCGTGGTTGCGACGAGTCGGATCGCGGCCTCGGTGGCGAGAGTCCCGAGCTCGCGGAGCAGGTTGAGGGCGTAGGTCTCGTCTCCCGTTCGCTGGCGACCGAGGACGTCGGCGTCGAACACGACGACGCTCATGCGAGCGCTCTCCACAGCTCGACAACGGAGTCCGCGGCTCGCCCCAACGTGAACTCCGTTGTCGA
>Ga0209641_10005480_pt1 | contig 10384 bp, 8 predicted proteins | sample RifCSP16_1_FD_184022 | JGI IMG/M metagenome (GOLD analysis project Ga0209641, IMG submission 184022) | Soil microbial communities from Rifle, Colorado - Rifle CSP2_sed 16_1 (SPAdes) (version 2) | ecosystem: Environmental > Terrestrial > Deep subsurface > Rock core/Sediment | place: Rifle...
CACCAGCGGGTACCGGAGCGAGAACTCCTGCACCATACGCACGAGCGCCTCGTACACCGGCGCATCGCCGTGTGGGTGGTACTTCCCCAGCACCTCGCCGACGACGCGTGCGCTCTTCTTATACGCGCGATTCCAGGCAAGCCCCAGCTCGGACATGGCGTAGAGCACACGCCGGTGCACAGGCTTCAGTCCGTCACGAATGTCGGGGAGCGCCCGACCGACGATGACGGACATGGCGTAGTCCAGATAGGACTTGCGCATTTCCTCTTCGATCGGAACAGGAATCTGGCGTTCGGGCATGTGGGGCAGGCTAGACGTCGATGTTGATCGCGTCGAGGGCGTACTTCTCGATAAACTCGCGGCGGGGTTCTACAGCGTCACCCATCAGCATCGTGAACATCTGGTCGGCGCCGACAGCGTCCTCCATGGTGACTTTGAGGAGGGTCCGCGTCTCGGGGTTCATGGTGGTCTCCCAGAGCTGCTCCGGGTTCATCTCACCCAGCCCCTTGTAGCGCTGGATAGTCGCTCCTTCCTTAGCAAATTTGAACACTACCTGAATCAACTCCTCTCGACTTCTGACTTCTATCTCCTTACCGCTTCCGTCCACGACGAGGCACGGTCCTTTGTGCAGCGGCGGAATCTTCTCGTACAGTTCGTATAGAACTTGGTAGTCCGGAGACCGAAGCGTGTCTAATTGTACCTCTCCAGGTTCTTCCCCCTGAATTTCGAACGTTAGTCCACCGCCGTTATCATCCTCAGGTCTTATCCGGATCTCGAGGTCTCTAAGCCCTTGGTTAACCAGGGCCTCTCGCATCGCTACCAGAATATCTTCAGGACTAACGCCTCGCTTTGTGGTCTTGACTCTTGCTTGGAGTAATCCATCGACAAGCTTTGCTGGGACGCCCCGCTTGACGAATTTCTGGAAAAGATGCTTAAACTCAAGCACCTGCTTAATGGCCTGTTGGAGGGCCTCTTCCCGGAGCGGCGCGGACTTCCCTGGGACCTTCAAGTTTGCCTTTTCAACCCAGTTCGCCAGCAAAAACTCTTCCATCTCCCGCTCGCTCATCAGGTACTTCTCAGTGCGCCCCTTCTTTACTTTGAAGAGCGGAGGCTGAGCGATGTAGAGGTGTCCCGCTTCGATTACCGGCACCATGTGCCGGAAGAAGAACGTGAGGAGAAGCGTTCGAATATGCGCGCCGTCCACATCGGCATCAGTCATCAGCACGATCTTCTGGTAGCGGAGCTTCGAGACATCGAACTCGTCGGGACCGATCCCCGTCCCCATCGCAGAGATGAGCAGCCGGATCTCCTGGTGGGAGAGGACTTTGTCGTAGCGCGCCTTCTCGGCGTTGATGATCTTTCCCCTCAGCGGCAGCACCGCCTGGGTGCGCCGGTCACGCCCCTGCTTGGCCGAGCCGCCAGCAGAGTCCCCCTCGACGAGGAAGAGCTCACGGAACTGCGGGTCTCGCTCAGAGCAGTCGGCGAGCTTCGCTGAAAGGCCCTCGTCGTCGCGCCCGCCTTTGCGGGTCAACTCTCGCGCTTTTCGGGCAGCCTCGCGGGCCTGAGCCGCGCGCGCACATTTCTCAACGATTTTCCGTGCAGTGGTCGGGTCTTCCTCGAACGCCTCGGCCAGCTTGTCGTTGACGACTTGCTGGACCAACCCCTTGACATCGCTATTGCCGAGTTTCGCCTTTGTCTGCCCCTCGAATTGGGGGTCGGGGAGCCTGACCGAGACAACCGCGGTGAGCCCTTCCCGAACGTCCTCACCCGTGATGCCCCCCTTGAAGTTCTTGAGAAAGCTGTTGGCTTGCGCATATGAGCCGATCGTGCCCGTGAGCGCAGCCCGGAACCCGGTGAGGTGCGTCCCTCCTTCTCTCGTGTTGATGTTGTTGGCAAAGCTGAAGAGGTTCTCTTGGTAACCGTCGTTGTACTGAAGCGCGACCTCGACTTGGATATCGCCCTTCGACCCTTCGAAGAAGAGCACCTTGGGGTGAATCGGGGTTTTGTTTTGGTTGATGTGCTTGACGAACTCGATGATCCCGCCGTTGTAGTGGAACACGTGCTTGCGCTCATCGCGCTCATCTTCGATGGTGATCTTGAGGCCGCGATTGAGGAAGGCCATCTCGCGGAGTCGGTTCGAGAGGGTGTCGAAGGAAAAGGCGGTCTCCTCAAAGATCGCCGGATCGGGCTTGAAGCGGATGATCGTCCCGTGCTTCGTGGTCTTCTCCCCTGCCGCCAAGTCGCCCTGCGGCGCCCCCCGCTCATACCGCTGGGCGTACACCTTCCCACTGCGTCGAATCTCCAGCTCCAGCCACTCGCTGAGGGCATTCACCACCGAGACCCCGACGCCGTGCAGGCCGCCCGAGACCTTATAGGCCGAGTGCTCGAACTTCCCGCCAGCGTGCAGTGTAGTCAGCACGACCTCAGCGGCCGGCCGCCCTGTCTCTTTGTGAATGTCTACTGGAATGCCTCGGCCGTTATCCCCCACTGAGCAAGAGCCATCAGAGTGCAGTACTACTCGGATGTTGTCGCAGTGCGCGCCGAGCGCCTCGTCCACAGAGTTGTCCACAACTTCATAGACGAGGTGATGGAGTCCGTAAGCGCTGGTGTCACCGATATACATGGCCGGGCGCTTCCTGACGGCCTCCAGCCCTTCCAGGACTTTGATATCGCTTGCGGTATAGGCTTCTGGCATAGGTTAGCGAATGAGGAGTTTGCGCTCTGGGGAATCAACTCCCGCCCCTCCCACATAGAACGGGAGCTGATCAGTCTGCTTCGAAAGCTCTCTATGGCGCGAACCGAGCCGCGGTACTGGAGAGAGGACCCTCCTAAGGAAACAAGAGCCCGAGGTCAGCGTACTGAACCTTGTCCTCCGCGTGGCCCCGGTCATCTGGCTCCATCGGATTGCCACCCTGTTCAAATCCTCATGGGCATTATAACACAGAGGGTATCTTCCTCTCCAACTCCCTTGATCACTCCTGGGCTTAATCCGTCTTTTAGTTCCAGGCTGATTCGATCCATCTCGATGGGACTGATCGCTTCAAGGAGGTACCTTGAGTTAAAGCCGATGATCACCTCGTCCCCGTCGTACTCAACCTCGAGTGCTTCTTCGGCCTCGCCCAACTCCGGGCTTGATGCAGTCATCTTCATAACTCCAGTAGAAATTTGGATTTTTACTGGTTTCGTTCGCTCTTCAGACAGTACTGAAACCCTGCGAATAATTGCCGCAAACTCTTCTCGTGGGATCAGCACTCGCTTTTGATGCTGCCGTGGAATGACCTGCTCGTAGTTTAAAAATTGCCCTTCTATCAGACGCGCGGTGAGCAAAACTTTTTCTGTTCGAAGGCTGAACTGATTCTCGGACAAGGTCAACTGGATCTCCTCGTCTCCCGACAGCACTCGCCCGATCTCCTGAACCGCTTTCCTCGGAACGATTCCGCTGGCGGTCCCCTGGCCCCGGGTAATATCGCGCTGGGCCAGCGCCAACCGATGCCCATCGGTAGCCACACACCGAATGTCTTTCTCTTGGAGAAGGAAAAACACCCCATTCAATACTCGGCGAGTCTCGTCGTGCGACACCGCAAAGGCGGTTCGTGACAACATCTCCCGCACGGCGCGCCCGGCCAGCACAACCGAGACTCCAGAGATCTCTTGAATTGTCGGAAAATCCTCTGCGGGAAGCCCGACCAATTTATACGATGCCCCGCCACACCGCAGGAAGACCCATGCATGCTCCTGGACGGTCAGCGCCATCGATTTCGGGGGAAGTTCCTTCACGATTTCCAGGAGTTTTTTCGCTGACAGCGTAACTTTTCCTGTCTGCTGGACTGTTGCAGGAACTTTTACGCACACTCCAACCTCCAGATCAGTCGCGGTAACTGTCAGTTCTCCGTCATTTGCTTCGATAAGGACATTTGAGAGGACAGGAAGTGTTTGCCGGGGTTCAACAATGTTCTGAACTAGCTGGATCGCTCGAAAGAAGGTATCTCGCTCGACGTGAACATCCATGGGATAGACCTCGTTTAATAAGTAGAGTTTTTAGACAGATAAAGTTAAGAATCCGTCGTAATAGGAGTAAGGAGACACGGTGGATGTGGTGGAGAACGCGCAATCCGCACGCGCAGACCAAGATAAATAGGATAATCGATGTGGAGTACTATGCGGATACTGTGTGTCTTGGTCGTGGATCACAGTGTAATAGTTTGAGCGAGCGTTTCAACCGTTTTTTGCAACTTGGAGTTTTCCTGGATAAGCGTCTGAATTTTCCCCACCGCATGGAGCACCGTTGTGTGATCTTTGCCTCCGAAGGCCCGACCCACTTCGGCCAGGGACGCGTGAGTGAGTTGGCGGGCAAGATACATGGCGACCTGCCGGGGGAGAGCGACCGCTTTTGCGCGGTTGCGCGCCTTAAGGTCTGAAGGTTTGATCGAATAATATTCCGCCACTTTTCGCTGTATTTGCTCGATGCTGATGATCTTCTCTTCGTTTCCCCAGAGATCTGAAAGGACTTCTTGGGCAAGGTCCACGGTCATTTCGCGGCCGGTGAGCGCGCAAAACGCAACGACTCGAGTCAGAGAACCTTCGAGCTCTCGGATGTTCGATTTGATTCGGCTCGCGATGAGAAAAGCGACGTCGTCGGGGAGACGGATGCGCTCTATCGTCGCCTTTCGTTTCAAGATGGCGACGCGGGTTTCGAGATCGGGAGGCTGAATGTCAGCGATCAGCCCCCATTCGAAGCGCGAGCGGAGGCGCTCTTCGAGATCGGGAATCTCTTTGGGGGCACAGTCGCTTGAAACGACAATCTGCTTTCGCGCCTCATAGAGGTCGTTAAATGTGTGGAAGAACTCCTCTTGGGTACGCTCCTTTCCCGCGAGGAACTGAATATCGTCGATCAGAATGAGGTCGATGGTTCTATACTTCGCGCGAAACTCAGCGGTCTTGTCATAACGGATCGCGTTAATGAGATCATTGGTAAACCGCTCCGAAGAAATGTACAGCACCGTGAGATTCGCATGCAAACGGTAGATATGATGCCCTACGGCGTGGAGCAGATGTGTTTTCCCAAGACCCACTCCGCCATAGAGAAACAACGGGTTATACGCCTTACTTGGGAGCTCTGCGACCGCGAGACAAGCGGCTTGGGCGAACTGATTAGATGATCCCACGACGAATGACTCAAACGTGTAGCGCGGATTTAGGGAACCATGCGCAACAGGTAGGGAAGAAGGGGCGGACGGTCTTGACTCCCCTAGGTGAGACAACGACTGGTTCACAACGATTCGCAGTTGCGGCGAGACCCCTAAGCAGGCTGTGACCGATTCTTTGAGCGCCGCGAGGTCATGTTCAAGCAGCCAATCCCTGGAAAAGCCTGAAGGGACAGCGATCTCTAACGTATTGTCTTTAAGGGAGACTATCCGTCCTTGTCTGACCCAACTCTCAAGCGAAGAAGGCGGCAGCGTCTCTTCTAGAATCGAAGAAATGCGGGTCCACAAACTTTCATCCATCAGCAGCTCCTAGAAGTTACACACAGGGTTATCCACATCTGTGGATAACCAAAATGGTTATAAATGCAGGCATGCGATCACGAGCTTGCTTGTCGAAAAGAGCAAGAACCACATCACCGAACGCGAAGGCGGAAGAACAACGGTACAATTCTCCGCGGCAACTGAGCCGCATCGAGGGAAAGCGCGGCCTACGGTAACATAAGATTCCGATCTCGCGCAACTCAGAAATTCAGCGCCATGCGCCAGCAGAAAAAATTTCGGTCCAACGGAGAACGGGGCTTGCGAACCGGGACAGTTCTTGACTCATCGTGGCCTGACCAGTACACTGAAGCGGCGCAAATCGTGATCCGGGGGAAAGAGTGTGAAGCGAACGTACCAACCGAATCGCCGCAAACGGAAACGTACGCACGGATTTCTCATTCGGATGAAGACGCAAGGCGGACGCAAGGTACTGAAGCGACGGCGAGCGAAGGGCCGGAAGCGCCTAACGGTGTAGGAAGATGGCCACCGCAGTGGCTGGCTCCGCTGTATGCCTACTAGAGCGTTCCCTCCACATGAGAGACTCAGCCGGCGTGAGGAATTTCAGGCGCTCTTCCGACGAGGCCAGAAGGTTGAGAGTCGTTCCTTTCTGCTCTTCTGGCATCGAGGAGGTGGGGTGAGACGGGCCGGGTTTACCCTAAGCCGCCAACTGCGAGGGGCGGTTTGCCGTAACCGAGCGCGACGGAGGGTGCGGGAGGCATACCGGCTGAGCCGAGATCTTCTTCGAGAAGATACCCAGGTGGTCTTTGTCATTCGAAGCGGGGCGTTGACCGTGGACTTTTCTGACCTCCTCAAAGAGATTCAGCGAGGACTCCGGGCAGTGAGCGGCGGCGGGAACAAGGCCGCATGAATCTGGCAGTAGCTAGCGCGGTTGGACTTATCGAGAGTTACCAACGTTTTCTTTCACCATTTCTTCCCCGCGCCTGCCGCTTCTTTCCGAGCTGCTCCGAATATGCAAAGGGGGCACTCCGCGTCCACGGGTTTTTCCGAGGAACCTGGCTCGCGGGACAGCGTATCTGTCGATGCCAGCCTTTCAGCGCTGGCGGGTATGATCCACCCCCCGTTAGATAGGGCAGACCGCAAAACGTTCAATCAATGGAAAAGCGTGCGGTTCTCGCCTTTACACTTTCTTTCGTTGTGCTAGTTGGATACATGTGGGGCGTTCAGTACTTTTCCCCCTCGTCTCCTCCCCCTCCCAAGGCACCCGTAAAAACAGAGGAGAAGGCCACTCCCCCACCCGTACCTTTGGCCCCCCTCGCGCCGATGCGCGAGTTCGCGGAAAGACAGGGGCCCGCGCGTGAGGTTCCGATCAACTCCCCCTATGTCCGCGCAGCGCTTACCAATGTAGGCGGACGCATCACGCGGTGGGAGCTTCTGAAGTACCAGCAACGCGACGGGGGCGGTCGCGCAAGGCCGCTTCCGATCGTTGTCGATGGACTCCTGGGTCCAGAGGGGTTGACTGTGAGGCGTGCTGGCGACGAGCCGCGTGAGGTGGGTTTTAACCTGACTGGTGGACCTGTTGAGCTGGACGAGACACATCCGGTTGGTGAGCTTTTACTCGAGAGGACAGATCGGTTCGGTCTGGAGATCGTCGAAGTCATGATATTTCGGTCGAATGACTACGCGATGGATTTGGCAATCCGACTGAAAAATCAGCACTCTGCGACTCAAGTGGTGGAGCTAGAGCTTGGCTGGATGATGAACTGGCCTGAGAAGGCGAAGGTTGAGGATGGCGGGCAGCGGCCAATCGGAGTTGTCGGGATGTCCAACGGCCATGTCCGGAGACATGCGCTCACCGACGTGCCAGAGAGCGTCGAGGAGGGAAAGTGGATCGCGTTGGAAAGCAAGTGGTACGTAATCGCACTAGTTCCGCAATCGCAGGGGATCAAACTATTTCAGAAAAAGTCGGGAGACGGAGCCCGCGTGGGGCTCAGGTTTTCGCCTCCCCCCTTGCCCCCGGGTCAGGGATGGGAGGGTCGTGCGCTGATTTACGTGGGGCCCAAAGAATATGATCGGCTCAAGGAGATTCAGGTAGGCCTTGAGCAGACGATTCACTATGGAAACTTCGTTGTTCCGTTCCTCCCCATGGAATGGTTTAGTGTCCCGCTGCTCTGGCTCCTAAAACTCTTCTTCCGATTCACAGGAAACTACGGAGTGGCGATTATTCTGTTGACCATCGTCATCAAAGTCGTTTTTTATCCCTTCACGCACATCAGCATGAAGTCCATGAAGGCCATGCAGGCCCTGCAGCCACAAATCAACTCGATTCGGGCCAAGTACAAGAATGACCGCGAGCGGCTGCAGAAGGAGACCATGGAACTCTACCGAAAGCACCGAGTGAATCCCATGGCGGGCTGCTTGCCTATGGTCATCCAGGTCCCAATTTTCTACGCGCTCTACCTGACACTTGACCTCTCCGTGGAGTTGCAAGGTGCCGGATTTCTCTGCTTTGGGCGGATCTGGGGGGTTGACCTCTGGATCTGCGACCTCTCTAAGGCGGATCCGGTCTATGTGCTCCCGGTGCTCATGGGAGCCTCTTGGTTCATCCAGCAGAAAATGACCCCGACGGTCGGCGATCCGCGTCAGGCCAAAATAATGCTACTCATGCCGATAGTTTTCACGTTCATGTTCTTCAGCTTTCCGGCCGGGCTGGTGCTCTACTGGTTCGTTAACAACGTCCTCTCCATTGCTCAACAGGTCTATACGGAACGGAGAAGTGCCATACACGGGCAAGCGAAAGCCTGAGGCTTCAGGTGCCCGACCTCGATCACGAACCGCTGGAGGACCTTTTTCGGGCAATTCGTACAATCCTTGGGCGCTCCCCTTACAAGGAGGAGAAAGATCGGTTCGGCAAATACTTAGACCTCTTGCTTTCCTGGAATCAAACCCACCGCATTACGGGAGTTCGATCCGCTCGGGATGTGGTTCATAAGCTTTTTGTAGACTCGCTGCTCTTTTACCCTCTCCTTCCGCCGACCCGGCCGCTCAGGCTCCTTGACGTCGGGGCCGGCGCGGGGATACCTGGGATACCCCTCCGGATTGTAGATACGGGGATCGCACTGACTCTGATTGAAGCGAAAAGAAAAAAGGTCTCGTTTCTCGAAATGCTAAAAGAGGAAATTGGCATTAAGGAAACCAGAGTTCTCCAGGGGCGAGCAGAAGTTATCATCAATCAATGTCCTGATCTGTTTGAGAAATTTGATGCGGTAGTGTCCAGGGCCGTCTCATCCTTAGAAATTATCTGCCCGTTGGCCCTCCCCTACTTGCGCCCTGGTGGCCTGTTAATAATATCCGGTCGCCCTCTGAGCGAGTCCGCTTTACTCTCGGGAGCTGCGAGCGTTAATCGACAAGATGTTAGGATTTCTGACCTCGGGGTTCAAAGGCAGTTTTGGTCAGTAAGAAAAGATTGACCGTTTGCCATTCTGCGGAGTATGGTTCCACGTGGAACAGAAAGGTGCAGTTTGTTTCACGTGGAACAAAATGGAGATACCGTGGGGCGGATAATCACTGTCGTTAACCAGAAGGGTGGAGTCGGGAAAACCACTACTTCGGTTAACTTGGCAGCCGGCCTCGCCGCCGCCGAACGTCGGGCGCTGCTCATCGACCTCGACCCCCAAGGGAATGCGACGACAGGACTCGGGGTTATCAAGAAGGATCTAGATACTACAATCTACCATGTCCTCATTGACGGGGTCCCTGCTGGCAAGACCATCAGAGAGAGCGAGTTAGTCTACCTGAATCTTATCCCCTCCGACGTCGATCTGGTCGGTGCCGAAATAGAGCTGGTGTCAGTTCCTCACCGGGAGAGGCGGCTACAATCAGCCATAGGCGATGTGACTGACCAATTTGATTACGTTATCATCGACTGCCCTCCCTCTCTAGGGTTACTTACACTAAACGCGCTCACCGCCGCTGACTCAGCCATTGTCCCACTCCAGTGCGAGTACTATGCGTTGGAGGGACTGGCTCAGCTCCTCAAGACGATCAACCTTGTCAGGGAACGGTTCAATCCGGCTCTCAAAGTCGAAGGGATTCTGCTGACGATGTTTGATGGACGGACAAGTCTTGCTTCACAGGTAAGGGATGAGGTGCATCGGTACTTTGGTGGCCAGATCTTCTCGACGGTGATCCCAAGGAACATCAGGCTCACTGAGGCCCCAAGCCATGGTAAGCCGGTTATTCTGTACGAACTTCGTTCTTCAGGAGCTATCGCGTATCTGGAACTCACCAAGGAGGTGATCTCTCATGGCTAGCAGGCACGGCTTGGGTCGAGGGCTTGGCGCACTGTTGACCACTCCCCTTTCGCTTGAGGGAAAGCTTTTGCACGATCTCCCAGTCGACGCGATCTCCCCAAACCCACAACAGCCAAGAAAAGACTTTAATGTTAATAGCTTAAATGATCTATCTGAGTCCGTAAAAAGGTCAGGGATTCTGCAGCCTGTTATTGTGAGGAAAGTAGGATTAGGCTATGAGCTTGTTGTTGGTGAGCGGCGATGGCGTGCAGCGAAGATGGCGGGACTTGACAAGATCCCTGCAGTGGTTCGGGACGTCAGTGATAAAGAGAGCATCGAGCTTGCGCTAGTCGAGAATCTGCTGCGGGAAGACCTGAACCCGATAGAAGAAGCAGACGCCTATCGGAAACTCCTTGCCGATTTCGGGTGGACCCAAGAAGAACTAGCGCAGCACGTTGGCAAGGATCGGAGCAGCATCGCGAACTATCTGAGGCTCTTGAGGCTTCCGGAAGTCATTCAAACGGATCTGAGGAGTGGCCGGCTCACGATGGGCCATGCGCGCGCGCTGCTTGCCCTCTCGTCCCCGCAGGACCAGCTCAAGCTGCGCGA
>Ga0209641_10005484_pt1 | contig 10383 bp, 11 predicted proteins | sample RifCSP16_1_FD_184022 | JGI IMG/M metagenome (GOLD analysis project Ga0209641, IMG submission 184022) | Soil microbial communities from Rifle, Colorado - Rifle CSP2_sed 16_1 (SPAdes) (version 2) | ecosystem: Environmental > Terrestrial > Deep subsurface > Rock core/Sediment | place: Rifle...
ACTGTAAAGCCCCCTTTCCATGTGCTCTCTCCCAAGAACCTTTCCTAGAAAGGCACTTTCCCGGTCTGAGGATTAGATGAAATTAATGGACTTCCTGGTGGATGAGGCAATAGTATTTGACCTAAAATCCAGGGATAAATCATGGGCACTGAGGGAGATGGTGGAGGCCCTGAAGAGCGCCCAGAAGGTTCCCTCCAAGGAGATGGAGAATATCCTGGAGGCCCTGGCAAAGAGAGAAAGATTGGGAAGTACCGGTATCGGGGGAGGGGTAGCCGTACCCCACACAAAACATATCAGTATCACTAGACTGATGGGTACCCTGGCGCGCTCCAAGTCAGGGGTGGAATTTGATGCCCTGGACGGCGAACCTGTGCACCTCCTCTTCTTGTTACTCTCTCCGAGCGAATCTTCCAGCAGCCATCTGGCCGCCCTGGAAAGGATAGCCACCCTCATAAGAGATAGCGATTTTAGAAGGTTTATATCCATGGCCCGAAATAAAAAAGAGATGTTAGAAATTCTCAAAGAGAAAGATGGTTGCCGCCTCTAAGCCCCTCCAGGAAAATTTGGCCCTGCAGTGCCAGTGCAGTATACTTAACGTAGACGGTTTACATGCAAGACCGGCTACGCGTTTTGCCAAGACTGCCAACCAGTTCGCCTCCGAAATAAGGGTGGCGGCAAAGCATAAGGAGGTTAATGGCAAGAGCGTCATAGAACTCCTCACCCTGGGGGCTGAGAGGGGTACAGACGTACGCATAACGGTTAGCGGGCCGGATGCCCATGAGGCCCTCCGTGTCCTGGAGGCCCTGGTTAGTTCTAACTTTGACGAACAGGTGATGCTGACCAGAAAGGGCATTGCCTTGGCCCCGGGCGTGGTGGTGGGGAAGGCCCACATCCTGGAGGGCAAGGAATACTGGATAGTACGCAGTTTCATCTCAGAGGAGCAGGTGCCTCAAGAGATAAAGAGGCTGGAAAAGGCCATCCGGGAGGCCAAGCAGGAACTGCTGGAACTTGAGGGGAAGGTCTCTTCCCGTTTAGGTCACGAGGTGGGCACCATCCTGGGCGTCCACAGGACAATCCTCCAGGACCACCGCTTGAAAGAGGAATTTACAACTAAAATAAGAGACTTACGTGTAAAGGCCGAATTCGCCATTTATAGTGTGCTGAGAAATTATATAAAAGAGTTTCAGAGTATAGATGACACTTACCTGAAAGAGCGGGCAGGCGACATCCTGGACATAGAAGACCGTCTCTTAAGGATACTCGGAGGAGAAAAGAGGGAGACCCTCGGATACCTGAAGGAAGAGGTGGTGCTTATCGCCCATGACCTCACCCCCTCTGAAGCGGCCTCCCTGGACACCGCCAGTATAAAGGGTTTTGCCACCGAAGTAGGAGGAAGGACCTCGCACACGGCCATCCTGGCCAGGACACTGGGCATCCCAGGGGTGGTGGGACTGGGCCGCATTACCACCGACGTCTATCAGGGAGACCCCGTCATCATAGACGGAAACAGGGGCATTGTCATCATCAGGCCGGACGAGGCCACCCTTGAGGAGTACCAGAAAAAGGAAAAGACTATACGGGTCTTTGAATCCAGGCTTACCCATCAGCTTAAGGACCAGCCGGCAGAGACCCCCGATGGCAGGCAGATACAAATCTTTGCCAACATAGATTTCCCCAAAGAGATAGAGGTCTTCCTCAGATACGGTGCCACCGGAGTGGGCCTCTACCGTACCGAGTATCTGTTCCTGGAGTGCAGGAACAGCCCCACGGAAGAAGACCACTATAACGCCTATCTGGCAGCCAATAAGGAGCTAAAGGACCTTCCCCTTATAATAAGGACGATGGACCTGGGTGCGGACAAGTTCGGAGACGGCTACAAAGAGGCCAACCCCTTCCTGGGGTGCCGCTCTATACGCTACTGTTTTGACCACCCGGAACTCTTCCTGACCCAGTTGAAGGCACTGCTTAGGGCCTCTGCAGTGAACAAGGACCTGAAAATACTCTTTCCCCTCATATCCAGCCTGGCGGAACTGCGGCAGGCAAAGGCAATGATGCAGGAGACCATGGAAGTCCTCTCCGGAAGGGGCGAGGCCTTCAATGAAAAGATACCTATAGGGGCAATGATAGAGGTGCCTTCCTCCGTGTTAATTGCAGATAGCCTGGCCAGGGAGGTTGATTTCTTCAGCATAGGGACCAATGACCTGGTGCAATATTCCCTGGCCATTGACAGGGACAATGAAAAGGTGGCCTTCATGTACTGCCCCACTCATCCAGCCATCCTCAGGCTATTGAAGATGTGCATAGAGGCGGCAGAGGATAACAACATTCCTGTGACCATGTGTGGAGAGATGGGCAGCGAGCTTGAATACATCATCCTCCTCCTGGGTCTGGGCCTTCAGCAATTCAGCATCTCTTCCCCCGTCCTAATCCCTGCGATTAAAAAGATTATCCGCAGTATTACTTATGAGGAGGCTAAGGAGATAGCTGAGAAGGTCTTAAGGTTTACCCAGCCGGAGGAATCCATTAATTACTTGAAAAAAGTTACCGACAAAATTATTCCTGTACTTTAGTAATCAACGGGTTTCACTGATGCAGGGACAGGTCGTGTCCGCCCAAGGCGGAGCAGGCCTTTGGGTCTATCCGATATGGACAGGTTTAAAACCCGTCCCTGCGTTGGTCTTTGAGTCTACCTGAAAGAGGTAAGAAGATAATAGTAAGATTGAGATTTCAGAAGAAGGGGACCCTGAGGTTCATATCTCATCATGACCTGATGAGATTACTAGAAAGGGCCCTGAGGAGGGCAGAACTTCCCATTAAGATGACCCAGGGATTTAACCCCAGGCTCAGGATGTCTTTCCCCCTGGCCCTGGCCCTGGGTATAGAGGGGCATGAGGAGATAGTAGAGCTGGAACTCTCCCAATGGTTGTCCCCCAAGACCCTGGTGGAGCAATTGAAGGCACAGCTCATGGAAGGGTTGGATATAATCTCGGCAGAGGTTATAGCCCCTTCCTCTTCCAGAGTGGAAGAGATAGTGTATCAGGTGCAGTTCCACGGCCCCCAGACCATTGCCCCAGAGAAGATTGAGGGACTACTGAACCTTAAAGAGTACTGGACGTCAAGGGAGAGGGACGGGAAAAAGAAGGCCGTCAATCTCCGCCCTTCTATCCGGTCAGTCACCCAGAAAGATGGGTGTCTGGAGATAAGGTTCAAAGTCCTCCAGGAAGGTACTGCCCGCCCCGAAGAGGTCCTTGAGGCCCTCGGGCTAGAACCCCCTTCACACACTAACTTCAAGATAGCCAGGGTAAAGGTGCTCTTGTCTCCCCTGGCAGTTGCCTGAGGTGTACGCCCGAGGCGGAGGAGTCCGCCTCGGGCGGATAAGGCCACCACAGGCAGGGAGGTGAAATAAATTATGGGCAAAAAGATGTTGATAAACGTGGTAGAACCAGAGGAGTGCCGTATAGCCATCCTTGAGGACCACACCCTGGAGGAACTCTACATAGAGCGTATCTCCAGGGGACAAGTAGTAGGCAACGTCTACAAGGGTAAGATTATGAACGTAGAACCCAGTCTGGAGGCTGCCTTTGTAGACGTAGGTCTCAAAAGAAACGGTTTCCTTCACGTTAGTGAAGTAATAGAACCTTCCACCGAAGAGGCCGAACCGGGCGAAGAAGGCCACCGCCACAGGATGACTAACAAGCGGATACAAACCCTCTTGAGCCCTGGCCAGGAAGTCCTCGTGCAGGTAACTAAGGAGGCCGTTGGGGAGAAGGGGCCAAGCCTTACCACCGACATCAGCCTCCCTGGCCGATTCCTCGTCCTCATGCCTTATGCCAGGAAACACGGTATCTCCAGGAAGATTGTTGAAGAATCAGAGCGTCAGAGGCTGAGACAGGTAATAGAAGAGTTAAATCCCCCGACCAACATGGGCCTGATAGTCCGTACGGCGGGGGCTAACCAGATCAAGCGAGAACTCTCCAAAGACCTCCACTACCTGCTGAGGCTCTGGAAGGCAGTAGAGGAGAGGAACAAGACCACCACCGCCACGGCCCTTATATACCAGGAGAGCGACCTGGTCACCAAGACCATCCGTGACATCTACTCCACAGATATACAAGAAATAATAGTGGATTCAGAGGCCACCTATGAGAAGGCTCGGGATTTCCTCGGACAGATAATGCCCAAGGCCGAAAAAGGGGTAAAGCTCTATAAGAAAGAAGAGCCACTCTTTCATAAGTATAATATTGAGCAAGAGATAGAAAGGATTATACAGAAGAAGATACCACTGCGCCATGGTCATGGTGGTTCCCTGGTCATAGAGCAGACGGAGGCCCTGGTGGCCATAGACGTCAACAGTGGACGCTTCAAGGCAGGGGCAGACCCGGAGGAGACCGCCTTCAGGACTAACATGGAGGCCGCCAAAGAGGTAGTCAGACAAATACGTTTGCGTGACCTGGGGGGAGTTATTATAATAGACTTTATTGACATGCTGGAAGAGGGCCATAACCGCGCCGTGGAAAAGACCATGCTGGAGAACCTCAAGAGGGATAAGGCCCGCACCAAGATGCTCAAGATGTCAAGGTTTGGTATTATAGAACTCACGCGTCAGAGGCTCAGACCCAGCCTGAGGGACGTCCTCTACGAGAACTGCTCTACCTGTCGGGGTACCGGGTATACCAAGACCGTGGAGAGCCTCAGTCTGGAGGTCATGCGGGAGATAAAATCCGTCCTTGGCCACCCGGAGCTAAAGACCATAGAGGTGGAGGCAGACCCGAGGGTGTCCCAGCATCTGCTGAACCAGAAGCGGCGACAGCTCTCAGAACTAGAAGAAAGTTACCATAAGCGCATCCTCATAAACAGCATCCAGATGGATGGGTTGAAGCCAGGCACGGTACAGATAAGGTACCTCAGGGCCGACGGTCAGCCCATGTCCATCTAAGGAGGTAAACCGTGTACGCCATCATTAAGGATAGGGGTAAACAGTATAAGGTCTCCCCGGGAGAGTGCCTCCTGATAGACCTTATGGAGGGGCTAAAGGAAAAGGACCCCATTGAGTTCTCAGAGGTAATAGCGGTGGGGGACGAATCCAATACCAGGATAGGCAACCCCCTCGTTGCCGGGGCAAAGGTGCTGGCAGAAGTGGAATGTCGGACACTGGGCGAGAAGGTAAGGATTATCAAGTTCCGCCGCAGGGAGAACTACAGGAGGAAGAGGGGCCATAGACAGGCCTTTACCCAGGTGAAAATCAAGGAAATTTGTGTATAATATAGCTTAGGAGATTAGGTCATGGCACATAAAAAAGGACAAGGTTCTTCCAGAAATGGAAGGGACAGCAACCCCAAGTACAGGGGGATAAAATGTTACGGCGGCGAGACCGTGCCTGCCGGGAGCATCATCGTAAGGCAGTGCGGTACCAAGTTCAGCCCCGGTTTTAACGTGGGTCAGGGAAGGGACTATACGCTATTTGCCAGGGTGAACGGTGTCGTAAGATTTGAAAGTGGCAAAAAGGTAAGCGTGTATCCTTTACCACAATAATAAGCGAGTACGTGTCTCTGTAACAGGCCCGTATTATCAGTCCTTTCAAAAGAAATAGAAGGGGAGCCCTCTGCTCCCCTTTTTAATATCTAGCGAGTCCTCTGAAAGAGTAGTAACCTAAATTCCCTCCCCCTTGATGGGGGAGGGTTAGGGTGGGGGTGAATATCACCCTCCCCCTTCCCCCTCCCATCTAGGGAGGGGGAAACTAAAGGCACAGGAGCCTTTTGCAGAGGTCTCCTAACCATTGGTGTAAATACAGTATACAAAAGGGCCTCATGTTTCTGGACGAAGCCGTCATTTACGTTAAGGGTGGGAATGGGGGTAATGGCTGCGTAAGCTTCCGTAGGGAGAAGGGGGTCCCAAAGGGTGGTCCGGATGGAGGGGACGGTGGCTGGGGGGGAGATGTGATTATAAAGGCCAATGACCAGAAGGCTACCCTCATGGACATCTCTTCCAGGATAAAGCACATGGCCGAAAATGGCCGGCACGGGGAAGGAAGCACCCGTTACGGCAAGGGGGGCAGTGACCTCATTTTAGAAGTCCCCGTAGGTACCATAGTAAAGGATAGAGATACTGGACGCATACTAAAGGACTTCCATGAACATGACCAATGGGTGAGGATAGCCAGGGGGGGCAGGGGGGGCAGGGGGAATAAACGCTTCGCCACCTCCACAAGGCAGACCCCGCGCTTTGCAGAGAAAGGTCTCCCGGGGCATGAACGCTGGCTCAGGCTTGAGCTAAAGTTCTTTGCGGACGTGGGGATAGTTGGCCTGCCCAATGCCGGGAAGTCTACCCTCCTTTCTCGCCTCTCCAGTGCCCGTCCCAAGATAGCCGATTACCCATTCACCACCCTGTTCCCACAGCTGGGTATCGTAGAGCTGGGAGATTTCCGCAGGGTTGTGGTGGCAGACCTCCCCGGCCTTATAGAAGGTGCTCACAAGGGGACCGGCCTGGGCGATGCGTTCCTCAAGCACATTGAGCGCACCAAGGTGCTCATCCACCTTATAGACGTTGCCCCCCTCAGCGGCCCGGAGCCCAAAGAGGCCTACCACGTCATTCGGCGTGAAATGGAACTATATAGCCCAGAACTCTCCAGGAAGAAGGAGATAGTGGTAGTCAACAAGATAGACCTCCTGGAAGAAGGGGACTGTGCGGAAAAGGTACGAGACCTGGAGAAACACATCCATCGGCCTGTCCATTTAATCTCTGCCGTTACGGGGAAAAACCTGGACCGCCTCCTCCACGCAATAGCCCAGACACTGGAAGAACTGGCCTCCCAGAAGACCCAGGAGGAAACGGCCCTTGCTACTGATGAACATCCCAAATAAAAAAGAAAAAGGGCAGACAGGTAAGACTACTGAGAGACTTAAACGACTGGATTTTCATGCCAGGCTAAAAGAAAAGATATTGCCTTTATGCAGGTTAAAATATGGAGAGGTATGGGAAGACCCGGTAAATGGACATAGGGTCGGTGTGCTGGACGCTACAAGACTGGAAGACGCAGGGAAAATAATCGGTAATAAAAAGGCCAGGTTAGTCCTCAACGACCCTCCTTACAATGTGGTGGTAGGAAATGCTAACACACGCCAGCTCTTTAAGGTAGATTTGAATGAGTATCTGAGGTTTTCAGAGGAATGGGTGCAGAATGCGGTCTCAGTTATGGACAGAGACGCCCACCTCTATGTATGGATGGGTGCAGATTACAGGGACAATCTCCAACCCCTTCCCGATTTTACTATCTTGATGAGAAGATTTGAGGAGTTAAAACCAAGAAATTTCATTACAATGCGCAATCAGAGGGGATATGGTACGCAAAAGAACTGGATGTGGGTCAGACAGGAACTCCTTTATTATGTAAGAGGTAATCCTGACTTTAACGTGGACGCCGAATATACGGATATTCCCAGGGTACTAAGGGGTTACTATAAAAAAGTTAATGGGAAGGTTACGGAAAATTTAGAACGGAGTAAGTCAAGGTATATAAGGGCAGGTAACGTATGGGTAGACATTCAACAGGTGTTTTATAGGATGGAAGAAAATGTACCAGGATGTTATGCCCAGAAACCCCTAAAGGCAATAGAAAGGATAGTCCTGTCCGGCAGCAGTGAAAAAGATTTAGTGGCAGACTTCTTTGCCCATTCAGGGACGACACTGATTGCTGGGGAGAGATTGAACAGGAAGGTGTATACTTTTGATATTGACCCTGTATTTGCAGAGATTACCATAAGAAGGCTGGAACACCTTAGAAAGACGGGTAAGACAGGCTGGCAGTGGCAGAATCCTTTTCCTGAGTTAGAAAAGCCAGTAAGGGGTAGGGGCACGGCACGCCGTGCCCCTACTACCGCCTGCAGCTCTTAACCGTAGCTTATCCCATGCTAGTAGCCCTTGACATAGGAAACACCAACATACACCTTGGGGTATTCCAGGAAGTAGGGGCACGGCGTGCCGTGCCCCTACTATTCCACAAGGTTATGCGGGCAGAAGAGGTGGACCTGGAGGAGTTGGCTCTGGGGTCCTATCTACCCCTGATTTCAGAGATACTACTGGCCTCCGTTAATCCCAAAGTGGAAGACGTGTTCTGTACGTGGCTGGAAAAGAACTACCCTAAGAAGCCACTTAAGTTTCCGGGGGACATAAGAGTCCCTATTCCGGTCCTTGTCAGGGAACCCCACAAGGTAGGGATTGATAGGCTCTTAAACGCCGTGGCCGCTTACGAGAAGACCGGGGGGACAACCATCGTGGTAGACATGGGTACGGCCATTACCGTAGATGCCGTTTCCGAGAGGGGGGAGTTCCTGGGAGGGATAATAGCCCCTGGCCTGGAGTCCTCCAGGAAGGCACTCCACCTCCGTGCCGCACTACTCCCGGAGGTGTCTCCAGAAAGGCCACACTATTATATAGGCAAGGATACCGTAGAGGCCATAACCTCTGGCCTGTACTGGGGGACTGTCGGGATGGTAGAAAGGTTGATAAAGGGGGTTAAAAAAGAGGTGGGAGGAGAACCCAGGGTAATTGCTACAGGTGGTGATGCCAACCTCTTTGCTGCGGACGTTGGCCTCTTCCAGGAGGTGATTCCCCATCTCACCCTTGAAGGTATGGTGCTGGCCTATAAAAGTAGACAGTAGTCAGCTATCAGCAATCAGCAAGCTGACCCCTGACTACTGTCTGCTGTCTACTGATTTCTTCACACTGTCAACGAGTCCCTGGTATCTGTGGTCCTTCCTCAGGTTCTCCAGGTCACTATCCCTTTGCAGGTGTACGAGGTCTTTATACCCCAGGGCCACCGCCTCTTCCAGTGCCTTAAAGGCGGCGTCCAGCTCACCCAGCAGTGAATAGCTGCAGGCCAGGTTATAATGGGCTATTGGGTCTTCCGGTCTAAGCCTGACCAAGTTCTGGTCTACCTTCAACCCCTCTTTGTATCTCCCTGTAGCCGTATAGACGTTGCCAAGGTACATCAGGCAATCCACATGGTTGGGGTTATTCTCTAATATACCTTCAAGGAACCATATAGTGAAATCCTCACTGCTCTTATTGAATTCCTTGGCCCTCAGGCGGAAGTTGTACTGGGGGAGTTCCATCTGGGGCATCTGATGCATTCCTGGCATTTTTTCCATGAGCTATTTCTCTTACTTTAAGACACTAATAGCCTAAACTGCACCGTATGTCAAGGTGGAGGTGAGCCAGTAGGGGCACGTTGTCCGCCTCAGCCTGCCCTGCACCAGAACGGTGCAGGGCCTGCCCTGAGTAAGCCAAAGCCCTGAGCCGAAGGCGAAGGGGAAGCCGAAGGGGCGGATGCCCCATGTCTATATACTCCACAGGCTAGGCACAGATTTTTCTTGACCATGTGGTTGCTCCCCTTATAATCAAAGCTTCAATTCCAAAGCCCAAGACCCAAGACTTTGGGATTTGAATTTCGGAATTTGGATTTTTTCAATGCGAGCCGTGGTACAAAGAGTAAGTTACGCCCAGGTTAAGGTGGAAGGGGAGCTTATAAGCAGGATTGGTCGTGGCCTGGTGGTGCTGGTAGGTGTAGGGGTAGGAGACGCAGAAGAAGATGTGGAGTACCTGGCCGCCAAGCTTTCTGGTCTCAGGGTCTTTGAAGATTCTAACGGTAAGATGAACCTATCCCTGGAGGAGGTGAATGGTCAGATGCTGTTAGTCAGTCAGTTTACCCTTTATGGGGACTGCCGAAAGGGGCGCAGGCCCTCCTTTGACCAATCAGCGGGGGCAGAGACGGCTCAGAGGCTTTACAACCTTTTGGTGGAGTCCTTACGCCGTAAGGGTATAGTGGTGGCAGAAGGCAAGTTCCAGGAGAAGATGCTGATAGAGCTGGCAAACGATGGGCCAGTAACCCTCCTCCTGGACAGCAAGAGACATTTCTAAAGGGAGGACTATGCAAAGGTTATTAGTCCTTGTGTTTTTCGTGTTCCTGGTGGGGGGCTGTGCAGAAGTTCCTAAGGAGACGGTGAGTCTTCCCTCCCCTGCCAAGAGGCCATTAGTAATAGAACCTAAGAAGGAGGAGACCCCTATAGTGCTGAGCATACCCCGTGTACCCGTTGCAAAGAAGTGGAAGTACATAGTGGTCCACCACAGCGCCTCCCCTTCTGGGAGTGCGGATGCCTTTGACTACTTTCACAGGGTAAAGAGGGGATGGGAGGGGGGGCTGGGCTATCACTTTGTAATAGGAAACGGCCATGGCTCTGGTGATGGTCAGGTAGAGGTTGGTCACCGATGGCTCTACCAATCCCACGGGGCCCATGCGGGGCAGGTGGAGTATAACCAGCGTGGTATTGGGGTATGTCTGGTAGGTAATTTTGAAGAGGATTATCCAAGCCCCCAGCAGATGGCAAA
>Ga0209641_10005493_pt1 | contig 10374 bp, 11 predicted proteins | sample RifCSP16_1_FD_184022 | JGI IMG/M metagenome (GOLD analysis project Ga0209641, IMG submission 184022) | Soil microbial communities from Rifle, Colorado - Rifle CSP2_sed 16_1 (SPAdes) (version 2) | ecosystem: Environmental > Terrestrial > Deep subsurface > Rock core/Sediment | place: Rifle...
GAAAACGAATTCTTCAGCCGGTAGTCCTCCTGCGGGCGCACCAGCTCGATCTCGTGCGGGTAGGAGACGCCGTCGGTTTCTTGCCACTTCCCGTAGTGGATGTCGGCAAGGAGCCGCCCCTCGGCGTCAAAGCTCTGCGCGCGCACGAGCGCCAAATCCGCCCGGTCGAACCACCAGCGGCGCGCCAGGCGCCAAGCGCCTTCCGCCTCTACGATTTCCGTCACCGCGTAGTACCGCCGCCCGCTGAATTCGTTTTCTTCGAGGAACGCCTGGGCGCGCGGGCCGCGCTCGGGCGCCGAGAGGAAAAGCGCCTCGAAGAGGTGCTGCGGGCGGAGGTTCTCGATGGGCTTCTCGCTCCGGCGCTCCAGGCGCGTCGGCCCCACGATGAAGTTGTTCTTCGTCGGCAGGTAGATGCGGAACTCCCGCTCATCGGCCGCCATGTCGAAGACGTTCTTGCGCATGATGGGCGCCTGGCCGATGACGCGGATGTGGCGACTGTTGCCGCTTGCTTCCGCGCGGCGCTCGGCCAGCACGAAAGCTTTGACGTCGTGGTACTGCTCGATGACGCCGCTGTAGGCCGACCCGGTCGCGGGGACCAATTCGGTTTCGGCGTTAATCGAGGTCACCGCGCCCGCCAGCCGCTCGAGGCGCTCGATCAGCTCCTCCAGCGTGGCCGTCTGTAGCGGCACGGCCGGCAGCTCAAACCTCTCCTTGACGCGGCAACTGCCGGCCCCGAGCAACGGGAGCAGGAGCAGGGCCACCGCCGCCAGCTTGTGTGTTCTTCCCGGCACCATTCCTCTCAATCGGCTCGCCGCTTCGCGTCCGAATTTTCCAGTGTAGCCGAGGGGTCGGAAAGCGGTCAATCGGCCACGCGGGCAAACGCGTCCAGAGAGGCTTGGCGGCTCACCGGCGGTTGCCGTCGTTGCGGGCCCGGCGTTGCTCGGTGGCCCGCTGGCGGCGGTAGCGGGCGACGTTGCGCTCGTGCTCGGCGCCGCTGCGGGCGAACTGGTGGCCGCCGTGATTGTTCGAGACGAAGTAGAGGAAGTCGGAGGCGGGCGGGGTCAGCGCCGCCGCCAGCGCCGCCCGGCCGGGGTTGGCGATGGGCCCCGGGGGCAGGCCGGCGCGCTTGTAGGTGTTGTAGGGCGAGTCGCGCTCGAGGTCGCTCATGTTGATGACGCCGTCGAAAGGCCCGTCGGCGGCCAGGCGCGCGGCGTAGATGACGGTGGGGTCGCACTGCAAGGGGAAGCGGCGCTGGAGGCGGTTGTAGAAGACGGCGGCGATCAGCCCGCGCTCCCCCGGCACGCCGGTTTCTTTTTCGACCAGCGAAGCCAGTGTCACCAGCTGGTGCGCGGTGAAACCCGCCGGATGGGTCGCCTTCTCCCGCAGCGGCCCGGAAACCCGCCGGAAGTGCTCGACCATCACGCGCACCATCACGGCCGGCTCCGACGGGCGGGCGAAGTTGTAGGTGTCCGGGAAGAGGTACCCCTCGAGTGTAATGGCCTCCGGCGCCAGGTCGCGGATGGGCTCGGTGTTTTTGACCGCTTCGAGGAACGCTTCGCGGGAGGCGAGCTGCAAGCGCGCCACTTCGTCGGCGATGTCCCAGCGCGTCCAGCCCTCGGGGATGGTGAGGGCGTAGAGGTGGACTTCGCCGCGGGCGAGCTTCGAGAAGACCGCCGCGGCGCTGAGCGGCCGGTCGAAGACGTATTCGCCCGCCTTCAGCGTCCGGTGGGGTTGCAGGTAGGCGTAGACGAGGAACGGCCAGCGCGAAGAGAGCACGCCCTCCGACGCCAGCCGCGCGGCGATGGCGCGCCGGCCCAGGCCCTGCTCGATGACCACCACCTTCTGCCCGGAGTAGCCCTGGTACGGCAGGGAGACCGAGACCAGCGCCAGCACGGCCGCCGCCAGCAAAACCGCCAGCCCGAGAACGCGCTTGGACAGACGGAGCGGCATCAGGATTCAGCAGGAGGGGCGGCCTGCCCGAGGCGGCCCAGCTGGTCGAGGTAGGTCTGCAGGAGCAGGGCGGCGGCCACGCGGTCGCGGGCCTGCTTGCGCTCGCTCTTGGAGGCGCCGCGCTCGCGCAGGAGGTTGTCGGCCTCGACGCTGGTCAGGCGCTCGTCCACCAGCTCGACCGGCAGGCGCAGCGTGCGCCGCAGCCAGTCGGCGAAGCGCGCCGCCTGCCGGGCGCGCTCCCCGGCGTAGCCTTTGAGGTGCACGGGATGTCCCACCAGGATGCGCTCGACTCCAAGGGCTTCAACCAATTCCCGGAGGCGCACCAGATCGGCGCGGCGGTTGGTGCGCTTGAGCGTGGGCAGCCCCTGGGCGATGAGCCCGGTGGGGTCGCTCACCGCCAGGCCCAGGTTCTTCGAGCCGAAATCTACGGCCAGGATGCGTCCGCCGCTCACCGGCTCATTCTAGGACGCCGGCGCGCGCGGTGTCCACCCTGCCTGCGGCAGGCAGGTGAGCGCCGCCGTGGGTGGTGCGCTCCTCTCGTTCAACCCAGCGGCTCCCGCCGCTGGGCCCGGTGGCAGGAGCCACCGGGTTGAACTTTGGTGGTGGCGCGCGCGGTGTCCACCCTGCCTGCGGCAGGCAGGTGAACGCTGCCACCCCCGACGGTGTCTGAAGAGATAAGAGGCACGGAGGCAACCCTTCGCCCCGAAGCTTCGGGGCTCAGGGTAAAGGAGACCGGCGCAACTTTTTTCGGGGGGCGGGGTTAAAGAAGGCCAGAGGGGAAAAAAAGAGGAGAGACGAACGATGCGCACCAAGTATGTTGTGACTTTGGCTGTGGTCTTGATTCTCGCGGCGGCGCTGCTGGTGGCGCCGGCGAGCGCGGGCAAGCGGAAGCGGAATGCGGTGCCGGCGACGCCGGCCATCCCGACGAACGTCCTGCCGGAATCGCTCCAGGTGCCGCCGGGAGCGGAGTCGCTCATCGGGCAGTGGCTGTCGCCCGCCGAGTCGCTGGCGGTGGTGGCGGCGTTTCTGGAATTGACGCCCGAGCAGGTGAGCGCGCTGACGACGCTGCTCCAGCAGCGGCACCAGGCCCTGGCGCCGCTCATCCAGGAAATCGTCGCGCGGCAGCAGCAGATCGCCGACCAGCTCCAGTCGGGCGCGCCCGATGCGCTGGCCATCGGCACGCTGGTGATTGAAATCCACCAGTACCTGCAGCAGGTGCACGAAGTCCAGGTCACCTTCATGCAGGACTTCCTGACCCTGCTCAACGACGAGCAGCGGCGGCGCTACGCGGCCATCCGCCTGGCCGAGCAGTTGCAGCCCTTCCTGCCCGCCTTCCGCACGCTGCGGCTGATCTAGTTTTCTCCCCGGCGGTTCATCTGACGGGCGCCCTCCCGAAGCTTCGGGACGGGCGCCCGTTTTCTTGGCGCGAGCGTGGGGCACAGGCCTCTGGCCTGTGAACACCGGCGAGACGCCGGTGCCACCAAAGAAAAACCACAGAGCCGTGGCGGCATAAAGCCGCCGCTACACGACCCGGCGGTGCCAGTACTCGCGGAAGGTGCGGACTTCTTCGCCGTAGAAGTCGGCGAGGAGGACGCCGGCGAGCTCGCGGTGCTCTCCGCTCGGCTTGTGCTGGTAGGCGGCCGACCATTCGGCCACGAGCTTGTGGCCGACCGTGAAGGAATCGCGCACGGTGAAGCGGATGTCCTGCTGGGTATCGGTCGCCCCTTTCCAGTAGGCGCGGATGGCTTCGCGGCCGACGATGGGCTCGTCGAAGGGCGTCTCGTGGTAGTGGGCGTCGCGGGTGAAGAGCAGCGCGGCCAGGTCGGGGTTCTTGGTCTCCCAGGCTTCCTTGTACTGCGCCAGGAACCGGTTGGCGTCCATCGGTAGCGTTCTCCCGCAGGGTGAAGAGTCTCAGCGGAGAGTCTTGGCAACGTTTGAGATCCTTCGGCCTCCGGCCTCAGGATGACAGCCTTTTCTTTTCGCCGGTATTCTACTCCGAAGCCAGGGCGCGGAGGCGACGGACGGTGTCCGCGAGGTCGGCGGCCTGCTGGAAGAGCGAGATGGCGGCGAGGCCGGCGGCCCCGGCCTGGAGGCACGCGGCGGCGTTGGCCAGCGTCACCCCGCCGAGCGCCAGCACGGGAATCTTGGCGGCGCGCGCGGCTTCCGCGAGCTTCTCGACGCCGAGCGGCGGCCCATAAGTGTTTTTCGACGGCGTCTCGAACACCGGGCCGAAGACCGCGAAGTCGGCGCCGCCCGCCTCCGCGCGGCCGAGCTCCTCGAGGTTGTGGCAGGAAGCGCCGATGAGCAACTCGGGGTAGGCGCGGCGGACGTCCGCCACCGCGAAGCCGTGCGTGGGAAGATGAAGGCCCGCGCCGGCAGTGAGGGCGACGTCTAACCGGTCGTTGACGAGGATGCGCGTCGACGTTCCCTGCGCGCGGGCCACCGCGGCTTCGACGAGGGCGAGCAGGAGGCGCGCCGGCAGGTCGCGCTCGCGGATCTGGATCAGGTCGAGCCGGGCGGCGACGGCGCCGGTGATGACCGGTGCGAGATCGCCGCCTGCGACCGCGTTCCGGTCGGTGATGTAGCAGAGCAGCGGGCGCGCCTGCCCGGAGCGAAGCCGAAAAGCGCTAGACAGTCTCGCCATGGGTGCGCGACGGGGGCGCCGCGGCAGCGCCGGCGCCGGGCGCGAGGGCCTCGAGCAGCCGCTCCAGAGTCTGGCGGAAGTGGACGGCGTACCAGGCGCCCACGCCGAGGTCCACCAGGCCCAGGCCCGACAGCGCCCCGCGCAGGTAGTGGTTCAGCAGCCAGGGAGCCAGGCCCGGGTAGCGGAAGAGGAGGTAGTTCCGCTCCCAGTGCGACGTCCAGGGGAGGATGAACAGGAACACGCCCAGCTCCAGGCAGAAGAGGATGAGAGAGAGAAGGAAGAGGCGGGGAAGCATCCCACCCGCCGGTTAGTCCCGTTCCAACCGCTTGGGCTTGGTTGTTGATGTCACCTGAATCCCCCCGAGGCGGTTGGAACGGGACTAAGACGCCCCTTGCAGCTCGCGGATGCGCTCGCCGACGTTGCGATAGTCCACGTTGATGCCGTAGACCTCCATGAAGCATTCCAGCGCCGCCTTGCGGTTGCCCGCCTGCTCGTGGGCCACGCCCATGTCGTAGCGCAGCGCCAGGGCGCCCTCTTCGTCGATCCCCGGGGACTTCAGGGCGCGCTCGTACCAGCGCACGGCGATGTTGGGCAGGCCCTTGTCGATGAAGCAGACCCCCAGCAGGGTGCAGACCTGGAAGAGGTGGCTCGAGGAGCCGGTCTTCTCGGCCGCCTTCACCACTTTCTGGAACTCGCTGATGGCCTCTTCCAACAGGCCCATCTCTTTGTAGGCGATGCCCAGGTTGTAGTGGGTCTCGGGGTCTTCCACTTCTTCGACTTCGCCCAGCTCGTCTTTGAATTCTTGGAAGACTTCCGCCAGGGCGCCGACGGGCGCTTCCCCCGGCACGGGCGCCTTGCCGCGCGGGGGCGCGGCGGCCTTCGAGGGCGGCGTCGTCGCCGCCGGCGGCGCGCCCTTGCCCGCCAGGGCCTGGTCGAGATCGCCGGCCAGGTCGGAGAAGAAGTCGCTTGCGCTCATGGGACCCGCGGCGGCGGGCGCGGCCGGCGGCGGTGGCGGCTGCTCCAGGGTGATTTCGAAGGTCTGCCCTTCGGCCTCTTCGGCGGCGACGCCGGCGGGGGCCTCTTCGGGAGCCGCTTCGACGGGCGCGGCTTCGGCCGCCGGCGCCTCCGCCGGGGCGGCGGCGGCTTCCACGCGGGCGCGGAGCTCGGCCACGGCCGCCTCGCCGGGGAACTGCTCCTCGTAGCGGGCCACGGCCGCCTGCGCCTGGTCGGTGAGACCCTGGCTCAAGTAGAACTCGATTTCTTCACCGGCTTCCTTGGCGCTGAAAACGGGGACGGCCGGGGCCTCGACGACTTCGGCGGGGGCTTCGGCGGTGGTGGCCCACTCGGCGGAAAGATCCACTTCGTGCACAGCCTCCGCGGGGGCGGCGGGCACGGCCGCTTCCGCCGGAGCCTCCTTGCTGATTTTCTCCGAGTAGCGGCGGACCATTTCCGCCACTTCCTCGGCGCGCCCGGCGTTGCCGGCTTTGCGGCAGAGCTTCTCCAGGCGGCGGGCGACCTGGACGACTTTCTGGTCGTTGCCGGTGCCCAGGTAGAAGTCGAGCAGCCTTTCGTTGGCGTCCAGGTGGCTGGGGACGCGGCTGATGACCTGCTCGGCCAGCTCGATGGCCTTGTCGGTCATGCCGTAGCTGGAAAAGAGGTCGATGTCGGTCATGGACGAGTTGACGTAGGTCTGGGTCTCTTCGTCCAGCTCGACCTCGGCGGGCCCCGCCTCCACCGCCTCCGCCATCACCGGGGGCGCCTCGTGGGCTTCGGCGGCCACCGCCGGCTCGCCCAGTTTTTCCCGCATGCCGCGCAGCTTCTGGGAGAAGTCGGGGTTTTCCGGCTGGAGGGTGACCAGCTCGTCGTAGGCCTCTTTGGCGCGGGCAAAATCCTCGGCCCGCTCGGCGACCTGGGCGCGGCGGCCGAGGGCTTCGAGCAAGGCGTTTTGGTCGCCGGCCTGGCGCGAGGCCTGCACCGCCAGCTCGGCCGCCTCCGCTGAATCCGCCAGCAGCGCCGCCACCCGGCGCGCCACCGCCGCCAGGTGAGCGGGGTCGCGGGCCAGGGCGGGCTCGGCGATGCGTTCGAGCACTTTCCAGGCGCGCCCGCCGTCTCCTTTGTCCGCCGCGTGCCGGGCGATTTCCAGCAGGGCGCCGAAGTTCTTGGCGTCGGCGGCGAAAAGCTTTTCCGCCAGCTTCTCGGCGCCGGCGGTGTCGCCCGAGTCAAGCCGGGCCTTGAGGAGCAGGTGCAGGGCTTCGGGGTGGTCTTCGAGGTTGGGGATTTTTTCCAGGGTGGCCAGGGCGTCGGCGGCCTTGCCGGTGCGCTGCTGCAACTGCGCCTGCAAGAGGAGAACCTCGGCGTCGTTCGGCGCCAGCGTGGTGGCCTTCTGTACCCACTTCAAGGCTTCGTCGGTATGGCCGCCCTGCAGGGAGTGCTCACCCAGGCGGCGGTAGATCTGGGCGGCCTGCGGCCCCTGGCCGTGGTGCTCGTAGAGGTCGGCCAGGCGCTGCTGGATCTTGACGTTGGAGGGGTCGAGGTCGAGCACCTTGGCCATGACTTCCATGGCCTTCTGGGTGGCGCTGCCTTTCAAGTAGGCTTCGGCCAGCTGCATGTACTGGGCCCGGGCGTCGGTCATCAGGCCCTGCATGCTGTAGAGGTCGGCCAGCCGTTCCATGGCGTTGGTGTTGGCGGGGTCGAGCTTGGAGATCTTCTTGTACATCGCGATCCCGCGCACCAGGAAGCCGTCGCCGACGTAGATGTCGGCGAGCTTGGTGTAGTAGGTCAGGGCCTCGGAGATGTTGTTGAGGCGGGCGTAGAGGTCGCCCAGGGCGTTCAGGGTGTTCTGGTCCTTGGGTTCTTCCCGGTGAATCTTCTGGTACTCGGCGACAGCTTCCTTGAACTTGCCCTGCGCGAGAAGCTTCTGCGCCGCTTCGATGGCTTTGGCTTTGTTAATGGCCACCGGGAGTCTCCCAAGACCAGGCGGGGCGAAAACGCCCTCGCCGCCGCAAATTAGCACGCCCGGCGGCGAGTGTCAACGCTCGCGCCGGGGAAACTCCTAGAAGGGCAAGGGGTTCTGCTCGGCGGCGTGCAGGATGGCGAGCGACTCCCGCACCGGGGCGAAGGAGCGCCGGTGGAGCGGCGTCGGGCCCTGCTGGCGCAGCCGCTCCAGATGCTCGCGGGTGGCGTAGCCCTTGTGCCGCGCCAGCCCGTAGCCGGGATACACCCGATCCCAATCTGTAATCAGCCGGTCACGGTGGACCTTGGCGAGGATGGAGGCGGCGGCAATCGAAACCGAGCGGGCGTCGCCGTGGATGACCGCCCGGCAGGGGATGGGCAACTCGAGCCGCATGGCGTCGCTCAAGATGAAGTCGGCCGGCGGCTTCAAATCCTTGAGCGCCTGCTCCATCGCCTGCCGCGAGGCCTGGTAGATGTTCCAGGCGTCGATGCGCTCGGGCAGGACTTCCGCCACCGCCCAGGCCACGGCGCGCTCCTGGATTTTTTCGGAAAGCAGCCGCCGCCGGGCGGCCGTCAGTTTCTTGGAGTCGTCGAGCCCGGGGATGCGGCGCGCAGGATTGAGGATGACGGCGGCGGCCACCACCGGGCCGAAGAGCGCGCCGCGGCCGACTTCATCGACGCCGGCGATGCGGAGAAAGCCGAGCCGCCCGGCCTGGCGCTCGTAGCGGCGTGTGCAGCGTCCCGCCACGCCGCGCAGTCTACCACAGGAGTGAGGCCGTTACAGCCGCACGCCTAGTCCAACCCCAGCCAAAGCCAGCGTCCCTCGTGTCGATAGTAGAGCGTTGAGATTCCATCGTAAGAGTCTTGAAGTGGGGCGTACTCTGTTGTCTTTCCCTTCGGTCCGTGCTCTTTGGGGTTGTCTATGTACACGAAGGGATCCAGCGGCAAGTGCTTGGGGTCGTACGGCCCCTCGTCTTCTCTGCCGTAGAAGTTAATGTTGGGCCAGTCGAAGATCGACAAGCCTCCTGGCTCGTACTCCGATGGGCTCGTGTAGGCCACGCGGCCTTTGCGCCCAGAACCAAGGTCTTCGACAAACACTAAGAGGTACGGCTCCTCTTTGTGCTTGCGATGACACCAGAAGACCGCGGTCTCTTCTTTCTTGTTTTTTGGAGGCCATCCGTAGAGATAAGGAGGGTCGATGTCTCCCGGGCTGTCATAGAAGCCGGGCACGGGCCCACAACCGAGCTCCTTCGCGATCTGCAGGAGTTCGTCGGGGAGTGTGCCGTCGCCTTTGGGCTTTGGATTAGGGGGCGCGGCCAGCAGTGTCATCGTCCCCAACAGCAAGAGGACGAAGAGCCGATTCATCATTGCGCTCACCTCCTGGCCGTAATGTCTGCGAGAGATGCCGCTAGTGTTTCGGGGGGACGTAGCCGGCCGGGAGCTTCGAACCTTCGCCGAAGAAGAACTTCTCCGCCTCTTTCGAAATAATCTCCCAGGCCTCCAGGGTGGCGGGGTTGAGCTGGTACTCGTTGAGGATCATCTTTAGATGTTCCTTCCACATGTCCCAGGCCTTCTTCGAGACGTTTTCGTAGATGCGCTGGCCGAGCTCACCCGTGTAGGGAGGCTCGTCCAGCCCCGGCAGGGTCTCGCCCAGCTTGGCGCATTTCACCATTCGCTCGCCCATGATGGCTCTCTCCCGAATAATAGTAGGCGCCAAGCATACCGCAACGGGCGTAGCTTGTGTAGCGGCGGGTTTACCCCGCCAGTTATTTCTTCCAGGGAGGCACGAAGGGCTGAGCAGGAGACGGGAACTTTTTCCAGTCGAACAGCCACGATCCTGAAAAAGGCCATCCGCGGGCTTCTTGTACCAAACCGGCTCGAACTGGATTCGTGAAGACGTACCAGGCCACGCGATTTAGTTCCTGCTCTGCTCGAATCACGTGATCATAAAAGCCCCTTTGCCAGAGCCGCCGAGTGCCGAGGGCCCGGGCTCGAGCCACCGCCACGCCTTTGAACGTCCGCACCAGCCGCGCGAGGTGGGCGGAGCTTTCTTTTCCCACCAGAACGAGGTGCAAATGATCGGGCATGAAGCAGTAAGCATACACGCCGAACGAGTAAGCTGAACATTCCAAGCGGAGCAGGTCGAGCAAGAAATCCACCCGCTGCGCGTTTGTGAACAGCTCCTTGCGCCCGCCAGTACACAGCGTGAGGAAATAAGACCGCGGACCAAGATAGGAGGGCGGCGGCAGGCGATTTGGTTTGCGCTGAAAAGCCGTCATGCGGGCCGCCCTCGGATGGCGGCGTAAAGCCGCCTCTACACCATCCGCTCATTCTACTCCTTGTGTAGCGGCGGGTTTATCCCGCGAGCGGCAGAAGCCCGCCCCTACACGCCCCGGCGGCTATCTCCCCCTTAGCCGGCAGGCGTTATGCGTCCGGGATGCATCCGAACGCATGGGAGACCCCTTCCAGGAGCGCTCTCGGAGGCGCCGGCACCCATCAGGGGTACAATGGGTGGGGTTCGGGAGTGTTGTAGAAGCCATCGCATCGGGGAGGTGTCGCAATGTCGCCACGGGATTCGGAGTTCGAGGAAGTTTACATGTCTCGGGTGAAAAACTGGCTGCCGCGCACGACGGCCGCGTTCGTCATCGGGGTGGTGGTGGTGATCCTGCTCTACGCCGCCATCGCTTACGTGCCCGCGGGGCACGTGGGGGTGCTGACGCTGTTCGGGCGGGTGACCGGGGAAGTTCTGCCCGAGGGCACGCATCTGGTCAACCCCTTCAAGTCAAACAACCGGATGTCGGTGCGGACGATGGAGTTGAAAGAGAAGG